>Ga0302319_10012008_pt1 | contig 16377 bp, 16 predicted proteins | sample Bog_T0_2_FD_203319 | JGI IMG/M metagenome (GOLD analysis project Ga0302319, IMG submission 203319) | Peat permafrost microbial communities from Stordalen Mire near Abisko, Sweden - Bog_T0_2 | ecosystem: Environmental > Terrestrial > Soil > Wetlands > Peat | place: Sweden: Abisko, Stordalen Mire...
CACCAGCACCGAACGGCGCGTGCAACGGCTCTATCAAGCACTGCCCGAACTAGGTGACAGTAAAGCCGATTGGAAAATTGTGCAGGATATCGCCAACCGCATGGGAGCGGGTTGGAATTACACACAACCGTCGGAAATTATGGCGGAAATGGCGAGTCTGACACCACTCTATAGCGGCGCTCGTTTCGACAGACTGATCGGATACAACACGCTGCAGTGGCCGATCCAAGAAGACGGTACGGATGAGCCAATTCTCTATCTAAATGGATTTGCGTTTCCGGATAAGAAAGCAAGGCTTTATCCTTTGCAATTCCGTGAGCCGATGGAGCAGCCTAATGCTGAATTCGACCTTAATCTGAATAATGGGCGCTTGTTGGAACATTTCCACGAGGGCAACATGACTCACCGCGTGGCTGGCATTCACGCGGAGACGCCAGAACGCTATGTTGAGATTTCTCCCGCGCTGGCAGAAGAGCGCAAGATTGTTTCCGGACAGTGGGTGCGTCTCGTCAGCCGGCACGGCGCGCTCAAGATCAAAGTATTGGTGACCGATCGTGTCACCGACAGGCAGGTGTACTTGCCGCTTTCATCGCAAGAAGGACCCATCAATGTTTTGACCGGGTCGCACACGGACACGCCCACCCATACACCCGGTTATAAGGAAACGGCAGTGAGGCTGGAAGTATTGAGTGAGCAGGGAACGAATCCACTGCAAGTGTTGAACTTCCGTTTCAACGGCCACCCCACTCCGCAGACGGGCGTGGAAGTGGAGCGCAAGTGGAAGCGCACGGATTATCGCATGCCAGGCGCTGATGTTCTGGTGCAGATTGGGGCAAGTAAATAAGATGGCAAAACCGGTAGAGTTTCGTCACTTCACGCCGCGCAATTCCCGTGAGGATCTGATTCGGAAGCTAGAGCAAGCTCCGGAGCAACATGCTGAGGCGCTGTTGGAAGCTTATGAACTTCTGCAGCGAATGCATGAAAAAGGCCTGATCGGTGTAGCCAATGGATTGCTCTGTGCCAGTAACACCGTTATTGAGCGCGTAGTTGATGTTGCTAGTTCGAAGGAGGCCGTCACCGCGCTGCGTAGTTTACTAATGCTGGGCAATCTTTTGAATGGCATTGACCCGGATGAATTGCATTCCGTCTTATCGGGCGGGGCCAATAAACCGCCTTCACTTTGGCAGATTTGGAAACGAGCTACGACGGAAGACGCCCGCCGAGGCATGGCCACCGCGGTGAGTTTGTTGAATTTATTCGGCGTGGCACTGCGCAAACAAAAAAACTAGCGGGCCGAAACCCGCTAGTCTTATTAGTTCGAGCTGTTGGATCGAACTGGAGATATAGAAACAAACTATGGATGATTTACAACAAACTTAGTATCCGAATCTGAGGTGGATGAATCGGCGCCCCAGACCGAATTATCGGCGGAAGGTGTTGAAGCTCCCCAAACCGTCTTGTCGGCCCAGACACCCGAGGTCCCCCAAACCGTTTTAAAGGCAGCTATTGAGCTGTTTCCCCATACCGAATTGGCTCCCCAAACTGTTTTGTCCGCATCGACAACAGCAGCGCCCCAAACACTGTTAGTGCCCCAGACGCTGGCAGGCGCCGCGCTGGTCTTACCAGAAGCATTGGTGTTGTTCCAAATCGATGACGGGTCATAAGTGAGATAAACCAGGCCGAAGGTCGCGTCGTAAGTCGCGATGGGCGACATAGCGGTGCCTTTGGCGACGTCGGTATTGGTGAGCGCGGCTGCGGCGTCAAGATAGCCGGCGCCGATCGTGAAGATGTCGTATTGGCTGGTGAAGGTTTGGCCAGTCACCGGATCGACGGCAGTACTGGTGGTGGGGAAGGTCTTATAAGCGGTCTTCATCAGCCGGGCTTTGATCTGATCTGGAGTTAATAAAGGATGTGCTTGCAAGAGGTCTGCGATCACGCCGCTAACAACCGGGGTGGCCATGCTTGTGCCGTTGAGCATCAGAAAACTGGTAGACGAGTTGCTGCTGCCGCCGACTTGATAGTAGGACAGAGGAACAGCGTTCGCCGATTCGGCGGCGAGTGTTGAGTTTGGCGAAAGCAAGGAAACTACATGATTGCCCGGAGCCATGATGTCGGGTTTCACGACATGGTCAATCGCGCTCGGCCCTTTTGAGCTATAACTGGCAACCAGATCGTCTGTTCGGGTGTAGGTATCCATCGCCTTCATAGCGCCGACCGTAATCACGTAGGGATCGTTGCCCGGCGCTTCGATGGTCCCGTAACCGTCATTGCCCATTGAATTGTCGCGCCCGTCGTTACCCGCGGCCACGACAACCGTTATGCCCGCCCTCCAGGCGGCTTCCACGGCTTGGCACAAGGGGTCAAGTTTATAGCTTTCGAAAATGGGTCGACCCAGAGAAAGATTGATGACGCGGATATTGTAGATATTTTTCAATTGAAGAGCTTGGTCAATGGCCGCAATGAGATAGCTATCTGATCCTTGACCATTAGCATCCAACACACGCAGGTTGATGATGGAAGCATTGGGCGCCATCCCGACAAGCGAGCGGGTGCAACCCAAACAGTGGGAGGCAACGCCGGTGGCGCCGACAATGCCGGCTACGTGGGTGCCGTGGCCGTACTGATCAGTTCCGTTCCCGCCAGTAAAATCTTTGCTGTAAACAATGTGCGGAAGCAGGCCTAGGAACGCGAGATCAGGCGTCTGCGCGACTCCGCTATCAATGACGGCAACGCCGATTCCGGCGCCACTCAAATTGGCTTTCCAAAGGCTGCCGGCATTTACCGCAGCCGCCGTGTAGTCTAACCGGGCGCCTAAGGTGCGGTCAAGAGAAACGTAAACGACGCTCGGGTTTTGGGTGAGGGCATCCAACCGGGAAACTGGCAGAGAGCAGACGACCATGTTCAGTAAGTCGGAAACAAAATTAACGACGCCGCCTAGGCCGAGTATGGTGGTAATCGGGGCGACGGTTGACAAGGTCCCAGAGACCACCCCGCTCACGAGGCCACCTAGGCTCGCCTGTTGAATGGGATTTGTGTATTGGACGACGACGCGGACGGTTGACCCAGCGGGCGCGGATTGAAGATCGGGTGAGAGTTTGGCGTTTGCTCCGAGAAAGACGCTACAACCGGCCAGCAACAATATAATGGCATGCAATGTTTTTTTCATGATTTCCTCTCCTTCAGAGGAAGAAAACTTTGAGGACGGTCTAGCTGTCCCACTAAAGGCACATCGGACCGTTTGTGCCTGGTGTGAATGGCGAAGGAGTAAATTCTCAACCTTAGCCCGGTTCTTCGGTACTGTGGAGGAGGGAGCATCTGCGCCTCAGCACGCAAGGGGACACCGCTGCGATAACACTGAGGACAACGTTTGGGAATTGGTGGACGGAATGGGGTTCGAACCCACGACCCCCACGATGCGAACGTGGTGCTCTCCCAACTGAGCTATCCGCCCACTCATGCGTGTTTTGGGGTGCTACGCCTCACTAGGATAGCATCCCCATGCAGTGCATGTTAGGATAGCGGTTCGCATTTATGGTTCTTTCCGATGTCGATATTCGCCGCTATTTAGCCTCCGGCAAGATACGGATCTCGCCTGAACTGCCGCCTGAACAATTCGGCAGTTGTTCGGTTGATTTCCGTTTGGGATCGGAGTTCAGCGTCTTCGAACATAGCCGTCACGCGTTTATCGATGTGCGCGATAAGGCGGCCATTCAGGACATCATGCGGAGCGTGCACGTAAAGCCGGGTGATCCTTTTGTGTTGCAGCCGCGCGAATTTGCGCTGGCGATCACGGAAGAAAACCTGGAATTGGACGATGATGTGCTGGGCCGACTGGAAGGGCGTTCGAGTTTGGGGCGCATCGGGATTATTGTGCATGGAACGGCGGGCTTGTTTGATCCGGGTTGGCGCGGGAAGGCCACGCTTGAGTTGAGCAACTTAGGCATCATGCCTGTGGCGTTGTATCCGGGGATGCGGATTTGTTCGTTTACCTTTGAACAGCTTTCATCACCGGTTTCGGTTCCTTATTACAAGAAGGTTGGAAATAAGTATGCCGGGCAGACGCAGCCGTTGGCGAGCCGGCTTACCAGCGAAACGAAAAGCGGAGAGTAGGGTTATTGCCCGGTGGATCCGAAGCCGCCTTCGCCGCGGGTGGAATCAGCCAGATCGGTTTCGTCCCAAGTAATGGCTTCGTATTTGCTGACCACCATTTGGGCGATGCGGTCACCTGGTTTGATTTCGTAGGGAATTTTTCCCAGGTTCAGCATGATCACTTTGAGTTCGCCACGATAGCCGGGGTCGATGGTGGCGGGGGAGTTGGCAAGAGTGAGCGCGTGTTTGAGAGCCAGTCCGCTGCGTGGACGCAATTGCACTTCGTAGCCGGGCGGAATTTCTAAGGCAAGTCCGGTGGAAACGGCGATGGGAATATTTGGCAAAAGCACTGCATCTTCGATACTGCGCAGATCGAGGCCCGCATCTTCGAGCGGACCGTGCGCATATTCCGGGATGCCCGCTTTTGGCGACAGCTTTTTGATTTTTATTTGCATTCTGAGAGATTCCGCTATCATAGCGTTTTGCCGGATTCACCTCAAAAGCGCGTGCTGACCGTAGCACCGATGCCGCCAGAGAAGCTTGCCTATGCGCTGGCGCGTTATAGCCGATCGCCCGATTCGATTCGGGACTCCGTAGACTGGGTGCGCACGCACGATTCCACGAAGTTTTTAGAGAGCTTCTATTTTCAATACGGGCATGCTTCGATTGCCGATTTAGGGCACGTGACGATCTGTTTCGAGGGCGTGTCGGAGATCGCGGCCACCGAGATTGAGGATGAGCAGTTGTGGGATGGGCAGGCGCGCAGCTCGCGCTATCAGGATTTTTCGAAATCGGGAGTAGTGGTTCCACCGGAGTTGAGTGCGGATGAACGGAATGCTTATGAAGCGGCGGCCTCGGAGCTTTTGAGCGCGTATGCGAAAGTTCAGGAGCGCATGGCGGCGCACTTAGAAACGCAATTGCCGAAGCCGGACGATATGAAGCCGGAGGCCTACAAACGGAATTTAGCGGCGCGGGCGTTTGACGTGGCGCGCTATCTGCTGCCCTTTGGCATTCCGACGGGCGTGGGTCAGGTGACCAGCATCCGAACGCTAGAAAAGCAGATTCGGCGGCTCAAGGCTTCAGAGTTTCAGGAGTTACGCGAGATTGGACATGAGCTTGCGACCGCTTGTGCCGCCGCACCGGAGTGCACTTGGCATGACGCTGCAGCGTTTCGCGAACCGCTAGCTCCGACGCTGGCGAGGCACGCGGATCCGGATGAATACACGACCCGGCTGCGGGCCGATTTGGCGGAGTGGGCGGCGCACCATTTGCCGAAGGCGGCAAGCGGAGAAGTGGCGCCGCCTGTCGATTTGCTGCAACCGGCCGATCATCTGGCGGATATCTGTGCGACATTACTGTACCCGGCGACTACGCGGCCCTATCGGGAACTGTATGAGCTGGCGCAGGGTTGGAGTGCGGCGCAGCGGAAAGAATTATTAGCTGTGGCGTTGGGCCCGCGGAACCGGCGCGACGAACTGCCGCGACATTTTCGCAGTGCGCCTTATGTGTTCGATTTTGTGATGGATATTGGCGCGTATCGCGACATGCACCGTCATCGCCGGTGCCAGCAATTCCGGCAGTTTTATACAAACAAGTTGGGGTATGAACGGCCAGCGGTAGTGGACGCCTGTGGCGCCGCGCAAGAGTTTGACGGGGCGTTGAAAATTGTGGATGAGGCGATTGGCCAGTTGCCGCAACCTGCGGCGCAGTATTTGTTGCCGTTTGCCGCGCGTTCGCGATTTCTGTTCAAGATGGATTTTGCCGAGCTGGAATATATTTCGCGGCTACGCAGTGGGGTGAAAGGCCACTTCTCTTATAGGCAGGTGGCTTGGGGAATGAAGCAGGCGCTGGAGAAATTGGACCCGGCGTTGGGGGCGTTAGTGGATGCAACACCGCCTTGGGTGGAAGACCCACTGAAGCGATAGGTGGCGTACGGCTCTTGGGTGAGCCTAAGCAGAGGCATGTTTCGGCGGCAGGTCCTGACCGTCTACGAAGGAGAACTTGATACCGTAGCGACGGAGAATAAGATCGGGAACCCTCCGCGCTGCGGCTTGCGTTCCGGCGTCGAAGGATGATCCCACCAGGATGCCGCGGACGTCGGATTGTTCTTCTTCGGCCGCGTCTCCCATATAACCCAGAATTTGCCCGATTGCTTGTTTTCCGACCGTTCCGGCTTTCAGCTCAATCACGACGGTCTTGCCAGAGAAGTCGCGGGCCGTTATATCGATACGGCCAGATGCGACGATGCGTTCGCAACCATGGTCGATTATGGTGAGTCCAGGTTCGAGCTGCTCGATATCCAATCGCAACGCTCTTTGCAGATCACGCTCAAGGCCGATGCGTTGAGCGACCTCGACATCGCAGTCGGCGGCGGCACCTATATAGGGGATTGCCTCGGTGAATGCTTCTTTGATCGTTGCGGTACCTGCTTTGTCCCGGAATGACTGGTATAGCTTAAGGGCGCTGCGCAATGTGGCGAGACCTGTACGGAGATCGCCGTCGATTGGGATCTTAGTGGGGTTTGGCCTTTTTCGCCGCTGATCATCAGCGCTGTAGTTCAGTGAATTGCTGAGGCCCTGCAAGCGATCTTGGCCATAACTTCTGTCGAGATCGCCATAGTATTTTTCAACTCGACGTACATTGGCAGACCGTGCGCGAGCGACGTTCAGCCCATAAGTACGTTCAAGCCACCGGCGGAAACCAGACTCTTGCATAGTTGAAGATCCCCACAATATTGTGTGGGGTTCAGGTGTTTTCTCTCGCGCGAACGAAACGGCGGATTGGCGATTCGAAGAGGTTTAGCCGATGTTTAGCGTTTTGGCAAGACTGCCACGCGAGGCTTGAATTTTTTCCTGCAACATCATGATGGCGTAGATCAATTGTTCCGGGCGCGGCGGGCAGCCGGGCACGTAAACATCCACCGGAATGACTTGATTCACCGGCACCAACGCGTAGTTACTAAACACGCCTGTGGAGGTAGCGCAGGCGCCCATTGAGATCACCCACTTCGGCTCAGGCATTTGACGGTAGAGCTGGCGGATGACAGGGGCCATCTTGTTCGAAACGCGACCGGCGATGATCATCAGATCCGATTGGCGTGGGGAACCGCGGAATACTTCGGCGCCAAAACGCGCGGCATCATAGCGCGAGGCCATCATCGACATCATTTCAATCGCGCAGCACGCCAAGCCAAACGTCATGGGCCAAAGCGAGTTTTTGCGAGCCCAGTTTAAGGCACTGTCAAGAGTCGTCGTGATGATGCTATCGCCAAATTCACTGGCCTGATCGTCAACCCGCGAGAAAAGCCACGGCGGTTGGCTGATTTCAAAATGTTCGGAGTCGCCCACGAAATGATTATCCCACGTGGAGCCAGTGCTACTTAGCCTGCATCGTGCCAAGGGCAGCTTGGAGAACCATTTAGGACAATCGAAATATCACCAATGGCGGTTCTCCAAGTTACTTTTCAAAAATCGACACATTACGAAGACGCGCTGGGTCGCGCCGCGGCCGAATGTGGAATCGATCACCAATACTGGGACATCTTCGGGCATAGCCACGAAGCGTCAGTTGAGGCGCTAAAGAGCATTCTGACGGCGCTCGGCTGGGACACAACCAGCGTTGCTGCAATCGACACGAAACGCGCGCAAATGTTCGCTGAGCTGCATACCATTAGTCTCCAGCCCACAATCGTTGCGGGTGAATCAGAACGCTACGTGCCGTTGACTTTACCGGCAGACGCTGCCGCCACTGCGGCATACGAGATTTGTTTGGAATCGGGCGAGCGCGTGGCCGGCGAGTTAGACACGGCGCAGTTGCCGTTATTGCATGAGGTTCATTTAGAAGATAAGCGCTGGTGCGCTTTTCAATTGCCTCTTTCAGGGCCGCTGCCTTTGGGCTATCACCGTCTTACGTTAAAACTCAACGGAAGACAAGTGGCCGTATCGAACCTGATTCTCTGCCCCGATCGCGGCTATCTGCCTGAACGGCTCGCTGGCGGCGGCAAAACGTCGGGCTTCAACGTTGCGCTGTACGGCTTGCGTTCGAAGCGTAATTGGGGCTGCGGCGATTTTACAGATTTGTGTGGGCTGCTGGACTGGTCGCACCGGGAAGTAGGCTTCAGTTTCGTTGGAGTGAATCCGCTGCACGCGTTGCACAATCGAACGCCGTACAACACCAGCCCCTATCTGCCGCTGTCGGTCTACTACAAGAATCTCATTTATCTGGATATCGAAAAGATTCCGGAGTTCGCGGCTTCTGAAGCGGCGAATACGCTCTTTCAATCGTCCGAGGTTCAGGCACAAATCCAGCGGCTGCGCGACTCGGCTTACGTTGAATATCACGAGATTGATTCGCTCAAAAAACGCTTTCTGAAGCTGCTGCATTTGGAATTCCGCGATGCGAAAAATCACGATTCGGCGCGCTGCCGGGCTTTTGCCGCTTATCGCGAAAAGGAAGGGGATTTGCTGCAGAAATTTGCGCTCTATTGCGCGCTTGATCAGATTCTGCACGAGCAGGATCAGAACCGGTGGACCTGGCGCGATTGGCCTATCACTTATCAAGCGCCTGATTCCACGGAGGCAAAGGCCTTTGCCGAGCAATACTCCGATACGGTTGAGTTTTATAAATACGTGCAGTTCGTGATTGACGAGCAATTGACAGCGGCACAGCAACATGCCAAAGAGATTGGCATGCCGATCGGCCTCTATCATGATTTGGCGGTGGCAACGGATAGTTGCGGCGCGGATCTGTGGGCACACCGCTCTTTCTTCGTTAGTGGTTGCCGGGTGGGGGCGCCGCCGGATGATTTCTCTCCCAAGGGCCAAGATTGGGGGTTTCCGCCTCCCAATGCGCAGGCGCATCGCGCCAGTGGTTATGTGCTGTATCGCGAAAGTATCCGCAAGATTTTGCAAGCCGGTGGGGCATTGCGCATCGATCACGTGATGCGACTGTTTCGCCTGTTCTGGATTCCGGGCGGCATGGACGCGACACAAGGCACCTACGTTCGAGATAACTCGACAGATCTGATGCGGATTTTGGCGCTTGAAAGTGTGCGTTTGAAGAACATCATCATCGGCGAAGATCTGGGGACTGTTACAGATGAAATTCGTAATATGCTGGGGCAGTTCCGCATTTTGAGTTACCGGGTTTTTTATTTTGAAAAGAATCAGGATGGCTCATTCAAGAACACCAGCAATTATCCGGCGCAGGCGCTGGTGGCTTCGACCACTCATGATTTGCCGACATTGGCCGGTTTTTGGTTAAGCCGCGATATTGAAGCACGCAGAACGGCAGGGTTGGTTGACGACGAGGGCTACCGGCACCAGTTGGCCGACAGGCAGCGTGAAAAACAGCACATGCTGGACGCGCTTCATTATGAGAAACTCCTGCCCGAAACGTATGAGCGTGACGCGGCGAAACTGCCGGAGTTGAATGGCGATCTACATAACGCGGTGATTGCTTTTCTGATGAATGTACCATCGATGATTTTGTTGATCAATCAGGAAGACTTCACCAAAGAGACCGAGCAACAGAATTTGCCGGGCAGCACGGCGCAGTATCCGAATTGGCAGCGCAAGATGCGGTACTCGATTGAAGACCTGGCCTCGGAAGATCTGCGCGGGTATGCGGAGATGTTTCGGCATCATTTGGCGCGGACGGGGCGGGGCTAAGCTTCGCCACTCTATTTCCCTTTAAATCAATAGCTTAGAAATCACTAAATCCGATTCCTCTTGACGTATATAGCGATTTGCAATATTCTGATTGCGTATTGCTATATGACGGTTGCAGAGAAAATCCGGCACTTGCGCGCGATTGAAGGCCGCCTGCGCGGACTGGAACGCGAAATGACACAAAGCGAACTAGTGGCGGCGATCAAGAAGGAGATGAAAAAGACGATTAGCCAGCCTTATCTTTCGCAGTTGGAAAGCGGCCGGCGCAAACATCTGACAAACACCACGCGCTTGCTACTGGCGAAGTTTTTCAAAGTACATCCTGGCCATTTGGTGGACGATCCAGAAGGGTTTCAAACGGAACTGATTACCGATCTTTCGGAGCGCGAGAACAAGCTCGATTTGTGGCTGATTCAAGGAGCGGAACGGTTTCACCGCGATCCACAGTTGGCTTCGGCGTTGTTGAAACTAGCGCGGCATGAAGATACTCGCCACTGTTTTCTATTGCTCGCGCGAGTGTTGGATATGCCGGAACTGGTGGCGAAATTGTCGGACGCTTTACCGCCCACAGGGGGAACAAGCAATGAGCTGGTCTGAGTTTTATCTGATTTGTTTTGGCGTAGGAACGTTGTGGAGTGTGGCGTCGCTGCTAATGGGCGGCATGCATCTGGGTCACGGCGGCCACGGGCACGCGGGGCATGGCCATCACGGGCACCCCCACGCCGGGCATTCTTCAGCGGGGCTGGCGAGTTGGCTTGGCACGCTTTTAACTCCTGGCTGTATTGCGGTTTTCCTCGCCTGGTTCGGCGGCGTTGGTTACCTGCTCACGCGGCACTCCGCGCTTGGGCTTTGGGCGGACCTCGCCATCGCCGTTTTAGTTGGCTTAGCAGGCGCGTTCCTATTAGGCGCTTTCCTGCGCTGGCTGCTATCGCATGAACAGCCGCTGGAAACGACGGACACGGAGATCGTTGGCATGCTTGGGCGAGTCTCGAGCACAATCCGTCCAGGCGGCGTTGGAGAAATGATCTTTGTGCGTGACGGTTCGCGGCGTGCCGTGCCGGCGCGCGGTGAAGACGGAAATGAGATTTCGCGGGATGAAGAAGTTGTCGTCACCCGCTATGAAAAAGGGATTGCGTATGTACGCACCTGGGCGGCATTGACCCAGCCGGACGGAGAGATTCAAGAGCCGGAGAATTCTGCCAGAGGAGATTTATATGTTGAATGAAGTTACTTACATCGTGGTGGCGGCCGTACTGACGTTGTTGTTTTTGATGATGGCCGTTGCCACTCTCTTTCGAAAGGCTGGTCCGCATCAAGCCCTGATCGTGTATGGCTTGCGCGGTACCCGAACGCTCATTGGCAGGGGTACGTTGATTTTGCCGATGATCGAAACCTATAAGGAACTCTCGTTGCAGCTCATGTCTTTTGACGTGGCGCCGCAGCAGGATCTCTATACCAAACAAGGTGTCGCGGTCACCGTGGAAGCTGTTGCGCAAATCAAAGTGCGCAGCGATAACGAATCGATTCGCACCGCCGCGGAGCAGTTCTTAACGAAAACCGATGAGGAACGTGAAGGGCTCATCCGGCTGGTGATGGAAGGCCATCTGCGCGGCATTATCGGACAGTTGTCTGTGGAACAAATCGTGAAGGAGCCTGAAATGGTGGGCGACCGCATGCGCGCCACTTGCGCCGACGATCTGAGCAAGATGGGTCTGGAGGTGATTTCTTTCACGATCAGGGAAGTTCGCGATAAGAACGAATACATCCTCAATATGGGCCGCCCCGACGTTGCGCGCATTAAACGCGATGCCGATGTAGCCACCGCGGAAGCTGAGCGCGATACGGCCATCCGGCGCGCCGAAGCGCAGCGTGCCGCGGCTGTCGCCAAAGCGCAGGCAGATCAAGAACGGGTGCAAGCGGAAGCGATCTCATTAGCCTCGCAAGCGGAAGCGCAGCGCGATCTGGAAATCCGGCGCGCTCAATATGTAGAAACTGTAAAACGCCAGCAAGCGCAGGCTGATAAGGCTTATGACATTCAAACCAACGTCATGCAGCAGCAGGTGGCGGCGGAAGCCGCAAAAGTTCGCCTGGTAGAAAAAGAAGGCGAAGTCAAAGTTCAGGAATTCGAAATCTTGCGGCATGAAAAAGAATTGATCGCGACCGTTTTGAAGGCAGCCGAAGTAGAGCGGAAGCGGATTGAGATGTTGGCCGAAGCGGCGCGGCAGAAGATGACGATTGAAGCAGAAGGTTCTGCCGCCGCTACGCGCGCACAAGGTGAGGCCGATGCTGAAATCATTCTGCGCAAAGGTGAAGCGGAGGCGAAGGCGATGAACGTGAAAGCTGAGGCTTATCAAGAGTGGAATCAGGCCGCTGTTGTCGACAAACTGATTACCGGTTTGCCGGAAGTGGTCCGCGCGCTGGCCGCTCCCTTGGCGAAAATAGACAAGATCACCATCGTCTCAACCGGCGAATCGGGCACGGCCGGGATGCACAAAATCACCGGCGATATGACGAAGATTGCGGCGCAAATTCCGGCGTTGTTTGAATCGCTATCGGGCATGCAGATGTCAGATCTGCTGGGCAAAGTGAAAACGATTACCGACCGTTCGGACGCGCCCGCTAAACCTAATGGCGCTGTACCGCAGAATTAAAAGAGGAGTGACTGACGCATGGCTTTGTTAGAAAGAGTGACGACACTCATCAGAGCGAACTTGAACGATCTGATCGCGAAAGCCGAGAATCCGGAGAAGCTGCTCAAGCAGCTTCTCCTCGATATGCAGAATCAGTTTATGCAGGTGAAAACGCAAGTGGCCATGGCCATTGCAGACCAGCACCTGCTGGAGAAGAAACAAAAAGAAAGTATGAACTCGCAGCGGGAGTGGCTGCGTAAGGCTGAACTGGCTTTAGGGAGGCAGGAAGAGGCGTTGACCCGAACGGCGCTCGAGCGCTCGCTCGCTTATGAGAATGCCGCGCGGAGTTTTGCTCAGCAAGTGGAGGAACAATCGCGGCAAGTGCAGTTGTTGCGCGATGCCATGCAGCGTTTGGATCAAAAAATGACGGAGACCAAGCTGAAGGCGGATCTCCTGATTGCCCAACATCGGCGCGCGAAACTGGCGCAACGGGCCGGCCTACCCGGGGCCGCAGAATTTCAAAACGAAGCGCTGTTTGAACGCGCGAAAACAAAAGTGGATCTGGCGGATTCATTAGCGGCCGGGCAATTGCGGGTGGCGGCACTCGACCCGGTCAGGCAATTAGAGGCGTTGGATCGGGAATCGGATATCGACCGGCTTTTGGCTGAACTCAAGCAACGAACGCCGCGCGCTTTGGGACCCGCCAGTTCCTAAAGGAAGGTTTCGACGCAGGCGGCGAGCAGCGCCGAAGAGAACAAACTGTAGTGGGTCAAACCGGGCAGGATCGCCAGTCGAGCGGTGGGCATACCTGATCCGTCCCAACCGGGGTCCTTCTTGCCACCGCCCAAAAGCTCGTAAAACTGTGCCATATGTGAAGGACGAACAATATCCGCGTCGGCAAATACGAGCATCGCCGGCGTCTTCATGGCCGCCACTTCGTTAGACCAATCAAACTCAGTGCTTACCAATTCCGATACCTTTTTTATTAAAGCCGGGAATTGATGCGGCTTAGGCGCGATAGCTACGTAGTTCGTGTAAATCGGAGTCTCCTTCAATCGGTCAACCATTCCGCTCATCCGTTTCATTGCGGCTACAACTTCCGGATACCAACCGTCCTGTCTAAATGGGATGGAGACCACAACCAGTTTCCGAACACTGCCAGGGTGCCGGATGGCGGTCCATAAAGCGACGCCCGCGCCTAGTGAGTAGCCCATCACATCTGCACTCGAAAAACCCAAGACCTGAATGAGCGCCGCGATATCATCAGCCATCGATTGGTAGCGCATAGGCCGCTCGATATCGGCCGTCCGACCGTGCGCTTGCAGATCGACCGCAATGATGTTTCGCGACTTAGAGAGAGCGTCGATCACCTTGCTGCACGAACTCGTCGACTGGAAACCTCCATGAAGTAAGATGAGCGGCTCTCCCTGACCATGACTTTCCCAATAAAGGTTCAGGCCGTTTACGGCGGCATAACCGGTCTTCATTTACTTTTCACGGGCCGCGAGAAATTCACAATGTTTTCCCACTCGCTGGCGTCGGAGCGCGCGACAACGGCCATCACTGGTTCGGTATCGCTCATGTTGAACACTTCATGGGGTACGCCCGGCTCGATAAAAATAAAATCGCCCGCTTCGTTTTCGAGTTTATGTTCGAGTTCCGGGCCATATTCATGTCTCACCCGGCCGGCCAAAATGTAGAGCATCACTTCGAAATCGACGTGAATGTGCGCATAAGCGACGCCGCCCGGGGGAATGGTGGCGACATTCATAGACAACTTCCTGGCACCCACATTCTTGCCCGACAAGCCCGCCTTGTAGCGAATGTTATTCCAGCCGCGCGTGGTATCGCTGCCGCGAAGGGTGAGGATGCCTTCCCCGCCCTCCACCTTGCCGAATTCGTTTCCGTTTTCCATGCCCATATTCGATACTATCTCTATTGATGAAAGCTCTGTTGCTCACTGAATACAGCAAGCTGGAGATGGCCGATCTGCCGATCCCGCAGCCTGCCGCGCAAGAAGTTTTGATCCGGGTGGAAGCCTGCGGCATTTGCGGCAGTGACGTTCACGGATACGACGGCAGTTCCGGCCGCCGCATTCCGCCCATCGTGATGGGTCACGAAGCGGCGGGCACCATTGAATCTGTTGGCTCGGGCGTGAGCGGCTACAAAAAGGGCGACCGCGTTACCTTCGATTCCACCATCTATTGCGGCGAGTGTGAATACTGCCGCAAAGGGGCCATGAACCTCTGCGGCCACCGCGAAGTTCTGGGCGTATCCACCCCTGAATTTCGGCGCGCCGGTGCTTTTGCCGACTACGTTGTTGTGCCGTCACTTGTGCTCTACAAACTGCCTGACAGTGTTTCGTTCGCCGAAGCTGCCATGGTGGAACCGTTGTCGGTGGCCGTGCATGCCGTTGCGCTGAGCGACATCGCCAAGGGCAGTACGGCTTTGGTTGTTGGCGCGGGCATGATCGGCCTGCTCGTTCTGCAAGCTCTTAAAGAAGCGGGGTGTTCGCAAATCATCGTTTCCGATATTGACGATACGCGACTCAAACTTGCCCGCGACTTGGGCGCGACGGCGACGGTGAATGCCAAAACCAGCGACGCTATTGCCGAAGTGAAAAAACTCACCAACGGCGCGGGCGTCGATACCGCGCTCGAGGCCGTCGGCAGCACACCCACAATCAAAGCCGCGATCGAGAGCGTGAGGCGCGGCGGGACAGTTACGCTCATCGGCAATATTTCTCCTACGGCGGAGATTCCGCTGCAGGCCGTGGTCAGCCGTCAGATCCGCTTGCAAGGTTCGGCTGCGTCGTCGGGCGAATATCCGCAAGCGATTGACTTGATCGCGCGCGGCGCGGTGACCGTCAAGCCGCTCATCACCGCCGTGGCTCCTCTCGAAGAGGGCGCGCAATGGTTCACGCGCCTGCATAATCGCGAAGCGAACCTGATGAAGATCGTCCTCAATCCCAAACTGTAATGACCAATCCGCTCTTTGATCTAAGCGGCCAGGTGGCCATCGTGACTGGCACGTCGCGCGGTCTGGGCCAATATTTCGCGCGGGCGCTGGCCCGTGCGGGCGCCGATTTGGTGATCACCAGCCGCGACGCGGAGACGCTGAAACCGTTCGCTGACGAGATTGCGCAAATCGGCCGGCGCGCCGTGCCCATTGCGTTAGACGTTTGCGACATGAACAGTATCGAAGCCATGGCCGCAGCGGCGGAAAAGGCTTACGGCAAGATCGACATCCTGGTCAACAACGCCGGGATGAACATTCGCAAGCCCGCGCTTGAAGTGCAATGGGAGGATTGGAACAAAATTCTCGATACAAATCTGCGCGGAACGTTCTTCGTGGCGCAGGCTGTGGCCAAACGCATGGTGACACGCAATTACGGGCGTATCATCAACATCGGCTCCGTCACCAGCGTTGCCGGTTACGCCGGACTCGGTCCTTATGGCGCAAGCCGCGGCGGTGTTCGCCAACTCACGATGAGCCTGGCGGACGATTGGGGTCCGCACGGCATTACAGTCAACTGTCTGGCGCCGGGTTGGTTCAAGACCACTCAGAACAAAGTGATGTATGAGGATAAAGAATGGGTGGCTTACCTGACTGACCGCATTCCTGTGAAGCGTCCGGGCCAGCCCGATGATCTCGATTCGGCGGTGGTTTTTCTAGCGGCGGAATCCAGCCGCTATATTACAGGCCAAACGCTTTTGGTTGACGGCGGCATCTCCACCGGCGCGGTGCGGGCGTTGCCGAAGAAAAGTTGAGCCGTTGGCCAGCGTATAGGCGCAGTTCGAGTGGGGTGATTGAGCGATAAGCAAAATTGGATGATGGTTTTGCTAGGCGGCTTTGCTTGCTGCCTCCTGTTTTTCCTGAGCGAGGCCGCTTTTCGCCAATTCTTGGGCGAAAATCGTCTCAAAGTCGCGGACTTCCCAGCGCGCCTTGCCCTGTTGGATGGCGTTCTCGCCCATTTGATGGCGAGTTTG
>Ga0302319_10012009_pt1 | contig 16377 bp, 10 predicted proteins | sample Bog_T0_2_FD_203319 | JGI IMG/M metagenome (GOLD analysis project Ga0302319, IMG submission 203319) | Peat permafrost microbial communities from Stordalen Mire near Abisko, Sweden - Bog_T0_2 | ecosystem: Environmental > Terrestrial > Soil > Wetlands > Peat | place: Sweden: Abisko, Stordalen Mire...
CAAGAGTGTACAGATTCAAGGAATCCAGCACCAGTCCGTTGCCGGTGGCCACCAAACTCAATGGTTGTGGTCCGGCCAAGGGATTGATGCTCATCGGCATATAGATTAATCCATTATTTCCGAAGATTTCCAACGTACCGCGGTCCACCAGAAAGTGCAAATTCACCAAGCCATTGCTCGGAACTAAAGCATTGGTCAATCCCTGGCAGTATACCTGTTGGCTCTGGCAATTGTAACTCACTGGCGTTCCCCGCAACGTAAAAGTGAGGTTTGTGGCCGTGCCGGGCCGGAAGCACGCGTCGAGTTCAAACGCCTCCCCCGTGGTGCCGGACATTACATTCGTCCCGTCGGCAAGCGGCTGCGCTGGCCAACTGTTCGTGCTGGCCCGGAGCAGTCGAACTTCGTTCACGGGATTGGCATACATCAACGGTTTGCCGGCAGTGGTGGCCAATGTCAACTGAATCGGGAACGTCATTCCACCATTGAACGGCATGTTGGGGTAGTTGCCGCCGGCCGCCCAAGCCATGAGAATGCGGCGTCCGTCTGAAGCGGGGATATTGTTGAACGTTTGCGCGGCGTAAAAATTGTTGCCGCCATTAAGATGGAACGGACCATATTGCGGAGTAAAAGAGTCACCATCAAACTGCCCCACGTCGTATTGGCCGCCACCCGCCCAAAAAATCCACAGCAGATTGTTGGTGTCGCCGTCCAATGGCAGCGGGAAAATTTCCGGACATTCAACCGCGCCGGGAAACGTGAACGTGGAGTTCTGGGTCCAGTTGATCAGGTTCGTTGAGGAGAAGAAACCGAAGTCATTATTATTCAGATAGAGTGCCATGACCCATTTATTGCCGAGGGCATACCAGATGACCTTGGGATCACGATTGTCGCCCGCCACGTTCGGCACAACTGGATTATTCGTGTACTTGTTCCATGTCTGGCCCTGATCAAGGCTGTAAGCCATGTTTTGAGTAAATGGCTGCCCGCTGGACATCCGGTTTTCACCGCCTGCCGAACAAAAAAATGCCACCAGTGCATTCGTTCCAAAACCGGCCGAATTATTACAGTCCACCACCGTCGAACCTGAATACTCCGTGCCCAAATTGTCCGGATACAACGCCTCAGGCAGTTCCGTCCAATGCACCAGGTCGGTGCTGACCGAATTCCCCCAATGCATGTTGCCCCAAACACAGCCGTAAGGATTGTGCTGATAACACAAATGATACTTACCGTTAAGATACACCATCCCATTTGCATCATTATTCCAGCCGCGCCGCGCTGTATAGTGGTAAAGTGGACGGAGCAATTCCTGATATACTGGAACATCAGTAATCAGGATGTTGGTCTGGATGAAACTTGTGGCTAACTGGCTGGGGGTGGCGAGTTGCGAGTCAATGCGAACCAAAACCTCCTGCGATTGCAAAGGGGTCAAGTCAACCAAGGCATAAAAATCAGGAACGGCTTCGTCCGTGGCCAAACCCACGTTGAATTCCTGCGAAACAATGCCGTTGGTGATCAATTCCACCAGATGATTGGTTGCATTAAGTTGAACGGGGAGATTCAGATAATGTTGGCTGGCGACAAAGACACATGACAACGACTGGTCCGTCTCGATGATTTGATCCACATTGATATGTCCCCAGCCGCTGGTGAAGGTATCCACGATCTGAAGCTGCGCCGACTGGTTGGTGAAGGCGCTTACATTCCATTGCAGCCAGTCCAGTTGTTCACGGTCTCCCATGCCCACCGCGGAGCGAACAACCAGCCCCCCGACCATCAGATTGATGCAAGTCTGGCCACGATGGTTGCCCGCGCCGACAAGAAACTTGATGTAATTTCGCCGAATAATGAACGGCGGCGAGGTGAGCGCGCCGATAGCGGCGTCTCCATTCAAATAGGTGTCAACCAGACCTTTTCCAAGATAACCTTCCACGGTCTGCTGGTTTGGTAACGTGCCTTGCGCCGGACCACTTCCAAAGCAATCGCCGGTTGGAGTCCAAAACCCGCCGGGCAGCCAGATATAATTCGTCTCTTCGAAATCGGATAATAGAATGTCCTGAGCAAACAGTGGAGTTCCGACCAGCATCAAAACGAGCAACCCAGGCAAAAAATATCCGAACGACCGGGTGGGCATCCATTGGCAAAACTGGCTTGCATTCATAGACAACAACCGGAACAAGACCGGTTGCTCAGACACACGGGTTTGAAATGTTTCAGGAATTCCTTTCGGTTCATACACTGAACGTGGCGTCACTTCCAGACCGACTTCAAAGTCCATGCCTGCATGGAACTGATCCGCGCGTCATTTTTTGACTGGAAGAATTCCACAACACGACTGTCAGCGGCGGGAAAAACCAAACTGGTGAACACGCGTTCGCCGTCGTTAACAAACAGCTCAACCGAACCGGCATCAACAAAAATGTGCAACTTCACTGCTGCGCCCGGCTCGGCCAGCGGGGCGTCAAACCGGCCTGGGAACTTTGGATGAAAGTTCACGATACCCGAGTGAGCGCGGTCCACAAAGACTTGCCCGCGATCGCGGTCCACGCCTATCGTGGTCGCTTGATTCTCACCTTCCAAAACCTTGACGCCTTCGACCCCTGACTGGGCCGGCTCAAACGCGACGGCAATTTCAAGCTGCTGGCCTGCGATGTGATTCTTAATCAGCCAAGCATTAGCATCGGCAACGGTGCCGCCCTTGAACTGATAGTGCTGGTCACGCAACGATTCGATTTCGCGCGCGGGTTTCTGAACCAGCCGAATGCCCTCGGTGGTTTTGCGCAAGCTAACTTCGCGCGGAATGGACATGGCGCTGCGCCACGGCGAAGTGGGCACGTCCTGACCGTATTCCCAATTATTCATCCAGCCGATCCAAAGCCGGCGGCCATCTGATTTGGGAATGTCACTCCAGGAAACGGCCGCGTAATAGTCCGGGCCGTAATCAAACCACAACGCGGATCCGGATGCCGCGCGCGCGGGCGCATCGGCGAGCATGATTTGATCCACATTGATATGGCCCCAGCCACCCGTGGCGTTGTCCACAATCTGCAAAACCGCCTTTTCGTTTTTAAACTCGTTGACGTCCCACGAGCGCCATGCAAGCCGTTCGGCGTCTTCGCCTGACGCGGAACGCACGACCTTGCCGCCGATCTGCAAATCCATGCGGGTTTCCTTTTGCGAACCGCCGCCGATCAGAAAATTCAGAAACGGTTTGCTAATTTCAAACTCTGGCGACGTAAGCGTGCCAGTAGTGGCGTCGCCGTGATAGTAACTGTTCACCAGGCCGTGGCCGAGATAACCGCCCACCGGATTTTGATCTGCGAGTTGTCCCTGCGCCGGACCAGGACCGAAAGCTTCACCCGTGGTCTTCCAACCACCGTAATCCTTGCCTTCAAAATCAGCGATGACTTGGCCCGGTGGAGAAAAATCGGGAATCGGTTTTGGCAATGAGCCAGGCTCGGCCTTAAACTGCCTGCCGTCGAATTGGCCGACGAAGTATTGTCCGCCTGAACCCCCGGCGATGCTGCCGGGGTTAATGTTGACGGCGAGCACCCATCGTTTTTCATGGGTGCTTTGCACCGGAAGTTGAAACAGGTCAGGACATTCCCAAACGCCCGAAGTCGCACCGGCGGGACCGAACTTGCTCAAGAGCGTCCAGTTTTTAAGATCCGATGAACCATAGAAGCATACTTTGTGCTCGGCCGAAAGGCTCACGGTCATGATCCAGCTTTTGGTCGGTCCATACCATTGGACCTTCGGATCACGAAAATCTTTCGAATCCGAATTGATGACGGGATTGCCGGAATATTTTGTCCAGATACGACCTTTGTCGTTGCTGTAGGCGATGCACTCGAATTGGAGGCCATCGCTGTCGGCCCGACAGCCGGTGTAAATCGCCACCATTGGCGGTTGCCCCTCCTTCCCGAAGCCGCTGGAGTTATTCCAGTCGATCACTGCACTTCCCGAAAAAATCATCACCCCGTCCGCTTCGGGGAGGGCTAGCGGCAGGTGTGTCCAATGAACCATGTCGGGACTGACCGCGTGACCCCAGCTCATGTGTCCCCACTTGTCGCCAAAAGGATTGTATTGGTAAAACAGGTGATACTCGCCCGCATAGAAAACCAGGCCGTTCGGATCATTCATCCAGTTTTTCTCCGGCGTGAAATGATACTGCGGGCGAAACGGCTCGGAATAGTTGCCGGTCGGACCACCTAACGCTGAAGCAATGCCCACGCCGAAACTCAAAGTGGCCCAAAACCATTTCGCTTGCCGTGCCGTACTGCTAGGCGTCAATAATTCCGTAATCTTGATTTTCATCGTTCTTCGATTTTCAAACCCTTGTCGCCGTTAGCGGCGCTACCGCGGCCTGAACACCGTCGCTGGACGCAAACCGTTCGCCAAATTTCTTGGGTAACGGCGGCGTGGCTCCGTCACACGAACAGACATACCGTGCGACTTCGTCGGCAAGGCTGTTGATTTCATCGAGGCGCATTTTCCGGAGCAGGCCCATAACCAAGGCGGCGGTAAAGGCATCGCCGGCTCCGACCGTATCCACAATTTTAATCGGGACCGAAGGACAGTCCGACCACCGACCACTTTTGAACAACAAGCTGCCCGCGGGCCCGCGCGTCAAGGCCACAAGCTGCAGGCTGAACCTTTGGGCCAGTGATTCAATTTGGTTTTGCGTCGTGCCTTTCAGGGCGAATAACTCCGCCAGAATCGGCAGTTCGCCGTCATTCAGCTTGAGCACGTTGGCGAGTCGCAATGACTCCTCAATGATCTGGCGGGAATAATATTTCTGGCGTAAATTGATGTCGAAAACCCGCAATGAATTTGCCGGTGCGGCGGCGACGAGGCGTTGAATAGCGGCCCGCGAAATCTCGCCCCGCTGCGCGAGACTTCCAAAACAAACCGCATCCGCCAAGCGAACGGCCTTCATGGCGGCGGCTGTCACGGCCAGCCGGTCCCACGCGACATTCTCATGAATGACGTAGGTCGGGATCCCGGCCTTGGCAATCGTGACAGTTACGGTGCCGGTGGCCGCCTGGTCATCCACTTGCACGGTGCCGTCGGCGATTCCCTGTTTCTCAAATCGCCGCAGAATAGCGCGGCCAAATTCGTCTTTGCCGACGCGCGTCACGACGCAGGCGTCCGCGCAAAGGGCGCGGGCGTGATAGGCAAAATTGGCCGGCGCGCCGCCAAGTTGCGGGCCAGAAGGAAGCAGGTCCCAAAGGACTTCGCCGATTCCAATGATTTTGAAACTCATGGTGGGCCTTACTCGATTCCCAAACGTATTTGGATCTGCTCCAGCGGCACCCCTTTGGTCTCAGGCACCATGGTTTTCACCCAAATCAGTTGCAGAACCATCATAAAAGTGAAGAATGAAAAAATATACCCGGGCGGAAACACCGAGACCATTTTTGGGAAAAAAGTTGTCAGCAGGGCGGCGAAAACCCAGTGGGTCGTACTGCCGAGCGTCTGTCCTTCGGCACGGTGCCGGTTGGGGAAAATTTCAGAAATAAGCACCCAGATCACCGCTCCTTGACCAACCGCGTGGGCAGCTATGAATGCAAAGATGCACGCCGGTACAATACTGTAATGCTGGGTGAAAAAAGCCCAAGCCGTGAGTCCCAGCGAGACAATGTAGCCATACGATCCTATGAACAACAAAGTGCGGCGACCCAGCCGGTCAATCAGCCATAAGCCTACAAAAGTGAAGATAAGATTCGTGATCCCAATGCCCACTGATTGCAGCAGCGCGGCCTTGGCCGCCAAGCCCGTCATCTCGAAAATCCGCGGCGCGAAGTAGAGGATGGCATTGATGCCCGAAAGCTGGTTGAAGAAGGCGACGAGAAACGCCAGCATGATCGGCACCCGCAAGCGCCAGGCCCAGAATTTTGCGGAGGTCGCCCGCTCGGACGAGGCGGCGAGAATCGCATTGGCATCCGCCTCAACCTCGGCCGGTGAGGCCCCCGGTTCGATCAGCTTCAAGACTTTGACCCCCGCCGCACGATCGCCCTTGCGGCCAATCAGCCAGCGCGGACTCTCCGGAAGGCTGAAACACATGATCGTGTAAATCAGGGACGGAATTGCCGCCACGCCCAGCATCCAACGCCAGGCATTTTCGCCGATGCCGGCCAGCAGCCAGTTGGAAACAAAAGCGATGACAATGCCAAAGACAATATTGAACTGAAACATGCCTGCGAGCCGTCCGCGATGGCTTGGTGGCGCAATCTCGGAGATGTAAAGCGGCGCGGCCACAGTGGAGACACCAATGCCAATGCCGCCGATCACCCGTGCGGCGATAAACATGGAAACGCCATTGGCAAAACCACAACCCACCGCCGAGACGATGTAAAGCAGCCCGATACACAGCAGGGTTTTTTTTCGCCCAAAAAAATCCGTGGGCCAGCCACCAAACAATGATCCCAGCACTGTTCCGTAAAGTGCCGACCCCATGGCGAACCCGTGCAGGCCGGGACTCAGTCCCCAGACAGCCTGGATTTTTTGTTCCGCCCCGGAAATAACGACCGTGTCAAAGCCGAAAAGAAACCCGGCCAGCGCCGAAGTAAGGGACCAGAAGAAAATGCGGCCATTAAGCACATCAAGCTTTGCGGATAATCTCGTCGTCACGGCGGCCGGGGTTATAATATTATTCATGTCGAATATTTTGTAATCGCGCTGGCTCCAAAGGGAGCTTTTTTTCAACCCCGCGTGGGGCATACTCGGGTGGATACCAACGCGGCGGCGTTTCACCTAACACCCTGCCGCCGGGCCATATTTTACTTAGGTTAACCTCTGGCATGAGGCTTATTGCTGGCCGGCCGTCTGCCGTGGGTCCCAATATTGAGAATTGACCAAGCCCTGGGCGGATCCGCCCGAAGGATCGGATGGCGGGTTAATTCTGGCCTCCTGTCTTGATTCGGCGTGTCCATCGGAAAATCCGACATTGCCCAACCCGGGAAATTTTCCGCCGTTGTGGCGGGTCGTGTCGATTCCTTCATAATCACCAGAAGAGCTCGTGACATGCATGCTAGCGTTGGGCCACCACAACGTGGCGCTGGCCGTCAAGTCCGGCTTCGGCTGCTTATCACCAAACACCAGACAGTCAACTGGATGGAGAATCCCACTTCGCTTGAAATTTGCCGAACTGTTAAACTTATATCCCGCCACCGAGAGTCCGCCTGGGGCATTGGGGGTGCAACTAAGGAAAAAGGAATTGTAGCCATAACCCACCAAGTTAAAATTAAAGGCCCAATTCCAAACCGCCCCGCCTGCCAACTTAATGGGGGAATTGACCGCCGGGTCGTGAAAGGAGTTATAGTTGTTGGTCGATCCGCCGCAGATTGATGCGCCCCACCAGTTATTCGCCTCGTCTGTGGGATCCCAGTTGCCATAAGTCGTGCCCAGCGCGGTGGGAAACAGGTCATTGTTATCGTCGGTGTAAATCTGGGTGAACAAGGTCATTTGCTTCAGGTTGTTCAAACAACTGATCCGGACGGCCTTGCTCTTTGCGGATGCCAAGGCCGGCAGCAACATGGCAGCCAGAATGGCGATAATGGCAATGACCACCAGCAATTCAATTAGAGTAAATGCGCGCTGGCGGTGAGAACAAAGCTTCGAGTTGATTGCTTTCATAATTTTTTAACCTGTTTTTAAGTCATTTGGGTTGCCCTGCGGTCCCGGGACCGCAGGGCAACCACGTGTGCCATCAATGCTCAACCCGATAGAATTCCACCGCACCGCTCTTGGCGACCGTTGCCTGAAAGTTGCCTCCGCCAAGTGAAATGACCGTTCCGGACGCTGCCGAGTAGCTTCCATTCACCGTCGGAGAGCTCACCAAGGTATAGGTTGCTGCCGAGGCCAATGGACTGCCCGTGAACCGAATCGTCACCGTGCCCCCGCTCACTGAAATGCTCGTAAGGTTCGGCGGTCCCGGAAGGTAACCCAACTGGCCCGTAGCGGGTGTCACCAAGCCTGATGAAACTTGCACCTCGTCAATGGCGCCAATGAAGGTGCGTGGATCTGATTGAGAGCCATCAACGAATGGATACCGATAGCGGCCGACAAACAAATTGCCCTCGTTGTTGGGAGCCAATGGGCTGTAGCCGGCAGGCAATGAAACGGTCGCGTTGGTGCCGGTTCCGTCGGCGTTGGCAACCGCCAGACTGATTGTATTTGCAGTTGAATCATATTTTGCCAACAGATAATGCCACGTGCCATCGGCGTAGTTTCTGTCAGACAGGACGATCGACTGAATCCCGGCGTTGGTATCTTCAAATGACGGACCCGCCGGGGCAATGGCATCGTTATTAACCTTGAAACTCAGTGCGCCATTCGCCGCCTGATTGAGATTAACCCCATATTCAAAGGTGTTGCCCGCGTCGGAACCCTGGCAGACGAGTTCCATCGTGCCGTTAGCACTCTGATCACCGTAACTCTGAAAGAACAATTCCAAGGAGAACTGAGTGCGGAAGTCAAACGGATCACCCGGATAACTGCCGTTCGGGTAGAAAACCACACCGTTCACACCATAGATAAATGAAGGGTCAAAGGCATTTGTTCCACCGGTGTTGCCATTGATAAACATGGTCGTCGGCGGAACGTCGTTGGTTAGAGCAATGCCTCCACTCGCTCCAGCCGGTTGGAGGGGGCCGTCATTGAAGGTGATCAGCGGATAATAGAAACTGTCCGAACTGGCGATACCCGTTTGGGGTATGGGTGCGGGCGGAGTGGCGTCATTTAATGGATTGATAACAGTTTCAAAGGTCCAACGGGCAAGGTTTACTGGCACCTTGGGGGCGACGGTGACCACGATTGGGGCGCTGGTAACCGAAAGGCCACCGCAGGAGGTTGTTCCAACCAGCTGAAATCTGCCCGCATCGGCGGCTGTTACGGGGAACAAATTTGCGGCCAGATTGGTCTGCCCCGGCAAATTGACGCTGTTCAACTGCCACTGGAACTGAAGGGGGCCTCCTTGGACTTGAACGGGCCATGCCGCGGGTGAAATGGTCAAGACGTCGCCGACGAAGACGGAATTTGTTGTCGGCGAATTATTGAAGATCGGTGCATTGCAGGTGGCCGTGTTCGCCAATAATTTAGTTGCCGGCAATGAAACATTGGAATATCGAATCTGATTGATTTTGCCGTCAAAGGGGATGTTCTGGCCCTCATCGCAACCGATAAACAGGGGCCCCTGGCTGCCGGAACCGCCCGGGTTGAGTGGCACCGTGATGAAGGTTGAGGTTTCAGCACTGGTGCCGTCCTGGTTTTCCACCAGCAAATCCATGGTCTCGGTAGCGGTATTAAAACGCATTGCCACATAATGCCATTGACCGTCGTCCAGGCGATGCCCATGGTTTTGGGCTGCCGTGATTCGACAATCAATCCCAAAGACAGCCACATTCCAACCCCAAAACCGTACACTGCCGATGTCGTTCGTATCGTTATTGGCGTTGTCATTCAAAAAAAGGAACGCATAAGCCGATTGGTGATGATCAAAGATGATCGACTGCACCTGCGTGCCCGTCACTGGATCATTTGTCGTATCTGATCTGAAATAGATCTCAAAGGTGAAATCGGGTCCGTTGAACGAGTTGCCATAGGTCGCATTGTCGCAGATCAGGCTTCCACTGGTACTGGGATATTGATCAGCGCCGCAATCCCACGATCCTCCGCCGGCATTGAAATAATTGTTCGCATTGAACATCGAGGCAGGCGGCACGTCGCTCGAGAAAGTGGGACTTGCTGCCAACGGACCCTGAAACCAAAGGTCTTGGACTGAGAGGGAAACACCGCTGACCGTGCCTGACACGGCGCCCTGCCCCGTGTTGGTGGCCAGATCCAAAATTCCAGCGCCGCTTGGACTCAGAGGAATGCTCTCAACTGCGCCGAATTTCCAATACGCCACGGTGGTAGCGTTGGTGTCTGCTTCCAGGGCTTGGGCCACTCCGATCCCGCCGATGATGACCCCCGCAGCGAGTGCCGCCATCTTTAAGGGTTTTATTTTCATGTTCATTTTCTTTTTTTGGTTGACTTGGTTGTCAGTTTCTTGCCCAGCGTCTTTCACCATGGTGCGGAAGATTCCGATCCATGTAACAACGGCCACAGTCTTCGAAATCGTCGCATTTAATGGCCGGTTGATCCAGTCGTTGGGTATGCATCCTTTGTAAGGCCAGTGTCGCAGAAAAACAAATCCAGAATAGACAGAATTCAAAATAGTAGTAATTACAACTTAAGATGCTGTACTCACATGCTGCGTCACCCCTTCTACCCAAAGGTAGCAGGCATGGATTCGCGAATGTCCTTGAATAACGACCGCGCCTACCGCCGCTGAATGCATTACTTAATGACGTGGGCGCGCCATGGAGGCTGCTCGCGGCACGAATCATTCCAAGTCCGTAAATCATTGCGGGGCTCGGAAGGAGGGAAGAAGCTGGATAGCGCGAAAGTAAAACGATTGGCACCGGAAAGACATCTGCTTGGCTCTGTAATTTCAATTAAAACGGACAGATGGCCCGGCGGCAAACGTTTATTGCTGCTCTCCCAGCAGCCGCATGATTTTGGGCTCAGTGAGGTTTTCGGCTGTAACCACCTCGACCCCGGTGTCAATTAACCGGGGGCTGGATTGCCCTTTTATGTTCAAGGCCACCGCTTTCACTCCTTCATAGCCCATCCGGTACGGATCTTGCACAATAATCGCGGCCACCTGGCCGGAACGCAGACCGTCAAGCAGTGATTTATCCGGATCAAAAGCCACTATTTTGACGTCAGGACGCTTCGCCTCCTGCAACGCCCGCAAGGCGCCTACGGACATGTCAACATTGCAGGCGAAAAGTCCCTGAACGTCCGGATGTCGTTGCAGCATTTCAGCCGTCACTTTTTGGGAAATTTCCGCGGTATCCTGGCCTGACGCGGACTCCACGATCTTGATGCCGGGAAAATCTCTGGAAATGGTATCAACAAAGCCGCTGACGCGCTTGACGGCGGCATGGGAACCCGCGATATGCTCAACCACAAGAATATTGCCCTTGCCGCCGAGCGCATGGCCCATGCGCTGGGCGGCCAAAACTCCGCCCTGATAATTATCCGTGGAGGCGAAGCAAACGAAATGGACCGCATCCAGTCCCGAATCAATGATCGCACAGGGAATTTTCAATTCGGCTAACTTGTCAATGGAAGGGACCAGGTTCTGGCGGTCCACTGGCGCGATCACCACTCCCTCAACATGGCGGGTGATGGCGTCCTCTACAATTTGGATTTGGCGGGCACTGTTGGTTTCCCGATCCGGGCCATCCCAAATTAATTCATAACCATAATCTCTGCCCGCCTCTTTCGCCCCGGCGAGAACCGATTGCCAAAAAACAGTGTTTGTCAACTTCGGGATCACCGCGATAACGTGCCGTGGGCCTTGGGCCGGGATATCCGTACTTACCGCTTCCTTTTGACAACCCGCGCCAAAGCCCACGGCGGCCAACAACAGCATGGTGTAAATGGACATTTTGGTCATAATAATGCCTTTTCTTCGTGATTAACGATGGTGCCAATGCGAATGACGTTGCAAATTTGGGGTCTTGATTAAGTTCCACTCTAGCCTGTTTTTCCTGGACGGCGAGGATAAACTTGACAGGAAAACAGAAAGTTGCTATATCTACTTGGACACCTGTAAATACCACACGATAAGCAAGCGTGTCGCCAATCATGAAAACCAAGCCTAAGCACCACGAGATCAGCAATCACCTGCAAACTGAAATCGCGGCCGGCCGGTACGGTGAAGGGGCGCGGCTTCCGAGTGAGAATCAACTGGTCGACCAATTCAAGGTATCCCGGCCCACAGTCGCGCGGGCCCTGCGGGACTTGGAAGCTCAGGGACTAATCGAGCGGCGTGCCGGTTCGGGCACTTATGTCCGCCGAAATCTCCAGCGAAACACCACTTCGCGCATCCTGGGTTTGCTGGTACCGGGCTTGGCCAGCACCGAGATTTTTCAAATCATCTGCGGCGAGATCGCCAGTCTCGCGCGCGTTAATGAGTATGGCCTGCTCTGGGGCGGCTCCACCAATCCGCGCGTGGATACGGACGCCAGCCTTAAACATGCGGAGGAAGTTTGCAAACAATTCATCGAGCGGGAGATCAGTGGCGTTTTTTTCGCGCCCGCCGAGTTACAGCCCGGTCAGGAGCAAGCCAACAGCAAACTGGCGGAGTCGCTCCGTGAAGCGGGCATCCCGGTCGTACTCATAGACAGGGATCTCCTGGATTTCCCCCGGCGCAGTGATTTTGATCTTGTGGGTATTGACAATGTGACCGGCGGTTTCATGGTGGCGGAACATCTGATCAAACTTGGCTGCCGTAAAATCCAGTTTGTGGTGCGACCTCTGTCTGCCGCGACTGTGGATGCGCGCATTGCGGGTATTCGCGAAGCGCTCGTGCGGCACCGAATTGAACCCGATCCCGATTGGATTCGCACCGGTGATCCGGCCGACTTGAAGTTTGTCCGTTCCTTGGTTGCCGGACGACAGGCAGACGCTTTTATTTGCGCCAACGACGACACGGCCGCAGTACTTTTGCGCGCCATGGAATCTCAAGGTGTGCGCGCCCCACGCGACGTCCGGGTCGTGGGCTTTGACGACGTAAAATACGCCACGCTCGTGTCGGTTCCACTTACCACCATTCACCAACCATGCCGGGAAATCGCCGCCATCGCTTTCCGCACGATGATGGAACGCCTCGCCGAACCAAACCTCACGGTCCGGAGCATCACTTTGACCCCACGTTTGGTGGTTCGCGAATCTTGCGGTGCCTATCTCCCCCGCTCCAAGGCTGAAGCCATCGCGAAGCCAATGCGGAATTAGAAAACCGGCGAATAAACCCGCTCACCGTCCACCACCATCGCGGTCTGTGCCTGAATGTTCTGAATCCGACGAACGGCCGACTGGACACTCTGCAAATCGCCGTGAATCGCGAAATCAATTGTAAAACGGCGCATTTGGTTAGGGGCAAGCTTCGGAACCCGGCCAGCTTCACGCTCTAAGCGTCGCGTGTATGGGTAACTTGTGCCGGGTTCGATTCCGGTAACGTAACCTTCGGTCGCTGCCGCCAGGTTTTTCCACAGGGTCACACAAGGGAGTTGCTCGACGGGAAAGACCAAGGAGACACCACGATCCCCTCTGGAGTTTTGCAACATCATCTCGGTGCGCCCATCGGTCCCGGCCAGCGGTTGCAGGCAATAGACCTGCTCGTTAAATCCCGGTTTTGGCCCGGCATATTCGTGGTATTTCTTAACATCCCTGGCCGCATGAGCGTTGAAAGATTTCACCTGCGCGATGGCACCATAAAAACGCGCGCCGGGGCCAAGCAACGGCGCACCGAAGTTTGCGTGATAAAGAATTTGAAATTCCTGATCGTAACCGCCGTGATTGGTCACCACGTCGTCCAGCCGGACAGCGTTTGAACCCAACTCCGTCGAAATATCAGTCAAAATGGAGAGCTTGGGTCCGTGAAACATCCGCTCTTCCACCAACCCACGAAGGTGAATGCGGGGCGGAGGACCGGCTTCAATCAACACCTCCACCTCCGAGGCAGGGGTGTTCCCAATTTTACCATGGAGGGTTAAGTTCATCTCGACCTCGTCACCCAAATGATTGCGGAATCTGTCCCGTCCCGGGTGACCGGCCCATTCGAGACCACAGCGAACCAGCCACTCATTGAAACCCTCCAACCAGCCCAGACCACCCCGGTTCTGCAAGTTGACATATTGAGGGTGAATCACTTCCTTGACCGGAGATTCCCAACCGAGGCGTGCCTCATGGGTTTCAACTTCCAGGACGCTCATCCCGCGCGTGGGCGCCACTGCAAAGCGCAAACGCCCGTTGTTCACTTCGATTACGTCAACTCCCTCTTGCTTTCCTCCATGCAGTTTGAATTTCTTGATATGCCAGGTTGCTGCTGTTTGCAGAGGCAATTGGTGGTGCGTTAATTCCCAGGAATCCAGAAATATTCCCGACCTGGCGCTGGTCAGAATCTGATGGGACGCGGGTTGCCGGCTGACATCGGTCGTTGAAAACGCGCTTTCAATTTCAGGCCTGGACTTATTCATGAGACGGCTATAAAGAAATTCAACAGGTGCACGGTTTAAAAATGCCAGTATGTCATTTTTGCCACCGGAATCAATCAGTTTCAACCCACTCGATTAAACAAAAGGGCGCCAACGTTCGAAAATCTTTGCCCCTAATGTATTGCGCCCTCATCCCAATGGTTTGCAATCTCAGGGCCGGATCGGCAATTCTGCTCAAAACGGATTAAGGCTATCAGCGGATCCAGCGTAACTGTTTTTCGCCTCAAACCTGCCGCCCCACAAAGCAGGTCAATCCGCCCGCTGTAGTTCATGCCCCCAGACCTTTAATCCGCAACGTTACCGAATGTTCGCTCGGCGGCTTTTCCGGCAGTTTCACCGTGAGACCACTCGCAGTTTGCGACCACTCCACTTTTCCGCCATAGCCCAAGAGCGAAACGTGGGCGATTTTTTGGTCGCCAACCTCGGGCGAGTTGAGGGCAAGACTTTTGATCAGAACGTTGCGCGTTTCAGGCCAGGCCATGACAAAGGCGAAGAGCGTGCTGCCTTTTGAAGTGAAGCGAATGTCTTCCGGAGTGTAAGTTCTAAAATCTTTCGCCCCGCCGAACCGGCTGCGCGGCCCGGGCACCAAAACCGAGGGCCCTTCCCCATAAATTTTCCACGGACGGGTGGCGTAAATGCCCTCGCTGTTGACGTCCATCCAGGCGGTCAGTTCGGCGAGGAATTTGACTTCGGCATGCTTTGCATACGCCCGATGCACCGCCTTTGAGTTGTGGCCCAAGGCTTGTTGCGCGAACCGCTCCGGGAAACCGCATTTCAACGCCCGTTCCGCCCACGCATAACGATAAGAATGCAGTGAAATGCGCGTAATCTCCAGCCCAACACACCGCAGCTTGAACTCCGTGGCCCGGTCGCCCGCTCGCACACCGCAAAGGTAGGGGAACAATTGCCCCGCCGCTGGCAGCCGTTTTAAGATTGCCTCGACCTCCGCGCTGAACCGGAACAGTCAGGGTTTGACACTCGTCCCCCGCGATTTCAATTTCTTGCGGGTGAAGCAGGCCGGTCACGGCCAGTTCAACCGGTAGAACCGCTGCGGGGCGCCGTTGGTGGCGGCAGGGTCCACAAATTGATACATCGGATGCGCCACGCCCAGGTAGGTCCAGGTGGAACCGGTCAAGTTCGACGACACCAGCACGCTGAAATTCCAGGCGGTGGCATTGGTGAGCGTGAACTCATACTGGCCATTGCACAGCCCGGCAAAATTCGTGAGGGTCACCCACGGGCTGTTCGGCCAATAATTGGTTAACACGGCGTTTAAGTCTGCTTGACTGACATAGCCGATGTTGTTCACATCGCCTGGCACGATGGCGGCGGACATGCCGGTGATGGGTGTGTAGCGCCCGGCTGCATCGGAGCTGGCAAACGCCTGGCCTGCGCTTGGAACAAAACTTCCCACCGGCGCGGGCGTGATGGCCGAAGAGCCAGCATTGGAAACAAAGTAGCCCGGCGGCGCCGGAATTTCATTGGTCATGGCGCCAATGGGAGTGTAAAACCCCGGCTGGGCCGCACTCTCGCCGCTGGCGCCGTTCGTCAGCACATAATATCCGGCCGCCGCAGGTATGGGAGCTGCATAGCCGGGGCCGGGCACATAATATCCCGGCAGCGCCGCAATGGGCGCCGACATGCCTGTGGCCGGCACGTAGAAGCCTGATGGAGCGGGGGTCGCGGCGGAATTGCCGAAGCCAGGAGCGTAGTACCCCGCCGCCGCAGGTGTCACCAGGGACGTTCCGGCTGATGGCGCTGTATAGCCAGGAGGTGCCAGCAGGGCAAACGTCATGGCACTTTGCGGCGTATAGGAACCCGCAGTTGCTTCGACGGGGCCGGTGGCGTAATTGGTGGGAACGAAATAGCCGGAGGGGGCCGGCGTCATGGCCGAACTGGCCTGGCCTGACACATAATAACCAGGCACCGCTGGAATGAACGAAGTCATCGCAGAAATGGGGCAATAGGTTCCCGCAGGAGCGGGTGTTTGCACGGTGGATGCCGAACTGGACACGTAATGTCCGACCGCAGCGGGCGTGGGACTGGTGGCGTAATTGGTGGGCGCGTAATAACCTGGCGGTGTGGGAATGCCGTTGGTCATCGCACCAATGGAAGCGTAATATCCGGAGGCCACCGGTATTTGACCCGCGGCTCCATTGGTCGGCACGTAGCAGCCGGGAGCCGCTGGTGTTGGGAACGTATTGCCCGTGCCGGGCGCATAATATCCAGCCACCGCCGTGATGGCCGCAGACATGCCTGAATAAGG
>Ga0302319_10012010_pt1 | contig 16377 bp, 14 predicted proteins | sample Bog_T0_2_FD_203319 | JGI IMG/M metagenome (GOLD analysis project Ga0302319, IMG submission 203319) | Peat permafrost microbial communities from Stordalen Mire near Abisko, Sweden - Bog_T0_2 | ecosystem: Environmental > Terrestrial > Soil > Wetlands > Peat | place: Sweden: Abisko, Stordalen Mire...
AAAAACTGGGAGACGTTCTGCCCTCCTGGTCCGGCCCGCTTCGTAGGAAGCTCTCGTTGCCATTTTCTTCGAGACTTATCCCTCCTCGCTTCCGGTCATCGCTATTCTGCTCAACACTGCCAGCCGATCCGTTTGCCGGAAGCGGCAGCAACGCGATGCCCGTTTCCGCGATTGCGGAGGCCATGGGGCGTTAAAAGGAAAACAATAGCCGACTGGCCGCACTGTGGCGAGGAGTCGATCGATGTTGTGAGCGAGAACAGGGGCGGCCTCCTGAATTGCCTTTCCATGGAGTTGCAGAAGAATCGCAGAATCAGAGCGGAAGGAAGTCGGCGGCGACGCGGTCCATTGTTGATGGTTTCAAGCCGGCCTCTTCGGCAAAGGCCGGCCAGCTATCGAGCGCGTTGCGTACGTCGGCCAACAGAGCTTGAGGACGCCGGACGCCAAAGCGGTCAGCATCTTGAAGCAAATCCTGGCGAGTGATCTCGCGAAACTTTCCGTTTACGCTCATCAGATGCTGATAGGTCCATTCACCCTTGGGGTTATAGGCGTGCGTCAGGTCGTAGGCGGGAGCCAACACCCATTCCTTACCTTGTATGAGCAAGAAGGAAGAATTCTTTGTATGGTCGTCGCAGTTGCGTGCCATGACGTTGAACGCCATGCGGCGAAAGGCTTCGCTGACGGCCTCGTCTCCCAGGCCCAGCTTGGCGATCGTCATGAAGAGTTGAGCGTAGGCGTGTGTCCCACGCTGCTTGAAGTCGAGATGCTCCATCGCACAAAGCGTTTGCAAATGATGCTTTCGCATCGTGCCATCGACGACCTCACGATCGAAGCGTTTGGTCATGAAGTGCGCGCGGTCGTTCTCTTCAAGCAAGCGGCAGGGAGAGATCGTGATACCCGCAGCCTGCGCCATGCGGGAGTATGCATATTCGATGCGTCCATAATCGGCTCCCGTGCCCAACTCCATATCGCGGCCCACGCCGTCGAACTTCAGCAGCCAATGTTCAAAGCCAGGTGCGGCTTCAAATTGTCCGCTGCGCATCTCATCGGTCTTGGGGTTCCAGGCGATGACCGCCTTGGCGCGGGCTCCTCCAGCGGAGGTGCCGACCTTGATGATATTGGCCAAGGCTGCGTGTGCCTCGCGATCCACGGCGAGATTCCCGTGCACGAGCTTACGCGCCTCTTCCACGAGCGACTTCATGGCAATCGGCGCTGCGCTCTCCTTGTAGGAGCCACGTGCCGGCCGGAACTCCAGCGCGCCTATGCCGCGCTTGCCCATGTAGGCAAGGCGGTCAAGAACAGTGACCAAGCTTTTGTCCACCCCGTGCATCGCCATCCAAGCGTCAATCAGCGCATTGCCAAAATCGTCGGGAAGGGCGTCGGCCAACATCGCCGGAAGCCGGTGAAAGGTGGCGTCGGGAAGGTTGGGAAAGACGAAGGCCATGCGCCGGTCTTCGATGGGCATGATCAACGGCGCCAACTCTACTCCCGAGCGCTTCCACTCCGGCGTGTAGGCAAAGGCGTAGCAGCCGAGCTGCTGATCGGCCGCCAAGGCGCCGACCTTTTTCCCCCAGATCAGGACCTCAATCACGGGCGTAGGCTTCATGGCGCGGTCTTTCGTGGTGCGCGTGGTTGACGGACTCGTTGCCGCCTCTTTGCATTGCGAAGAAGCTCAAGTGGGTTGACGGTGGCCTCCGGCGCCAACATGTTGATCCCTTCAAGAGAATCCAAAGCCTTGAGCGTTCGCAACAGTGTCTCAACTGTTGAGCCACGGCCGGCTTCGAGGTTTCGCAAGGATTTTTCGGCGATTCCGGCCTTTTCCGCGGTGGTGTGCTGATTCTGGTCGCGGGAGAGACGCAGTCTCTGGATCTGTTCTCCGAGGAGAACTTGAAGCTCCGCAGGCGTCTTAAAGGAAAGATAACTCATACAGGAAAGAGTTTACCTAATATGTCCTCATAATGCAATAATAGGTAAAAGAATACCTGTTTACATATTCATGATGAGACAGAAACGGAGCAAAGTATTCGGTATCTCGTTCCTCGCTGTGCGTCGCGAGCGTTCTTGGAAACGCACCTCTTCAGTTTTTGGACTCAAAGTGAAATTGTGCTCGCCAGCCGGTTTCTTCGCTCAAAGTCAAGTATGCCTCGAAGCGCTTGCCCTGTTTGGAAATGAAGCCTTTTAGTAAGGCGGTTTTGCCTTTCGTGCAGAGCACCTCGATCTGTTTCGGGGTGAGGGTCTTCTTCGCAATGGTCTCGTTGATACTGAAGTTGCAGCCCTCGCGGTAGCGGCTGCAACCGTAGAAGTTCTGCCCATTGGGCTTTTGGACGGTGCCCTGCTTGCATTTCGGACACACGAGAGAGCCGGACGGCGGGGCAGTGCCTGTCTTTGCCGGCGTTGAACCGTTCGACTCCAAGACAGGCTGTGGCGCGATGTGCAGCAGCGCCAGTTCCTTCTTGAGCTGGCCGTCGATGCTGGAAACCACGGCGAGGTACTGGGCTTTGCCTTCGGCAATATCGTCGAGCTGCTGCTCAAGGGAGCGCGTGTAGTCGTACTCAAGAAAGGCGAAGTGGCTTTTGAGTGCATCGATGAGCAAGATGCCGAGATCCGTAGCCCTCAATATCTTCTTTGAATCGTCGATGTAGTTACGGGCAATGATGTTCTTGAGGATGGCCGGGTAGGTGGAAGGCCGTCCGATTCCTTCCTGCTCCAGCTTCTTAATCAGACTTGCCTGGGTGTAGCCATTCGGCGGTCGCGTCTGTTTGTTCAGCACGCAGGCGCTGTCGGCGCGGAGTTGAGTGCCGCGCGCAAGCGAAGGGACGCGGCCATTCTCGTCAGACTGCCTCTCCGGGTTCTCCGGGTCGTTCGGATCAGGTTCTTCGGCGGCGTCCTTGGCCGTTAAGCTGCGCCAGCCCGGCTTGATGAGCGTTCGGCCGGTGGCTTTGAAAACGAATGGCTGCGATCCATCCTGGGCGGCGAGTGTGAGGGTGTTCACGCTGTATTCGGCATCCGCAAGTTGAGAAGCTACAGCGCGGGTCCAAATGAGGTCGTAGAGTTTCTTCTGGTCGCTGTCTGCTCCGGCCTGGCGCTGCTCCAGGTGGGTGGGGCGGATTGCTTCGTGGGCCTCCTGGGCGCTCTGTTTGGACTTCCATGTGCGCGGCTTGGGCGGCAACGGCAAGTTATTGCTGGCTGCGTAGGCACGAATCTCGGCCAGCGCTTCGGCAGAGAAATTCTGGCTGTCGGTGCGGTGGTAGGTAATCAACCCCTCTTCAAATAGCCTCTGAGCAACTTGGGCGGTCTGCTCGGGCTTGTATCCAAACGTCACGCTCGCTGCCTGAAGCAGCGTTGCCGTGGTGAAGGGCGCTGGCGGAGCCTTTATCGCCGGCTTGGTCGCCGCGGCGGTCACGGCAAAGAGTCTGCATCTTGCGGCTTCTTCCGCCAGCACGGCGTCCAGAATGTATTCCTCGCCTTCCTTGAGAAACGGGGCCGTGTCCCACTGGGCGCGCCATTTTCCGTTGTCGAAGATCGCTTCGGCGCCGAAATGCTTGGTTTCCTTGAATGCGTCGATCTCGCGTTGCCGATCAACGACGAGGCGGAGAGCCACACTTTGAACGCGCCCGGCACTGAGACGCGGAATGCCTGTTTGGTGCGAGAGAGCAGGCGACACCTGATAGCCGACGAGCCGGTCAGCGCCTCGCCGGGCCTCCTGCGCATGAACGAGGTTGGTGTTGAGTTGTCGCGGTGCCTTGAGAGCGGCTCGGATCACGTTTTCAGTGATTGCATCGAAGGTGACGCGCTCGTACCGGCGAAGGTTGAGAACTTGTTGCAGGTGCCACGCAATGGCTTCTCCTTCGCGGTCGGGGTCTGTGGCGAGATAAACCTGTTCGCAGCGAGCGACGCGTTGCCTGAGTTGTGAAACAACAGGTTTGCTCCGTTCGAGGATCTGGTATTGGAGCCGGTAGGTATCCGGCTCAATACCGAATTCGCTCACTGGAAGATCCCGAATGTGCCCAACGCTTGCAGCAACATCCCAGCCACTGCCCAAGATTGCTTTGATCTTCTTGATCTTATTTGGGCTCTCCACGATCATCAGGTTCATTCGGTTGCCTCTTGCCTGGCGAGCTACCGAGAGGATAATGCGGGGACAGTTTGTGTTTGACTCTTTAGCTTGTAAATGGAGGCAAAATAGGCCACCATCACGCGAAATGTCTTGGAGCGATTGACTCCCCCGAGAACCTCTCCTCCAACCCTCTCCAGTTCATCCGCGATATCGTAGGTCAAGGGAAAGACGAAGGCAGTGTCGATAGCTTGAAATGGAATGTTCAGCCACGGGCCGTTGTAGAACGCAACAAGTTGCGCCTGAGCGACCTTTGTATGGAAGTTCATGATAATGTGCTCTGCGAGAGCGTTCTTCTTGCGAATTCCGAGCACGGCAAAGAGTTGATTGAAGTGTGTTTTCGTGAATCTGGAGTCCACAGTGAGCCGGAGCTGGGTACGCTCTTCAAGTGGTGCGACGATTCTAGCCTTGGTACGAGTTGTGGCTTTCTTGGTTGGGGTCATACAGCCTCCTTTGTCTTTCCTCCATTTGGATTCATCTTACAGTAATTATATACGATTGAACAACGCAGAGCGTTAAGAAAAAGTAATCAAAGGAGTTCCGGAAGTCACATACGGTGGGTTTGTTGCAATGGGGAAAACGTGAATGGCGTTTCCCCCATTGCTACTTTCACCGGAAGCTCTCTGCCGCTGTACGTGTGTCGAGTGAAAGCGCTCTTGCGGAGCGATTTCCATTTTTCAACTTGCACCGCTGAGGAGGCCGGCTCGCGGCGTATATCTCCTTGAGCCGAAATAACATATCCATCATTCCCAACTCGTCTGAACACGCCTGAGCTCGCCGCATTGAGCGGTGGATCTGTGGCCTCTCGGCAATATTGATCAGATGGAGAGCCGTGTGAATCGCGAATCTTTCCTCGAGCGGAAGACGGTGGCCATCCAGACTGAGGAGGGAACTGACAATCGTGAAGAATTCAGGGAACTTGTTCGGTGTGGGAGGCGTGCTGTCCGTTGAGGTCTCGTGTATGGCGGCGGGAACCGCTACAGCTAGCTGCTCGGTCGAAGCGCACCGGATGAGGTGAACCGCTGCGACGATTGCGGTCGCATTCTGCTCGTTCAGAGCTGCATTCTCGCTTATCTCAAGGAGAACAGTTGCAACGGAAGCGAGCGACTGATGTGCCCGCTGTTGTGCTCTCTGGATAACCCGATAGCACCGCGCCATCTTCACTTCGATGGCTCCACGTTGTTTAGGCGAATTCGCGCATGACGCAAGGGTCACTGTGAGCGCTTCGAGTCTTTCTTGCGCTTCCGGTACGGTCATTTCTCCTCCACAGATTGTTGGCTGTCTTTGAGCAAAGTTGTACTACATTTCCTGTTTATACACTTTAACAATTACCCATAATCCGGTAAATGGTACGAAAGTTTTCTGCGCCATTGCAGGAGACTGCAATGTGCACACTGCGCATTTGTAGTTTCATAATAATATCTGTATGCTGTAATATGTGTATGTTTATATGAGGTGCGGAGGGGTGCTCTGCATGAAAATGCGCCCGTCGGCATCAGTTCATTTAGGTTTATTGGGTTTGAGCGTGTTTGTACGCCCAAACGGATCGCTGATCGTTTGCGCGTGCACGCGATGGCGCAGCAGTGGCATACGGAGAAAGAGCATTGCTGGGGCCGCGTGTACCGTGGCGATGTGCGCCATATCACAGTGGCCCAGTGCTGAGGCGTTATGACAGGCGATGTGTATGAAGTGTAGGAAAGTGTCTATTCGGGAAATCGTGTTTGGAGAGAGCTAATGAGCGGAGCTTTGCGGAAGGTAGCGATGTTTGCCATTGTTGTGATGTTGGCTAGTTTGGCTGCGTTCGGCCAGATTTCTTACCCCGCTGCCAACGACATCAACTCGATTGCGGGCACTGGCACGATGGGCTACAACGGCACGGGCGGCGCAGCGACGAGCACCGATTTATATGAACCCCGCTCCGCAGTGTTTGATGCTTCGGGCAATGTGTGGATCGACGATGATGCACTATGCCTTGTGCTCGAAGTGTCGGCTTCCAGTGGAGACATAAACAGCATTTTGGGCACTGTGCCCTCGGGCGGATACTACTACGACTGCATTCCAACCTATGGGGTTACCTATGATCCCAAGGGCGCAGCCGTCGATGCGTCGGGAAATATGTATTTTATCGATGGCGGCACCTACATTCGCAAACGGTCGAGTTCTGGAAGCTTGAGTGTCGTAGCTGGCACTGGAACGGCAGGGCATACCGGCGACGGTGGGGCGGCGACCAGCGCGGAGATATCCGCCACGATATTAGCCGTTGATTCCTCCGGAAATATCTTTTTTGTGCAATATCAGTACACGAGTACACGAGGTGGGGCCGTGTGCTCTTACGACACGATTCGAGAGGTAACGACCTCCGGGACTATTTCGACTGTTGCTGGGAATGGGACATGTGGATATACGGGTGATGGTGGCGCGGCGACTAGCGCGGAGATTGAGGCAGGCGGTTTGGCTGTTGATCCTTCCGACAATATCTACATAACGAACCTGGTAGGCTGCGCGGTTCGTCAGGTGGCGGCTTCAAACCATCACATCTCAACGATTGCAGGAAATGGGACGTGCGGATTTTTAGGGGATGGCGGCGCGGCGCTGAGTGCTGAATTGAAGAGCCCGGCCGGGGTTGCAGTGGATTCGAGCGGTAACGTCTATGTTGCGGATTACGGCAATTACCGTATCCGAAAAATTTCGGCCAGTTCTCAGGACATCTCGACCATTGCGGGTGACGGAACGTCCGGGTGTTCTGGTAATGGCGGCGCTGCTACCAGCGCAGAGTTGGGCTATATAGGCACATTAGCGATTGATGGCTCCGGACACCTGATTGTCACAGACACCGAATGCGTTGATGTGCGCGCAGTGACCCTTGTCAAGCCCACGCCGTCGATCTCTTTGTCCTGCTCACCGAATCCGATTACTTACGGGGGCGAGACTACAGATTGTACTGTCGATGTCGGGAATGGAGCCACTGGCACGACAACCTGGACAATCAACGGTGGGGCGTGGACGACACAGACATTGAGTGGCGGCACCGCGTCGGCAGGGGGCTTCAACGGGTACGCGGCCGGCTCATACACGATCGGCGTTACCTACAACGGCGATAGCAACAACAATACCGCGAGTACCTCGACAACTCTTACGATCAGCAAGGCAACACCAAGCGTTTCCGATACGTGCTCGCCGAATCCGCTTACCTATGGGGGCGGCAATTCGATCTGCACAGGCTATGCAAGTGACAGCGGTACGGTAACCGGTACGCTATCATTCACGATCAACGGTTCTCCTTGGGCAACGGAAACTCTCTCTTCGGGCTCAGCCACAGCGCCTCAGTTCAGTTCGACCTACGGAATCGGTACATACACTGTTGGGGTAGCCTACAGCGGCGACAGCAACAACAATCCGGTTAGCAGTTCGACGACGCTAACAATCAGCAAGGCCGCTCAAACGATCACTTTCCCGGCACCGGCAAGCCCTGTGACCTATGGGGTATCGGCGTTTTCTCTGAGCGCAACGGCCAGCTCAGGGCTGGCGGTGATCTTCAGCGTTTCCTCCGGGCCGTGCACTGTTTCTGGCAGCGCGCTAACGGTCGCCGGGACGGGCACCTGCGTGGTGGCCGCAAATCAGGCAGGTAACGCCGACTACTCGGCAGCTGCAACGGTCTCGCACAGCATCGTCGTTAATGCTGCGGTGCTGACGGTGACGGCCAATAATGCATCGCGAGTCTACGGCGCCGCAAATCCGACGTTTACCGCGGGCTTTTCGGGGTTCGTGAACGGCGACACGTCGAGTGTCCTGAGCGGAGCTCCCAGCTTGACCACAACGGCCACGATCACATCCGCACCTGGCAGCTACACGATCACGGCTGCGGCTGGAACGCTGGCGGCGAGCAACTACACTTTCAATTTCGTCAACGGAACCCTGACGGTGACTGCTGCCACTCAAACGATCACTTTCACCGCCCCGGTAAGCCCAGTCACCTATGGAGTCTCGCCGGTCTCATTGAGTGCCACTGCCAGTTCCGGTCTGGCGGTCACTTTCAGCGTTACCTCCGGCCCTTGCACGGTTTCGGGCAGCACACTAACCGTGACCGGGGCGGGCACTTGCGTTGTGGCGGCAAATCAGCCGGGTAACGCCGACTACACCGCGGCCGCGGCGGTCGTTCAAAGCGTGGTCGTCAACAAAGAGTCCGTGATTGTCAACAGCGCGTCTTCGCTATCCCCCTCGTTTTATGGCGACAACGTCGCGTTGACTTTCGCCTTAACAGGCAGCGGGATTACTCCAACAGGCACGGTAACGATCAACGATGGAGAAAATACGCTTGCCACGATCTCGCTCTATGCGGGCATCGCAACCTACAGCACATCTGCACTGATCGCAGGAAAGCACACTCTAACCGCAGTCTACAGCGGAGACAACAACTATCAGTGAGCGCACCCACGGCAACTGCCGGGGGCCCTCGATTGACCCGGCTGCCATTCCATCAACTGCAACTCAACCGAAAAAAGGACGACAGCCGACCATGAAAACCAGTCAGAAAATTGCGAGTCTTGCACTTCTGTTGGCCGGTGGCGCTGCGATGCTCTTCGCGCAGTCGACCGGCACGATCACACAAACCGTCAACCAAAGAAACACAATCGGCCTTCTTTCCGCAACGCCCAACGGCACTATCACCGCTGGCAATCCTATCGCTTTCACCTACATCCTGAACACTGCCGGTGCTCCGGCGCCTACGACGGAGACGGTGCAGTTCTACGACGGCAGTACAGCAATGGGCACGCCCCAAACCATTGGGCTGAGCGCGGCTGCCAATTTGCTGCCCTACTCCCAAGTCAACACAGGGAAAGGATGGACCATATCCGGGACCGCTCCGACAGTGGCCTCTTTGACCGCCAATGGACCGGATGGCAGCACCAATACAGCGACTGCTCTCACCTTTGTCAATGCAACCTCGACAGTCCTCTATGCGGTGCCGGGAACGACCAACTATGCCAATCAGCAAGTGACCTTCTCGATCTGGGCGCAGTCGGCAACTCCGACGACACTCAATCTCATCGTTCAGGACAGCCCCTTTGTGGCTGCGAATAAATCAGCGTCTTGCGCGGTTACGTCTACGTGGCAACGCTGCACGCTAACCTACACCTTTCCAGCGAATTCCGGCACCGGCTTTGCCGTCTCACTCACCTCATCGAATTTTAGCGTGCCGATCAATGTCTGGGGTGCGCAGTTTGAACAGGCCAGCAAGGCGGGACCATACGTCTCTACCATTGGAACGGCGCGGCCTACCGGCGCACAAGCCGGTACCGTCTCGCTCTCCTGGAGCCAGTTCCAGACCGGGGTTCACACGGTCACGGTGAAGTATCCGGGGGATGCGAACTTTGTGGGATCGACCTCAAACGCCGTGGTCCTTACGGCTCAGCAGGAGATCCCGAAGATTGTTTTGACCGATTCGCCGGCGGGCACGAGCGTCTATGGCCAAGCCGTTACGCTGACCGCGCAATTGTCGGATCAGGATAACGATGACAACTGGATTCCAACCGGAACGGTAACCTTCTACGACGGGGCCACGGTGATCGGTTCTGGAACGCTGAATGCCTCGGGACAAGCTTCCATCACGCTCGTCGGACCGACCTCGCTGATTGTAGGTTCCCACTCGCTCACAGTGCAATATAGCGGCGATGAGGATTTCAGCGCCCTCACCTCCGGACCCATCGTCCACGTAGTGACCAAGGCCAGTTCGAGCAGCGTGGTGACAACAGCGGTTACCAGCTCGCTCAATCCGTCCGTGTATGGCGATTCCGTCACGCTGAATATCAACGTCTCGTCCTCTGTCGGCATCCAACCCACCGGCTCGGTGACGGTCGTTGATGGAAGCACCACACTCGGAACGTTGACGCTCAATGCCTCCGGCAACGCAAGCATCACCATCCCGGTCTTCACGGCAGGGACGCATAACATCGTCGTCACCTATTCCGGCGACAGCAACTACAACTAACCAGCACAGGGCGCTGCCGGACTCTCGTGTCTGACAGCGCCCTCCATTTGATCGAGATTAGGCAGGATCTGAAGAAAAACGGGAGTTCGATGATGAGACGCATTCAATTTGAAGTTGGCCTGGTGTTCGCGGCATTGTCTGTCATGTCGCCGTCGCTCAATGCACAAAAGAGCGTCTCTTATCGGCAGGTTGTCGAACAGGCGAGCACCACAACTCTAGTTTCGTCGTCGGCCAATCCGTCGCCAAACAATTCGACAGTCGCTTTTGCAGCTCATGTGAGCGGAGTGTCTGCCGGTATGCCAACCGGCACCGTAGCCTTCAGCGTTACCCCGGAGTCCGGTCAGGTCGCCACAGCCACGCTTCCCTTGGACGCATCGGGCAATGCGACTTGGACAATCTCTTTTCCATCCGGTCAGTACGCAATTACAGCACTGTATAGCGGTGATACCGATTATCTCTCGTCTGTTTCTACGACTTTTTCTCAGATCGTCGAAGGGCCTCCCGATTTCACAATCAGTCTTCCATCGACAATAAACGTCGTTCAAGGGGCATCCGGCACAGCGCCTGTCTCAATCACCTCTCTCAATGGATTTGCGGGCACGATCCAGTTGCAATGCACCGGCGTGCCAAACGAGAGTTCGTGTAACTTCACACAGAACTCGATCACCATCCCTGCATCGGGGACAGCCTCGGCATCGAGCGCGGTTGCAACCACGTTGACTGTGACTACGGCTGGGACGACGGTCACAACGCTTGGGGTTCTGGGTTTGTTGTTCGGGTGGGGTTCGTGCTCGCGTAAAAAGCTGCGCTATCGCATCGTGATCTGGATTGGACTTGCAGTTCTCTTGATGGGGATAGCAGGCTGCGCGGGTTCCAATCGCTACGTGCAATCCAACGGAACGCCGCCAGGGTACTACTCTCTGACAGTTGTAGCAAAGTCAGGCTCAATCACTCATTCAAGCACAATGACGTTGCATGTAGTTGCGAAATAGGCGCATCGCCAAAAAGGAAGGGGCAACATTATGAAAATGAGGCGGCATCTGGCAACGATCATCTTGGGTGTCTCGTTTGCTGGCATTTCGCTCTTCGCTCAAGCGCGGCATGAGGTCAGTTACGACTGGGCTCCGGACCAACTGGCAGCTACGTTTATGTACACAGTCGATGACTACTCTCTGCAAGTGACTCCGACGAATCTTGAAAGAACTCGCCTCGGCGGTGGAAGCGTCGAATACGCATCGCGCCATTTTTATCCCTGGGAGCTCGTCGGATCGGCCCAATACTCCAGCGGTCAACCTCTGGGGCAGAAGCTCATCTCTGCGGGCGGAGGCGCGGGATACTGCCGAAGTTTCAAGCACTGGACTCCCTATGCCCGCGTTCTCGGCGGCATGGCTCGGACCAGCTCCAACGATCAGATGTATCTCTATACAGCCCCGAAATGGGGCCTCGCGTTCAACACAAGTGTTGGCGCCGATTACCAACTCACGCCACGATGGGGAATCCGCGGAGTGCAATTCGAGAACGAATATTTGCCGTTTGGTTCGCGCGGCTCGGTCTATTGGTCCATCGGTACGGGAATCACCTATCACTTTCGTCCTTGAGGAGAGGTCATGCAAAAGAGAGGAATCGCTCAGTTCGTCGCGGCTTGGATGTTGCTCGCCGCATCTGTCGAGTGTGTTCATGCGCAGACGCAGGACCCACTCATCGTCCGAATGGCCGCGAACGAGAATGCGATGCTGGCCCGCATCGGCAAACAATCCCCTCTCGTTGAAACATATTTGCAGGTGGTGGGCAGGAATGGCGAAGGTCCGGTTTCGGATCGGTACTATCTGCACCGGATCGACCTTGGCAGTGCGATCCGGGAGACCATGTACGATCAACCAGAAAGGCAACGCTCAAAGCTGTCAAATGCGTGGAAATTCGCGAGCCTGTCGGTACGCCGTGCTCCCATATCGTTCAACTCCTCGGGATTCGTCGAAATGCTTTCTCCCGACATCCACGGGTTTAACCCCGGCAAATTCAAGTTTGAGTTTCTTCACAACGAGTTCATCGGCAATGTGAAGACTGCCGTCTACGATGTTCTCCCTGCGAAGGCTGGCTATTTTCGCGGGCGGTTCTGGATTGAAGAGCACGGCAACCTGGTCCGCTTTACAGGAGTCTTCGCCGGCAACGGTTCCGAGTCTCATCCCCGATACCTGCATTTCGATTCATGGCGATTGAACGTCAAGCCGGGGATCTGGTGGCCTGCGGCCGTCTACGTCGAGGAGCCTGTGTCGGGAGGAATTGTGCATGGTCAGATACGCATCTGGGGCTACGGCCTCGACGCCCGGCTTCACGATCCGATCTCTTCGGTGACAGTCTCCGTGGACAATGCCGTAGATCGAAGCGACGACGGGACGGACATGGGCCCGTTGGCGTCGCTCGAGGCGTGGAAGGATCTCGCGGCAAGCAACATCCTCGACAAGTTGGAACGCGCCGGCATTCTCGCTCCGCACAGCAGCTTCGATAGCGTCCTCGACCAAATTGTGGTCAACCTGAGCGTCCCGAGCGACCTGGCATTCCGAGAACCCGTGCACTGCCGCGTTATGCTAACCACGCCCATCGAAGCGACAACCGTTGGCAACACCATTCTCATCAGCAAGGGTCTCATCGAAACCCTTCCCAACGAGGAAGCGATCGCATCCGTGGTCGCATTCGAGCTCGCCCACGTAATTCAAAGCAACACCGTGGACACACGCTACTCCTTTGCGGACAGAACGATGTTCCCAGACCGGAAAGTCAGTAGAGACCTCTACCTCGCGCATTCAGGCAAGGAAGATGAGAAGGCGGCCGAAGTCGCTGTAAACCTGCTCAAGAAGAGCATGTACGGGGACAAGCTGGGCGGCATCGGCCTCTACTACCAGCAAATGGCCCTGGGCATTGGAAAGCTCAATGGGTTGTATAGGCCGGAAACGGGAGATTCGTTGATCTCGCCAGCCGGGAAGCCGTGGCTGCTCGCACTGCTCGCTGACAAAAGTCCTCGGCTAGAACCGGGCAACCCTCATCAGCTTGCCGCATTGCCGCTCGGCTCAAACCTGGTTGTCGATCCATGGACAGGAGAGGTACGGCTGAACGATGCGCCCCGCGTGATGCCCCATACTGCCGATGAGAAACGGCCATTTGAGGTTGTGCCCGTGTACTTTCGGCTGCGGGTTTCTTTGGAGGTTGCTGTCGGCACTGGAAGCGCTGAGACGGTGACGGTGGCCGCCCGGTGATTGGAGTATTTTGGGGTGGAACGACTGAAGGCCGGTCTATGACCGGCCTTTAGTGTCTCTATCTCGTTCTGTTGCGGCTGGCCGGTAATCACTCACTTAGCGGTTGCGACCTGGGCATCGCGCTCCTTGAGCCATGCAGAAACCTGATTACGCGCAACGGTATCATCCGTGGTGTTGAGGATCACCCGAGCTAAAGTGTCCGCAACGATGAACTCCGGCTCCGGCGTTGCCTTCTTGGGGTGAATGAGCGCCCAGCCCCGGATATACGATACCCGCTTCGTCCTATCGACGGAGGCGCCGGTAGTCGGTGTCACGCTGAAATAGTCGAACCCCTTCTTGGCTGTCCCAGTTGCGTGGACGACTTCCTTCCAGGTCTTCTCGTCGCAGACAATGTAGAAGGTCCAATTGGTAGGCCGAGGGAACTCGTTGGCAATGGTTGCAAACGCGTCCACTTCAGTCCGGCAGACCGCTGTTGCTTCGGCGGTAGCTGCCTCGTGCGACACCATGAGGACGTGGTTAGGTTGCGCTAGGGTTACGAGTGGAGTCAGAACGACGAAAGCGAAAAGGCAAGTATGACGAGTCATGGTAGCTTCCTCCTAACAGTGGCTACATTGTGGTTATGGGTTGTACAGGGTTAAGGATCAGCGTGCATGGCAAGCGAGCATTCGCTAAGGGCACGCGGAGTGTCGGCCTGAACTTGGTGGGTGGCTTTGTTTTCCCAGCGCCGAGCGCGCGCTGACGGTTGATTGCCTTGGAAGATGGCTTCGCCTTTGGCTGCATCACCTGAGCCGGCTTCACCGGCGCGGTAGCGTGCTTTGAAGGAATGCAGGCGCCGATCAGCAAGATACCGATCAGCACGGGCATCCAAATTGCGCGCACGATCGTTCTGGACCGAAGCGAATTGAAGAAAATCTGTAGGGCGGTCATGCTGGAGTCCTCTCCGAGGGGGAGATCCGAAATCCCCCGTCACAGCTAGCTGAGGGGGTTGAGGAGCGCCCAGGAGAGGACGTTCGCGTCGTGGGGACGGCTTGAGGGGAACGACATGAAGCAACCGAAGTGCCAGCGTCTTTTGCTGGCGCGCCGGGTGCGGTCGGTCCCCGGCCCGTAAGGGCAAGCCGGGCCCACAGAGCGACCAGACCGCCTACAAGACTCAATTGCATTCGGTCTTGGTAGTGCGCCGGATGTTGCCCGTGTTCGAGATTGCTTGGCGCTATCCTGCGTTTCGGTTGCCGCCGTCGAAGATGGTCGTGGTGCAATCAGGACTGGATCGAGAATCATCGAGTCGTGGAGGATGAGGGTCATTGTGTCGTTCATCGATTTGTACCCTGTTTTCTAACCTGTCGCCCGTTCAACAAGGAAAGGGGCCGATGGCCCCCTGTCCTTCTGCTGCGCGAGTTGTTAGAACGGTGAATCGTCGGTAAGTTCGGTGCCGTTGTCGGCCTCGACCGAAATCGGGGCGGTCCCGTTGTCGCGAGCCGGATCTGGTGCCGCTTCATTGGGCAAGGAAGCCGGTCGGCGGCTGAGCAGGGTGAAGCTGTCGATGACGACCTGGGTAAAGTTGTGCTGCACATTGTCGTTGTCGGTCCACCGTCTGTAGGCGAGGTGGCCGACCACGTGGAGGGGATTGCCTTTCTTAACGTACTTCCTGATGACGTCGGCGGGCTTTTCACCGTACATGACGAGATTGTGCCAAGCGGTGGTTTCTTTCACTTCTCCAGTGTTTTTGTCCACATACTGGCTGTTGGTCGCCAAGGTGAAGCGGACGACGGGAGTTCCGTTGGTGGTGTACTGGATCTTCGGATCGATTCCGACGTTTCCCAGCAGGATGGTCAGATTGACTGAACCGGCCATAGCAGCGATGCTTCCTTTCCGAGTGAGCTGGTGGAGGTTGATGTTTCCGGCCAGGGGAGCCTAGGCCGTCCGGGAAACTGGTTCGTTGTTGCGCTTATCCGCATCGGACGCAAGCTGGTAGTTGAAACAATGCGTGAGGAAGGCCGCCACATCCTCGGCGTTTTCGCCGAGGAGGGTCAAGCTGCGAACGTGGGTGTCGTCCTGTCGCGTGATGAAAAGGCCGGCCATGAGGCCTCCAGTCTGCTGCAAGAATTCCAAGAAATCGGAGTGGCTTGGCGAGTCGTAACCGGCGAGGAAATCTGTGACTGTTCTCGCCAGTTCGTCGGCGAAGACGAATGTTGTGGTGATGCAAGTTTCTTTGCTCTTGCTGGGATCGTCACCCGCTGGTGCGAGGGCGCTGATCGTGAGTTCGACGCGCAAAGTTGAGGATTTTGGAGGATTGGGCTTGAGCTTTGCGGCTTTGCAGAATTGCAAAATGGCTAGAACTACGAGTGCATACAGTGCGCAAATCGCGCTGAATACCACGAGAAAAGAAAGCGTTATGTGGTGCATTCTGTCCTCCAGGATCTGAAGCGAGAGCGCGACACTGCTGTGTGTCGAGCATTGTGAGTTCCACAGATGCCACGAACTGTTCAGAAAGGGAGTACCGGCCGGCAAGTTCGTAAATCGTCTGAGGAACGGTATCAGTGGTTTCTGATAGCCAGATCCGTTGCATTGTTGCGCGTATGCGTACAATACCATGACTGTATAATACAGCAGATATATATGCTGTAAAGATGACTAAAGTTTGGCGCCTCGGCAATTGGCTATCCCCAACCGAAACGCCGGGGATGAAATATGCTGGGGCATCAGTGGGAGCCTGAGCGGGTCTATTGGTAGATGAGGCCAGAGGAAGCTAGACCGCATAGTGGCTTGAGATTGGCATTGAGAACCAAATCACAGGCAAAAAAACTATTGCTCTTGGTGGTTCACTGTCGCGATGATGTGCGGCACAGCTACGACGGTCGCTGGAACGAGACTTTGACCGATGAGGCCAAACGTCGAGATCTGAACGCTAAGCCCGTGCTATCAGATCGTCGATGTTCCTGGCAGTGATGAATTGAGCGGGGTTCTCGCCGACGGCCAGCGCATTGAAGTGTGCCTTCCCGCATTCGATCTTGGCCCACTCCCGATCA
>Ga0302319_10012012_pt1 | contig 16375 bp, 13 predicted proteins | sample Bog_T0_2_FD_203319 | JGI IMG/M metagenome (GOLD analysis project Ga0302319, IMG submission 203319) | Peat permafrost microbial communities from Stordalen Mire near Abisko, Sweden - Bog_T0_2 | ecosystem: Environmental > Terrestrial > Soil > Wetlands > Peat | place: Sweden: Abisko, Stordalen Mire...
TGCAGGGTGCCCTCATAGAGGTCCAGGAACACCCGGTAGCCCGAAGGGTCGCTGAGCAGCTTGCCGCGCCGGGCCCGGATCCACTGCAGGGACTGCCCAGGCTGCTCCGGGCGTATGATCGTGACCCCGCGCAGCTCCTTGGTCTCGGGGTCCTTCGAGTCGACGTAGACCAGCATGCCCTCGAATTCCTTGACCCAGATCTTCTCCTGCAGGGCCACGTCGCTGCGCTGGCTGAGCACCTCGTAGAAGAGCAGCTTGTAGGCCTCATTGAAGCGGGGAAGGGCGGTCTCGTTGAAGGCCAGCATGCCCAGGCTGAAGACTAGGCCCAGGCCGAGGATGGGGGGGTAGAGCCGGGCCAGGCTCACGCCGCCGGCGCGCAGGGCGACCAGCTCCATGTCGCTGGACAGGCGGCCCAGCGCCAGCAAGACCGCCACCAGCAGGCTCATGGGCACCGTGATGGCGAAGGTGGCGGGGATGATGTAGCCGACCAGCTGCAGCACGGTGAGGATGGGGACGCCGTTCTTGAGCACCAGGTCGACAAGGTTGAGCAGCTGCTTCATCAGCAGCAGAAAGCTGATCAGGGTGAGGGCCATGCCAAAAGGCAGAACCATTTCAGCCAAAAGATAGCGGTGCAGGCGTCGCATGGGGCCCATCATCGGCAAAAAGGCCGCCTAGAGCAAGGGATTCCGCTGTTCCAAAAAATGAAACACCTGGTCCATCCAGTAAAATTTGTTTTGCGTAGGGGTCGGGCCGCGTGCTAAATTGCGTTTCCGGACTTAACACGTTCTGAATCTGACGCCCGCGCCCTAACGCACGCCAGGAGCTTCCCTCATGAGCGAGACTGCAGTGGCCAACGAAATCTTTGAAAAGGTCCTTGAAGGCGTCACCCCCGAGATACGGGCGATCGTCGAGGACGCCCTGAAAACGTTTGCCAAGGACCCGGCAACGAACCCCTCCTTCACCGACAAGGTCAAGAGCGACCGCCTGCGCAAGGCCTTCGACGCCTTGACGCGCGGCCTGGTGGACCGCATCGAGGCGCTCAACGACCAGCAGATGCTGTTCCTGTGCACGGGCGCCCTGGCCGACCAGGTGGACCTGGGCGACGGGCCCATCAACCTGCTGGACCGCGCGCTCTACGACGGCCTCATGGCCAGCTACAAGGCCGCCCCGGACCTGCCCGAGGAGGCCGACTACGTCTACACCTCCTGGGACCGGGCGCGCATGATCGCTGCCGACGAGCTCTACGCCCTCGATCCGCAGCAGGCCGGCAAGCGGCGCCCCAAGAAGGATGCCGCCCTGGCCGCGGCCGACCCCAAGGTGGCCCGCGAGGCCGCGCTGGGCAAGCGCAATGCCTTCGTCAAAGACCTCGACAGCGCGATGCCCGCCCTGCAGAAGCTCTTCGAGGCCGCCCAAAGCGTGGACGCCGCCTCCGCCCGCCAGTCCCTCGAAGTCATGAAGTCCTTCGTCGACCAGGCGGCCGGGCGCGCGCCCGAGGCCACCGGCTCGACGAAGATGGCCCTGGACCGGGACGTGCTCAACGCCGGCCCCGTGCTGAAGGCCTACGCCGAGGGCGCGGCCACCAACCTGCTCAAGATACGCCAGCTGGCCGAGCGCTACACCCCCGTGCTCGCCGAGCTGCGCAAGACCCTGCGCGAGATCGACGCCCTCAACACCGTCAAGACCGACTCGATGCGCAAGCGCTTCGTGTCCTTCGACATCGACAAGGTCCAGAAGATCAAGACCGACTTCGGCTACACCGGCGGCTTCGTCGCGGCCACCGCCGAGAATGCGGCCAACCGGGTCGCCACTTCCGCGTCCCGGGTGCTGCTCAACAGCCACGTGAACCTTGAATTCGACCCCCTGCACACCCAGCTGTGCACGCCCGAGACCGTGCATGCGGCCATGCAGAAGATCCTGAAGGTGCATTCCAACGCTTTCCCCAAGAGCCCCAGCGGCGCCTTCCAGATCCCGCCGATCATCATCGAGCCCATCCGCAACGTGGTGGACTGGCTCGAAGACCGCTTCATCTTCTCGGTGGCCTCGGGCGAGATCACGCGCAAGGGCCCCAACTTCAGCCTCAATCCGCTCGAAGCCCAGGTCATGAAGGCCATCGGCATGTACCTGTCGAAGGACTCGATCTACAACTTCCGCGGAGAACAGAACACCGGCACCTTCATGGGCGAGTATTCCGGCAAGGTCGAGAAGAGCGCCAAGGTGGTCTTCGCCGGCGCCGACAAGAAGATGACCATGGTGGCCAGCGCCAAGCAGGTCGATGCAGCGGGCCGCGAGCAGGCTGTGGCCGACTACATGGAATTCGTGTTCAACGTCATGAACGGCCTCATGCCCAACCCCAAGATGAGCAAGCGCCGCATCGCGGTGCTTCTGCGCTACGTCATCGTCCAGGACCTGCAGTTCACGGTGATCCTCATGCTGCGCTACGCGGCCATGGCCGAGCTGCAGGAGGTCCGCGAAAGCCTGCTCAAGCACGTCCAGAACAACTACGTCGAGGCCAAGAAGCTCGTCGAGGACAGCTGGAAAGACGAGCAGGTCCCCCGCATCCTGGGCCCCAAGCCCACCCAGTTCATGCAGAAGATGTTCGGCTGAGGGCGCGCCCCAACAGCCTTTCCACCCACGGTTTTTTGCCCTAAAATGGGGGCATGAGCCCCCTGAGCACAGGCAGCAGCGCAGCCAAGCCGGCCGCCCGGATCGTCAGTCCGCGGCGGCTGGTGTTCGCGTGCCTGGCCCTTTGCGCCGCGGCCGTGCTGCTGTGGCGCAGCAACGCCTTCTGGAACGCGCTGTCGCCGGTCACCAACAAGGCGGTGCTGTACCGCCTTGCCGGACGCACCAAGGTGGACCCGCTGCTGCTGGCCGCCATCATCCGCGCCGAAAGCGGCTTCAACCCCGTGGCCCAGTCCTCACGAGGCGCCCTGGGTCTGATGCAGCTGATGCCGGCCACGGCCCGGCAGATGGCGGGCGAGCTGAAGTTCAATTATCAGGACGGCGACGACCTCTACACCCAGGACATCAACCTCACGCTGGGCGCCTTCTACTTCGCCCGCCAGCTGCGGGCCTTCCACGGCAACCTGCCCCTGGCCCTGGCGGCCTACAACGCCGGCCCGTCCAAGGTCCGCGCCTGGGGGCTGGATCCGTGGGGCAAGGACCAGGAAGACCTCATCGCGGCCATGCCGCTGCCCGAGACCCGCTCCTATGTGCGTCATGTGCTCTGGTACTACCGCCAGTTCAAGACCCTCCAGTCCGTGAAGCGATTCCTCAACGGCGACCCGGAACTGTGACCCTATTCACCCTTGCCCTGGGCCTTGCCCTGGCTGCGCCCGCGGCCGCGGAACCCCGGAAGGCGGGACCCCCGGATGATCCCGCCTGGACCGCGGTCGAGGATGCCCGCTCCTCAACCGGCTTTGCCCAGGCCCTGGACGCCTTCCTCCTTGCCCACCCCCACGGGCCCTCCGCCGCGCGGGCCCTCCGCGAGCAGGCCGGAGGCCTGGACGACCTGGGCGCTGCCGAAGCGCTCCTGCACCGGGCCACCAGGGAGGGCGCCGGAAGCGCGCCGGGATCCGCCGCGGCCCTGGATCTGGCCCGCCTGAAGTACGCCGAAGACCGCCCCGAGGCGGCCCTCTCGGCCCTGGAGGCCGCCGACGCCTGGCCCCGGCCCGAAGCCCTGCAGCCCGAATGGCTGTACTGGCGCGGCCAGTGCCGGCTGGCCCTCAAAGGCTGGCAGCGCGCCGCCGACGACTTCCGCCAGCTGGCGGCGGCCTGGCCCCGCCATGCCCGGGCCGAGGCGGCCCTGCTGGGCGAGGCGGACTGCGAAGGCTCCCTGGGGCATGACGACACCGCAGCGGCGGTCTACGGCCGCGTGGTGGCGGGCAACGGCTCCTTCACGGCCCAGGCGCTGTGGGGCCTGGGCACCGTGCGCCTGCGGCAGCTGCGCATCGCCGAAGCCAGGGACTGCTTCCGCCGGCTGCAGGCCGGCTGGCCCTCCAGTTTTGAGGGCCACGCAGCGGCGGACAAGCTCGCCCAGATCGCGGCGCTGCCGAAGTCCGCCGCCCAGCCCGCGCCCAAACCCCGCCTAAGGGGCCTGTGGGACATACAGGTGGCGGCCTATTCGCGCCTCGATTCCGCGAAGAAGCGCGCGGACCTCCTGCACAGCCACGGCTTCAAGGTCCGGGTCCGCCTGCGCCGCCTCGACGGGCGCCCCCTGTACCTCGTCAAGGTGGGGCCCTACGCCAGCCGCGCCAAGGCCGAGGCCGCAGCGGCGGTGCTCCAGGGCCGCGAGAACCTGCCCTGCTACATCGTCGAGGAATGAGCATGCCCTGGAACCGTCCGTCGGCCCTGACTCCGGCCCTTGCGCTCGCCGTGGCGCTGGCTGGCGCCCTGCCCACCGCCGCCCTGCGGGCTGCCGACCGCCTGGTCGAGGACTTCGAGTCCGCCGCGCCACGGGCCGCCTGGCGCGTCACCCACGACGACAACCACCTGGGCACCCTGCTGCAGCCGGAGCCCTTCGCTCCCAGCCCGGGCGGGGCGCCGGGCTCGCCCAGGGGCTGCGGCCGCATCCACGGCCGCCTGGGGCTGAACCAGGCTCCCTGGACCTGGGCCCAGCTGCTGCTGCAGTTGGACAAGGACGGCAAGGCCGTGGACCTGGGCCGATACCGCAGCCTGCGCTTCTGGGTCAAGGGCGACGGCGGCGAAGGGGAAGTAAGCCTGGTCAAGGCTTCGGTCACCGATTCGGACCACTACTCGATGACCTTCAGGACCGGGCCCGAATGGAGGGAAGTGCGCCTGCCCCTGGCGGCCTTCCGTCAGGCCGGCTGGGGGAAAAGCGTCCCGCATGCCTTCGGCGACGCCACCGCGGTGATGTTCAGCCCCGTGGCCCACGACGCGCCCTTCGACTTCTCGGTCGACGCGGTCGCCTTCAGCGAGGACGACGCCGAGCTCCGGCCCGTGCCCTACGACAGCGCCCTGTGGTGGCCCTACACGGGGGTCGACCCGGACGCCCGCAAGGGCGGCCCGCTGGACGCCGGCTTCCTGTCGGACGGGCCGGCGGGCAGCCACGGACGGGTGCGGGCGGCAGGCGAGGCCTTCGCCTATGGCGACGGCAGGCCGGTGCGCTTCTTCGGCGTCAATCTGGTGGCCAGCTGCAACTTCATGTCCCATGCGCAGGCCGACGCCACGGCTCAGCTGCTGTCCGAGATGGGCGTCAACATCACCCGCATGCACCATCTCGAAGCCACCTGGACGGACCGCAACATCTTCGGCCGCTCCGCGCCCGGGACCCGGGCCCTGGACGCCGAAAGCATGGACCGCTTCGACTACCTGGTGGCGGCGCTGCAGAAGCGCGGCATCTACCAGTATTTTGACCTGCTCGTATCGCGGGCCGCCCTGGGCGCCTACGGCGTCAAGGACCCCGCCAGCCTCGGCGTCGGCTGGAAGATCAGCGGCGAATTCGCGCCGGACCTGCTGGCCCTGGAGACGGAGTTCACCGCCCAGTTCCTGGGGCACCGCAACGCCTACACCGGCCGCCGCTACGCCGAGGACCCCGGCGTGGCCATGCTGGAGCTCGTCAACGAGGACAGCGAATTCTACCGCTCGGCGGACGGCGAGTTCTCGGCACGGGGGGCCTACGCCGCCGAACTGCAGGGCCTCTTCAATGCCTGGCTGCGGAAGCGCTACGCCGGCCGCAGGGAGCTGGACCGGGCCTGGGCCCCGGATGACGCCGCGCAGCTGGGGCTCGCGGAGGACGAGGATCCCGCCGCCGGCACCGTGCGCCCCATCCGCTCCTGGCAGGACGACAGCTGGCGCTCTCTGAGCCCGGCCCGGGCCGCGGACGAGCTGCGCTTCACCTATGACCTGCAGTCAGGCTACTACGCGGACCGGGTGGCCGAGCTGCGTTCGCTGGGCTACCAGGGCCTGGTGACCGGCAGCAACCACTGGACCCCCTCGCCTGCCGACCTTCTGGCCAACGCCCGGCTCGGCAGCTACGTGGACCGGCACGCCTACTACGCCCATCCCCAGGGCGGCTGGGGCTACAGCCCCGCGGTGCGCTTCGACCCCAGCCCGATGCTTCGGACCGAGGGCCTGGGCATCGTCGGCGAGCTGGCCGCCCGCCGGGTCAAGGGCCTGCCCTACATCGCCACCGAATGGCAGTGCGCCGCGCCCAACGAGTACCGGGCCGACGCGGTGCTGGACATGGCCATGGCCTGCGACCTGCAGGGCTGGAGCGCGGTGCAGTTCGCCTTCCGCCACAGCAGCCTCGCCGATCTCACCGGCTTCGCCGGCGCCCTGGACAACAATTTCGACGTGGCCAACCAGCCGGCCATGCTCGCCCTTTGGCCGGCCGCGGCGATCCTGGCGCGGCGCGGGGACCTCTCCCCCGCGGGCGCGGCGGCCTGGTGCTTCCTGTCCCCCGCGGAGGCGTTGAAGCCCGGGGCCGCCTACGCTGCGCCCGGGCGGGCGGCCCTGATGGCGGAATGCGGCGTGGCCTTCGAAGCTGCGCCAGGCGTTCCCGCCGCGGCCCCCCAGCCCCAGGACGGCTGGAGCGTGGGCGCGGGAGGCGCCGTGCGCCACGATCCTGCCCGCGGCCTGCTGCTCATCGACACCGCCGGCACCCAGGCTGTGGCGGGCTTCAGCCGCGGCGCCCAGGCCGCAACGTCGCGCCTTTCCGTGGACCTTGAAAACGAGTATGCCGTGGTCGTCGCCACGGCGCTGGACAGCGCGGACCTAGCCACGGCCCGGCGCATCCTGCTGACGGCGGTCGACAACGCTGTCAATGAGGGCATGACGCTGGCGCCCAGCGGCGACCAGATCGCGGCGCCGGGCGGCCCGCGGGTGCTCGTGCAGCCGGTGGTGGGCAGGGTTCGCCTGTCCCTGCCCAGGCCCGCCGGGGCGCGGGCCTGGGCCCTGGACCCTTCGGGGCGGCGGCTCCGGGAGCTGGCGGCCGAGCAGGTGGAAGGGGGCATCGCCCTGCGCCTGGCCGCCGGGGACCGCGCCATGCACTATGTCGTCGAACTTCCCGGGGCGTCGGCGCCATGACCCTGCGCCCGGTAGCCGCCTTTGTGCTGGTGTCCGCGCTGGCCCTGCTGGCCGCCCCCGCGGGCGCGCGCGAGAGCCTGCGCCTGCCCTGGGTCTTCTCGGACCAGCCGGACCTCTGCGCGGATTTCTCGTTCTCCGCCGGCCATGCGGGCAAGACGGCCATCGCCATCGACCTGGGAGGGAAGTTCGCCAACTTCGGCCTGCCCGCGCGCGCGGCTCGGGCCCCGCGCCTCGACATCACCTGCGAATTCACCGCCCCCTCCGAGCTGGAAAAGGACACCAGCCGCCTCAAGGAGGTGCTCGACCTGGCGGACGTCCTCCGGGACTACGGTCTGACCTTCTCCCCGTCCCGCTTCGGCGAGTCCTCAAAGCTGGTGTACAAGGCGGAGCTGGCCACCGATCTGGCTCCGGGGGACTACAACCTGCGCATCACCCTGTCGGACCCGGCCCTCGAGATCGAAAGCCGGCGGACCCTGCACCTCATCGTCCCGTCCATCGCCACCGGGTCCTGGCAGGTGGGCGACCTCAAGTTCATCACCGCGGTGGGCCAGACCCTGGGCAAAGGCGGGCGCAAGGAGCGGGTGCTCGATCCCAATCCATGGCGGCAGGTGGGCGGGGGCCTGGGGCTGGACCTGCTGGTCGCCTACACCGATTCCGGGACGCGCCCGCCCGGGGCCCTGGAGCGGACGGTGCGCATCCGGCGGCTGCGCGGGGACGCGCCACCCGTGTGGCAGGACAGCACCCCTCCGCCGCCCAAGCGGGCGGACCAGGTCTGGGTGCTGCGCGTGCCGGAACGCACGCTGAAGCGCTGGCAGGGCGGGGTCTATCTGCTCGAGGTCGAGGAGCGCTGCGGCGGGACCCTGGCCACGGCCGCCAAGACCTTCGAGGTGCTGCCGTGAACGCGGCCTCCCGCAGCCGGGCCAAGCGCATCCGCATCATCGCGAGCCTGCGTTACGGGCTGCGCCTGACCCTGCGCCACCTGCAGAGCCTGGTGCCGGGCACCGTGGCCTTCTACCTGCCGGAGTGGGCGGCCTACCTCGGCCTTTGGGGCGGGGGCCAGACCCTGCTGGTGACCGTGTACAAGGCCCTGGTCGGCTGCTGGCTGCTCTGGCACGCCCTGCAGCTGAGCGACCGTGAGACGCGTTCCAGCCGTTTCCACGAGCCCGTGCTTCCGGCGCCCGGCTACCTGGGGCGCTTCCTGGGCTCGACCCTGCTGTTCTGGGGCGTGCTGGCGGCGACCCTGTGGCCGGTCTGGCGCCTGGCCGGCGGGACCTGGGTGGGGCCCCTGGTCGGGGCGGACTGGCTGCGCCATCCAGGCGCCTGGGCCCCGGAGCAGGCGCTGCGGGCGCTGGCCTGCGCCGCGGCGGCCCTGCCCGCGGGCCTGTGGACCGTGTACGGATGGTTCCACGGCTACTACGTCGCCGACGAGGGCCAGGGCCCCTGGGAGTCGATGGTCAGCAGCTTCCACGCGGTGCGCGGAGCCTTCTGGCGCTGCGTGCTGTTTCTCGGGGTCATCGCGGCCATCAACGCGCTGGGCCTGGCCCTGTGGGTGGTGGGCATCTTCCTCGCGTTTCCCGTCACCCTCATGGCCACCACCTATGTGCACCTCGAGCTGAAGCGCCAGACGGTCCGGCGCCGTGTCCGGACCCGCCGGACCGCAGGCGCGGGCGGCCCGGGGTGAGCTCAGCAGCGCCGGGCCGGGGGACGGCGGGCTTCAAGGCCCTGTCCCTGGCCTTCGCCGCCCTGGCGGCCTTCTTCTGCCTCAAGACCGGCGAGCTGCTGCGGCAGGTCCGGGCCGGCCAGACGGTCTACCAGCTCGACTATCAGTTCGGGCCCTACGCCTATTTTCTGTCCCACGATGGCGCCTATGAGGATTGCACCACGGCCCCCTGCCGGCGCGCCTCCCGCATGCCCCTGCTGCCCTGCCTGCTGGCCCTCTGCGCCCGGGCCTCGGATTCCGCCCGCGCCGCGGCCTGCGCCAAGAACCTGGCCCTGACCCTGCTGTGCGGCTTCTGCGTGGCCCGCTTCATGGGCCTGCATGCCCGCTACTTTCCCGGCTCCGGCAGGTGGTGGCTGCTGCTGCTGCCCCTGGCGCTGGCCCCTCCGCTGGCGCGCCTGGCCTGCATGGTCAACTGCGAGGAGGGCCTTCTGCTGGAGCTGCTTTTCGCCTGGGCCTTCCTGTTCCTGTACGCGGCGCTGGCCTGGGTGCGGGGCCAGCGCGGGGACGCCGGCCGACTTGTTGTGGGCTGTCTGCTGGCCGCGACGCTGGCCTACCTGGCCAAGGACGCGATGCTGCTGGTCTGGCTGGCCTCGCTGGCCCTGGCCGGCGCCTGGGCCCTGCGGCAGGGCTCCCGCCGCGTGGGCGCGGCCGTGCTGCTCTCGGCGGCCTGCGTGGCGGGCTGGGGCATGCATAACCTGGAGGCCACGGGCCGCCTTTCCATCGGCACCAGCTTCGACGGCGAGAACCTCTTCAGGGGCTTCAATGCCCAGAGCGCAGTGGTCTACCCCGACATCCACCTGGACCAGATTCTGCAGGAGGTGCATACCGTGAGGCTGGACGACGGCAGCGCCTACCTGATCGGGGGCTACGGCTCCGGATCCTACGGCGACGAGTGGCAGTGGAGCGACCACTTCAAGGGCTTGGCCCTGGACTGGGTGCGCCAGGACCCGGCCGGAGCGCTGCGCTTCCAGCTCAAGAAGGCGCGCTACTTCCTGCTGGGGCTTTCGGTGCGGCCCCACGACACCCTGCTGGATCCCGCGGACGAAGCGTGGGCGCGGGCCTTCCTGGTCCTGGGCCGGGCCTTTGAGCTGGCGCTGCTGGGCCTGGCGGCCTGGCTGTGGGCCCGGGGAGGCCGGGAGGGGCGGGTCCTGGCGGCGGCGGCGGCGGCGCTGAACCTGGCCTACGCGGCCCCCTACCTGGCGGGCTTCGGCTACGAGCGCCACGTGCTGGTTTGGCTCGTCCTGGTGGCGGTGAGCGTCTTCGTGCTGGCCTCGGCCGCCAGCGCCCAGGGGGCCCGCCGGGCCGCCGGAGGGGGCGCCTCAAACGCCTAGCCATCCCGCCGCCGGGGGACTAGAATTTTGCCACTTAGCTCCCTGGTGCGCGGCCCGGCGACGGGTCCGCGAGAATAGGGAAGCCCGTTGAATGCGGGCGCGGTGCACGCCACTGTAAGCAGCGCTGGGCGGGCCGTGACACCGGAAGGGCCCTCAGGCCCCTCCGGGAAGTCCGGCCCCACGCAAGCTGCGAGCCAGGAGACCTGCCCGGGAGCGGAACCGTCTTCCCCCGTGCGCTGGGGCAGCGGCGACCCGGGCCCAGGGCCTTCAGGGGACGCTGCCATCAGCGTCCCCTTTTCTTTTTTTTGCGCGGAGCCATGCGACTCAGCAATGTCCGGCGGCCGGCCTTCGAAAAGCACACCCAGTGGGCCGCGCAGCCCCCCACCCGCATTCTGCTCGTGCGGCACGGCGAAACCGCCTGGAACGTCCGGCGCGTGATCCAGGGCTGGAAAGGGACCGGCCTCAACGCCCTGGGCCGGCGCCAGGCGGCGCTGGCCGCCCGCCGGGTGCGCGGCATGGACCTCGGCGTGGAGGTGCTGCTGAGCTCGGACCTGAAGCGGGCCCGCCAGACGGCCAAGGCCCTGGGCGTGGAGCTGGGGCTGAAGCCCCAGTTGCGCGAGGACCTGCGGGAGCGCTGCTTCGGGGACTGGGAGGGGCACAGCATCGACCAGGTGCTGGCCCGCTTCAAGCTGGGGGAGCGCACGCGCAAAGACCCCTTCCTGGCCTTTGACCCCGCCGGCGGGGAGACCATGGCGGTCTTCGCCCGGCGCATGGACGCCTTCCTCAAGGCGATGCTGCGCGAGCACCCAGGCAGGACCGTGGCGGCGGTGTCCCACGGCGGCCCGGTGCGCATCGCCGCCTGCCTGGCCGTGGGCATCAGCCCTCGGCGCTATTTCCTGCTGGGCCGGCCGGGCAACGTCAGCCTGACCCTGCTGTCGCACCAGGGCGGGGTGTGGTGGATGGAGTTCTACAACGACATGGCCCACCTCGAGACCCGCCTGCTTCCGTCGTCTGCGCGCAAGGCCCAGCAGGAGCGCCTGTGAGCGGCGCCGAGTCGCCCTCCGGGACCGGGCGCATCCTGGCCTACCTCGGCGGCATCCGCTCCGGCAAGAGCGCGCTGGCCCAGGCCCGCTTCAGCGCCGAAGTGGAGCGCCTGGGCCTGCATTCCCCCGCCTACCTGGGCACGCTGCTCAGCGGCGAGGCGGGCGAAGACCCCGAGCTGGCCCGCAGGCTGGCCGCCCATCGGGCCGTGCGGCCCTGGAACTGGTCCGGCATCGAGGTGGGGCGGGACCTGGAGGCCGCCGCGGCCCTTTGCGCCCGGCAGGGGCATGACGCCTGGCTGCTGGACGGGCTGGGCGCCTGGGCGGCCCTGAACCTCGACCAGGGTCCCGCGCCCCATGCGGCGCTGCGCCGTTTCCTGGAGCTGGCCCGCAGGGCGCCCCTGGCCCTGCTGGTGCTGGACGAGGTCGGCCAGGGCGGGGTTGGGGGCAATCCTGCGGCCCGGGCATTCGCCGACCTCAATGGCGAACTGAACCAGGCGGTGTTCGCCTCCGCCGACGAGGCCTGGACGGTCCAGGCCGGCATCGGGGTGCGCGTCCGGTGAGGGCCGGCCGCGGGATCCGGGATCGGGCCCGGGCGGGCCCGGAGCACGGTGCCGACGTCTTTGACGCCGACGGAAGGCTTCGCCCGGGCTCGGACTTCTCCAGCACCGTGGTCAGCGTCGGCCCGCCCGCGGGTTGGAGGCGCCGCGCGGCCGCGGCCCTGGAAGGGTTGACCCGCTACCCGCAGCCCCGGGGCAAGGGGCTGGACGGCCTGCTGGAACGTGCGCTGGGCCTGGCCCGGGGTTCTGTGCTGGTGGCCAACGGGGCCAGCGAGGCCCTGGAATGGTGCGCCCGCCTGGCCCAAGGCAGACGGGCCCGGCTGGTGGCGCCTTGCTTCGGGGAATACCGCGCCAAGCTGGAGCGGTCGGACGCGCTGGTGGACGAGGCCTGGTGGGACGGTCGGACGCCGCTCGAGCCAGAAACCCTGCTCAAGGGCCTGGGCCGGGGCGACCAGCTGTGGTTCGCCAACCCCAGCAATCCCTTCGGCAGCGTCGCCCCTCCTCCGGAGGTGGACCGCCTGCAGGCGGCCTGCCGCGCCCGCGGCGTGTTGCTGGTGCTCGATGAAGCCCTGATGGCCCAGCGCCTGGACGGCCTTGCCGACCCGGGCGCCTATCCCGGGGATCCCGCCCATCCATGCCTGGCGGTGGTGCGCTCCCTGGGCAAGGGGCTGGGGCTGCCCGGACTGCGGCTGGGCTACCTCGCGGCCGAGCCAGGCCTGGCCGCGCGCCTCGCCCGCTTTCAGGATCCCTGGTCCGTCAACGCCCTGGCCCAGGGCCTCGGGGCCTGGGCCTTCAGCGAGGAAATCGCCGCCGCCGGCCGGCGGCGCCGCATTTTGGCGCTGCGTTCGCAGGACCTGCTGCGGCGCCTGTCCGCCCCCGCCGCGCGGGTGCGCGCCGAGAGCCCGGGCGCGACCGGGTACTTCTGCGTGCACCTCGGCGGCCCGTTCGCGGGCCGGGTGGCAGGCCGTCTGGCCACCAGGGGCATGTTCGTGCGCGACTGCAGCAGCTACGGCGGCTGGGGCCGCTACTGGCTGCGCCTGAATCCGCGTACGCCGGCCGAAAACCAGGCCCTGGCCCGGGCCGTCGCCGCGACGCTGGCCCCGGCGTGAGCGCCTCCCCTCGGCCTGGCCGGCCCTTCCAGGTCCTGGTGCTGGGCACCGGCTCGCACGTGGGCAAGTCCCTGCTGGCGGCGGGGCTGTGCCGCATCCTGGCCGACCGGGGCTGGCGCACCGCGCCCTACAAGGCCCAGAACATGGCCCTCAATTCGGCCGTGGCCGACGATGGCGGCGAGATCGGCAGGGCCCAGTGGCTGCAGGCCGCCGCCGCCCGGGTCCGCTCGGACGTGCGCATGAACCCGGTCCTGCTCAAGCCGGTCCGGGGGCGCGGCAGCCAGCTGGTGCTGATGGGACGGGCACGGGGGGTGTTCAGCACCCGGGCGTATTTCCGCCGCTGGCCCGCCGCGGCGCGCGCCGCGCAGGCGGCCTGGCGCAGCCTGGCCCTGCAGCACGAAGCGCTCGTGCTTGAGGGCGCGGGCTCCCCGGCCGAGGTCAACCTCAGCCGGCGCGATCTGGCCAACCTGGAGGCCGCCCGCTTCAGCCGGGCGCCCTTCGTGCTGGTGGCTGACGCCGAGCGGGGCGGCTCCTTCGCCGCCGTGGTCGGGACGCTGCAGCTGCTGCCCGCCTGGCTGCGCCGGCGCTGCCTGGGCGTGGTGTTCAACAAGTTCCGGGGCGACGCCTCGCTCATGGACCCCGGCCTGGCCTGGCTGGCGCGGCGCGGCGTGCGCACCCTGGGGGTGCTGCCCTGGATGGATGCGCTCGTCCTCGAGGAGGAGGACAGCCTGGGCGTCCCCGCGCCCGAGCGCCGCCCGGAAGGGGCATCCTCCCCGGCGGCGCGCCGTCGCGGGGAGCGCGCCCTGGTCGTGGACGTGCTGCGCCTGCGCTCGCTGTCCAACTTCAATGACGTGCTGCCGCTGCAGGGCCTGCCCGGGCTGCGCCTGCGCTGGGTCGAGCCGGGAAGCCGGCGCACGCCCGCGGACCTGGTGATCCTGCCCGGCAGCAAGGACACCCTGGCGGACCTGGCCCGCCTGCGCGCCTCGGGCGAGGACCGCGTGCTGCGGGACCTGTGGCTGGGCGGCGCCTGGCTGCTGGGCATCTGCGGCGGCATGCAGATGCTGGGGACCTCGGTCGAGGATCCTTCCGGCGTCGATTCCGGCGGGGGCCCGGCGAAGGCGGCCGGGCTGGCCTTCCTGGACCTGAGCACGCGCATGTCGCCGCGCAAGGTGCTGGCGCGGCGCGAGCTCCGGGTGCGCTGCAGCCTCGGAACCCTGGACCTGAAGGGCTACGAGATCCACCACGGGCGCAGCCGCCTGGGGGCCGGGGCCCGGCTGGAGGCAGCCACCCAGCGGGGGGCTCCGCTGTTGGTCAGCGGCGGCGGCGGCCGCGCCTGGGGCAGCTATCTGCATGGGCTGCTGGACCTGCCCGGCTTCAGGAACGCGCTTCTGGAAGGCGTGGCCCGAGCGCGGGCCAAGGCCTGGTCGGCTCCGGCGGGCTCCCTGGACGCCCGCCGCGAGGAAAGCCTTGACCGCTGGGCCCGGCACCTGGAGCGGCATCTGGACCTGGGCTTCCTGCCTTCGGCGCGGGAGCGGGCGTGAGGGCGGGGGTGCTGGCGGCGGCGGCGGCACTGGACCTGGCGGTCGGCGATCCGGACCATCCCTGGCACCCGGTGCGCCGCATAGGGGCCCTGGCCGGCTGGGCCGAAGCCCGCGCCCGCCGGGACGGCCGCCGGCCGCGCCTGCGCGGGGCCGGCATCGTCCTGGTGGTGGTCGCCGCAAGCTGGCTCGCCGGCCAGCTGCTGCTGAAGGGGGCGGCCTGGGCCGATGAAGCCCTCGGCTTCGAGGGGTGGGCGGGCTTCGCCGCGCAGGTCCTCATGGTCTGGTCCTGCCTGGGCATCCGCAGCATGCTGGACCACGCCCGCCAGGTGCTCGCGCCGCTGGCGGCGGGCGACCTCCCCGCGGCCAGGGCGGCCGTCGCCCGCATCGTGGGCCGCGACACCGCGGACCTCGACGAACGCGGCGTCCGCCGCGCCTGCCTCGAGAGCGTGGCCGAGAGCCTCGGGGACGGCGTCATGGGCCCCCTGTTCTTCGCCGGGCTGGGCGGCGGCCCGCTGGCCCTCGTGTACCGGGCCGCCAACACCCTCGACAGCATGCTGGGGCACACCGACGAGCATTACCGGGACCTGGGCTGGGCTTCGGCGAAGCTCGACGACGTTCTGAGCTGGATCCCCGCGCGCAAGGCGGCCCTCTTCACCATCGCGGCGGCCGCCTCCCTTGGGCTGGACTGGCGGGCCGCCTGGGCGGTGCCGCGGCGGGATGCGCGCCGGCAGCCATCCCCCAACAGCGGCTGGCCCGAGGGCGCCTTCGCCGGGGCCCTGGGGGTGCAGCTGGGAGGGCCCCTGCGCTACCGCGGACGCACCGTGGAGAAGGCGCCGCTGGGCGAGCCGCGCCGGCCGCTGAACGCCGCCGCCTGCGGACGCGGCCTGCAGCTGTTCCTGGCGGCCTGCCTGTGGGCCGTGTTCATCGACGAAGCCCTGGCCTGGTTCGGGCTGGGCTGAGGTTCTCTGACGGAGGTTCGGTGGCGAAGCTTGAAAAGGGGCTGCTGCACGTCTACACGGGCGAGGGCAAGGGCAAGACCAGCGCCGCCCTGGGCCTTGCCATGCGGGCGGTGGGGCGCGGCCTCAACGTCCTGGTGCTTCAGTACTTCAAGCTCGAATCCGAACCCAGCGGCGAGCTGGCCTTCAGGGAGGGCCTGCGCCCCCGGCCGGCCGTGGACGGGGGCGAGGCCGGCCACCTGGTCTTCCGGCGCGGCGACTACCGGCACCCTTTCTTCGACCGCGAGGCCGACCGCGAGGCCATCCGCGCCAAGGTGCTTGAGCAGACCGCCCTGGCGGCGGCCGAGATGAAGGCCGGGTTCTGGGACGTGGTCGTGCTCGACGAGGTCAACAACGCGCTGCGCGACCGCTTTATTCTGTTCGAAGAGCTCGAGGCGCTGCTTGAGGCCCGCCCCGCCCACGTGGAGCTGGTGTGCACCGGGCGCGGGGCGCCCGCCGAGCTGGTGGACCTCGCCGACTACGTCACCGAGATGACGGCGCTCAAGCACCCCGGCGCCCGCAAGATCGCCGCCCGCAAGGGCATCGAGTTCTGACCCCCGGCCGGGGCGCACCCGGCGGGAGGGCAATCCGCCCGTCCACCAGTCCACCACGCACGCCAGGGAGGTTCCCATGTCCGGCCCCATACCCACGCTCGATGCCGCCGCCGCCGCCGAGGTCCAGCGGCGGCTGGACGCCAAGACCAAGCCCACGGGCTCCCTTGGGCGCCTGGAGGAGCTTGCCGTCAGCCTGGCCGCCATGAGCGGGCGCCTGGACGCGGCCTTCAACGGCAAGGTGGTGCTGGTCGCCGCCGCGGACCACGGCGTGGTCCGGCAGGGCGTTAGCCTCTATCCGGCCGAGGTCACGCCGCAGATGGTGCTGAATTTCCTCAGGGGAGGGGCCGCCATCAACGTGCTGGCCCGGCGCTCCGGGGCCCGCGTGGTGGTGGCCGACGCCGGCGTGAATTACGGGGGGTTTCCCGCCCACCCGGACCTGCTGGCGCTCAGCATGGGCCGCGGCACCGCGGACATCAGCCAG
>Ga0302319_10012013_pt1 | contig 16372 bp, 15 predicted proteins | sample Bog_T0_2_FD_203319 | JGI IMG/M metagenome (GOLD analysis project Ga0302319, IMG submission 203319) | Peat permafrost microbial communities from Stordalen Mire near Abisko, Sweden - Bog_T0_2 | ecosystem: Environmental > Terrestrial > Soil > Wetlands > Peat | place: Sweden: Abisko, Stordalen Mire...
CCTATAACCTCACCCGAAACATGCCAGGCAAGGATTCCATCCGCCTCCGGCGTAAAACCGCCGGCTGGGATGACGAATATCTCGTCAAAATCGTCGCAGCATGATTTCTTCACCCGATTCCCCTGGAAGCTGCCGCCGACGTCACGCGCTCAGGGGCGGCGAGGGGCTGCGAAAACCCTCGCTACCCCGGTGAAACCATTTTGGGCGGTTCGCAACATCAGCCGGACACATTAACCCGCTGGAATGTGGGCTGGATCATATTCATCGGGTCCGCACGACTCTATCATCACACCTGAGGAGCGCCCCAGGCGCGAATTTGATCTTTGAGGGAGTGTCGCCATGCTTGCCGAAAAGTTTTTGCTGCTGCTCGAGACCTTGAAAAGCCAGAGCCTCAACCACCGAGATGGCAGTCCGATCGTGGTCAGCGCGGCGCGGCATGTCCCGGTCAATCTGCCCGGGGCAAACGGCAAATAGCCACACCGTCGAGCACCGGCGGATGATTGTCGGCGCTTCACGTCAGGTTGTTTTCCAAGGTCTCTTCGCGGCGCTGGTTGGCTCGCCGGCATGGCGTGATCGGGCCGATGCGCTTCCGGCATCGGCCGATACCATCGCGTGGGTCAGCGGCGACGCCGGATATTTTGCAACTGATAGTGCCAGGCCGAGCAGTTGCGGGTGATCGTGGCGGGATAGCTCAACGGGACGTTCGTGGCGAGGCTGCCGCCGATAAAGCTGATGCTGAGCGTGCCGGTCTGCCCGCAGGGAATCTTGAAGTTGCCGTTGAGGAAGCAGCCTGTAAGCCAAGGTGACGTGACGTCGGTAACGGGCAGACATAGATGATGTGCCCGCCGCTTGTCTTGAAACAGGACCCGGCCTGGCCGGTCGAACCGCCGGCGTCAATGACGCCGGCGGCAATGGTGATCATCAAGGCAAGCATGCCCTGCGACCGAACGTTGCGCATGAAATTTCCCACTGAAATGGATCGGTGCTTAAATCGGGGCCACCTCGCTAATGATGTTATGTCGCAGCAGGCCGCGCCCAGGTTCGAGCGATCGCTTCACATTTTGAGAGCTACCGTGCTCTCCTCGGGGAGGTGCTCTATTGCGCCCGTCGTCCCGCGGATTAAGGTTTTGTCCGGCCCGGTTGGGTGGACTAGCCTCCGCAAGACTTGACCCCAGCATCAGGGGTGGGACCACACGGCTTCGCAGTCCGCTTCGATATCGTTCGTCCTGCGCGACCTTCATCAGCTCACAGGCTCAACTTAATGGCCGCCCGCCCTGCCAACTCAGATCACGCCCGATACCGCCGCGTCCATCGCATCTCATCCCGCGTCTGTGACGATCGCGAAACGCCCCTCGTGTGGGACGAGACGAATGAAGATATAGGGTGTTTCGAACAAAAAGGGAACAGGAATATTTTTAACGAAGGGGCTGGACAGCGCGAAACACCGGGTGGGCTCGTCTGATACTATGACGTTGCTGACAATATGACGTTATTCGACTCTTTTTTTGTTCAAAGCAAAGTTGGACGACAAGCCCATGACCGAGTTGGTAACGGACCGGCTGCTGCTACGCGAGTTTCGATCCTCCGACCTTGATGCTTTCCGCCTGTATGTTCAGTCGGAGCACCATTGGCGGAGCACGCCGGATGGGCCGCCCACCATCGAGCAGGTGAAGCACCTGATCAGGCACTTCGTTCTGACGCAGTCCAACGACCCGCGCGCCGAGTTTCACCTCGCTGCGGTCGACAAGGTTTCGAACGAATTCGTCGGCGCGGTTGACCTTGTCATATTCGCCCCGTGGCGGCAGGGAACGCTGGGATGGGGTGTTGCTGCAAATCGCGTGGGTCAGGGGCTGGCGACCGAAATGGGCCACGCCATGCTGCAGTTGGCCTTTGGCCCATTGGGCCTGCACCGGATCCAGGCGAAATGCCGCGCCGAGAATCAGGCCTCTCGGCGGATCATGGCCAAGCTTGGCATGTGCGAGGAAGCGGTCATGCGGGACGACATGTTGGTGCGGGGCGAATGGTGGTCGACGGTTCAGGGCGCCATTCTTTTCTCTGAATTCCGGCGTGACCATCTTGCTTGCCGACACGCGCGGCATCCAAAGGAAAGAGATCTTGATCCGCCGATATGAATGATCGAGATGGCCAATTACGCCTTCCGTCCGGTTTGCCAATTGGCGCTGTGCCACCATATCATTCTCGATGATAAAAATGGTGGGCATGCCGTCGACGCCGCGCATTCGCGCGGAGTCGACGGCTTTACCCACTACAAATGAGAGCTAAACGTTTAGCGTCATTGCGAGCGTAGCGAAGCAATCCACCTCTCACCGTGCGCAAGCTTCTCGATTGCTTCGCTACGCTCGCAATGACGCTGTGAGGTCGGGGCGATGCAATCCAAGGAAAGCGCTCTAGCGATGCGTCTCGAAGGGTGGCTGGGATCCGCGGTGCAAGTAGCCATCCTTCGAGACGCCTGGCTTCGCGGCGCTTCGCCAGGATCCTCAGGATGAGGTCGGAGCCTGCTGTTGCCTGATTGGTTTCACGGAGTCGCTCGCCTTAGGACGCGCCGTCGAACTGGCGTTTTGTCGAAGGTGGCGCCGCCCCGGACCGGACCGCAACCCTCGCTCGGTCCGCGGAGAAGCGCTATGTCTTGAACGGATGCATCGATTCGGCCACCGCCGGACGTCGAATTGCAATGTTCGCCGCGCTGTGCAAACCGCTGTGACGGATATTCCAAAACAGGAGGGACTGCGTTGCATTTGAAACTCATTCTCGGAACCGCCATGCTTGGCCTGATCGGCAGCGCCGGCGCGCAGGCGGATGATCTCAAGATCGGGTTGATCTATGGCAAGACCGGCCCCCTGGAAGCCTATGCCAAGCAGACCGAAACCGGCCTGCGCATGGGACTGGAATATGCCACCAAGGGCACCATGATGCTGGACGGTCGCAAGATCGTCATCATCACCAAGGACGATCAGAGCAAGCCGGACCTTTCCAAGGCGGCGCTGGCGGAAGCCTACCAGGACGATCAAGTCGATATCGCCGTTGGCACCTCGTCTTCGGCAGCGGCGCTGGCCGACCTCCCCGTCGCCGAGGAGAACAAGAAGATCCTGATTGTCGAGCCGGCGGTTGCGGATCAGATTACCGGCGAGAAGTGGAATCGCTATATCTTCCGCACCGGGCGAAATTCCTCCCAGGACGCGATCTCGAACGCCGTGGCGATCGGCAAGCCCGGTGTTACCGTGGCGACGCTGGCGCAGGACTATGCGTTCGGCCGCGACGGCGTGGCCGCCTTCAAGGAGGCGCTGACGAAAACCGGCGCGACACTGGCTGCCGAAGAATACGTCCCGACCACCACCACCGACTTCACCGCGGCCGGCCAGCGGCTGTTCGACGCGCTGAAGGACAAGCCCGGCCGCAAGATCATCTGGGTGATCTGGGCGGGTGGCGGCGACCCGCTGACCAAGTTGCAGGACATGGACCCGAAGCGCTACGGCATCGAGCTGTCGACCGGCGGCAACATCCTGCCGGCGCTGGCCGCCTACAAGCGGCTGCCCGGCATGGAAGGCGCGACCTATTATTACTACGACATCCCGAAGAACCCGATCAACGACTGGCTGGTTTCCGAACACCAGAAGCGGTTCAACGCGCCGCCTGATTTCTTCACCGCCGGCGGATTTTCCGCCGGGATGGCCATTGCCGCCGCTGTCAGCAAGGCGAAATCGACCGACACCGAAAAGCTGATCGCTGCGATGGAAGGCATGGAGTTCGAGACGCCGAAGGGCAAAATGATCTTTCGCAAGGAGGACCATCAGGCGCTGCAGAGCATGTATCACTTCAAGGTCAAGGTCGATCCGACCATCGCCTGGGCCGTGCTGGAGCCGGTGCGCGAGCTCAAGATCGAGGACATGGACATCCCGATCAGGAACAAGCGGTAGTGTTTTCTCCCTCTGCTTCGGGCGCACTCGTATACCTCGCCCCGCTTGCGGGGAGAGGTCGGCGCGAAGCGCCGGGTGAGGGGGACTCTCAACGAGTCGAATGCGCGGAGAGAAGCCCCTCATCCCGACCTTCTCCCCGCGAAGAGCGGGGAGAAGGAGAAGAGGCAGCGCCAGTTTCAGGAGAGGCACACATTTCCGTGTCACACCGGGTCGCCTGATGTCCCATAGCCTTGAAACCCGCGACCTGACCATCCGCTTCGGCGGCCATGTCGCGGTCAACCATGTCAGCTGCAGCTTTCGCCCGGGTGAACTGACCGCGATCGTCGGCCCCAACGGGGCCGGCAAGACCACCTATTTCAACCTGATCTCCGGACAGTTGCGCCCGACCGAAGGCTCGATCCTGTTCGACGGCGCCGACATTACCGGGCTCTCCGCGCCGCTGCGCACCCGCTTAGGGCTTGGCCGCGCCTTCCAGCTCACCAATCTGTTTCCCAACCTCAGCGTCGAAGAGAACGTCCGGCTCGCCGTGCAGTCCGAAAGCGGCGTGCATTACGACCTGCTGCGACCGTGGATGACCCGCAGGGACCTGATCGCCCGCGCTGACGCCATCCTCGACAAGGTCGTGCTGGGCAGCACCCGGGCCGCGGCGGCATCCACGCTCTCGCACGGCAACCAGCGCAAGCTCGAAGTCGCCCTGATGATGGCGCTCGAGCCGAAAGTCTTCATGTTCGACGAGCCGACCGCCGGCATGAGCATCGACGAAGTCCCGGTCGTGCTCAATCTGATCGCGCAGCTCAAGCAGGATGCGAGCAAGATCATCCTGCTGGTCGAGCACAAGATGGACGTGGTGCGAACGCTCGCCGACCGCATCATCGTGCTGCACAATGGCCAGCTCGTCGCCGACGGCAAGCCGGCCGAGGTGATCGCCTCGCCGATCGTGCAGGAGGCCTATCTCGGAGTAGCTCCCGGGAGGCCCGTGGCATGACCGATCTTCTCAGCCTCGAAGGCGTCCACACCCATGTCGGGCGGTATCACATCCTGCAGGGCGTCGATTTCGGCGTGGCCGAGGGCCAGACCACGATGCTGCTCGGCCGCAACGGCGCCGGCAAGACCTCGACGCTGCGCACCATCATGGGGCTGTGGCAGGCTTCCGCGGGCCTGATCTCGTTCGACGGGCAGCGCATCGAGAAGCGCGCGACCCCTGACATCGCAAGGCTCGGCGTCGGCTATGTGCCGGAGAGCATGGCGGTGTTCTCCGATCTCTCGGTCAGGGAAAACCTGGTGCTGGCGGCGCGCGACGGCCCGCTCGATGATGCGAGGCTGGATTGGATCTTTGGCTTCTTCCCGGCGCTGCGGCGGTTCTGGCTGTCACGGGCGGGTTTGCTGTCCGGCGGACAGAAGCAGATGCTGTCGATCGCGCGCGCCATCGTCGAGCCGCGCAAGCTGCTGCTGATCGACGAACCCACCAAGGGTCTGGCGCCTTCGATCGTGGGGGCGCTGATCGAATGCCTCGCCGAGATCAAGCGCCGCGGCGCCACCACTCTCCTGGTCGAACAGAATTTCCATGCCGCACGCGCGCTCGGCGATGCGGTTGTGGTGATGGATAACGGCCAGATCGTTCACCGCGGCGCGATGGCGGCGCTGGCGGCCGACGTCGCGCTGCAGGAGCGCCTGCTCGGCCTCACTCTGGAGGCGCATCAGTGACCGACCTCGTCGCGACCGGCGCGTTGCCGAAACCGAAGCGGGATCTATGGCCGGTGCTGTTGCCGGTGATAACAGCGCTGGCCGTGCTGCCGTTGATCGGATCGGCCAGCTCCTGGGTGACGCTGACGGTGGCGAGCCTCGCCATGGGCATGATGATCTTCATCATGGCCTCCGGCCTGACCCTGGTGTTCGGCCTGATGGATGTGCTCAATTTTGGTCACGGCGCCTTCATTTCGGTCGGCGCCTATGTCGCCACCTTGGTGCTGTTGCCGCTTTCAGCATGGGTGCAGGCCGATTCGCTCTGGCTCAATCTCGCGGTGCTGGCGCCTGCGGCGCTGCTTTCGATGGCGGTCGCTGGCCTGCTCGGCCTGGTGGTCGAACGGCTGCTGATCCTGCCGGTGTATGGCCAGCACCTCAAGCAGATCCTGATGACAACAGGCGGATTGATCGTCGCCGAGCAGGCGCTCTATGCGCTGTGGGGACCGCAGATCATCCCGCTGCCGCTGCCGACCGCGCTGCGCGGCTCGTTCATTCTGGGCGACGTCGCGATCGCAAAATACCGCCTGCTGGCGATGCTGGTCGGCCTGATCGTGTTTGGCGGTATTCAGCTGGTGCTGAACCGCAGCAAGATCGGGCTTCTGATCCGCGCCGGCGTGGAAAACCGCGAGATGGTCGAAGCGCTCGGCTACCGCATCCGGCGGCTGTTTCTCGGCGTGTTCATGACAGGCTCCGGTCTCGCCGGCCTCGGCGGCGTGATGTGGGCGCTGTACCGCGAGCAGGTCCACGCCTCGATGGGCAACGACCTCACGGTGCTGGTGTTCATCGTGGTGATCATCGGCGGGCTTGGCTCGATCGGCGGCTGTTTCATCGGCGCGCTGCTGGTCGCCATGGTCGCCAATTATGGCGGCTTCCTGGTGCCGAAGCTGGCGCTGGTCTCCAATATTCTTCTGATGGTCGCGATCCTGATGTGGCGCCCGCGCGGGCTTTATGCGGTGACCAGCCGATGATGATCCTGTCCGGCGATCCGCCGCGCAGCCGCGTGCTCGCGGTGCTGCTCGTCGTCATCATCGCAGCGCTGGCGGCGACGCCGCTGATGTTTCCCGGCGCCAAGGCGATGAATGTCGCCAGCAAGATCTGCATCTTTGCCGCCTTGGTGGCGTCCTACGACCTGCTGCTCGGCTATACCGGCTCGGTGTCGTTCGCCCACACGATGTTCTACGGCATCGGCAGCTATTCGGCGGCGATCGCGCTTTATACGATGGGGCCGAGCTGGGCCGCGGTCGCGACTGGCATTGCGGTCGGCCTGCTGCTGGCGATGCTGCTTGCGCTCGCCATCGGCCTGTTCTCGCTGCGGGTCGAGGCGATCTTCTTCGCCATGATCACGCTGGCGGTGGCGTCCGCCTTCCTGGTGCTGGCCTCGCAATTGTCGTGGCTGACCGGCGGCGAGGACGGCCGCAGCTTCCAGTTGCCGGAACTGCTGCGGCCCGGCACGGTGTTCGTTTCCAAGGCCACGCTCGGCTTCGATGTCAATGGCCGCGTGCTGACCTATTATCTCGTCTTCATCGCCTCGGCTGTGATGATCCTGGCGCTGCTGCGCGTGGTGAACTCGCCGTTCGGGCGTGTGCTGCAGGCGATCCGGGAAAACCGTTTCCGCGCCGAGGCGCTGGGTTACCGCACCGTGTTTCATTTGACCTACGCCAACTGCATTGCCGCCCTGGTCGCCGCCGGCGCTGGCATCCTGAACGCGCTGTGGCTGCGCTATGCCGGACCGGACACCTCGCTGAGCTTCTCGATCATGCTGGACATTCTGCTGATGGTGGTGATCGGCGGCATGGGCACGATCTATGGCGCGATCATCGGCGCTACCCTCTTCATCCTGGCCCAGAACTATCTGCAAGCGTTGATGGGCGTTGCCTCCAACGCCGCCGCCGAAGCCGGGTTGCCTGTGCTTCCGGGCTTGCTGCATCCGGATCGCTGGCTGCTCTGGCTCGGGCTGTTGTTCATCGCCAGCGTCTACTTCTTCCCGACCGGCGTTGTCGGGCGATTGCGCAGTGGGGTGCGCCGGCGCGTCAGGTGAAGGCATAACCTGCGCCGAGGCTCCTCCGTGGGACGCCTATCCGACCCTCATAGCGGCCCCCCGCAAAGGCGACGTGAGGGTGTCTCGAACCATGAAAGCCCGGCTGCCGCGGCGGCGGGGAAGAGTGCGGCGTGGCAGGGCTGTCGAGCGGATTGAAGCAGGCTTATCCGCCGAAGTTCGCAGCGTAAAGGTAGAACGTGCCGCCGCGCATAAAGCTCCAGTTCACGGTGCATATCGTATCCACGTTTAGGTCGGCCCTTATACAGGATCCAACTTTCAAGCTTCCGGGTCGAATCAGTCAAGCCATGGCCGTTCTACGGACACCGCATGATCACGTTTGAAGGCCAAATTCTGCCGGTCGCGGTCGGGGACTTCAGGTTGCTCTCGAGAACGGCAGGTTGTCTGGCTTAAACGTCGTGTAACGATGGGAGTGAATTCATGCATGTAGAAGAAGTTTCCGATGTTCAGGATAGGATGAAAAGCGCTGAGGCCATTGCCAAGGAATTTGAATGGATTGCAAAGGCCAAGCTTGCTTACCGCAGCGAATCCCTGTTCGCCGACCGTTTCGGCGATATTCTCAGAAGCTATAGCGAGGTTCGCTTTGGTATAGGGATTGTCGAAGTCGACGGTACCGGGACCAAGGATCGCCAAAACAGAATAAATGGTCATAGAATAGATCGGGCCAGAGTTGACCGCAATTTCACCTCTGCTTGCCTCGGAAGTATGAGCGCGCTTTGATGGTTGCACAGCTCCATGCCTGCGCCCCCCGCGGACAGGTTGTAAATAGTAGCCGCGTCAACCTCTCTCCGCGTGACGGCTATCGAATTTACACATTTCCGCTGCCCTCGTTCCGCGGCGCGGATTGGACGCGCGAGCCCGTAGCCCATCCCTCATCACGCTTGGACCGCGATGGATGCCGGACCTGAGCCTTCAGTCGGCTCTCGCCGACCGAAGGCTCATCCCGGAATGACGGCTCACCCCGAAGCCGGAATGCGGTCGATCTCCGTCGCCTGGCGCTCGAACAGGCCGCGGTAGATGCCCCCGGTTCGATTGACCAGCGCGGCGTGGCTGCCCTGCTCGACGATGTCGCCGCGATCGAACACCAGGATGCGATCTAGGCTGCGTACCGTCGACAGCCGGTGCGCGATCACGATCGCGGTGCGGCCTTTCATCAGTCGCTCGACCGCCTGCTGGATCAGGGCCTCGGATTCCGAATCGAGGCTTGAGGTGGCCTCGTCGAGGATCAGGACCGGCGCATCGGCGAGGAACGCGCGCGCCAAGGCGACGCGTTGCCGCTCACCCCCCGACAGCTTGACACCGCGTTCGCCGACCAGCGTGCCGTAGCCTCTCGGCAGCCTCACGATGAAGTCATGGGCATTGGCCAACCGCGCCGCCTGTTCGATCGCAGCCTGGCTGGCGCCAGGCCGGCCGTAGGCGATATTTTCGGCCAGCGAGCGGTGAAACAGGATCGGGTCCTGCTGCACGATCGCGATCTGGCTTCGCAGCGAATGCTGGGTCGCCCTGGCAATGTCCTGACCGTCGATCAGGATGCGGCCGCCAGTGACATCATACAGCCGCTGCACCAGCTTGACGAAGGTCGTCTTGCCGGAGCCGGAACGGCCGACCAGGCCCACGCGCTCGCCGGCCAGGATGTCCACCGACAAGCCATCATAGAGCGGCGTGCGATGGCTGCCATAATGAAACGTCACCGCCTCGAACATGATGCGGCCGCCGTCGATCCGGATCGGCGCCGCGCCGGGCGCGTCGGCGATGCCGATCGCCTCATCATGGATCGCCACCAATTCCTCCATGTCATTGACCGAACGCTGCAGATGATTGACGTGCATGCCGACATCACGCAGATAGGCGTGGATGATGTAATAGCTGGTCAGCACATAGGTGACGTCGCCCGGCGAGGCGCGGCCAGCAACCCACAGCAACAGCGCGCCGCCGATCACCGCGGCGCGCAGGCACAACAGCACGGCCAGCTGCGCTGTCGATGTATAATTGTAGCGCAGCCAGGTCCTTCTCACGCGCCGCCGCCACCGGCTGATCACCCGCGCCAGCCGCTGGTCCTCGCGCGCTTCGGCGCCGAACGACTTCACCACCGGGTTGCAGGTCAGCGCATCGGCGAGGGTGCCGCCGACCTTGGTATCCCAGGCGTTGGAAACGCGGGCGGCGGGCGCGATATAGTGCGTCGAGAACAGGATGATCATCGGCACATAGATCGCGGCGCCCACGGCGATCACGAGGCCGAGCGAAGGCCAGTGCAGCCCGAGCAGGATCATCGAGCCCAGCAGCACTACGAAGGAGGGCAACAGCGCCATCAGGATGGTGTCGTTGAGCAGGTCGAGCGCCCACATGCCGCGCGTGATCTTGCGCACCGTCGATCCGGCGAAGCTGTTGGCGTGCCAGTCGGTCTCGAGCCGCTGCACGCGCATGAAGGCATCGCGCGACACGTCGGACATGATGCGCAGCGTGAACGGCACGATCGCCTGCAGCCCGACCAGCCGCAGCAGCATCGAGGCCAGCCCGAGCATCACGATGGCGGCGAACGCCGACACCGCCGCATGGCGCGCGGCCGGATCCTGGGCCCCCGACGTCATCGCATCGACGAGATGCCCGGAAAACACCGGCATGAACAGGTCGGCGACGGTCGCGCCGAGCAGACCGCCGGTAACGATGGCCGTGGCCTTCTTCTGCTGCAGCCAATGGCGGAACACGAACGGCAGCACGAGGCGAATCGCAGCCGGGCGCTCGGACTTTTGAACGGTCATGGCATCATCCGGCGGCGCTCGCGCGCTGAGCCGGCTCCGGTTGAAAGGACGCGCGACGGCAGCGGGCCGAAGGCGAGCGTCGTGGAAAAACAGACGTTGGACGGGGAGTCAGGTGGATCGGGAGATCAGGCCCGATCGAGGCGGACGAGGACGGGCCTCAGAGGCCGGGGCCGGCGCCCAGCACAAACTTCGGACGCGGGCGCACGATCTGCGAATAACACGAAATCATGCAAATCCCTCCCCGGTTCGAGCTACAACGCGGTCTATAAATGAATTCGCGGCGTTTGGCAAGTTGCCCGGCCAGCGAGCCCGGATGAGCGAAGCGACATCCGGGATTTTCATGTTTGCTGGCATTCCCCGCATATCGCTACGCTCATGCGGGCTAGTGCAGCGAAGCTAGCTGCCATTCCAGCGGGTGCAAGTCCCGCCGACATAGGAGTCCAATCGATGTCGTAGTCATATCCAGCGGCGGGAAGGGTGACCGACCCGTCGGAAGCCTGGACGTAAAAGCCTCCGGTGGCCGAAAAGTTAATTCGGTCAGATTCGTCGCGGGGAGGCGAGCAACCTGACAGGCTGCAGCAACTGCGAACCAGTGAAGCCACGAAAATGAGCTCCCGCGTGACACGAATCTTGCGGGAACATCGGGAGTGTCGAGCCGCTTAGCCCGTGGCGAAGACCATGTCGACATCGTTAACTTGGACGACACGATGTCCGGACTCCCCGCGGTCGGAGAGGGTGGCATGTCAGGAAGGAATGGTCGGCGAAAGCTCGGAACCACTCGCGGGTCGCCTCGGCGCTCCCGCACAGCGAAGACATCGCGTATAAGCCGCCATGCGGTGAAATCGCGATGTGCCTGCGAGTGGGGCGGATGGGGTCGATTAAGTGATGACGGCCCGAGACAGCATAACTCGGGCAAGAGCGAGGACCCCTGGGGTAGAGTGGTTAGTCCACTTAATGGCGGTGCAAATCGTGTCCGCGTCCCGACTCAGAGCGGGACAACCTTTGGACCACGACGTGCACGAAGGATGGACGCAAACTGGCTGAGCCGGCGCGTATGTCGGGAGCAGACTTAAGCGCACGTGTCATCCGGGAAGGCGCCATCTGAAAAGCCAGCCTTCCAGCCGTATCGGGGAAAACCCGCCGTACGGAATGATAGGGGGGATCGAGGAAACGTCGGCATCATGCGAAGCCCGCTACGCGCCTCGATCCTACCCGACCTTGCTACTTGCTGCTACATCGCCAGATAGCGCCGGCGGATCTCCGCATTCCCGGCAAGCCCTGCCGTATCCTGGCGATGCACCACTTTTCCCTTATCGATGACCAGCGCCTCCTTGGCAATCCGTGAGCAGAAATGCATGTTCTGCTCGGCCAACAGGATGGTGGCGCCATTGGCTCCGAGTTCGCGCAGGACCTTGCCGATGGTGGCGACCACGATGGGCGCGAGGCCTTCGCTCGGTTCGTCAAGCAGCAGCACCAGCGGATTGCCCATCAAAGCGCGCGCGATCACCAGGAGTTGCTGCTCGCCGCCGGACAGGCGGCCGGCCTGGCGCGAGCGAAGCTTGGCGAGCAGCGGAAAGGTTGCAAAGATACGCGGCAGCGCCCAGTCCCGCTGTCCGTCGGGACCGTTCTTGGCCGCGATCAGGAGATTGTCCTCCACGCTGTGCTCCGGAAACACCTGCCGGTCCTCGGGCACGTAGGCGAGGCCGAGCTGGGCGCGGGTATGCGCGGGCGCGTGGGTGATATCGCGGTCGGCGAAAAAGATGCGGCCGCTCCTCGCCGGCACGATGCCCGCCAGGGTCTTCATGGTCGTGCTCTTGCCCGCGCCGTTGCGCCCGAGCAAAGCGAGCGTCCGCCGTTCCCTGAGGGCGAGATCGACACCGAACAGGATCTGGCTCGCGCCGTAGAACGCGCTCAGCCCCTCGGCGCGCAGCAGGTCGGTCATGCCGCGTCCGCCTCGGTGCCGAGATAGGCCTCGATCACCGCCTGGTTGTTGCGGATCTCGTCAGGCGTGCCTTCGGCCAGCACGCGGCCGTAGCACAAGACGCGAATGGTACTCGCGATCTGGAACACGATATCCATGTCGTGCTCGATGAAGACCAGCGTCAGCTGGCGTTGCTGCCACAAACGGCGCACGCGTTCGATCATGCGCCAGCGCTCGTCCGGGCCCATGCCGGCGGTCGGCTCATCGAGCAGCAGCACCCGGGGTTCGAGCGCCAGCGCGATCGCGATATCGAGCAGCTTCTGGTCGCCATGGGAGAGGATCGCGGCCTGGACGTTTCTGACCTCTGTCAAGCCCACCAGCTCCATGACCGCTTCGGCGCGTCCGCGCACGCCGGGCGGCGGAAAGCGGTGGGAAAGATTGCCCCACTGACGGAGATGGGCGGTGACGGCGGCCATCAGGTTCTCCTGAACCGTCATGGTCGGAAAGCAGCTGGCCACCTGAAAGGCACGGCCGATGCCGCGGTGCATCCGTTCGGTCCTGGAAAGCCGAATGATATCCCGGCCGTCGAGCAGCAGCTCTCCCGAATCGGCCGGGAAGGCGCCGCTGATCAGGTTGAAGAAGGTGCTTTTGCCGGCGCCGTTGGGCCCGATCACCGCCGACAGCGAGCCCGACGGAAAGCTCAGCGACACATCGTCGATGGCCCGCACGCCGCCGAAACTCTTGGTGAGATTTCTGATTTCGAGCTTCATCTGGAGCGTCCTGGCCAAGCCACCTTCAGAAAATCCAGCACGCCGCGGCGCAGCCCCAGCGCGAAGCCCAGGATGACCAGCCCGAGCACCAGCCCATGATATTCGGTGAAGCGGGTGACGACATCGTTCAGCGCCAGCAGGATCATCGCGCCCAGCACCGGTCCAAGGAAGCTGTTGACGCCCCCCAGCATCACGGCAAAGATCGCCTGGCCGGAATTCGGCCAGTCGGCGAGTTCGGGATAGGCGCCGGACACGAACAGCGCCGCCAGCACGCCACCCACACCGGCAAAGGCGCCGGCGATGGTGAAGGCTGCAAGCCGGGCCCGCCACAGCACGATTCCTAAGAAGCCGGCGCGGTTCTCATTGTCGCGGATCATGCGCAAGGTCTGGCCAAACGGGCTTGCCGAGATGTGGCGCAGCACCAACAGGCCGAGCACCGCGATGACCGCGCAGAACTGGTAGAGATGAAGCTGCGAGGCGAGCTCGAAGCCGAAGATCTCACGGCGCGGGATGCCGCCGCGCAGGCCCTGGTCGCCGCCGGTGAGGCTCTGCCAGGAGATGATGATGCTGTAGAACAGCATCTGCACCGCGAGCGTGATGAAGGCAAAATAGTCGGTGCCGAGGCGCACGCAGATGGCGCCGACGCCGAGCGCGGCCAAGGCCGTGATGAGCATCGCGACCACGATGGCGACCGGCAGCGAGAGCTCCGTCAGCTACATCGTCAGCGCGAAGGCATAGGCGCCGAGGCCATAGAACAGGCCATGCCCGAACGAGACCATGCCGGCATTGCCGATCAACAGGTTGAGCGAGGTCGCGAACAGCGCCATGGCGCTCAGGCGGATGATGAAATCCTCAAAGGCCGGGCTGCGATGCAGCAGCGGGATCGCCAGCACGACGATCAGGGCCAGGGTGGCAATCGCCGCATCGCGCAACGCCGGGCGGCTCTTCATAGCGTTCGACCGAACAGGCCCTGCGGGCGCAGCAGCAAAACAGCGATCATCAGGATATAGATCAGCCCATCGGTAAACCCTGGGAAACCGATCGTGCCGAAGCCGCGGACCATGCCGATCATGAGCGACGCGACCAGCGCGCCCGCAATCGAGCCCATGCCGCCGATGACCGTGACGATGAAGCTCTCGATCAGGATCGAAAAGCCCATGCCTGAAGACAGCGAGCGCACGGGGGCCGCGAGCGCGCCGGCGAGCCCCGCCAGGCCGCCTCCGATGGCGAAGACGATCGCGAACAGCACGGTCGTGTTGATGCCCAGCGCTGACACCATCTGCGGGTTGATCGCGGCGGCGCGCACGGTCTTGCCGAACCGGGTCATCGACAGGCCGAGAGCCAGCACAATCGCGATCAGCGCGGCGATGCCGACCAGAACGGCATAAAAGGGCGGCACCACGCCGCCGGCGATGAAGAGCGGCGGCACCTGGAAGGCCGACGGCATCCCCATCGCGTGGAATTCGGGTCCCCAGACCATCTTCACGAGGTCGTCAAAGATCAACACCACGGCATAGCAGATCAGGAGCTGCATCAGCACGTTGGAGCCATAGACGCGGCTTATCAAAGCGCGCTCGAACACGACGCCACCAAGCGCGGTCGCGAGCGCGCCGGATACGACCGCCAATGCGTAGCTGTCGGTGGCGCCGAGCACGCTATAGGCGACGTAGCCGCCCAGCATGTAGAAGGTGCCGTGAGCGAAATTGATAATCTTCAGCACGCCGAAGATCAGGGTGACGCCGGCCGCGACCAGAAACAGCAGCATGCCGACGATCAGCCCGCTGGTGGTCTGGGTGACCACGCAGGCGGGCATCGCGAGACAGGAGCCGAGCGCGTCGAGGTCCATGGCCTAGATGTAATTGTGCTGCTGCTTCCACTCCGTCTCAAGCTCAATGATCTGGCCCCAGTCGGCGGCCTTCACATCGACGATGAATGGTTCCTTCGGCGTGGTCTGGCCCCAGCGATGGCGTAGCCAATCGTGGTGTGGTCGTCGCGCATGGTGATCGTGCCGTCGAAGCCGAACGGCGTATTGATCTTCAGGCCAATAAGGGCCGCGGCCAGCGTCTTGGCATCGAGCGAGTTGGCCTTCTTGATCGCCGCCTCGTAGAACTGCATCGCCACCGTGTTCTGCCACGACCAGTTGGTCGGCCGCTCATTCCACTTCTTGAGATAGGCCTGGCCCCATTCCTTGTTGGCGGGCGTATTCGGGAAGGTGTCGAGGTAGCGCGTCGCCGACTGGATGCCGGCCGGCAGGTTCTTGATGGCGGCCATCACGGGATAGTCGACATTGGGCGTTGCCACCGTCATCTGGGAGAATAGCGCATAGACATTGCCCTGGTTCACGAAGGCCGAGAGGTCACCGGCATAAAGCAGCGAAAACAGCGCCTGCGGCTTGGCCTGAAGCAATTTGGTGATGACTTCGGTGAAGTCGGGTTGGCCGAGCTTGGGCCAGGCCTCGGCGATGACCTCGACATCCGGCTTGAACTTCTTGAAGAACTGCAGGTACTGCGCCGTGGTGTCGCGACCATAGGCGTAGTCCGGCGAGCAGGTCGCCCATTTGTCGAGTTTCTTGGCCTTGGCGTATTCGGCAAGATAGAGGCTGCCGGCCACCGCGTCGTGCACGCCCTGGCGCGCGACGCGAAAGGCGGTGGGGGCGCGGATTTTGGGGTCGGCGGTCAGCGACGAGGTCTCGCTGTTGGTATGGATGCAGGCGACGCCGAGGTCGCGCACGACTTCCTGCACGGCGAAGGACGCCGACGAGGCCTCGGCATCGACCAGGAGCTCGCACCCCGTGCTGTTGACCAGTTCGCGCGCCACGCGGGCGGCCTCCTGGGGCTGGCCCTTCGAATCGCGAAAGACGAATTCGATGGGCCGGCCAAGAAAACCGCCTGTTGCGTTGATGCGATCCTGCTCGATTGTCAGCGCGTTGCGCGAGGAGGTGCCGAGCAGCGCGATCGGCCCTGACAGGATGCTCTGCATGCCGATGCGCAACGTATTGGCCTGTGCTCTCGCCACCCAGGGTGCGGCCAGCAGGCTGGCCGCACTGCCGGCCAACAGAGTACGACGCGTGACAAGTCCGCTCAGTTGCCCGCCATCGCTTGCGGCGGTGATCTCGACCTGCGCATTGCCGTAGCGTCCGACGTATTGGTCGAGCAGCCGCGGTTCAATCTTGATCGCGCTATGCGCCG
>Ga0302319_10012016_pt1 | contig 16370 bp, 12 predicted proteins | sample Bog_T0_2_FD_203319 | JGI IMG/M metagenome (GOLD analysis project Ga0302319, IMG submission 203319) | Peat permafrost microbial communities from Stordalen Mire near Abisko, Sweden - Bog_T0_2 | ecosystem: Environmental > Terrestrial > Soil > Wetlands > Peat | place: Sweden: Abisko, Stordalen Mire...
ACGAATTCAGACGGGTCGGAGTATTTGCTCGGAAGTACAAAATGCTCGACTAGCCGGGCAATGAAATTGCGAATCGATTAGCGGATCTAATTTTGAGCCTGTGCTCCATGCGGTCCGAGCCGAATATGGATCGGACGAGTGATATTTTTCAAAAATGATCTAGGGGAAGACATCCTTTCGCGAGTCTCGTCCGCGAGGTCGAATGACATACGCCTTGACTCGAGCTTTGAAAGGCTTTCTGGATTGGAAAGATGCTCTCGAACTCCGTTGTGATTAGACTTCGTAAGGGGGATTGAGGCCGGTTGCTGCATTCATGTTTTCCAGGTTTCCGATCATTCCGGGTCTCTTCAAATTCCAGGGATGTTTATTACTGTTTTCAATGATTTAGGTGGCTTGTCGCACTCAGTGCTATACTCGTTTGGGTTAGGCGTGCCGGATTTATCCGTGCCTCGCGCCAACGTACTGTCATCTGCTCTGAGGTCTCACATGTCCGGCCATTCAAAATGGGCCACAATCAAGCATAAAAAGGGCGCGCTGGACGCCAAGCGCGGCAAGATCTTCACACGCCTTATCAAGGAAATCACCGTTGCCGCAAAGGCAGGCGGGGGCGATCCTGACGGGAATCCACGACTGCGTAGTGCGATTCTCGCGGCCAAAGCCGAGAACATGCCGCAGGACAACATCAAACGGGCGATTCAGCGCGGTACCGGAGAGTTGGAAGGCGCGTCCTACGAAGAAATTTCGTTCGAGGGTTATGGTCCGGGTGGAGTTGCCGTGATCGTGGATACTCTGACGGATAACCGGAATCGCACGGTGAGCGAGGTCCGTTTTGCCTTCTCCAAGAATGGCGGGAACTTGGGCGAGTCGGGCTCGGTCCGATTCATGTTCTCGAAGAAGGGTGTCATCGCCATCGAAAAGGGTGAAGCAACCGAAGAGCAGTTGATGGATATCGTCCTGGAGCACGGCGGTGAGGACCTCAATGATGAGGGTGAGAGCTGGGAAATTATCACGGATCCGGCATCCTTTGAGGCAGTTCTCAATGCTGTCAAGGCGGCGAAGATTCCCACTGTGATGAGCGAAGTGACGATGATTGCTTCGACCTACACAAAGCTCGAAGGCGCTCCTGCCAACCAGATGGTCCGTTTATTGGATGCGCTCGAGGATCTGGATGACGTGCAGAACGTATATTCCAATTTCGACATGGACGCGGAACACATGGAAGCAGCCGCACACTAAGAGTTGATTCTTTGCTGCTCTCAGAGGCCGCCGACACCGGCGGCCTTTTCTGCGAGAATCCTAAGTATCGGCCCGTCGGGCCGCATTCATTGCCATGAAGTGGAAGGGGCGAAATCTTGTATCGATTTATTCAATGCGTTCTTGCTATCGGAATCCTGGGATTCACCAGTGTTTTGCCTCTGGCCGCCGAAGTGCCGTATTCCATTACCGCAACAACTTCGGGATTGGCTTCCCCTGCGCCAGTTCAGACTGAGTTGGCTTCCGGTTTCGAGCCTCTAGCTGCGCGTCGTTGGGAGATGGGCCCGTTTGTCAATCTAGGCTCGGGAGTTGGTGACCGATTCGGGTATTATTTTTTTGCTCCCGGCTTCCAGGTAGGCAGGAATCTGACCCCGATCCTTCATGCCGGGCCATTGACGGGAAGGTTTGAGTTCGGCGTAAACGTGATGCCTCTGTGGCAGGCTTACACGCCTTCTCCGTACTCGCAGGTAGTCAACTCAGGGGGTACGCAGGTTATCCAACACATCGGTGGCGGCACATTTACGGGAGCCAGCATCACTCCAGTGGTGTTTCGATGGAACTTCGCAACGCGCTCGCCGAGATTTACTCCCTGGTTCCAGGCTGCAGCGGGCGTCGTCTATACCACTCACAAGTTCCCTCCGACGGTCGAGGTTCCGGAGGGAACACCCGGCGGAACCTCGGTCTTCAATTTTCGTTCCGGAGGGGGGCTTGGCGCGCACTATTTCATCCGGCCTCGCCGCTCGATTGACTTTTTGCTGAGTGCGGAGCACATTTCTTCTGCGTCTCTGGGGGACAAGAATCCCGGCGTGAACGCCAGCCTGCAATTTCAACTGGGCTACACTTGGTGGAAATAGCTCCGAAGCCGTGGACGATTATTTCCTGCATAACTGACCGTAGAAAACAGAAACGATCAAAGGTTCCCGTGAGAACCAAAGAGACGCATGAAATGCGCGAATTGGAAGAAAGCCAATGGATGGACCCATCGTAACGTGCGTTCCGAACTTCTCAGAGGGTGTCGACGAGGCATGCGTCCGGGCCATCGTGTCTTCCATGCGTGTTGAGGGAGTGCGGCTTTTGGATTGGTCGATGGATTCTGATCATAACCGCTCCGTGGTCACAATTGCCGGGCCGCCCGCGTCGGTGGTTGAGGCAGCTGTCCGGGCCGTTGGCATGGCGTCCAATTTAATTGACTTGACGCGCCAGCAGGGAGTTCATCCGCGCATCGGTGCAGCGGATGTTATTCCATTTGTTCCGGTGTCAAAGATTTCACTGGATCAGTGCGCGTTGCTTGCACGCCAGGCGGGCGCGGAGATATGGCGGCGATTTGGAATTCCTGTCTATTTTTACGAAGCGGCTGCGGCGCGGCCGGATCGCGCCAATCTTGAAGATGTGCGCCGGGGACAGTTTGAAGAGTTACGCGAGGCTGCACGCAGGGAGCCAAAACGACGGCCTGACATCGGCGGACCTGAACTGCATCCAACGGCTGGCGCATGCGCCGTAGGTGCGCGCAAGTTCCTTGTTGCCTATAACATCTATTTTGATTCCACAGACGTTTCAGTGGTGAGGGCGATCGCAAAGGATCTGCGAGCCTCCTCGGGTGGCCTAAAGGGAGTTAAGGCGATGGGTGTGCTGGCCCACGGCCGCGCGCAACTTTCTATGAACGTCACGGATTTGCAGGCAACACCTGTTTCGTCCGTCTATGCGCAGATATGCCGGTTGGCTACGCGGTATAAGACAGAACCAGTAGCCGCCGAAGTTATCGGCCTTTTGCCGCAGATTGCATATGAGCAGGAGAGCGAGTGGATGCGTCTCTTAGATGAGTTCGATCCGGCGACCAAGGTTCTTGAGCGCCGGTTGGAGGCCCCGCAGGATTGGCCGCAAGACCAGATGTAATATTTGGCCGGATTACAGGCCGGGTTAGCGGAGATTTCCGCGTGAGACATTTGTAAGTGAAGGGAGCTGGCGCTACGCGGCGTTCGGCTCCGGAGGATCATTTTTCATGAAGAAGTCGAGTCGTTGTTCGCTGAAGCGTTCTCTGGCCCTGGTTTTGCCGATTGTCGCCGCCATGTCAGTCCCATCGACAACCTGGGGCGCGCAATTGTCGTCCGATGCACGTTCTGCGATCCCGCACGAGGTCCAGCAGATGGTAGTCATCGACTATCGCGCCATGCAGAATTCTTCCGCCGCCATGGAGCTTCGCGGTCAGGTGATGCCTCCGGAACTGAAGCAGCTTGAGGATGCGCTTAAGAAATCCGGCCTGAATGACAATAACGATCTGGAGCAACTGGCCTTCGTTCTTTACAGGACTGGCAACAGTGCTGATGATGTGCATACAGTTGGAATTGCCCAGGGACAATTCCCCGTTCAGGATGTGCTTGCTAATTTTCGTAAGAACAAAGTCAAAGCTACGTTGTTGCGGACCAATAAGATCTATCCTCTTGCCAAGACCGGTATGAGCGTGGTCTTTCTTGATGAGTCGACCATGGTCTTTGGCGGGCTTCAGGCAGTGAAAGAGGCGCTGGATGTTCGTGACGGTCTCTCGCCCAGCCTCCTTTCGAATGGGCCTGTTATGGATTCGATGAGGACTGTCGATAGCGAACCACTGTGGAGTGTCCTTGATCAGAAGGGGACTCAGACCATGATGAAGCAGGTACTGGGTGAAGCTGGCTCGGTAGCCGATTTCGACACGGTGAAGAAGCGAATGGTTGCCAGCTGGTACACGATGAACTTTCAACATGGCGTCAAGTTCGATTTGTCCGTCGTGACCGGAGACAACTTTGCCGCGGCAACCGTCTCGTCATTGCTCAACGCAGCAGTCCTATACAAGAAGATGAGTGGCTCTGATTCTGACAAACAGGCACTTGATGAAACGGTGATCAGTTCCAACTCCGGCAGGTTGGATGTTCATTTCGCAAGTTCGGACGCCCAGTTCAACTCGCTGCTGAAGTCTTCCATGTTCCAGAGCATGGTGCGATAAGCAGGCTTGCGCTTTCAGAAGCGCTCAATTGGGGATGCCTGCTCGGCTTAGCCCGGCTCAACATTTCGGATTTTCGGGACTTCAACGATCTGTGGGGCGGATTCGGGCCGAGCCGGTACGCCGGAAACCACGACCCGATTGCGCCCGCGGCCTTTAGCTCGGTAGAGCGCCTGATCGGCTGATTCGATCAGGTCCTGTGGAGTCTTTCCTCTCACCGGGATAATTGTGGCGACTCCGACCGAGACCGTTACGATTCCCGGCGCGTTGCCTTCGTGCGGCAAACGGCGGTTGCGGACGGCCTGACAAATGTCTTCCGCTACCGCCTTGGCGCCGATCTCGTCGGTTCCAGGCAGGACAACGGCAAATTCCTCGCCGCCGTAGCGGGCCACAAGGTCGCCAGGGCGAAGGACGATATCCAGGGCGGCTTCTGCAATCTGCTTGAGACAACTGTCTCCACGGACGTGACCGTATGTGTCGTTGTATCGTTTGAAGTGATCCGCATCGATCAAGAGCAATGAGAGCTTATCGCCCTCGCGGAGTGCCCGACGCCATTCTGTCGCGAGCGCTTCGTCGAATCGGCGGCGGTTTGAGATGCCCGTGAGAGCGTCAACTACGACAAGTGACTCCATGGCACGATAAGCAGATTGCAAGTGCTCCTCGGACCGTTTTCTCTCTGAAATATCGCGAACAATGTTGAGGAACCCGATGGGCATTCCCGTCGCAGGGTCTCGGTAGACGCGCAGGCTTCCTTCTACCCAGAAGTACTCCCCGTCACGCTTGCGAGCACGATATTCGAGTGTTCCGCCCTCTGATCCTGCACGCAGTGCACGCATGGCAAGTTCCACTTCAACGACATCTGCGGGATGGATGAGTTCGCGGGAAAGTTGCCCGACAAGATCCTTGGGCTCCCAACCTGTAAGGGCTTTAATCCCCGGTGAAACATATGTTTGAGACCCATCCAGATCGCCGAGGATGATCGCATCGCGAGAGTTATCTACTACCAATTTGTGCAATGCGGCAATCTGTCGCAACTCCCCCTGGGTCTTTCGCAGATTGCCGAAAACAATGGAGATGGTATACAGCGTGAAAATGGCGGAGGCAAGAAAAAGCTGCATCAGCGCGGCTTTCCACTCCGGCGAAGCTTCGGATGACGCTGACAACGGACCTCGACTGTGAACCGTAAACCAACCACCGATTACGGCGACGATGAGGGTTGAAAGCGCGGCCCATCCTAGGTCAATTTGCGTCAGCACCAGAACCAGAAAGGGAAATACGAGAAAAAGCAACGGAACTTGGCTCTGGCTGAACACAATTAAAGTCACAAGGAGAACCAAGACCGGATAGACCCATCGTCTGCGGAGCAAATGGGTCATCCTCATACGGCTATTCAGGATGGCTACAAAAGTCGGAGTGACGACTGCAATTCCCAAGCCATCGCCAACAACCCAACCAATCAGAACATTCAGGAAGTCCTGATTGCGAGCCAGGTGCATAAAAACCCCAAATGGGATTGCTGCGACGGAGGGACCCAGCACACAGGCGAAGCCGATAAATCTGATCAGATACTTGCCGTCGGTGAAAATCGGCAGGACGGTGGATTTTCGTTTCAGGAACAGGGCGCCGATCAGGACTTCCACAATATTCAGTGAGTTATAAAGGAGGCTCATCCCGATGGTTTCACCGATTGCCACACTGCCAAGAAACAAAGCAGCAAAGGCAACTACCAGGTATATGGGCCAACGCCAGCGGGGAGTCAGGAGTAGAAACGCGAGGATGAGTCCGTTGGCCAGCCAAATGATATTGGTGCCAAACTGCGTCCGGTCGAACGTCCCAATCCAGAGGATCGAAAGCAGGATGCTGAGAAAGAAGCCAGCCAATCGCAAAGCGAAGGCATGCTTGCGCAACCACTGCGATCTTGATGCACCGGCTGGCACACACCCCTCCTGACCATTCGGCGGAAAATGGATTATCAGCCCGCCAGAATACTACGCGTTGCGATTTCTGTCTTGCCAGGAGCTCAGAAGGGATTCCCCCGGTCCCCTCAGCAGCAAGCAGTTGCAATCAATTTTGCCATCGGAATTCGCGGCAAATGGATGACTTCACTGGGAATCGTTGACTCTTATTATGAATTAGGTTGGAGCTTTGGAGCGAATTCAACTTTGCCATTGGGCAGCAGGCGAATGATCAACTGCCCCTGTTCATGTTCGACGAGGGTCAGTCCCTGAGCGCGAGAAGTCTTCCCATCTTCGGTAAAAAACTCCACTTTGACCGGTCCGCTTCCGCGGATCTGAAACCGGTAATGCATGGAGTCTCCAGGTGCCAAAGCGTTCGTCCCAAAACTGGCTGTTGGATAGTCGACTTCAAGTTCATGGATCTTTTGACCGGTCTGGTTTTGAACATCGGCGTCGATCCAATAACTTTTGCAACCGCATGCGGTCAGAGTGAACGCGCAGGCCGTCGCCGCGAATATTGCACGATAAATCACCGTCAATTGCTGCCATCCTGTCCGGACGAATTCGAGGTTGTTGTTGATTTCAAAGGGTCGCCGTGATTCACGGTTCGCTCCAGGCGATTCAATCGCCGCAGCAGTTCCGGTAGCCGCTGGAAGACGGTTACGGCACGCAGCCAGTTGCGGTTTTCAAAGGCGGGGGAGCCTGAGAGCATCTTTCCATCTGGTACATCGTGCGAAACCCCCGACTGCGCTGTGAGAACTACGCCGTCGCCAATGGTGCAGTGTCCTGCAACTCCTGCCTGACCGGCCAGAATTGCATCGGAACCTATGATTGAAGATCCCGCAAGGCCCGCCTGGGCACAAACCAATGTATTTTTTCCGACTTTGGATCCATGGCCGATTTGGACCAAATTGTCGATTTTGGCGCCATCAGCAATCTCTGTGGCTCCTACTGTTGCTCGATCGATGCATGCATTCGCCTGGATGTCGACATGATTTCCGATCCTGACTGGCCCGGATTGTGGAATTTTTTGCCAATTTCCTTCGTTGTCTTTTGCGAAGCCAAAGCCGTCTGAGCCGATGATTGCGCCGTTCTCGAGAGTGACATGATCGCCCAGGATGCAGTCCTCACGAACCACCGCGTGGGCATGAGCAAAGAAATGATCCCCAGCAATAACCCCCGGATATAGCACAACATGCGGCAGGATTGTGGCATAGTTGCCCAGCCGTACGTTGGGCCCGATTACGGTATAGGCTCCAATGTGGGCGTGTTCCCCGAGCTCAGCGGTCGGATCGATGACCGCAGTCGGATGAATGCAGGGCTCGTAACGGGGGGGCTGGTAGAAGATCCCTAACGCCTTGGAAAACGCCAGATAGGGGTTTTTCAGGCGTAAGGTCGCTGCCGAGATTTCGGGAAAATCGGGTGCCACCAAGACGGCGGCTGCTCGCGTAGTGCGCGCCAAGCCTGCGTACTTAGGGTTGGCGACGAAGGTGATTTCCGATGGCCCGGCCTGTTCGATGCCGCGAACCCCGGTGATCTCGATACTTCCATCTCCGTGCAAATCTGCGCTCAGCCGCTCTGCGAGCTCTACCAACTTCATGAGAGCGATTGTAAAGGAATAGAGATTGGGGGATCAGTTGTCAGTGTTTTTCTCCCCATTCCGCTCCAATTCCAATGGCTGATTTCCAAACAAATTGGGCTGTTGGGTCATCTTTCGCCGGAGCCTCGGAGAAGTGCTGATGACACCGAGTACCGTAAACTCGCGAATCGAGCTGCGCGGAATAAAGACACGCTGGGTATTGGACCGTGTGTCCGGTGGGGTCAAAAGCAGACCTGGGCCGTCTACCAGAGAACGATCGTTACTAGCCACACCCTCAATTTCATCGCTGTCGGTCAGTATGATTCGCAGCCAGACTCCGGAAACTCTCGGGCGGCTGGTGAATCTTCGGCGGAGAATCCTTTCAGGATTGCTTGTGGAGAAGCCCGAATCTTGAGCAGTACCATCTCCAGTGGCGAGTTCTCGAACGTAACAGACCCATTTCACTTCGAACCAGGGAATCAGGATGAGCTTTCCGGAGCTGTCCAGCAGTTCCAATTCACTGGATTGAGTCGTGGGATTCGCAGCGGCATATCCGGCGCACCAATCGCGCGTCAACTTGCGCACGATCACGGGTTTACGGGCGAAGCTCACAGGCTGGATTGTCGCACGAGCTGGGACAATGATCGCAGTACGGCTGCAATGCTGTAGCCAAGCTGGTTACGGTGTGATAACGTACTTTGGTTGCAAGCTGGTTTGCTATCTTTTCTAAGCTTTGCTGCATCAGATACTTGAACAAACTTGGTTGGAGATTTAATCCCAACAGCAAGACAGGAGTAGTGAACAGGGAATGCCTGACTATATTTATTTGCTGGAAAATCGTTTGTCCGTCGTCCAGCAAAATGCTTTGCGGACCGTAAGGGATCTGGCGCGCGAAGCCCAGATGACTGTTTTCCTCACCGGTGACGCCGTGCGCGATTTGACGTGTGGGAATCCGGTTCGCGACCTTGAAGTTGTCGTCCACGGAAATGCTCTCGACCTGAAAGCCAAACTGATAGCAGCTGGAGCGCGGCTTTGGGGAGAAGAAGCGGCATCTCGTACGCTCTTTTTCTGCTTTCCCGGCAATGTGCGCCTCGACCTGAGGAGCGCAAGGCGCGCGGAGTATCCGAAATCAGGTCAACCGGTTTACCACTGGGCGAGCATTCAGGACGATCTGCGTTCGCGGGACTTCACCGTCAATGCGATGGCAATTTCATTGAACGAGGGCTCCTACGGCCTCCTGATGGATCCCTCCAATGGGGTTGCTGACATTGAAGCTCGCCTCTTACGTCTGGTTTCCAACTACGGTTTCCTTGACAACCCGGCTCTTCTGATTCGCGCTACGCGGCTCAAAGCCCGCCTGGGATTCGATCTTGAAGAACGTACCCAGACCCGGTTTGAAAATGCCAAGGGCGACGAAGTGATCGAAAATCTCTCCGAGTCGGATCGCTCGCGCGAATTGGAACAGATCGGTCACGAAGAAGAGCCCTTGAAGGTGCTCCACGCTCTTGAAGCAGAAGGGTGGATGCAACGTCTCTTTGCTCCATGGACAGCGGCAAAAGCCGACGTGGAGAAGTTGACGGCTCTGCATGACCTTTCAATCGAGTTGCAGGTTCAGGGAGTTCACCCGGATCTCTCGGCTGCGCAGATGCAACTGTTGACAGCGAAGCTCGCCCAGAAGGACATTTCGGATCTCAAGAAAGCCCTTCTCCGGCCAGGATTCGTCGAAGAGTGGAATCATTTGGATTCGCAGGCTGCCGAATTTGCCAAAGTATTGCTGTCAAAGGAAAATGCAGCTCCTTCGGCGACTTACACGCTTTTCACCACTTATGCTGCCGAGGCTGTCCTGTGGCTCGGGTTCACGAGCAAGCAAGCGGCGGTCCGGGAGAAGTATGAGAATTTCCTCAAGGTCTGGCCGCAGGCCCGTCAGAAGATTCCCTATGCACTGATGCTTGAGATGCGCATCACGCCTGAATTGCCGGGCTATGCCGAACTCGTCAGGTCGATATTCCTCCAATTGATCGATGGCGGCCTGACGACGAATGAAGAAATTCGCACGCTCCTCGAGCCGCATTCACCTCCTGCTCCGCCGCCGCCCGTCACAATTAAACGCACACGGGCCAAGAAGGGTGCTGACGCCAAGGCCAAGGCTCAGCTTGACGATGATGAGGATGAGGACTCCGACGACCTTGGTGATGAAGACAGCGAGGAAGACGACGATCTTGACGGCCTCGACCTCGGTGGCGACGACCTGGATCTGTCGATAGGACTCGACGATGTTCGTAGTGCGATTCCTGTGGCTGAAGGCGAAGAGGATGACGTTTTTGCCCGTAGCTCCGTCGGCGACGAGGACCTGGATACGGAATTGGACCCTGATGTTGATTCGGATTCGGACGATAGTGGCGAGTCCGACGAAACTGACGACGATCCTCCACCGACGGGGCGCAAGGCTGGCAAGAAGAAGGCTTCCCGAAGGTCATCGACGTTTTCTGAAGAGTCTGAATTGGACTCGTCCAGTGCCGCCGGTGCGGGTCTGAAGGCCCTCGCCCTGAAACTGGATCTAGAAGAGATGAGCGATCCTGCGGATCTCGACGAAGCAGATCCGATCTTCGATCTGGAAGAAGATGAGCCGGTTCGGACGCCCAAGAGTTCCGAAAAGGATTATCCGGCGTCTGCCGGAAAGAGCAAGTCGCCGGCGGCCAGCGTTGCAAAGTCCACCAATGCTCCTGCCGGATCCAAGGCCAAACCTGGGAAGACTGCCGCAGCAAAGACTGCGGCGGTGAAGGGAAGCAAAAAAAAGTAATCTTACCTGGGATTGCCGGCCTGAATTCGTTTTCGAGGATTCTGAGCTTCTGCAGTTACAAATTACGTGACGTTATTGGCACCGGGTCCAAAGCCAGAATGAAAGTGGAGCTTCTCGAAGTGCTTGAGCCTCAAGAGAGCAGCAAACTATGCATATTCCCGATCGGTCTAGCGGGTCTTATGGCCGATCAGGAGTCTATTCCGGGGTGGACTTCTCTGATCGAGTGAATTCGAGAGCGCAACTAGCGCCGGCTGCTGAAGAACCGTTCCTGGCAATTCAGGCATTCCCATGGAAAATTGCCGAATAAGTACATCAGACGATGGCTGAGAGACTTTTTTCGGGCAATTCGACGCGTGGAATTTGATTCACACTTTGGACACTCGGGCGTCATTCCTATTCTCTTTTCGTGAGATTTGCAAATCCAACTGCTCGGTTGCTTTCGCGAAAAGATCATCAGCCCGTACTGAGTTATTTCGGCGGATGACCTTTAGCAAATCTCATTGCATTTGAATGTGAAACTGTCGGCGCGAAATCTTTGAATTTGCTAATCCTCTAGGCCAACATTTGTGCTCTTTGTGCTTCGGAAGAGGAACGTACAGTTCTCATATTTGGATTGGAGAAACTCAGGTGCGCCTTCCAATGCGGCCTGAAAATACCAAGGCGATCAGGCCAACAATCGCAATCGCTCCGCCCCGGTAAGCCCATTGGATCTGCCCGGTCATAAAACTTCCTGGCAGCACGTTGATTCCCTGCAGGACCCAGACCAGTCCCATGCCCATCAAAAGGAAGCCGAGAATTCTCAGGCCGATTCCCATAATTCACCTCAGGATTGCCATCGGAATCATATAGCAATTTTCCCTATCTGCATAAGATTCAGTGGTTAAGCGTATGGAAGCTTATGCTTGCGCACCCATTTTGAGCGTGAATCGGCCGAATTATGTCCCGCGTTTTCCTCAACCGCTCTCGCTCAGGCCGTTTGCCGCATCTTGTGACAGCCTAAAATGAAGCCTGAACACGACGAAAAATATGGCTGAATTTACACATCTTCATCTTCATACGGATTACTCACTTCTTGACGGCGCCTGCGACGTGGACAAACTCGTAGCGCGGGTCGACTCTATCGGCCAGAAATCGGTTGCCATGACGGATCATGGCAATATTTACGGCGCTGTCCATTTCTTCGATGCTGCGAAGAAAAAGGGTGTCAAACCGATACTGGGTTGCGAGCTTTATGTCTGTAAGAACGAAGATCATCGCGCCGACCCCAGCGGCGACAAGTATAACCATCTGCTGGTACTCGCTCAGAACGAAGAGGGCTACCGCAATCTGATTCGAATTACGTCGGAAGCGTCGGTGCATGGCTTCTACAAGAAGCCACGGGTGAGCAAGCAGTACCTTGCTTCGCATTCCAATGGCCTAATCGGGTTCTCGGGATGCCTGTCCGGCGAGCTTTCAGAACAGCTGATCAAGGGCGACTATCAGGCAGCGCGTGCGACAGCGTTGCAGTACCAGGACATCTTTGGTCAAGGCAACTTTTACCTCGAGATTCAGGACCAGGGCCTGGAGCTCGAGAAGCGCATCCACGCGGATCTTTTCAAACTGGAGCGCGAGCTTGATATTCCTCTTGTGGCGACGAACGACTCGCATTATCTCTGCGAAGACGATCACAAATCGCATGACGTGATGCTCTGCGTGCAGACGGGCGCAAAAGTCCAGGATCGCGAGCGGTTCCGCTTTGATGCTGACCAGTTCTATGTGAAGACAGCCGACGAGATGCTGCGGCTGTTTCCTGATTCCCCTGCTTTGATCCAGCGCACCCAAGAGATTGCCGAGCGCTGTAATCTCAAGTTGAACAAGGTGGATAATCCGTTTCCGGAGTTTGCGGTCCCGGAAGGGCATACGATCGACAGCTATTTCGAAGAGATTTGTCGCGATGGCTACCGGAAGCGGCTGGCGACGGCGATTCACAATCTCGAGATGCGCGGGCAGTTGCGGCATCCGCTGCACGAGTATCAGGCGCGGCTTGAGCGCGAAATCGGCATCATCAAACAGATGAAGTACTCAGGCTATTTTCTGATTGTCTGGGACTTCATTCGCTATGCGCGCGAGCAGGGAATTCCAGTCGGACCGGGCCGTGGTTCTGCCGCTGGATCGCTCGTCGCTTATGTCATGGAGATCACCAATGTCGATCCGTTGCAGAATGCGCTGCTCTTTGAGCGGTTTCTGAATCCGGAACGCGTGTCGATGCCGGATATCGACGTCGACTTCTGCATGAACCGGCGCGGCGAAGTGATCGAATACGTCACGCGCAAGTACGGACGCGAGCAGGTCGCGCAGATCATCACTTTCAATACCATGGCAGCCAAGGCCGCAATCAAGGACTGCGGCCGCGCCATGGATATGCCTTATGGCGATGTGGATCGCATAGCGAAGCTGATTCCTGCGACGATCGGCATCACCATCGACAAGGCTCTGGAAGAGCAACCGGAGCTGCGCAAGATCTACGACACGGATGTGCAGATTCGCGAACTGATCGACACGGCAAAGCGACTGGAAGGGCTGGTGCGCGGCTCCGGTGTTCATGCCGCTGGAGTCGTGATCGCACCGCGTCCGCTCACGGAACTCGTTCCAATCGCAAAGACGAAGAACGATGAAATTGTGACCGCGTACGACATGTTCGCGATCGACAAGATGGGCCTGCTCAAGATGGACTTCCTGGGCCTGACCACGCTGACTGTCATCACGGATGCATTGAAGCTGATTGAGCAGAATCGCGGCGAAACGGTGGACATTGATGCGATTCCGATTGATGACAAGGCGACATACGAGAAGGTTTTCCATCGCGCGCTTACGTCGGGAGTTTTTCAGTTTGAATCGGGCGGAATGCGGGATGTGCTGCGGCGGTACAAGCCGGAGTCAATCGAAGATCTGACGGCGCTCAACGCGTTGTACCGTCCGGGGCCGATCCAGGGCGGCATGATCGATGACTTCATCGAGCGCAAGTGGGGTAGGCGCAAGGTTGAGTACATGCTGCCGCAACAGGAGCCGCTGCTTAAAGAGACTCTCGGCGTCATCGTCTATCAGGAACAGGTGATGCAGATCGCTAACGTGCTGGCGAGCTATTCGCTGGGCGAAGCCGATCTTTTGCGGCGCGCCATGGGTAAGAAAGACCCGGCTGAAATGGCCAAGCAGCGCAACCGCTTTATGGAAGGCGCGGCCGGCCTTGGGCTGCCCAAGGAGCCGGCGGGCGACATCTTCGACCAGATGGAGAAGTTTGCCGGATACGGCTTTAACAAGTCGCATTCGGCTGCCTATGCGTTGCTGGCGTACCAGACGGCTTACTTGAAGACGCATTTTCCGGTGGAGTTCATGGCCGCGTTGCTGTCCTCGGAAATTTCGAAGCCGGAGAACGTCGTCAAGTACATCCAGGAATGCCGTGAAATGGGTATCAGCGTAGAACCGCCAGATGTGCGACTGTCGGGCGCCCAGTTCACGCCGAGCGGGGATGTGATCCGCTTTGGGCTGACCGCGATCAAGAATGTAGGTGGCAATGCGATCGAGTCAATTCTGGCCGTCCGCCGGGAATTGGAAGCTGAGGGCAAGACATTCACAACATTCTGGGAGTTCTGCGAGAAGGTCGATCTGCGCCTGTTAAACAAGCGCGTTCTCGAGTCGCTGATCAAGGCTGGTGCGCTGGATTCGATGGGAACGCGGGCGCAGCTCACCGCAGTCATCGATCGCGCGATGGAGCGAGGCCAGAAGGCGCAGAAAGATGCCGAACAGGGACAGCATGGACTGTTTGGTTTATTCAATGAGGCTCCGGCGAAGGGAAGCAGCACCAGCGATCTGCCGAATGTCGCTGATTGGGAAGAAAAGGCCCGGCTCGACGGGGAAAAGGAAGTATTGGGCTTCTTCGTTTCGGGTCATCCGCTTGATAAGTATGCCGAAAAGTTGCGCAACCTGACCAATGTGGTCGATACGGCGACCGCGTTGGAAATGAAGCCGCCACCGGCGCCAAGATGGGGTCAGCAACGGGATCCTTCGAGCGAGATTTCGATTGCCGGCGTACTGGTTGGCATGCGCGCCGCGAAAAGCAAGAAGAACGACAAGATGTATGCGCAGGGCCAGCTCGAGGACGCGACCGGCAAGATCGACGTGATCTGTTTTGCCAAGGACTACGATAGGCTCTCAGAGCAGCTCAAGACAGAAGCCGCGGTATTGCTGCGCGGCACGCTGATCGGCGACGAGGATTCCGCGCCGAAGCTGGCTATCAGCGGCTTGCAGCCTCTGGATGACGTTCAGGTGCGCTTGCCGACAGGAGTACGTCTGCGACTGAATATGGAAATCGCCAGCGAAGAGATCTTCGTTGCTGTGAGGGCGAAAATTGACGCTGCTCCGGGGCCCGGCAAGCTGATGGTGCATTTGCAGAAGAAGGGTGAGTACGAGGTGATCCTGGAACCGGCGGGGATGTCTGTTGCTGCGGACCGGAGCTGGGTGGACGGCATAGAAGAATTGCTCGGGCGAGGTTCTGTTCAGGTATTGAGTTAGACTTGGTGCGGCTCCAACTTCTTAATTCCTGACCGGTTTAACGGTCCGAGGTTGTCAATGCAATATCGTCGTCTGGGCCAAGGTCCGTTGACGGTTTCGGAAATCAGTTTTGGTACCTGGCTCACACTGGCTGGCGGCATTGAGCGTGAGCGGGCGATTGCCTGCGTTCATGCGGCGCTCGATCAGGGCATCACGCTCTTTGACACGGCGAACCAGTATGGGGCGGGTGAAGCGGAGCGGGTGCTGGGTGAAGCACTTCGGACGGCTTCACAGAGCCGGGACAAGTATCTGATCGCGACAAAGGTCTTCAATCCTGTGGGGGATGAGCCGGGTAAAGGACTTTCGGCTGGGCAGATTGCCTATCAACTGGACCGGTCGCTAGAGCGCCTGGGCACGGACTATATCGATCTCTACCAGTGCCATCGATACGACAAGGAGACTCCGCTGGATGAAACGCTGGAGGCCCTGGATCGAGCGGTAAAGTCCGGCAAGGTCCGGTCGATCGGGTTGAGCGAGTGGCCCGTGGACAAGATCAATGCCGCTGCTGAGTCGGCTAAGGCACACGGCTGGACACCGATGACGAGCAGCCAGCCGCAGTACTCGATGCTTTGGCGCAAGCCGGAAACAGCGGTCTTTGCGGCCTGTGTGAATCATGGGATCGGTAATATCGTCTATTCGCCGCTGGCTCAGGGTGTGTTGACGGGGAAATACAGGCCGGGGCAACCGCCGCCGGAGGGCAGCCGAGCCGCAAATTCAGAAATGAACATCACGATGGAAACCAATGGCAGGCATTTCCGGAGCGACTTTTTGCTCGCCGCCGTGGCAAAACTCAAGCCGATTGCCAATGATTTGGGATTGACTATGACGCAACTGGCGCTGGCGTGGGTTTTGCGGAGGCCGGAGGTTTCGTCGGCGATTGTGGGAGCTTCTCGCCCGGAGCAGATTGCGGCCAGCGTGGCAGGCAGCGGGATCACTTTGCCTTATGAAGCGATTGTCCGAATTGACGCCGCCCTGGGCCAAGTGGTGCTCCGGTAAACTCATTCTTCTGAGGAGATTTGTAGCTTTAAGCCGGGGACCGTAGAATCATGAAGGACCGGGTTGTGGTTGAATCCGGATGTGTTGCAAACTTCATGAGCGAATCTTCCCCAGGCAGTTCTAATGAGGCGCAGGCAGTTTCGCCGGCGTGGATTAAAGTCGAGCGCGCACGGCATCCAAAGCGCCCCTACCCAATGGACTTCATCGAGCGTCTCTTTACCGACT
>Ga0302319_10012018_pt1 | contig 16370 bp, 16 predicted proteins | sample Bog_T0_2_FD_203319 | JGI IMG/M metagenome (GOLD analysis project Ga0302319, IMG submission 203319) | Peat permafrost microbial communities from Stordalen Mire near Abisko, Sweden - Bog_T0_2 | ecosystem: Environmental > Terrestrial > Soil > Wetlands > Peat | place: Sweden: Abisko, Stordalen Mire...
TTCAACAACTTACCAGGCTCTGAGCCACTTTCACGGCGATAACACGGGTTCAAATCCCGTCGGGGACGCCATTAGCATCGATAGTGTGAGTTACGCCCGTAATATAATTCGACCAAACCCCTAGGAAAAAAGGAGACTCCGATCTCGATGAAAAACCTAGATTATTATGACTTTCTTCAAATCAGCCCCCACGCCGAGGCCGACACCATACACCGCGTTTTTCGCTTTCTCGCTGCCCGCCTTCATCCAGACAACCCGGAGTCAGGCGATCCTGAAAAGTTTCATTTGCTTAAGAAGGCTTACGACGTACTTTCAAATCCCACGCTCCGCGCCGACTACGATCTGACGCGGGAGAACGAAGTGCACCAGCCTGTCCCGCTATCCAATTCCATTGACTTTATGGACAGTGTTGAGGGGGAGTTGAACCGGCGCCTGGCGCTGCTCGCGCTGCTCTATTTTCGGCGTCGCGCATACCCCTGGTCCCCGGAAGTTACGCTTACCGAGGTTGAAACGCGAATGGGTTTTCCACGCGATTACCTCGAATTCACCACCTGGTATCTGCAAAAGAAGGGCTACATCATCCGCGCCGACAATTCGGATTTCACCCTGACAGCGGATGGGTTGGACTTTGTTGAAACGCAGCGCGTGAATATCCCCACTCTGAACAAATTGCTCACCAGCGGAATTGGGCCCTCCACCACAAATTCGGTTGCGACGAGCAACGCATTCAACCCCGCCACTACGCCGATCGTTGTGCCTCCACCTATGACCCACCCGGCGGAACGGCGAGCTAACAAAAGCGATCGACGGGTAAATCTTCCGGACCGACGCGTAAGCACAAGGGATCGGCGAGCGCAATGAAACCTGAGATATGCTGATCAAGGGTTGAGTGCTATGAAATCCCTGCTACTTACCGAATATAACCATCTCGAAATCGTAGACCAGCCTGTGCCCGCCTGTGGACCGAACGAGGTTCAGGTGCGTGTGGAAGCGTGCGGTATCTGCGGGAGCGATGTGCATGGCTACGATGGCTCGTCCGGCCGTCGCATTCCACCCATCGTGATGGGTCACGAAGCGGCTGGAACGGTGGCTGCATTTGGTTCCGCGGTGCAAGGGCTGACGGAGGGAGATCGTGTAACTTTCGATTCGACGGTCTACTGCGGAAGTTGCGGGTATTGCGCCACGGGCGAGATGAACCTGTGCGACCATCGCCAGGTAATTGGCGTCTCCTGCGCAGACTATCGCCGTGCAGGCGCATTTGCTGAGTACGTTGTTGTGCCCGGACACATCGTCTATCAGTTACCCGAGACGATTTCGTTTCGAGAGGCCGCGGTATTGGAAGCTGTTTCGGTCGCGCTGCACGCTGTGCGGGTATCGCAAGCCGCGCCGGGCGAAACTGCATTGGTCATTGGGGCGGGAATGATCGGGCTGCTCATCTTACAGGCTGCCGCAGCCGCAGGGTGCGCGCGGGTGATCGTCGCGGATATTGACGCAACGCGATTAAACCTCGCGAAGCAGGTTGGCGCAAAAGAGTTATTGCATTGCTCCGGCGATGAGCTTGTCGGAGAAGTGCTGAGACTTACAAACGGCTGTGGCGTCGATGCGGCATTCGAGGCTGTGGGAATGAATGAAACGGTTGCTGCCGCAATCGACTGCACGCGTAAGGGAGGCACCATAACTCTCGTGGGTAATATTCAACCGGAGGTGACGCTTCCGCTTCAAAAAGTAGTTACCCGGCAATTACGGCTGCAAGGGTCCTGCGCCTCGGCAGGCGAATATCCCGAGGCAATCGATCTGGTGGCCAAAGGAAAGATTCGGGTTATGCCCCTGATTTCCGCCGTCGCTCCACTCGATGAAGGACCGCAGTGGTTTAAGCGGCTACATGCGCGCGAGCCAAATTTGATGAAAGTTGTGCTAACTCCGAGGTCGATATGAACGACTCGCTCTTCGATCTTACCGGGCAGGTTGCCATTGTTACTGGTACCAGCCGGGGCCTGGGCCAGTATTTTGCAAGGGCGCTGGCAAAGGCCGGCGCGGACCTGGTGCTCACCAGCCGCGATCGCGCATCGTTGGCTCCATTTGAGAATGAGATCAAGGCGCTGGGCCGGCGAGCGATTTCAATTGAGCTCGATGTGCGGAACCATGAGAGTATTGAGCGCATGGCCGCGGAGGCGGAGTCTGCATTTGGACAGATACACATTCTGGTCAACAATGCCGGATGCAACATCAGGAAACCTGCGCTGGATGTAACATGGCAGGATTGGAACCAGATACTCGATACGAATCTTCGTGGCAGTTTTTTTGTGGCTCAGGCAATTGCCAGACGCATGATTGCAAGAGGCTATGGACGCATCGTGAATATTGGCTCCGTCACCAGCGTGTTTGGCTTCGCGGGACTTGCGCCCTATGGCGCAAGCCGGGGAGGCATTCGACAGATGACCATGAGTCTTGCCGACGATTGGGGTAAGCACGGCATAACTGTAAATTGCCTTGCGCCAGGATGGTTCCGCACAAGCCAGAATAAGGTTCTTTACGAAGATCCCGAGTGGGTCGAGTATCTTATTGACCGTATCCCGGTGAAGCGTCCCGGCGAGCCGCGCGATCTGGACGGAGCTATCGTCTTTTTGGCGTCAGAAGCAAGCCGTTATGTAACCGGGCAGACGCTCCTTGTGGACGGTGGCATTTCAACCGGCGCCACGAAAGCGACAGTCAAGCCTCTTAAAGCACCACAGCAGCAACCAACTGGCAAAGAATGAGCGCGCTTTTCTAGCCCCGGCCGAGTTCGGCCGCCCGTCGCCAATCGCGCAACCCAAGCATCGCCAGCGCCACGAGAACGGAGGAAAGCAGGGTCAGCGCTATGAGGCCCTGGTGGAGATATTCGCCGATGTAGACAAGGTCCACTACGATCCAAAGCCACCAGTTAGCGATGTGCTTGCGCGCCTGCCACCAACTGCCCACAAGGCTGTAACTGGAAAGTTGTGCGTCCAGCCACGGTAGCGCGGCGTTAAGGTGTTTCATCCAGAAGCCCAGAGCAATACCACCGACGGCCCCCGCTGCCAATCCGGCCAGCAGGCTGGGCAGTGGCAGACGAACTACACGCACTTCACCCTCCTCTCGCACGCCTCGAGTCCAGTGCCACCAGCCGTAGATCGTAAAGGCGGTGAAGAACACCTGAAGCCACGCATCCGATTTCAAGTGGGCACGATAAACGACGATCAGGCAAGCTATATCGGAGATTAGTATGATAGGCCAGCAAAGAAGACTGCGGCGTGTCGTGAGCCAAATGCCGACAACAGCCGTGACCGCGCCTACAACCTCAAGCCAGTTATCAGCAAAATAATTTGCAATCGTAATCCAGTTCATAGTCGCGCAACTCCCTCAAAGCGACTATCTCGCGTCTCTGCCCAGCGGCGAATTGCATCCAGCAGGCGGATGCCGCCGCTACTCAAAAACCAGCGTGCATGGCCCACCAGCCAGCCGTCACAGGCCATCTGCGCCTTCTCTTGCGAGTGCAGCACACTTAAGAAATAGTCCGTCTCACTCAACGCAAACTCCGCGTGGCATAGCGCCGTCATTGGCGCCAATGCCGCTGCCTCCTCCGCGCTGAGCGGCCGCACCGATTCATAGCCATCAAGCATTGCGCTCAAGTGATCCAAATGCACTGGAACAGTCGCTCCTCCGTTCACTGCCCCACCTGATCCCTGTTCCCTGATCCCTGATCCCTGTCCTGGCGCAAGCCACTCCACCATGTTGCGTTCGATCGCGTGCGCAACATCGTGCACAGCATTCGTGCGGTCGGCCAGGCCAAAGTCGATAACCGCTGTCGCGTGCGCATCGCCGCGCCCATCGCTCCACAACAGATTCGAAGCGTGCAAATCGTTGTGCGTCCACAGAGGTTTCAGCGCGGGCAACAGCGGTCGCAACTCAGCGTAGTATGGACCAAGCAGTTTCAGCGCCTCATCGCAACAGTTGCGCACAAGAGAGCTTCCACTCAACTCCGGTCGGGCGGCAAGATAACTGTCCATTTCAGCTGAGGGGTTTTCTCCGGCAAAGATTGTGAAGCTTGCCACCAGTGGTCTGGCCTTTCGCTGCGCCGCGGAGAAGCCTTCCGAAGCAAGATGCAAACGCGCCAATGCCCGCCCAGCCGACTGCGCGTGAGCTACGGTGAGGAACGGCGTCCAGGAGAGAGCCTCACCATAAAGATCAACTCCGTCAGGCACTTCGTGCACTTCGTATGTCCACTCGCCGGCCTCAATTGCGGTTTCGCCTGAACATGCCGCATGCACGCATGGCACGGGCGCTTCATGCGCAAGCAGATGCGCCATGAAGCGATGCTCCTCAAGCAATCCCTCTCTATCTCGCACAGCAAGAGGATGGCGCTTGATGAACACCCGCCCGCCTGGCGTACTTACAACACTTGCCGCGGAAAACGGGCGTGGGCTCACTGAGAGAATCTCGACTGGCTCACTGAAACCGGGATATCGACTCAACAGCGCGCGCACCTCGGGCACAGTAAGCGGCGGCCAGTCGGGTTCCGCCATCTTGCCGTCGAGGCCATGCGCGTTCCTTGTTGCGCTCATCGCGGAATCTTCTCCTTGTTCAATCGCCGAATTCAAAACGTGTAGTGAGCCGACAGTCTCACCGTAGTCGGCGCGCCGAGCCAGAGGAACGAATCGCCGCTATTGGTGCCGGTGTCGCTCCAATACTTCTTATCGGCGATGTTGCTGGCGTAGAGGCGGAAGGTTACGTGCCCCTGCTCGCCGCCTGGCGTGTAACGCGCGCCAAAATTGAATAGGTCGTAGCCTGGCACGCTGATCGTGTCGTCGCGCGTGGCCTCCTTGCGTCCCGTGTAACTCCATCCAGGCAGCAGATGCAGCCTGGTCACGTGCGGCACGGTCAGGTCAGCGAATACGGTTGTATGCAGGTGTGGCACGTTGATCACCTGCTTGCCGTCGAACGCCGGGGTTCCGGTGTCGTCCGCGGTCGCATTCATGGCCGCTGCCGAGGCCGTCAACCGCAGCCAGCTTGCGGCTTTGCCTTCCGCGTTCAACTCGATGCCATTGTGTGTATCGCGGCCCTGCGAGACGAAGTTGAAGCCGCCTGCTCCATCGCTTTCCGGATAGAAGAACGGCGCCTTCATGCGGAAAAAAGCCGTGGTGAGAAGCATGCGCTGGCCTGGCTCGTACTTTGCGCCGATCTCGGCCTGACGGGTGTGGAACGGGGTCAGGAACTGATTCGCGTTATCGACCCACCAGCCCGCTTGCGGCCCCAGCGAGAGCAACTCGGCATAGTTGCCATAGAGTGTTAGGTTATCTACCGGGTTGTAAGTAATCGCGTACTGCGGCAGCCACAAGGACTTGTCGGTAGGTACGAGCGCGCAATCGTTGGGAAGGGAAAAATCGGCGCATGAGGCATAAAGCGAGTAGTTATGATCGCGCAGGGAATCGTAACGCCCGCCGGCAATGAGTTGAATGCGGCCGGGGAGATGAATCCGGTCCTGCAGGATGGCCGCGGCCTGATGACTATCTTCCCAAAGCCTGCGTGGCCCGGCGGCCACGGATGGAGATTCGAGGGAGTCGGGGTTGCCCGGAGGAGCAAAGGTCGTCATGGGCTGATAGATATTCTCGGGGCCGGCGTAGTCATAGGCTGCGCCGTCGGCAATGGTGGATGTCGAAGGGCTGTCGACCGTGTAGTAGCCAGGCTGCTGCACGCTGCGCAGAAAGATTTCGCCGCCCGCGACAATATTGTGCGTAATAGGCCCGGTTTTCAGGTGCCCGGTTAGGATGGCCTCGGCCTCTTCGTCCTTGCGCAATTCGCCCGGGTCGCGGTAGTCGTAGATGCCGTAACTCCCGTCCGGGCAAAAGAAGAAAGCGGGTGCGTTGGGGGCATTGGGGCAACTGACATTCCCATTGGCGTCGAAAGGTGTGCCGTAGGCGTAGATTACGTTATCTTCGATAAGCGAATGGCTGTAACTTGCCGCGCCGAAGGCGGCCCAATTGGACGACAAGGCGTAATCGAGCCGAGTGTTGGTGTTGAAGGTGTTATAGGTGTCGGGAGGGCCCCAGGGCTGGTCGCCGAGCATCGTTGAGCGATAGATGTTGTCGATATCCGGCAAGGTAGTTCCGCCCAGCAACTGGTAGCCGCTGCCATCGCGCTCCACCTTGTGCTGGTACTCAAAATCACCCTTCAAAATTGCTTTGGAACTCAGTCTCCAATCGGCCGCGCCTGCGCCCACAGCACGCCAGCCGTTGGTGTCATTCATGTAGCTCGCGATACGCTCGCCGGCAAGATTGAAACGCGCGCCCACCTGTTTCCTACTCCCGAGCAGCCATCCCAGATCCGCGGCGCCGTATGCGCTCCCGCGGTGATCGGTGGCTAGATCCACTGCCTCCACCGCCATCGGCCTCTTAGTCACAAAGTCGATTAAGCCGCCGGCATTGGCCACGCCGCTCTCCAGGCCCGCAATCCCCTTGAGAATCTCTACACGCTCCTTGTTTTCGAGCGGCACATCCTGCTCGCCGGCGATCGTCATGCCGTTGACCTCTAAGCCAGTCGCCAGGTCGATTGGGAATCCGCGAATCTCATACACGCCGTAGTAGCCCACCGGCACATAATCGTCGTCAACCGACGCGTCGTTCTTCACTACATCGGAGAGTAGCCGTGCGGCTTGGTCGTTCAGCAAATCGCGCGTGACCACCGTGGCCGAAAGCGGTGTATCTTTCAGCGTCGCGCCATCCAACGTGCCCACGGTCACACCGTCGGGAAGATAATCGTCTTTCACGCTGCCGTGCACCACCACCGTCGTCGTCACGCGCGGAACCTGCTGGGCCGCTTCGGGCTTCGGTGCTTCGGCAGTTGGACTCGTTTTTGCAGGCTGCGGGCTGGCGCCCGATTGAGGCGCTGACTGGCACAACGCCAGGGGAGAAACAGCAAGGCAGCCAAGCGCGAAAAGCCAAGCCACGACGGACCTGCTTCTCAATTGGAGAACAGGCAACGGGGCGTCCGCCAGCCTGCGAAATACTCGCCGGCAAGCGAACAGAAACGAATGGAGTGGAGTTCGGGCAATAAAAGCATCTGCGGCATCGAGCATAGGATCCCCTTGGTTTCAACCAATGAAACAGGAGAACTCACGCCACGATTCAAAAAAGGAAGGCCGCATTGCTTCGGAAACTTCCCACGCCGGCATTATCCGGATCGGGTTCTAGGGTATTTTCTCAGCCCCACTTCGTGGAGCACCCCTGTTTCAATAATCCGATTGAAACACTCCCGGCGTTGTTTTGCAAATGCGCCGCCTCCGATGGGCACTGACCGTAACTTTCCTCCCCCGCATGCATCTGATTGTGGGTAACCGCGGATGAGCAGAATTCCAATGACCGATCAACCAGAAGGGCAGCCTGAAACCGGACTGGTAAACCGCTTTGGCCGGCGCACCTTTATCATCTCCGCCGCGACCGCCGTCAGCGCAGCTGCCTTTTGGGGATTGCGCCGCTCGACAATCGCCGCCGCTCGGCCATTGGAAGCTGGCGAAGGGCCAAAGACTGTTACCGTGGTCCAGTTTGCGGCAGACGGCAAGCGCACCGGTACGGTAACTGTTCCGCGCCTCATCAAGACCGACGACGAATGGCGCCGTCAGCTTTCCAAAACTTCCTATTGGGTCACACGTCATGCCGACACCGAGCGCGCCTTCAGCGGCGACTCGTGGGATCTGCACGATCACGGGCTGTTCCGCTGCATCTGCTGCGACCTGGCGCTGTTCAGCTCCGAAACCAAGTTCGACTCCGGCACCGGCTGGCCCAGCTTCTGGCAGCCCATCGCGCAGGAGAATGTGGTGGAGACGGTGGATGGGAGCCTGATGATGGTTCGCACGGCGGTGTCCTGCCGTTTGTGCGATGCGCATCTTGGGCATGTGTTTGACGACGGACCCGCGCCAACCGGGTTGCGATATTGCATGAACTCGGCTTCTATGCGTTTTGTGAAACTGGCCTGAGCGGAGACAGTCGGCCCAGGTTCCGGATAGGCGACCAACCACTCGGAGCGCAAATTACAGGTGCTCCAGGATGCGTTCACTGTGCATCTCCTCATCCTTGAAGAACGCAAGCTTGCCTGGAACACAAGATAAGATCGATCCGCATTGTCGCCCCCACACCTCATCTATTGCAGCTTCTAGCTTCATTTCTTGTCCGTCAATCGTCTTGTGCTGGGAGATGACCCAGACGGTTCGTCCTGCTCCCTTTTGTCGCAACAGGGCCACAAGCTCAGCCGCCTTGTGTGCAGCCTTTGGTGGGATGGCATGAGCGAACCGTTCATCGAGCCATTTGAAGTGTGCGAGTGCGCCTCTGAGTTTCTGACGGCCAACAGGATCGGCAAGAAGAAAGGCGCAGCGTTCTCGTCTGTTCTTCAAGATGAATGCTCGCACCATCCCCTGCTCGTGCGATAGGCGGTCATTGGTCATGGTGAAATGGTACCGCGAATCGGGCTGAATGGGGTTCGCAGGCTCATTACGCCTGAATCACCGACCATCCGGAAGTGATCGGAAACTGACCGACTCCCTGCGCCGGTAGGAGTCTCACTTCCCCTTATAATCCTCAAACAGCTCAGGGAACTGCGCCTTCAACGCCTCGATCTTGGGCCGGTCGCACACCAGAATGTACGGGTTCTCCGGGTTGTGGTCCGCGTAATGCTGATGGTAGGTCTCGGCGTCGTAGAACCCCTTCAGCGGCGTCACTTGGGTCACAATCGGCTTCCCAAATACATGCGCCGCGTCAAGCTGCGCGATATAGGCCTGGCTGATTCTGCGCTGCTGGTCATTGCTGTAAAAGATCGCCGAGCGGTACGAAGTTCCCACATCCGGCCCCTGCCGGTCAAGCTGCGTAGGATCGTGTGCCACGGAAAAGAAGATCCGCAGCAACTGTCCGTAAGTAATCTTCGACGGATCGTAAACCACCTGCACCGATTCCGCATGTCCGGTGGTCTCGGTGGTCACTTGGTCGTAAGTGGCAGTCGCGCCCGACCCTCCTGCATAGCCAACAGTGGTGTCTAGCACACCCTTGACGCGCTCGAATACCGATTGAGTACCCCAGAAGCAGCCCCCCGCAAACACAGCCGTCTGCTTTCCCGGTGCGTGCGCCAGTGCGTCGTCGGCGGCGGCAGCGGGAATGGGGGTCCGAGCGGCCGCGTGGCACCCGGCACAAAGAACAATCGTAATCAGCGAGGCCAGCAGGGCACAACGAGATCGAAAGCTGCTTTTCATTGTTTTCTCCAGGGCACAAGTCCGTTTGGCCCGCAACACTCAGATGCATTCGCCGTCAAAAAAGATACGGCCAGTGCAGACAGATTTCAAAATACGACTTGCGTTTTGCGTTGCTGTGCTCGCATGAATGCGGTAGGTTACAACCAATGTTTAGACTGCGGAATAGGGAAACGGCTCCCGAGCCGGCGCGGGCGAGGACGCCCGCACTACAGCCGGCCAGGAGGCCGGCGCTACATGGCTGGTTGGCGCTACGTTTGGGAATCCTGGGGGAATCGGCAATATGAACCGCGCCGGAAGAACCGCTCTTGCAACCTCTCTTGCGCTCTTGATTGGGAGCCTCGTGTTCTTTGTCTGCTTTGCCGGCCTCTACCCCAATCCTTGTATCGACGAGTCGTTCTTCAACTTCCCCGCCATCAGCTATCTCAAGGGGCACGGTTTCTTCTACTTGATCAGCTCTCAAGCTCCTTTTTGGCAGACGCTTTGGTCTTATCACGGGCCATTTTTCCCGCACCTGCAGGTACTCGTCTTTTGGCTCTTCGGCATAACCCAGCAGGAATCGCGGATGCCGAATATTGTGGCCGGATACCTCGCTGCTTCGCTCATGGCGTTCCTGCTGATGCGCGCAGGGTGGAGGGTTGCGCCTTTGATCTTCGCGGTGGTGTGGCTCGGAGACCGCGCCCCGCAGGAGCTTCAACATGCCAGGATGGACGGAATCGCATTGCTGCTGGTCGTCATCGGATTCACGATGTTGAACCGCTTTTATGCGGAACCGAACCTGCGCAACGCGTTTTGCATCGCTTTCTTCACCTCCGCGGCAGTAGGTTTTCATCCCGTCACTACTTACTTCTTTGTGCTGAGCGCCAGCATATTGTGCATCCTTGCTTACAAAAGAGGATGCCTTCCGCGAAGCCTTTCGGGGTTCGGGTGCGGCTTTGCAGTGGTAGCTCTCGCGGTGCTTGCTTTCGTTCAATTTCATCCCATTGAAGGGCTGGAGCAATTCCGGTGGTGGTTGCACGTTGTGAGCCAACCGGCTGAGAAGGCTCACTTGACCGACCTACTTTCGATCATCCGTTGGAGCAAATGGTTTTTTCTCGCGCTCGCAGGCTTTACGGTCTTTGCCGCATTCCCCATTGCCTTCATTCAGCGGCGGAGTCTGCGCGGCGACCTGATCGATGGCCAGTCCTTCTTCAAGCTGAGCCTGGCTCTGTTCAGCCTGGCGGGAGCGGCCTGCCTTATCAATAAAGCTGTATATCCGTACTACATTCTCTACTTCTCTATATGGCCCATCGCCCTGCTGGCCACCGAAGCTGAGCAGCTTCTGCGGCGAAAGCGTCCTCGAGTCCTTTCCATCGCCGTTGCGGCAATCCTGTTCGTTGCGTGGCTGCCCAGCGCAGCCTGGAACGCAATGAGGATCAGGGAAGAGGTGCTCTATCGAAAGCAGCTCACGCACGGCTATATTCTCGCCCGGCTCAAGCAGAGTCTGCCGGCAAACGCAAAAGTCTCCGGAGATCCCTCAATTTACATGCTTGCAGAGGAGGCGAATCTCAACTTTACCCCGGCCCCCTGGAACGCGAATTACTCCCCGGTCGATCGGCCGGATGTTCCTCCGGACGAATGGCTACTTCTCACCGAAGACGAATACACAAGCCCGGTCTATTTCTTCCAATCCGATGTGCGCAGCCGCTCCGTCGCGTTTTGCGCAAACGCCTTTCCGGGGGCAAAGCAGCTCGATTTCGATGTCTGCCTGCTGCGCCCGCTCGTCAAGTAGCCTTCCCATTTCCGGAACTGGGAAGAACATCCTTGAGATCAACCAGTTTCGGCGCCGCATCCGGCTCTCTTGCTGCCGATGCGGCCGTCCCGCTTCACTTTTCCCGCCCCCCTCGGGAACTATCTCCACAAATTCCGCGTATTAGCAAATTATGCAATGCGTGGGTACATTAACGTGGAGCGAGATTGGGCTGGCATCGCCAACCAGACCAACGAGGCGTACTCTGGAAGGTCCGGGGTTAGGTGCTCAAAGGCCGCCCGCCGCAAGCCACGTGCAGGGCGGAAGGGTGCCAGTGCCGGTCACCCGCCTGGCGCGCGTGGGGGAGGGTCCGCTGGAGATCGACTGGTCCCAAATCGTCCGTCAATGCATGGATGGGGATTCTGGCGCATGGGCCGAACTGGTCCGCACTCATCATCGGCGTGTGTACGGGCTCTGCTACCGCTTTACCGGCAACCCGACCGACGCCGAAGACCTGACCCAGGACGTGTTTCTGAAGGTCTATTCCAACCTCTCCAGCTTCGATACGGGACGCGGCAGCCTGCAGGTGTGGATCACAACCATGACCCGCAATCTGCTGGTTGACAACTTCCGGCGGACCCGCAACCAGCGGGCCACCTCGTCGCTGGACGACGGCTGGGAGTCCGCCGAGGAGCTAAGGCCGATCGACCGGCTCACCGCGGGCGGTCCGTCTCCGCACGAGTCGGCTGCCCAGAAAGAACTTGCAAAAATGGTGCAAAATGCACTCGCGCGTGTCTCCGTCGAGCTGCGAGAGGCCGTCATTCTTAGAGACCTGCAGGATTTGGACTACAAGGAGATAGCCTGCGTGCTTGGCATTCCCGAAGGAACGGTTAAGTCCCGCATCAGCAGAGGCCGCGCGGAACTGGCGCGCCTTCTGGAACGTAATAAACGGGAGGTGATGTAATGGCGGATCGCAGTTTCATTCCGAACTCGCCCGCATGCGGCCAGTGGGAAACACTCCTCGCCGATGCTCTGGACGGGCTGTTGCGGCCCGAGGACGAGCAGACCTTCGCCGCGCACATGGCTATCTGCCCGGCCTGCACGGCATTGTTCGATGAAGCCCGGCGTGGGCGCGAGTGGCTGGAGTTTCTCGCGCCCGAGCCGGAGGTGCCCCTGGGATTGCTGGACAAGATTCTGGCGCAGACGGGTCCGGGCCAGGTGGAAGGTTACGGCCTTATTGCCGGCGGAGCCAGTGTGTTGCCCATGCCCCCGGCCTGGCAGCGTCCCGGCTTTGTGGGGAACGTTCGCCGCTTTGCCGAACCCCGCCTGCTGATGACAGCGGCGATGGCGTTCTTTTCTCTCACTCTAACGCTCTACCTGACCGGTTTCCGTTTAAGCAGCGTGCATTTGTCTGACCTTCGGCCCACCGCGGTGCGCTCATTCATGGAGCGGCGGCTGACCATGGCCTCCACCCCCATCGTTCGTTATTACGATCACCTCCGCTTTGTTTACGAGGTTGAATCGAGAATGCGCGAGTTGCGCCGTTCCGCACCGGGCCAGGACGACGACTCCCGGCAGGCCCCCAAGGGCAATTCGCCGGCCGCGCCGGGAGAGTCGAAACAGGCGCCCGGCCACAAAGACGGCGGCTCCCGCATGGATCCCCCGCAACAGTCGGTTAACCCGGCGCGCAACGACTCTTATGATTTTTTGGAGACTTCCCTTACGTTTAACTCCCTGACTTCTCACGCCCGGCCCGCGCACTCCGCCGGCTCCGCTATAGCAGCACGGGAAAGGAGCACAAAATGGACTGCGTAAATCACATTGGTGTAAGCGCGACCGCGTATTGCCAGAGTTGCGGCAAGGCGCTCTGCGTCAGCTGCATCCGCAAGGCCGGTGGTGGCCAGATTCTCTGCGAGCCGTGCTGGACGGCCTGGCAGACCTTTCAACAGCCCTTCACGGCCCCTGTAAGCGGACCGCATCCTTCGGCGGCTGCTGTGCTGGGACTCATTCCAGGCGTGGGCGCCATGTACAACGGCCAGTTCTTCAAAGGGCTTATCCATGTCGTCATCTTCGCGGTGCTGGTCAGCATCACGGAGTACCACGGCATCTTCGGCATCTTCATCGGAGCGTGGTGCCTTTACCAGTCGTTCGAGGCATATCACACGGCATTGGCAATTCGCGATGGCCAGCCCCTGCCCGATCCGCTGGGACTGAATGAAGTGGGCAACTGGCTCAATCTTGGCAGTCGGCCGCGGCAGCCGGGTCAGCCCGGCGCACAACCCGGCCCGGGCCCGTTTCCGCCCAGTCCTGCTTCCGCCCCCGTGGCTGGGCAAGCCTCGGCAGACCCGGCAGCAGGAGGCTATCAGCCGCCACAGGCCGGCCAGTACCAGCCTTTCCAGACTCCATACCAGGCTCCGTATCAGCAGGCCGCGTATACGCCGCCGGCATCGGACTATGCCATTCCGCCCATTCCACCCATGCCGCCTGTGCCGCCGCTCTACTGGCGGCGCAAGGAGCCCATCGGCGCCGTGGTCCTGGTTGCCCTGGGAACATTGCTCCTGCTCAATCAGTTCGACATATTCAATGGCCGCCTGCTTGAGTTCTCATGGCCGCTGGTATTAATCGGGTTAGGAGTCTGGCTGATCGTTCGTCGTCTCGCTTCGCAAGGAGGTTCCAAATGAGCCGTTATATTCTGATTCGCCGCCTTCGCGGTCCCGCTTTTCTTCTGCTTGTCGGTGTAATCGCCCTGCTGGCCCAGGCTCACATCCTGGGCTGGGACAAGAGCTGGCCTCTCTATCTGATCCTGTGGGGCGTGCTGATGCTGGCTGAGCGCGCTGCTCTGGCCGCCGAGGGTGGTTATCCTCCGCCGCCTTACGCGGGCTCGACCTACCCCAATCCCGGCTATCCCACCACCGGTGGAGGCGCGCAGCAATATCCGCCGCAGGCATCCACGGCCATCGAAACCACACACTCGCACCCATTCGAGAACGATCCAGATGGAGGGCAATCATGAGCAGCGTACCTCCCAACATGCCTCCCGGCGGCGGCGCTCCGCCACCGTATACTCCTTATGATCCAAAGACCCAGTGGCGCGTATATCGCGAGCAGCAAAAAGCCGCCTGGCGCGCCCAGCGAGATGCCTGGAAGGCCCAGCAGCATGCCTGGAAGGCCGGATACCGTGGGGGAGTCTACGTTCCGCACGTGCCGTCAATCGTTGGCCCCATTCTTCTGGTAGGCTTTGGCGTTGTCGCGTTGCTGGTCGTCACCGGCCACATTGCCTCAGGCGAATTTTGGGCCTGGTACGCCCACTGGTGGCCACTTCTGCTCATTGGCGCCGGCCTTGCGCTGCTTGGCGAGTGGGCGCTCGACATGCGCCGCGAGGTCCCGGTACGCCGCGGCGGCAGCTTTGTCGGCATTATTTTCCTGCTCGCCATCATCGGATGCAGTGCGGCCGGCTGGAATAACTGGTGGGGCCCGTTTCGCGCCCAGTTCGGCGATCAGGGCGACGACTTCTTCAATACCTTCGGACAGCCCGAGCGCGACAACGACCAGCAGGTTCTGAACACGCAGATTCCATCCAACGCATCCATTGAGATTCAGAATCCCCGCGGCGACGTCAGCATTACTTCGGCGGATGCATCATCGGTCCAGGTGCAGGCTCACGAAGTGGCCTACGCCGGCTCCGAAGGCGATGCAAAGAAGATCTTCGACACGGAGGCCGCACACGTTACGGTCAGCGGCAATGCCGTGCTGGTCAAGTCCGACGGAAACAACAGCGGCCGCATCAACCTCACCATCACGGTTCCCAAATCCGCGCGGGTTATGGTCAACGCCGGCAGAGGAGACCTTACCGCGGCGGGCCTGGGCGCAGGCATCAACATCACGGCATCGCACGGCGACGTGCACCTCAGCGCCATCAGCGGCTCGGTCCAAGTGCATTCCTCCACCGGCAAGCACGACATATCCGCGCATCAGGTTGACGGCGACCTTACCATCGATGGCTCCTGCAACGACCTCACGCTTTCCGAGATCAAGGGCAAAGTCGCGCAGACCGGCGAGATCCTCGGCGATGTGCACATGGAGAATGTCTCCGGCGCCGTGCATCTGCACACCTCGGTCACCGACCTGCAAGTAGCGGAACTGCCCGGCGATCTGACTCTGGATTCCGATGATCTGCGCGTCTCGCAGGCCAAGGGACAAGTTCGTATTGTGACCCATGCCAAGGACATCGATCTGAATCAGATATACGGCGACAGTTTTGTCGACGACACCCGGGGAGAGATTTCCATAGAGCCGGCCGGCTCTTACAGTGTGGATGCGAAGAATGGAAAAGGCGACGTGTCGGTAACGCTTCCGCCCAACGCATCGGCAACGGTAAGCGCACGCACACGCAACGGCGACATTTCTTCCGACTACACGATGCCTGAGATTGGGGATGGCGAAAACAAGGTAGCCAACTTCCATATCGGCTCCGGCAGCGCGAAGATCGACCTCAGCGCCGACGTGGGCGACCTGCACATCAAGAAGGGCTCAGGTTTCCCCGCCGAAGGGTCAACGCCAACTGCTGCGGCAGAGCCCAATGCGCCCCACCTGAAGACGCCCAAGCCTCTGCCCCCGCACCCGGTCACGCAATAACAACGCAGCCCAGGCCCACGATTTGGTAATGGCGTGAATGTAGCGCCGGCCTCCTGGCCGGCTGTAGCGCGGACGTCCTCGTCCGCGCTTGTCCATCATGAATTACCAATTCATGCGGTCGATAACCGCCTGAGCGACATTCCGGGCAGCGGTGGGATTGTCTTGCTGGATGTGTTTAACAGCGGCTTCAAGTTGGTCAGCCGCTTCGGTTGTCCACCGAATCTATCTCACGAGTGAAATAGCCTGTCGATACGATTAAGCACGTCTTTGTGCTCCCCAAACTCGCCACGGTCGGCTTGCTCAATACCTCTTTGCACTCCCGCGATGAAGCGGGCCTGATTTTCGAGCATCCTGGCAACAGTTTCCTTCACCAGTTGCTCGGCATCCTTGCCGCTGGCAACAGCCACTTGTTGGAGCCGCGTTTCAACGTCGGGCGGAAAATGCACTTCCATGCCCTCAAGGTACGCCAAAACCGGCTCTGAGGCAACACGGAAACTCGCGACACTCCGCCGTTGTCGAGCCATGCAAGAACATGTAGCGCCGGCCTCCTGGCCGGCTGTCGCGGGGACCTCCTGGTCCACGCCGCACTCTACACCATCAGGGAAAACGCTCCATTTTTACAGATTAATTCCACCCGATGGCGCACAATAAATTCATAGTCTGCATAAGCATCCGGGGCCGCCCAGCAAGCGCCCGTAACCACTTTGTTATCAAATGTCTGCGGCGATCTCCAATAGAATCAAACAGTTGGAGCGAAGC
>Ga0302319_10012019_pt1 | contig 16369 bp, 10 predicted proteins | sample Bog_T0_2_FD_203319 | JGI IMG/M metagenome (GOLD analysis project Ga0302319, IMG submission 203319) | Peat permafrost microbial communities from Stordalen Mire near Abisko, Sweden - Bog_T0_2 | ecosystem: Environmental > Terrestrial > Soil > Wetlands > Peat | place: Sweden: Abisko, Stordalen Mire...
GCGGAGCAGGGGATGCGATTTACCGATGCGCATGCCGCCGGCGCCGTGTGCGTCCCCTCGCGCTACGCGCTGCTCACGGGTCGCTATCCGTTTCGAAACACGGGCTTCCGCAACCCCGTGAAGGGTCCGCTCATCCAGCCGGAGCGTCCCACCATCGCCACCGTGCTGCGCGGCGCGGGCTATGCCACCGCCATGGTCGGAAAGTGGCACCTCGGTTTCGACGGAGGCGATCACTTTGACTACAGCCAGCCCTTGCGCGGCGGCCCGGTCGACCATGGGTTCGATTCCTTCTTCGGTCAGCACGCCTCGCTGGACATCCCGCCTTACTTCTTCATCGCCAATGATCGCTGCGTGGAACCGGCCTCGGAGACGATCACGGCCGGCAGTTCTCCGGACTGGAGCCCGGTGCAGGGCGCATTCTGGCGGGAAGGCAAGATTGCGCCGAGTTTCAAGCACATCGAAGCCCTCCCGATCTATACGAAGAAAGCCGTGGACTATATCGAAAGCCACGCGCGGACGACCGAACTGGCTGTCAGTTCGACGGTGGGCAGCGGCGTCGTCGAAAGCGGTGTGCAGGGAGAACCCAAGCCCTTCTTTCTTTACCTGGCCTTCACCGCGCCGCATACGCCGTGGTTGCCCACGGAAGCGTTTCGCGGAAAGAGCCTCGGCGGTCTCTACGGCGATTTCGTCACGCAGGTGGACGACGCCGTCGGCCAGGTGCTCGCCGCGCTCGATCGCGCCAAGCTCTCGGACAACACGATCGTCTTCTTCACGAGCGACAACGGGCCGGTGTGGTATCCGGAGGACGTGAAGAAGTTCGGCCACTCCGCGGCCGGGCCGTGGCGCGGGATGAAAGGCGATGCCTGGGAAGCCGGCCACAGGATGCCGTTCATCGCGCGATGGCCCGGCAAAGTTCCCTCCGGCGCCACCAATACGGAAACGATCTGCTTTTCCGACATGATGGCCACCTTTGCCGATCTCGCGGGCGCCAAACTGCCCGCCAAAGCCGGCGAGGACAGCTTCGATCTCACACCGCTCCTCCTGGGAGAGAAGCGCTCCACGCCCGTGCGGGATTCGCTGGTCAGCGAATCCTCCTCCGGAGTCCTCGCCACCCGCCAGGGTCCGTGGAAACTCATCCCACAGCTCGGAAGCTGCGGCTTTACCAAGCCCGGGAAAATCAAGCCCGCTCCCGGTGACCCCGCCGGCCAGCTTTATAATCTCGCCGACGATCCCGGCGAGCAGCGGAACCTCTACGCGGAGCATCCGGAGATGGTCCAGCGCCTCACTGCGTTGTTGGATAAGATCTGGAAGGAAGAGCGCAGCGCGCCTTGACGCCTTCCAAGGCAGATGGGTGCTTGATTGTGGCGTTGTGCCCTCATTTGGCCATGTGTAACGAAGGGGCACAATGTGGAAGCGGGGTCTCGCCCCTTGCCCGGACCACCGCCAGCACCTTCCCTTGAGGCTCGGTCCCGCCGCTTTGGAACACGCTCAGCCGCGGGATGGCGCTGCCGCATTGGTTGCCGACTCGACAATCTCTCTCGATCCAATTTCCACTTCATCCATTTTCCTAGTCCTTCATTGAAGGCCGCGATCTTTCTTCCACTTCTTTTTGAAGGCGGTCATTTCCGTCTTAACCTTCTCCGCCGGAATGGCTTTTCCGGCGCGGATCGAATCCATCCCTTGAGTGATTTTGTTCCGAACGTCGGCCTTCCAAACTTCATCACGCTGTCTGAGGAGGCGCAACGCTTCACGAACGACCTCGCTCGCGGATTCATATTCGCCAACGGCCACCTTCTGGCGGACAAACTTTTCCATCGGCTCGGTCAGCGAAACGTTCATGGCGCCAGTTTGTCCAAGAGGAAACGTGATGTGAATTTCTGACAGACGTCGATATTTCCCAAGAAACTTCCCAGTGGACGGTCGACCGTATACCAACGACACTCATCCCATGCTTCGACCCTCCGCCGAATCTCCGTCGCCCGTCCCTCTCGCCCCAATCACCAAGCGGCTCGTCACGGAAGAAGTCCTCACGACCCTGCGCAAAGCCATCCTCTCCGGCGCCTTTGCCGGCGGCGATCATCTCGTCGAGTCCCGGCTTGCGGCGCAGCTTGGCGTCAGCCGCGCTCCCGTGCGCGAGGCGATGTTCCAGTTGGAGCGCGAGGGTCTGCTCCAGTTCGATGCAGGCGGCGCCGCGCTGGTGAAGGAACTGAAACGGGCCGACATGGAGGAGATCTTCGCGCTCCGGTCCGCGCTGGAGGTGATGGCTGCGCGCCTCGCCTGCCAGCGGCTGGACGAAAAGGCCGTCGCCGCGCTCAAGGAAAACATCCGGCGGACCGAGGCGGATCAGCCGCTGCTGGATCTCACGCTGCTCGACGTGGCGTTTCACGATTTGATCATCGATGCCGCGGGAAATTCGCGCCTCCAGGCGGCCTGGCGCAATCTGCGGCCCCAGCTCCAGCTTTGGCTCGCGCGCCTCCATGGCCGCCACCAGGCCGCCACTCGCCAGACCCGCACGATCACGGCGCGCGCGCATCGCGAGATGCTAAAAGATCTGCTCTCCGGCGACCCGGATCACGCCGAAAGGCGGATGAAGATCCACCTGGATGGCTGGCGGAAATATCTCGATAGCCTGGAAGCGTAGCCATGCTGTTCCGTGGAGTCATGCGAGCGATAGCTCTGACATTTCCCGCCTTACTCGTCGGTCTATGGTTGGGCATCCCGCGCGTCGCTGCCGCGGATGAAACCGGTGACGAATTCTTCGAAAAGCGCATCCGCCCCCTGCTCGTGGAGCGCTGCTACGAGTGCCACAGCGCCCAAGCGAAGAAGCTCAAGGGCGGGCTGCGTCTGGATACCCGCGAAGGCTTGAGCACCGGCGGGGACAGCGGCGCCGCCATCGTTCCCGGAAATCCGGAGGAGAGCCTTCTCATCAAGTCCGTGCGGCGCCTGGATAAGGATCTCTCCATGCCGCCGAAGCAAGCGCTGGAGGAATCCCAGGTCGCCGATCTCACCGCCTGGGTGAAAATGGGCGCGCCTGATCCGCGCGCCGCATCGGATCATGTGGACGCGCCGCCCGAAAAGCCGCCGTACGATTTCACTGCCGCGCGTTTGCAATGGGCGTTTCACAAGCCGGAGCCGGTGACACCGCCCGCGACCGGGAGCGACTGGGTGCGAAACCCCGTGGACACCTTCATTCTCACGAAACTGAAGGAGAAGGGGATCGTGCCCGCCCCGCCCGCCGATCGCCGCACGCTGCTGCGGCGCGTGACTTATGATCTCATCGGTCTCCCGCCCACTCCCGCGGAAGTCGCGGACTTTCTCGCGGATCCATCGCCGGACGCTTTTGGAAAAGTCGTCGAGCGCCTGCTCGCGTCTCCGCGCTATGGCGAGCGTTGGGCGCGGCATTGGCTGGATGTCGTCCGCTATACCGACTCGCTCGATACGCGCGGGTTCGGCGGCGCCGGAGACGTCGCCGAGGCGTGGCGTTACCGCGATTGGGTGGCAACGGCATTTAACCGGGATCTTCCGTACGACCAGTTCGTCACGCAGCAGATCGCCGGGGATCTTCTTGAGGAGCAGCCGGGCGCGGATTTCGATCCGGCAAAAATCATCGCCACGGGAATGTACGCCATCGGAAATTGGGGCACGGGGGACGCCGACAAGGAGAAAGTCTATACGGACATTGTGGACGACCAGATCGACGTCACGGGCCGCGCCTTTCTCGGCCTTACGCTGGCATGCGCGCGCTGCCACGATCACAAGTTCGATCCGATTCCCACCGCCGATTACTACGGCCTGGCTGGCATCTTTTTCAGCAGCCGCATCCTCGATAAATTCGCGGCCAAGACCGCCGGGGAAAATCCGATGCGCATTCCGCTTCTCTCTCCAACCGACGTCGCGAAACGCGAGGCCGCCAAAAAGCGCCTGCCGGAAATCGATGCGCAGTTGGCGCATGTGCTGCGGCCCCTCACGGAGGAGAATCGCAATGGCGCCGGCAACGCAGGCCTCATCGGATGGCGCCTGCCGGGCGCGGACAATCCTTCGCTGACAATCAACCCGAGCGACCACGATGTGACTCGGGGAACCGTGAAAGTCCCGGCGCGCAGTGTCGTGCTGCATCCCGGTCCGCACTCCGCCGTGTCAGCCATCTGGCGCAGTCCCGTGGCTGGGACGGTGCGAATCAGCGCCCGCGTCTCCGATGCCGATCCGCATTGCGGCGACGGCATCGAATGGGCCGTCCGCCAATCGGAAAGGACCGTCGCTTCCGGCGCACTGGAGAAGGGAAAAAGCGCTGAGTTTGCTTACGAGGAGGCCGTCGTCGCGAAGGGTGAGATGCTGGCGCTCGTGGTTCGTCCGCGGGCGAACTATTCGTGCGATTCCACCCGCGTCGAATGGAGCATCCGTTCGCAGGATGGCCGGGTCTGGGATTTCCCGGAAGCGGTTCTCAAGGAGGGCGGAAAGAACCTGGATGCCGCCTGGTCGATTTGCGCGGGCGAGGGGACTATCTTCGCGGACAGCGCTCCCGAACTTGCGCCGTTCGTCGCGGAACGCGAGTCCCTCGAGGATGTGCTGAAGCCTTCTCCCGAATGCCACGGTCTTCGCGAAGGAGGCATCCTGCAAACTTCCTACGAGGGATTTCATGACGCGCGCATTCACGTGCGCGGCCGCTATGATCGGCTGGGACCGCTCACGCCGCGGCATTTGCCCGTGCTGCTCGCGGGGGAAAACCAGTCCCCGATCCGCGATGGCAGCGGACGCCTGGCGCTCGCTCGCTGGATCGCGAGTCCGGACAACCCGCTGGCCGCGCGCGTCATGATGAACCGCATCTGGCAGCATCATTTCGGCGAAGGCATCGTGCGCACGCCGAATAATTTCGGGAAGCTCGGAACGCCGCCCACGCATCCCGAATTGCTCGATTGGCTGGCCGGCGAATTCGTCAAATCGGGCTGGTCGATCAAGGCCATGCACCGGCTGATCTGCAACTCCGCGACCTATCAGCAGTCATCCTCCTCCACGGATCCGGCGCGCGATCCGGACAATCTTCTCTTTGGCCGCCAAAACCGGCGCCGCCTCGAAGCGGAGGCCTTGCGCGACGCCATGCTTTTCACCGCGGGACAACTCGACTTGCGGGAGGGTGGCCCGAGTGTGCGCGATCTGATGGCGCCACGGCGCACCTTTTACATCACCACCATTCGCGCCGACCGGGCGACCTACCAGATGCTCTTCGACGCCGCCGATCCGACATCGATCGTGGAAAAGCGCACCGAATCCACAGTCGCGCCGCAGGCCCTATGGCTGCTGAACCACCCTTTCGCGCTGGCCCAGGCGACCACGCTGGTGAAGCGCGCGCGAGCCCTTGGGCTCGATGATTCCGCCACCGTCCGATGGCTTTACGAATTGCTTTACGCCCGCCCGCCGAGCCCGCAGGAAATCGCCATCGGCTCGCGAGCCATCGCCCCTGGCGATGACGCCGCCTGGGAGGCCTATTGTCAGATCCTCTTTTGCGCAAACGAGTTCACCTACATCGACTGACGCCGCCGCCCTGTCACCTTGTCACCTTGTCACCTTGTCATCCCGCGACTCCAGGATCACCTCGCCATCCACGATGAACATCCCCGACCTGAACCCCTTTCCAAGCGCCCCCCTCTCGCGCCGCCAAATGCTCCGCCAGTTCGCGAATGGTTTCGGCATGCTCGGCCTCGCCGGCCTGCTCCACGAAAACCCTTTCAGCCGCGCATTCGCCGCCGACGCGCCCGCCGTCAACCCGCTCTCCGTAAAGCCTCCGCAATTCCCCGCGAAAGCGAAGCGCGTCATCTTCCTCTTCATGTCCGGCGGCCCATCGCATGTGGACCTGTTCGATCCGAAGCCCAAGCTCGCCGAGATGCAGGGCCAGCCGCTCCCCTTCGCCAAGCCCAAGCTGGAGCGGACGAAGACGGGAAATCTGCTCGCTTCCCCATGGAGCTTCGCCCGGCACGGCCAGAGCGGCACGGCGGTCAGCGAACTCCTCCCGCACCTCGCCGGATGCGTGGACGATCTTTGCCTCATCCGCTCGATGGTCGCCGACAACATCAATCACAACGGCGCCTGCCTCCAGATGAACACGGGCGAGCAGACCTTCTCCCGCCCCAGCCTCGGCTCGTGGCTCCTCTACGGGCTGGGCAGCGAAAACCAGAATCTGCCCGGCTTCGTCGTGCTCAGCCCATCGCAGCCCGCGCAGGGCGCGCCGCTCTGGAGCAGCAGCTTTCTCCCGGCCTCGTATCAGGGTACGCTCGTCAATAATCTGAAGGAGCCCATCGCCAATATCGGCAACGCGCGCTTTACCGCCGCGCAGCAGCGCTCGGAGCTGGATGCGCTCAAGGAATTGAACGCGCTGCACCGCGCCGCGCGCGAGGAAGACAGCCGGCTGAACGCGCGCATCGAGGCCTTCGAACTCGCCTTCCGCATGCAAATGGAAGCGCCCGAAGCGTTCGACATCGAACGCGAATCGCCCGAAACGAAAAAGCTCTACGGCATCGGCGAACCCGTCACCGAAATCTTCGGCAAACAATGTTTGATGGCGCGCCGTCTCGTGGAACGCGGGGTCCGCATGGTCCAGGTCTATCACACCAGCACCGCGAAGCGTTCGAGCTGCCAGCTCTGGGACCAGCACGGAAGCTTGCGGGAAGAGCTCGCCAACAATTGCGCTGCCACGGACCAGCCCGTGGCCGCCCTGCTAAAGGATCTAAAAGCGCGCGGCTTGCTCGAGGACACCCTCGTCATCTGGGGCGGCGAATTTGGCCGCACCCCCACCGCGGAAGGCAACAATGGCCGCGAGCATCATCCCTTCGGATTCTCCATGTGGATGGCGGGCGGCGGTGTGAAAAGCGGCATCGCGCACGGCGCCACCGATGAATTCGGCTGGCACGCCACGCAGGACAAAGTCCACGTCCACGATCTCCACGCCACGATCCTCCACCTCATGGGTTTCAACCACGAGCGCCTGACCTACCGCTACGCCGGCCGCGACTACCGCCTCACCGACGTGCATGGCCGCGTCGTCACCGAGATCCTCGCCTGACGCTTCCGCGCAGCGAAAGCCATCGCTCCCACACTTCTCGGTCCCACGTTCTACTTGGGACCGCACTTGCTCACGAATGCACCGCGCGGTAGCGCTTCTCGAATCGTCGCGGAGCGCCAACTGCATGGAGGCGGGAGCCTCAACTTGTACTTCGTCCATTTTTCCGCTCTAGGGGAGCAGCGGCGGCGGAGCCTAAAGCTCGCCATCCTTCCACGCATAGTAACAGCCCTGGGAAAACAAATGCCTGAGATTGTCAGCCGATACCCAGGCGTAGGCTGCGAGCACCCGTTGCCGAAACAACTCAAGTGCGGCCTCCTCCTTCGAACCGCAAGCGTGCCAGCACTTTGGCACTTCTGCATGTCCAAAACTCATCGCTGCCCGACACTGCGCGTTGTAATCGTTGAGCTCAGCCTCACTCAAATGGGGATAGCGTGCATGCAATCGCCCTTGAATAGGCCGCATGCAGTTTTCGCCAAACTCCATTGCCATATCAAGGCCGACGTTGAGGATCTGCGTGTCCATGCCGGCTAGCCAGAAACGGCCAAGAAAAAAACGACGCCCCTGCGCATGAAGAGGCTGGTTGCGGTCAACGATCTTGGCGACGGCATCGCGGCATTCCACCAGCCCCGGAGCAAATCGACAAGCCCTGGCTGCCGGTTTTGGTTTGCGCGGTCACTCGCTGAACCCTTGAGATTTCCCTGCCGCCAGATTTTGGCTGCCAATTCGCAATCCCAATGCGATGATGGAAGCATGAACAGCAAAAGCAAATTTGCGGTGTCGATTGCGGGAATTCTCCTGATGTCGGGAGCGGCCTTTGCCGACGAACTGGTGCAACTCGGTCCCATGGGAGGGCGGTCATCCGTATCGTATATCAAACGCGATCCCGAAAAGAAGAGTGTCGCGGTTCATAGGGATCGTCAGGGCAATGCGGTGGCAGCTCGGTCCGAACAGACGCATGGAAAGCTCGTCGCGCACACAAAGTCTGTAAATAATGGCATCACCGTGACCTACTACACGGAGGACCGCTAATTGCCCGAAGAATCGGGTTGAATTCAATCCAATGAAACACATCCGCCAGAATCCTTACATCGAGCGCGGATGGATTCGATTCGTCGGAACGCGCGGCTTTTTCTTCTGCTTCGCCACCGTTACCTGCGCCGCCATCGTCGCCGGCTTCCTTCAGCGCGGTCCCGCCATCCTCGCTTTCCCGCTGCTGGCCTGGTCGCCGTTTCTCCTTCTCATTGGCCTGCACGCGGCGTCGCACGCCATCAATGAATCCCGCGATTCCGGCGCGTCGATATCCCCGGTCGCGACGCGCGTGCAATGCGCGGCCTTCGTTAGTCTCGATCTCTTTGTCATCGCCGCCTGCGCCTCGATGTTCTTCCGGTTCGACTACGACGAACCTGCATTGAACCCATTTTTCTGTTCGCCGTTTCTCATCTTCATCATTCTGGATCTCGCGTCCCACGTTCTCAGCTTCGCCCGCAGTCCCTGGAGTTCAATCCTGCGTCGAGTGATTCCTCCTGTAGGCTGGATTTTTATGGCAGTTTATCTGGCTGTCGGCGCTCTGTGGACGCTCTCCATAGGGGTGCACTCCTAACGAGGACGCTGGGGGTTCCTCGCGCTTCTTTGCCAAACTAGGGGCTCAAAAGTGAAGCAAGTGAATGATCCGTGATTCATTCCCGCAATTCTTTTTGCTGGACATGTGCATCCGTGTCGGCATGGGCCTGCCCATGAAGCATAATTATATTCATTCGGGCGCCTGCAAGACTGTCGATGAAACCGACGAAATATCATCGTCTTCACGGCGGGTGGGCACGCTGACGTACGCTCGGAATCCGCCGCAGCCCGCGGGGGAAAAAGAGGGGGAACCGAGGTGGCAATGCACTCCGCGGCAGCGCCCTTTGGCCCGTCGCGGAGCTCTTGTGGCATGTAGGCCGGAGCCTCAACCTCCGCCTCGCAGGCGGGTGCGTTCTCGAGGGATTCTTCCGCGGTTTCCCGCCATTCCACAAAATCACTTGGATCACTTTGATCAGTTTGATTTTCGCCCCCATTCCGAACCTTCATCATTCATACTTCATCCCTCATCCTTACTTTTTCCCTCTCGTTCGAACTTTTCCTTGTCCAATTTTCGCCTCCAGGCGCGAGTAAGAGTAAAAGAGCCATTCCCTCTCCATGCTACGCGATCCCGCCCAGACCCCATCCGATGAGCCGCCGGACGATCATGCCCGGTTCATGCGGCTGTTTCTGAGCAGCGAAAAGGAGATCTTTCGCTACGTCGCGGCGCTGGCGCCAAGGGCTGCGGATGCTCAGGATATCGTGCAGCAGACTGCGATCGCACTTTGGCGGAAGTTTGATCAGTATGATCCCGCGCAGCCGTTCACGCCCTGGGCCTGCCGCTTCGCGCTCCACGAGGCCCGGCAGTTTCTGCGGCGCGATCAGCGCTGGGGCGCGTTCCTCGGCGACGATCTCGTGGACGATCTGGCAGCCCGGCGCTCGGCGCTCGGCGGGGAGATGGATCGCCGCTTTGCGCACTTGAACGATTGCCTGCAAAAGCTCCCACCCGCGCAACGCGAAACCGTGGAGAGCTATTACTATCGCCGGACGCCCGTGGAGCAACTCGCGGATGCGACCGGCCGGAGCGTGGAGGCGCTTTACAAGGCGCTCCAGCGCATCCGGCAGGCTCTGCTGCTTTGCGTCGCGCGCGCGATGAAGGCGGATGGAGAGGCGTCATGAAATATCCCTCGGACGAATTTGACGCCGCGCTTTCCGCGGTCTGCGACGGGACGGTCGCCGAAGCGCAGAGCCGCGCGCTGGCGGATCTCCTGCGCTTGGATTCCGCCGCCCGGGACGCCTATCTCATTGCGGTGGAATTGCACGCGCGGCTGGCTTCGGACAACGCGCTGTTTTTCAAGGCGGGTTCCGAAGAAGAAGCCATCGATGCCATTCCATTTCCCGCGGCGCGAACTGCGGCGGCCAGGAAAGCATGGCCGATCCTCGCCTGCGCGGCGACGCTGGCCGCGGCGGCTTTGATTGCCGCATTTTACATCATCGGCGCCCACCGTTCCGGCGCCGCTTTCGCGCGTGTGCTCCGGAGCGCGGGCGCGGAATTCTCGGATCATTTTGAAGCCGCTGAAGGAGCGCCGCTGCGCGACCAGACACTGACGCTCGCGAAAGGATCTGTGGAATTCATTACGGCGCGCGGCGCCACGGTAGTGATCGAAGCGCCGGCGGAGTTTCGATTTGAATCCGCCCAACGCCTTCGACTGGCCCGTGGAAAAGCCGCGGCGGAGGCGCCTCCCGCGGCGAAGGGTTTTACGGTGGTGACGCCTTCGGGCGAGGTGATCGATCTCGGAACCAAATTCGGGGTCGATGTCTCGGCGAGCGGTTCGTCGGAGGTGCATGTTTTCAAGGGGGAAGTGGTGGCGAGCGCGGGCGCGGCCTCGGCGAAACAGAGTCTGAAAAAAGATCAGGCGCTGGCGCTGGAAGCCGGCGCCGCGGCCCCGCGCGCATTGCGCACGGCGGCCTTTATTCATGCGGATGAACTTCAACAACTGGCGGCCGGCTTGCGCGGCGGCCGGCAGGCGCGCTGGATGGAATCGATCGATCGCTTGAAGCGCGACCCCGCGCTCCTCGCGTTCCTCGATTTCGATGCGACGAAAGACGGCGAGTTCCGGTGGGCGCAGGGCCGCTGGCCGGGAACGCGCGCCGCCGAATTTACCCAGCCTGGCGATTTCCTTCCCGTCGAATTCTCCGGAACTACGAATGAACTGACGCTCGCCGCCTGGGTCCGGCTTGATCAAGTGCCGCATGCGATCAATTCCCTGCTCCACACGAATGACTGGGAGCAGCCGGGTCAGGTCCACTGGATGGTCGCCCAAAATCAGCGGATGCGCCTTGCTGTCTTCGACGTGCGCTGCGTGGACCAGAGCGACTATTTCTATCCCCAATCCAGCCGGCTGGTGACCGCGGCGACCGGGCGCTGGACGCACCTCGCCACGGTCTATGATGCCAATCGCCGCATCGCGCGATTTTATATCGACGGTGAATTCGACAACGAAGTGGCCTTGCTCGCCAGCGTCCCGGCGGTCCTGGGGCCAGGCCGGGTCGGAAACTGGAATCGCAAGGAGCGGATCCTGAGCGGCCGCCTGGATGAACTCGTGATGCTCAAACGCGCCCTCAGCGACTCCGAAATCCACGCATTGTTTGAAGCCGGAAATCCCTATGCCGAGCGATAGCCCGCACTCATCTTCCGCCCGAATGAAGGGCAGCCTCCCTCCACGAAACAAAGTGGCAGCGGCGTCTCGCCGCTGTTCCAAAAACGCTCCAACTCATCTTTATCCAGGCGTCTGCGCAATCTCCATCCCCGCCCTCCTCAGCCTCGGCGTAGCACTCCTCCCCCTCGCAACGCGCGCCGCAGACCTTCCTCCGCCCGCCGCGCATCCCGTGGATTTCGTGAAGGACATCCAGCCCATCCTTTCGAAGTCATGCCTCAAATGCCACGGCCCCGAAAAGCAGAAGAACGGATTCCGCGTGGACGTGAAATCCGTGGCCATGAAAGGCGGCGACACCTATGGCGTGGCGATCAAGCCGGGCAAAAGCGCCGAGAGTCCGCTGATTCGCTACGTCGCGGGATTGGAAGACGACATGCTCATGCCGCCCAAGGGCGATCCGCTCACGCCGGAACAGATTGGCCTCCTGCGGGCATGGATCGATCAAGGCGCGGACTGGCCGGAGAGCGCGAGCGCGAAAGTCGATGATCCCGTGAAGGACCATTGGGCGTTCAAACCCCTCGCGAAGCCTCCGGTTCCGGTGATCACGTCGCCGGCCGCCGCTGCCTCACGCATTCGAAATCCGATCGATGCGTTTGTGACCGCCAAGCTCGCGGAGCAGGGGCTCACGCTTTCGCCCGAAGCCGACCGGCGCACTTTGATTCGCCGGCTTTATTTCATTCTGGACGGCCTTCCGCCGACTCCGGAGGAAGTCGCCGCCTTCGTCGCCGACACGCGCCCGGATGCTTACGAGCAACTCGTGGATCGCCTGCTCGCTTCTCCCCGCTATGGCGAATGCTGGGGGCGGCACTGGCTCGATGTGATTCCCTTCGGCGAGACCCACGGTTTCGAAGTCAATACCCCGCGCGAAAACGCGTGGCCCTATCGCGACTATGTGATCCAGGCTTTCAACAACGATACGCCTTACCCGCGCTTCATGCTTGAGCAACTCGCCGGCGACACCGTGGGAGTGGACGCGGCCACGGGCTTCATCGTCGCGGCCGCGGCGCTGCTGCCCGGCCAGATCGGGAAGGATGAGGAATCCAAACTCAAGGCGCGCCAGGATGAGTTGAACGATATGATCGCCGGTTCGGGCGGCGCTTTCCTCGGGCTCACCCTGCATTGCGCGCGCTGCCACGATCACAAATTCGATCCCGTCTCCCAGAACGATTATTACGCGATCCAGGCGATCTTCGCCGGCGTGCGGCATGGCGAGCGGCCTTTGCCGACGCCCGATTGGGAGCGGCACAAAGCAGACGCGCCCGCCATTCGCGCGAAGCTCGATGCGGCGGAAATGCGCCTGTTCGAATTCGAGCCCCTCGCCTCGACGAATGGCGCGAAAGGTCTCCGGCGCGCGCCAGTGAACGCGCGGTCGAATGTGGATCGCTTCGCGCCCATGCTCGCCAGGGCGCTCCGCTTCACCATTCTGGCCACCAACGAAAACAATCGCTACGAGCCGTGCCTCGATGAACTCGAGGTCTTCACCGCCGATCCGCGGCGCCCAGGCAATGTTGCGCTCGCCAGCGCGGGCGCGAAAGTCAGCGCATCGGGCACGTATCCCAATTCGAACAAACACCGCCTCGAACATCTGAACGACGGGGCCTACGGAAATGATCGGAGCTGGATCTCGAACACGATTGGCAAAGGCTGGGTGGCGGTGGAGTTCGCAAAACCGGAGACCATTGACGTGGTGCGCTGGAGCCGGGATCGCGAGGAAGTATTTCGCGACCGTCTTCCGGTGGACTACCGGATCGAAATCGAAACGCCGGAAGGCGAGTGGCGGTTGGTCGCGACGTCGCAGGACCGGGCGGCGTTGTCGGACAAAAAGACGAAGCCAGGCATCCCGCCGGGCCTCGATGGCGAGCGTCTTGCCGCCTACCACGAAGCGATGGGTGAAGCGACCGAGTTGCAGGCGAAACTGCGCGCCGTCACGGAGCCGCCGATGGTCTATGCGGGCCGGTTCGAGCAGCCGGCGCCTACGCATAAGCTCTATCGCGGCGATGCCACGCAGCCGCGCGAGCAGGTGACGCCCGGCGCTGTGACCGCCCTCGGCCCGCCGCTGCAATTGCCCGCGGACGCGCCCGAGCGCGAGCGCCGCCTCGCCTTTGCCCGCTGGCTCGGCGATCCGCGAAACCCGCTGCCCGCGCGCGTGCTCGTGAACCGGCTCTGGCAGTATCATTTCGGCGAAGGCATCGTCAGCACGCCCAATGATTTCGGACACAATGGCGCGCGGCCTACCCACCCGGAATTGCTGGACTGGCTGGCCGGCGAATTCGTGGACAGCGGCTGGAGCATCAAGCACATGCAGCGGCTCATCGTCCTTTCGGCCACGTGGCGCCAGGCCAGCGCGCCGCGCCCGGAAGCCATGCACAAGGACGCGGGCAGCCGGCTGCTCTGGCGCTTCCCGCCGCGCCGGCTCGATGCCGAGGCGATCCGGGATGAAATGCTCTCCGCGAGCGGCGTGCTGGATCTCCGCATGGGCGGGCCGGGCTACAGCGCCTTCGCGCCGAATTTCAATTACGTTCGCGTCTATGATCCGAAACCGGACTACGGCCCGTCGGACTGGCGGCGGATGGTCTATCAGACCAAGGTGCGAATGGCGCAGGACTCCACCTTCGGCGCGTTCGATTGCCCCGATGCCGGCCAGGCGTCGCCCAAGCGTTCCCGCTCCACTACGCCGCTTCAGGCGCTCAATCTTTTCAATAGCGGCTTCGTCACGCAGCAAGCCGATCTCTTCGCCGCGCGCTTGCAGCGCGACTCCGGCGACGATGTTTCGCGGCAGGTGCGGCGCGCGTTCCAGTTGGCCTTCAATCGCGACCCGGACGCCGAGGAATCGCGCGTCTGCGAAACGCTCGCCCGCGATCACGGTCTGCCTACCCTCTGCCGGGTGCTCCTGAACTCGAACGAATTTCTCTTCATCCCATGAACGACCATTCCCTGACCAACGCCGGACGCAGGCTCATGAATCGCCGCTCGTTTCTCGAGCATGCGGGCACGGGTCTGGCGGGCATCGCGCTCGCCAGCCTGCTTTCCGATCAGCGGCTGCTGGGCGCGGTCGCTCGCTCGCCTATTCGGCCGGACATCCGCCCCGAGAATCCGCTCGCCGCGCGTCCCCCGCACTTTGCGCCCAAGGCGAAGCGCGTCCTCGTCATCTTCTGCTCGGGCGCGTGCAGCCAGCTCGAATCATGGGATTGGAAGCCGGAGCTGGCCCGCATGGATGGCAAGCCGATGCCCGGCGCCGCGGAAAACTTCCTCACCTTCCAGGGCCAGAATGGAAACCTCGTGCGCCCATTGTATGAATTCAAACCGCGCGGCCAGAGCGGAAAGATGATCTCGGAGCTGTTCCCGCATCTCGCGGAACTCGCGGACGATCTTTGCTTCATCCATTCGATGACCGCGAAGTCGAACACACACGGCCCGGCGGAGAACCAGATGAGCACGGGCTTCACGCTCGATGGCTTCCCGAGCATCGGCTCCTGGGTCAGCTACGCGCTCGGCTCGGAGGCCGACGATCTGCCCGCCTTCGTCGCCATCCCCGACCCGCGCGGCGTGCCGCAGGCGGGCGTCAACCATTGGTCGAACGGCTTCCTCCCCGCGGTCTTCCAGGGGGCGGCGTTCAATGTGAAGAAGCCGATCTACAACCTGGCGACGCCGTCCGGCATCTCCGCTTCCGACAATGCCGCCGCGCGCGATGTCCTCAAAATCCTGAATGATCGGCACCTCGAAAAATTTCCCGGCGATTTCGAATTATCCGCCCGGATCGCCAGCTACGAACTCGCCGCGAAAATGCAGCTCTCCGTTCCCGAGGTATCCGATCTTTCCCGGGAATCGGCGGCCACGCTCGCGGATTACGGGGCCGATGATCCGGACCCGATTCGCAGCGGCTTCGCGAAGAATTGCATCCTCGCGCGCCGCCTGCTGGAGCGGGACGTGCGCTGCGTTCAGCTCTTCAACGGCGCCTACGCGATGGGCGAAGGCGTCGGCAATTGGGACGGCCATCGGAAGCTCAAGGAGCAGTACGACATCCACGCTCCGATTCTCGACCGCCCCGCCGCCGAGCTCATCCGCGACCTCAAACAGCGCGGACTCCTGGACGACACGCTCGTCGTCTGGACCACCGAGTTTGGCCGCATGCCCACCTTTCAGAAGGGCGCGAGCGGACGCGATCACAATCCCCAGGGCTTCACCGTTTGGATGGCGGGCGCCGGCGTGAAACCTGGCTTCAGCTACGGCGCCACGGACGAACTCGGGCACAAAGCAGTCGAGGACGTTTCCACCATCTACGATCTCCACGCCACCATTCTGCACTTGCTCGGCCTCGACCACGAGCGCCTCAGCTACTATCACAACGGCATCGAGCGCCGCCTCACCGATGTGCATGGCCAGGTGATCAAAGGCATCCTTTCATAGAAGAAAGCTGGTTTCTATCGACGCGCTCGCGGATTTGCGAAAAGCTCCGCGCGAAATTCAGCGCCGCGCTCCTTGTCATTGAGGGGGCGCGCGTCCGGGCCTCGGCCGGATTTCCGAAGACCAGCGCCACACAGATATGAGCATCGCACCATCGAAATGAGTATCCGCAAGACGGTCCGCCTGAGCCTATTGCTGGCATTCTTTTCGAGGGTCGCTCCTCTTTTCGCCGCGGAGCCGCTTTATTCCCTCGATTTTTCCGCCGAAAAATCGGGGCCGGCTGTGCCGTGGCTCAAGCAGCATGGATTCGAATGCAAACTCGGTTTCGAATCCCTCAATCCAAGATTCGAGAACGGCGCGCTGGAGTTGAGCACGGAACGTCCCGCTGGGGGATTCTGCGCGCGTGAATTTCCGCGGGGCAAGGATTTGAAAGGGGTAAAAAGGGTGCGAATTGTCTGGGGCGTCAACCAGTTCCCCGAAGGCGCGGATTGGGAGCGCGGCATCGACCGGCTCGCGATTGGCCTGATCGTCTCATTCGGATATGAGAAGCTCCCCAGCGGGCTTCCGTTCGGCATTCATCCGGAGCCTTACTTCATTTGTCCGTTCATTGGTTCCAAGGCGATTGAAGACAAGCCTT
>Ga0302319_10012021_pt1 | contig 16363 bp, 17 predicted proteins | sample Bog_T0_2_FD_203319 | JGI IMG/M metagenome (GOLD analysis project Ga0302319, IMG submission 203319) | Peat permafrost microbial communities from Stordalen Mire near Abisko, Sweden - Bog_T0_2 | ecosystem: Environmental > Terrestrial > Soil > Wetlands > Peat | place: Sweden: Abisko, Stordalen Mire...
AAATTTCGTCCCGCCCTTCACCCGCCAGGTGATCCGAAACCAGCGACGTAAATGTGCTCATCACCCCCAATTTTACTCGCTCTGAAACGCTTTGACCACTATTCCAATTGCGGACATTAGGTTCATTTCGTCCATTGCCAGCAGAGCATTCTTGAGGCACATTGACCCTGAAGATGGCGGATAAGATCAAAAGTTTGCAAGGCATGTTCCTGCTCGACAACGGGCAGTTGGAAGGCTCGTTTTTTCAACGGACGGTGGTACTGGTATGCCGGCATGATGTAGGGGGCGCTTTCGGCCTGGTGCTCAACCGAAATACGGGCAACCGGGTGGGGGAAATGATTTTGGCCGACCTGCCGGAATCCTTGCGGCAATCGCCGTTGTTCCTGGGCGGTCCGGTCCAGCCCACGGCGCTGAGCTTTCTGCATACCGATCAATATATTCCCAATGCCGATGTGTTGCCTAACCTGAGTTTGGGGCATTCATTGGATGAGCTGATGGACATCGGGGAATCATTTTCAGCGACGAAAAAGGTCAAATTATTTGCCGGCTACGCGGGTTGGAGTCCGGGCCAGTTGGAAAGTGAGCTTAAAAGCCGGGCCTGGCTAACTTTTCCGGCCTCAGCAGAACTGGTGTTTGAGACGCCGCCTGAGCAGTTGTGGCCAAAAATTCTCAGGAAAAAAGGCGGCTGGAAAAACAAGCTGTTGGCTCAAACCCCGGAAGATCCCTCCCTAAATTAAGGCTCTAGTTCGCCTCCACGCGGAGGAGCGTGGCCTGGGTAAGGGCGGACAGATAAGTCGGGCCCAGGCTCGCGGGAATCAGCCCAAACCGCCCGGCGGTCAAATGGACTGGTTCGTCAGCGCTGTGGATATGAATTTCTCCGGCGGTGACCGCCACGATTTGCAATTTTTTGGGCGGCAACGGCCCGTTGGCACCAGCCGGCATTTGCCAGGTTTCGACATTAAACAGCGGGTCTTCAACCAAGGAACGTTTTTCCACACCGTCTTCGGATCGATACGGTGTTTGCACCAGCCTGGGTTCGAAATCGTTGAAATCAATACTGGCCAAGGATTGGGCCACGTGCAATTCACGCAGCTTGCCATCCAGTCCCGTACGATTCCAGTCAAACACACGGTAGGTGGTGTCCGAATTCTGCTGGATCTCAAAAATTACCAGCCGGTCGCCGATGGCATGCACCCGGCCGCTGGGCAGGAACATGACGTCACCTGCCCGTACTGGCACCCGGTGAAAACAATCCGCCACGGTGCCATCCTCAATTTTTTGTTCAAATTGTTGCCGGGTGACGCCGGCCTGAAGGCCGACATACAATTCCGCACCAGGCCCGGCGTCGGCGATATACCACATTTCCGTTTTGGGTTCGCCATGCAGTTGGGCGGCCAGTGCGGTGGGCGGATGAACTTGCAACGACAGCTTATCCCGGGCATCCAAGATTTTGCACAGGAGTGGAAAATGATTTCCGGTGGCCGCCCGGGCGGAGCCGAGGAGTTCTGCCGCCCGGTTTTCCATGAGCCACCGGAGGGTCTTTCCGGCCAGCGCCCCGTTGAGGATGATGCTGGTGTCACCGGCCCGGTCGGTAATTTCCCACGACTCACCGATGGGGACGTTCGGCGGGATGGGTTTCCCATACAAGCGTTCCAGTTCGCGACCGCCCCAAATACGGTCCTTGAAAATGGGTTGAAAAGTCAGGGGATATAACATGAGCAGGAACGTTAAAGCTGTGGTCAGACTACTGGAGTCTGGGCGCAAGCCGCCTCGTTTATTTCGCCGGGAGTCGGCTCTTTTTCAATGAAATGACCGTGGGCGCGGAATTTCTGATACCGTTGCTGAAGTCGTTCGTCCACGGTAAGCTGGGAAATCTCCGCGAGTTGTTTAAGCAGGTGGGTTTTTAGATTGGCCGCCGTGCCGGCCGGATTGGTATGTGCTCCCCCAAGAGGTTCAGGAACGATTTCATCGACCAAGCCAAGTTCAAGCAGATCGTTGGCCGTGATGCGCAACGCGGCGGCAGCCTTGGCGGCGGCTTTGCGTTCCTTCCAAAGAATGGCGGCACACCCTTCCGGGCTGATCACAGAATAATAGGCGTTTTCCAAAATCAAAACCCGGTCGGTCACCCCGATGCCCAGCGCGCCGCCAGACCCGCCTTCGCCGATGACGGCCGCGATGATCGGGACCTCCAGCAGCATCATTTCCCGCAAGTTGACGGCAATGGCCTCGGCAATATGCCGCTCCTCGGCTGCTACTCCTGGATACGCCCCGGCTGTGTCAATGAGGGTGATGATGGGGAGGCCAAATTTTTCTGCCAACCGCATCAAACGCAGGGCCTTGCGATAGCCTTCGGGATGGGCGGAGCCGAAATTTCTTAAAATATTCTCCTTGGTGTCCCGGCCCTTTTGTGTGCCGATAACCACCACCCGGTGTTCCCCCAGCCGGGCAAAACCGCCCACCATGGCCCGGTCCTCGGCAAACAGCCGGTCGCCATGTAATTCATGAAAATCTGTAAAGGCATGGCGGAGATAATCCAAGGTATACGGGCGGTCTGGGTGGCGGGCCAGTTGCACCCGTTGCCAGGCGGTCAGATTGAGGAAGATGTTCCGCCGGGTCTCCTCCAGCTTTCTTTCGATGATCTGGATTTCCTCCTCAAAACGAATGCCCAGCGAATGCTTTTCCGGATGCTGACGGAGTTCCTCCAGCTTGGATTGCAGTTCGATGATCGGCTTCTCGAAATCAAGCTGATGTTTCATACGTCGGAAAGGGTAACATTTTTGGCTCCTGAATCAATGGGGAATTGTGAAGGTTGGGATTTGAGGTTGCTAAATTAGAATGCCGGTCTAGGAAAGGTCAAAGGCCGGACTTTCGTCCGGCCTTTGTGGTGACAAGGTTTATACGCCTTCACCCAGGCGCTCAGAAGTGTGGCGGGCCTACGGGGGGTCGCTGTCCAGACCGCGCCACGAGCAAAACCTTTCTGCCAACCCTAAACGAACAGCGAAATCATTCATATTGTTTTGGACGTAACTCCAAATAAAATGTTCAAAAAATATAACCCTTTTTTGCCATCAACAGAGCAAAATCCGCACTTTTCCAAAGAACCGACTTAAGAATACACAAATAACCGCCTGATTTCAAGTTTTTATGGGATGCACTTAAAAATGACTTGAACGGCCAGGGGCTTGGTGCTAAATCCGGACTTGAAAAGGATTGGAACCATCCAACCCGTCGGAATCCATAAGATCTTAAATCTGCATGGCCTATGAATAACGAAGAAAACACGCTGGTCATCATTAAGCCGGATTCGTTCTGGCGCCGGCTCAATCAGCAGGTCGAGTTGCGCCTTCATGCCTTGGGATTAAAAGTGATGGCGGAAAGCACCCTTGCCGGAGGCAGGAATCTGCCCGAAGAAAAATGGAAGGAATTCTATTTTCCGGCCATCGGTGGCAAGCCGGCTTGTTTGGAGGGAACGGCCAAATATATGGCTTACGGCCCGGTGCAGGTCATTCAATTAAATGGCGTTGGGGCCGTTCAAAAGGTTCGCCAAGCTGTTGGAGCCACTCGTCCGTGGCAGGCGGAGGCGGGCACCATTCGCGGAGACTTCTGGCCGGGGGCGGATGAGGTAAACGCTCAATACCGTCTGAAATTCCAGCAGCCAGGCGATGATAAATTTCTGTTTAATATGATTCACGCTTCAGATTCGGAGCCCAGTTTCGAACGAGAAGTTAAATTTTTCCCATTTTTGACTGCCGTTTCGTGAATTACCAATTTAGGCGGGGGGAGGGCGCTAGCTTTAAGTTTCTGCCAAAAAAAGCGTTATCCGATCGGCAGGGTGACGTCTGTGGATTTCACCATTACAGGTTGTCACGGTTCCGGCTTGCTTACCCGGATGGCGTTTGTTCAAATTCAACGCGCGGCAACGTGTACAAACATGCAATCCAAACATTATCCCAAGCATTATTGCGGGGTCTTCGGCATTTTCGGCCATCCCAACGCCGCCGAACTGACTTATTACGGTCTTTATGCCTTGCAACACCGGGGTCAGGAAAGTGCCGGTATTGTCACCAGTCATGAGGGAAAGTTTTTCAAGCATCATGGCATGGGCTTGGTGCCGCAGATTTTTGATCCCCTGATTCTTCATGAACTCCATGGCCAATGCGCCATCGGCCATACCCGTTACTCCACCACCGGTTCCTCCTCGCTCCGCAACGCCCAGCCGCTCACCGTGGATTGCATGCGCGGCCAGATCGCCGTGGCGCACAACGGTAATTTGACCAACGCCGCGCAATTGCGTGATGAACTGGAAAGCCGCGGGCTCGTGTTCCAGACCACCGTGGACAGCGAAATCATCATCATGATGCTGGCGCAGCCGGTGCTGGCCAATAATGTTGAAAATTCCATCGTTCAAACGCTTCGCCGGATTGAGGGGGCATATTCGCTGGTCATTCTTACCGAAAAGGAGCTGATCGGAGCGCGTGACCCACACGGATTTCGCCCGCTCTGTATTGGTCGGACAGCCAATGGTGCCTGGGTGCTCTCCAGCGAAACGACAGCCCTGGACCTCATCCATGCTGAGTTTGTCCGGGACGTTGAACCTGGCGAAGTGGTCATCATTAACGCCCAGGGCTTGACCAGCATCCCGGCTTTTCCAGCCCATACCAAGCGGGCCTTCTGCATTTTCGAATACGTCTATTTTGCCCGGCCGGACAGCGTACTCAATGGCCGCACCGTCTACGAAGTCCGCAAGGAAATGGGCCGACAACTGGCCCGGGAACATGGCGTCAAGGCCGATCTGGTCATACCGGTTCCGGACAGCGGGGTGTGCGCCGCCATGGGATACTCGGAGGAAGCCGGCATCCCCTACGAGATGGCCTTCATCCGCAACCATTACGTGGGGCGCAGCTTTTTGGCGCCCACCCAGCTCATCCGGGATTTCAATGTCCGGGTGAAGCTCAACCTCATCGAATCACTGGTGAAAGACAAGCGCGTGATCATTGTGGATGATTCGATTGTCCGGGGTACGACCTGCCGTTCGCGGGTGAAAACGCTCAAGGAAGCCGGGGCCAGGGAGGTGCATGTCGCCGTCAGTTGTCCGCCCCACATGCATCCCTGTGTATACGGCATTGATTTTCCGGATCGCAGCAAGCTCATGGCGGCCAATAACACGGTCGATGAAATCCGGAAGTATCTGAACGCCGACTCCCTGCATTATCTCTCCACCGAAGGCATGATTGCTGCCACGGGGCAGGCCAAATCTGCCTTTTGTCTGGCCTGTTACGATGGCAAATATCCCGTTCCCTATGATCCCTTGCTGGACAAAGGTATCATTGAACGTCGCCGCCGGCAGACGCAAACCTTGGGCGAAGCCGCCGCCAAGGAAAATGAACAATTCAAACTTCTGAAGGTTTAGGTAATCCGCGGGTCATTTCACGTTCAGCTCGCGCAGGATGCCGAATTTATCGATGCGCTTGCGCAGGGTGGCACGCGTGATGCCCAGCAGCTTGGCGGCATGGACCTGATTGTCGTTGGTCTCCTTCAGGGCCTGGATGACGAGTTCACGTTCCACGGCTGGAATGACTTTTAATTTCGGATCGCGCCGGGCCCATTGGAAGAGCTGGCGGGCCAATGCGGCGGCATCAGTGGCCGTGCCTTCGTTGACGCCACCGGCCGCCGGGGAAAGGCCTGGATTCAGGCCCGGGCCATTGGCTCCGGTAATTTCCGGCGGCAGATCGCTGAGCAGGATGGTGCCGCTCTTGGCCATGACATGGGCGCGGCGGATGGCATTCTCCAGTTCGCGGACATTGCCCGGCCAATGATGTTTTTCCAGGGCCCGGATGACATTGGCCGCCACCGATTTGGGCGGTTTGTGCAGTTCCCGGGCATTCTTCTCCAGAAAATAATTTACCAACAAGGGAAGGTCATCGCTCCGTTCGCGCAGTGGCGGAATGGGAATGCGCACCACATTCAGGCGGTAAAACAAATCCTCGCGAAATTGCTTGGCCGCCACGGCCGCTTCCAAAGGCTTGTTGGTGGCGGCGATCACGCGCACGTCCACCTGCAAGGGTTGATTCCCGCCGACGCGCTCAAACGTGCTGGATTGCAGGACGCGCAAAATTTTTGTTTGGGTGGCCGGCGTCATGTCGCCGATTTCATCCAGAAAAATGGTGCCATGATTGCACTGCTCAAATTTACCCACCCGCTGGTTGGTCGCGCCGGTGAAGGCCCCGCGTTCATGACCAAAGAGTTCGCTTTCCAGCAATTGTTCGGGAATGGCGGCGCAGTTCACCGCCAGAAACGGCTGCTGGCTGCGGTCGCTGTGATGATAGATGGCGCGGGCGACCAGTTCCTTGCCGGTGCCGCTTTCGCCGGTGATGAGCGCCGTGGCGTCACTGGCCGCCACCTGGCCGATGAGCTTGAACACCTGCTGCATCACCGGACTGCGGCCCACAATTCCCTGTTCGTAGTCCTCGGATTCCAACAGGGGCTGGTAGGAGACCACCTGCTTCATGTCACGCGCTGCTTTCAGGGCGTTGCCGACCAGCTCCTTGATTTTTACCGCGTCGAACGGCTTGAGCAGATAATCGTAGGCCCCCAGCTTCATGGCCTCGATGGCGGTCTGGGTGGTCCCGTAGGCCGTCATCAAAATCACCAGTTGCTTGGGATTGGCGGCGCGGATGCGACGAAGTGTTTCCAGGCCGTTCATCCCGCCCATTCGCACGTCCATCAGCACCAGATCCGGCTTGAATTGGGGGATGAGCTTCAGCCCCTCCTCGCCACTGGCGGCGGTGGTGAACTCAATTTCTGGCGAATCGAAAATCCGCTGAAATGAATAGCGGACATCCTCTTCGTCATCGATCAACAACAGCTTGCTCATTTTCGTGCCCCCAGCCTACACAAATCGTTCGGAGACGAACAGCGATATTCGCATGGTCATCCTGGTCCGGGCGCATCCAGACACTGCCCCCGGCGAGCAGCAGAAAAGCGGGGTGGTATGCGATGGAGAGATCAGCACCACCTCTCCCCGTCCCTCTCCGCCATTTATTCAAATGGCAGAGCGGGGGTTCCATGTGTTCGTATTCGTGAGGTGTTGGTGGCAGGTCCAGGCGTGGTCGGGGGCAGAGTCGAGATGCGCCCTCCTGGTCCTTCCGGGACAGATGGCCGTTTCCGTTGACTGGCCGGGTTACTTCGGCAATAACGTCGGTTTGCCAATGGCCTGCACCCGGAAACCCAAGTCGGTCAATTTCTGGTGGGGCAGGATATTCCGGCCGTCAAAAATAAAGGCTGGTTTATACATCACGTTCTGGATGGCGGCATAGTCCATGGTTTTAAACTCATCCCACTCGGTCAGCACCGCAATGGCATGGGTACCGGTGCAGGCGGCCAGCGCGGTGGGGGCGATCACCAGGTTGGGATTTTTGGCATCACCCAGCACGTCCGTCCGAATTTGTTCCGGCGACACTTTGGGATCATAAACCACCACATGGGCGCCCTCCGCGAGCAGGTCGCGGACGACGAATTTGGCGGCGGTTTCCCGGGTGTCGTTGGTGTCTTTTTTAAAGGCAAAACCGAGCACGGCAATGCGTTTGCCGCTGACCGTATTGAAGAGCTGGTTGACGATGCGTGAGGCAAAACGTTTCTTCTGCCAGTCATTCATCTGCACCACGCGTTCCCAATAAGCCGCCACCTCCGGCAGGCCGAAATGTTGGCAGAGGTAGACCAGATTGAGAATATCCTTCTGGAAACAGGAGCCGCCGAAACCCACGGAGGCCTTGAGAAATTTGGGGCCGATCCGGGAATCACGGCCGATGGCGTGGGCCACTTCATCCACATCCGCGCCGGTGACCTCGCACAGGGCGGAAATCGAATTGATGGAGGAGATGCGCTGGGCCAGAAAGGCGTTGGCCACCAGCTTGGACAGTTCGGACGACCAGAGATTGGTCGTCAGGATGCGGCCCCGCGGCACCCAGGTGGCATAGACGCCGGCCAGGGTCTCGACCGCCCGCTGGCCTTCCGGCGTGGATTCGCCGCCAATCAGCACCCGGTCCGGTGATTCCAAATCGCTGATCGCCGTGCCCTCGGCCAAAAATTCCGGATTGGACAGCACCTGAAACTGCCCGTTTTTTGAATTGGACCGCAGGATGGTGAGGATGGCCTCGGCGGTTTTTACCGGCAGGGTGCTTTTCTCAACGATGATTTTCGGACCTTCGGAAACTTTGGCGATGGTTCGCGCGGCCAGTTCGACGTAATGCAGGTCGGCCGCCTTGCCGGCGCCCACGCCATACGTTTTGGTGGGCGTGCCGACGCTAACAAAAATAATGTCGGAAACGCGGATGGCCCCTTCCACATCGGTCGTGAAGAACAGGTTGGCGCCCCGGGCGCGTTTCACCACCTCGTATAAACCCGGCTCGTAGACCGGTAATTCCTCCGAATTCCAAGCCGCGATACGCTCGGCATTGGTGTCCACCACGCGCACTTCGATATGAGGACATTTGGCCGCGATCATGGCCATGGTTGGCCCGCCCACATAACCGGCTCCGATGCAACAAATCTTCATATAATGTATTGACTATAAGCAAACTAGGCTGCGTTTCAAAGTCCTAATCCGGTGCGGAAATAAGCGATGGTACGTTCAATCCCGGCTTCCAACGGCACCTTCGGTTCCCAACCCAAATGTTTTTTGGCCAGCGTGATATCCGGCTGACGTTGTTTGGGGTCATCCGCCGGGAGGGGGCGATGGACAATTTTTCCGGGGCCGCCCACTTTTTTCATAACCAGTTCCGCCAATTGCAACATCGTGAACTCACCGGGATTGCCCAGATTGACCGGACCGATGGTTTCCTTTTGGTTCATGAGGCAGACAAAGCCCTCGATCAAATCATCCACATAGCAAAAGGAACGGGTTTGGGAACCGTCGCCATAAATCGTCACATTCTCCCCCTTCAGGGCCTGCACAATGAAGTTGGAAACCACGCGACCATCGTTCGGATGCATGCGCGGGCCGTAGGTGTTAAAAATACGGACCACCCGGATATCCACGCCGTTTTCCCGGTGATAATCAAAAAACAATGTTTCAGCACAACGTTTGCCCTCGTCATAGCACGAGCGCCGGCCAATGGGATTGACGTTGCCCCAATAGCTTTCAACCTGGGGATGGATGGCCGGATCTCCATAGACTTCCGAGGTGGAAGCCTGAAATACCCGGGCCTTGGTCCGCTTGGCCAGGCCGAGGCAATTGATGGCACCCATCACCGAGGTCTTGAGAGTCTTGATCGGGTTGAACTGATAATGCGGCGGCGAGGCCGGACAGGCCAAATTATAGATCTGGTCGGTCTCCACTTTGAACGGGTCGATGACGTCATGCCGGATCAGTTCAAAACGGGGATGACTGAGCAGATGTTGAATGTTGCTCTTGCGGCCGGTAAAGAAATTATCCAGACAAACGACTTCATGGCCGTCGGCCAGCAACCGATCACTTAGATGTGATCCCAAAAATCCCGCCCCGCCGGTGATCAATATGCGCATAGTACCTCCACGTTTATGTTATTCTGGCTTGGTCCACCATGGTCCCGTTTGATTTGCCTTCTCAGCAAAAATTGAAGTCGAATCATAATCATAAATCAGCCCGGGTAAAGGATAATGCAGCCCGGTCACCACTTCAGTTCCTGCAAACGGCGCGCCACTTCCTCGGCGTTGGCCCGGCTGTTGAAGGCGCTGATCCGGATGTAACCCTCGCCTTTGGACCCGAAGCCGCTGCCCGGCGTGATGACCACCTGGGCCTGGCCCAAAATTTGATCGAACGCCTGCCAACTGGTGATGCCTTTGGGCGTGCGCACCCAAATATAAGGGGCGTTCACTCCGTCAAACACTTTCAGCCCGGCCTTTTTGGCGCCGGTGCGCAGGACCTTGGCATTGCCCAGATAATGCTCGATCAACGCCTTGACCTGCTCCCGTCCCTCGGGTGAATAGAGCACTTCCGCCGCCCGTTGGATGATATAGGAAACGCCGTTGAACTTGGTGGTCATCCGCCGGGCCCAAAGCGAATGCAACGGCTTGTATTCGCCGGCGACCGTCCGGGCCTGGAGGGTCTTGGGCACGACTGTGAACGCGCACCGCAAGCCAGTGAACCCGCCGTTTTTCGAAAAACTGCGGAATTCAATGGCACACTCTCGCGCGCCGGGAATTTCATAGATTGAGTGCGGAATGGCCGGGTCCGTAATGTAGGCCTCGTAGGCTGCATCGAATAAAATGATGGCGCGGTTTGCCAGGGCATAATTCACCCAGGCGGTGAGCTGTTCCCGCGTGGCGGCCGCGCCCGTCGGGTTGTTGGGCGAACACAGGTAGATGACATCCACGGGCCGCTTGGGCGGTTCGGGGATGAAGCCATTGGCCGGACGGCAGGGGAGGTACACCAGTTTGGCATAGGCACCGGCCTCGTTGGCCGCACCGGTATGGCCAGCCATGACATTGGTGTCCACGTAGACCGGATACACCGGGTCGCTGATGGCGATCTTATTTTTGGCCCCCAAAATATCCAGGATGCTGCCACAATCACACTTGGAACCGTCGCTGATAAAAATTTCATCATCGGCCACTTCCACGCCCCGGCGGCGGAAGTCCTCCTGCGCCACGATCGTGCGCAACCATTCGTAGCCTTGTTCCGGCCCGTAGCCCTTGAACGTCGGGCGCGACCCCATCTCATCCACCGCCCGATGCAGGGCGGCGACCACCGCCGCCGGCAGCGGTTCCGTGACATCGCCGATGCCGCAGCGGATCAGCCGTGCGGCCACATCCGGATTGGCCTCGCAAAACACCCGCACCCGGCGACCGATTTCCGGGAACAGATAACCCGCCTTCAGTTTCAAATAATTCTCGTTGAGATAAGCCATAATGTGTATGTGTCAAAAAATCGAAGGGCTAAATCTAGCCAATCCGCTCCACGGGAGCAAGTAAGCGAAATGACAGGCAGTGTCTTAATTTGAAATTCTAATTTTCAATTGCCGCCGAAGATTCTGTGGCCTTTGCGCTTGCCTGAGGTGGCTGGCGTTCGGGGGCAGGTGGAGGCATCGCCGCTTTCCGTTTATCAGACAATTCTTTTTCAGATTCCTTTTTGGAATAAATGAAGATACCGACTATGCTTACCAAAGTTGTTCCTGCAATTATCCCCCCAAACCACGGTTGGCCGTTCAAGGCCGCATATAAACCGCCGCCGCCGAAAGACAGGGCAATAATCAACGCGAAATACTGCCCCCTTTCCTCTTGTCGTTGCTGGCTCCCAACAACCGTCTTTTCCAAGGCGATGCGGTGTGATGACTGAGCCTCGGACATTTTCATTATTCTGTCGGCTCCGTTCGGAATGATGGTGTCATAGGCCGCCAATTCGGAAGGTTCAGGAAGCATTCCTGAGCGATAGGAAATCTGAGTTTTTTCGATGCTAATTTGGGCGAGTTTTGGTCGATCTTCGACGGGAATAGCGTTAAATATTTCTGGCGCTTTCTCTTTAAGCAACTCTTCGACAGTTCTTTTGGGCTGGCTTTGACCAACCGGAAGCGGGCCTTCTGCGCTAGAGCCTGGTTCAGGCGGCTTGTTTTCGCTCATGGCAGGGCGAGTCTTGGGCAAATTCGACAGCCGCCTTGTCGAGAGCATTACGGATGTCTTGGCCAACCATACGCCAATCATTTCTGATTGCGGTTTCGTCTGGATGCTCCGACACGTTGTAAAGGTGGTTATATCCGCCAATGTTCAACACGCTTCCCATGCCAGTCATAAAGGCTGACGGTTCGCAAAGGAAATCTGTTTTAAGCTGTCTCATGGTGCTTTGTATGCCTTCTTCATCCAAACGTAAGCAACAAAATCATTGCCGTCAATCGAGATAACCCTGAATTAACGGATTTGTTTTTTCGATTTGTACGTTCACGCAACTTGTTCTTGTATCGGCAGCTTGGGGTAAAAGTTTACCAATGTCAACGGTTTTTCTAAAAACCGACTAAAACTGTCCATATTTTGGACATTCAAGACCTTCCGACGTTCATTTTTCGCGTTTTGCATCCGCCACGATTGATGCCTTTACGGCCGTTTCTGGCGATTTAACAGGTGGAATCTCCAATATCGCAACAAATCTTTCCCCCTGGTTGTCTGGCCCCTCTGGATGCGACCACGCATAGGCCCGCTTTGCCTTAGGGTGGCCAATCAGATCAAAAACCTCCACCTCCCCTTTCCAGACGGTTTGACCTCGAAAGACTTCATGCACAGGCACGGATTCAATGTGCCGGGAGTCTGCCTTATGCAGGTGAGAGATCACCTGCTGCAACCGTTCAATGTAATCTTTATTCGCCACAGCGTTCAACCAGTTCGGCAACCGTCCAGTGACTTTTTTCAATGCCCGCCGCCATGGCGGGAGTCATGCGGATGGCCCCATGAGTTTTCACGAAATTATAGTAGGCAAAGTTCATGGCCACCGCAGCAGCAAAGTTTTCAAACTTTTTGCTGAATGCGTTCGTTAACCGGGTCAACCGGCGGCAGTGCATCCGCAGGGTGTGATTCTGCTTTTCAACGTGAGACGTGGAGATCATGTCAAAGTCAGGCTCGCCGGAAACGGCAGCCTTTTCGATTTTGACGACATCCGCCGGGCTGTACCTACTGGCCGCCTCTTTGTTAAGGTTCGTAACAGAGTAGGTTTTTACCACCTGCCCATAGTCCACTTCCGAGCCAAAAGCCCGTGCCATTATAGCCGCGATGGGAATGTCTCGCGGAAGCAGTAGCAAAGGCGGTGGTGACCGATTAGCCCATTTTGCCAACCAAAAGCTTCTTATGTCGTTTATTTCAAACGACTTAAGATCGGTGACCGCCACCCCAACCAAATTCATCACCCCTGGCGGGAAAGTGGCGCACGGCTATGAGGCTGAATTTTTGGCAAAGCTTTGCTTTGCTGTAATGGATGCCGAGCGGGCGGGTGTTTTGCAGGACCAGCAAAAACATATCGCCAAGCAGTGCCGGATTTTAATTGAGGGTTTTTCCATCGTCGGCATTAATGCGCTAGTTGATGAGGCGACTGGCTATCAAGAGGTGCGGGACAAAACCGCCCTGCAAAAAATATTGGCCCTATACATCAAAGATGAATGGGCAAAATGGACGCGCAGATTTCCGCACGATTTCTATAAGAACCTGTTCCGCTTGAAAAACGTTTCGTTTGAGCTGAACAGCGGAAACCTTAAGCCATCCTAACCGGGGCGCTAATCGTCCTGGCGCGGAGGAGCGTGAACTTGCCGGTGTAAAAACCGCCACTTCGTTGGTCTATTTGCGGGTGAATATCCAGGACGGTGCGATGTGCCATTTCGCCTACAGTTTTGACGGCCAAAATTTTACCCCGGTGGGTGAAAGCCTTCAGAGCCTCCGGCGACCGGTGGATTGGCGCCAAGGTCGATCTCATCGCCAGCGCTGATCCATCCGCCACCAGCTTTGGATACGCCGATTACGATTGGTTTCACGTCACACCTTTGATGCCCTGAATCAAACACAAATTATGAAATACCCTTCCATTATATTAAGCCTCTGCTTGCTCACCGGTGTCGGGCAGGCGTGGGGGAAACCTTATTACGTGGCGCCGACCGGAGATGATGCAAATCCCGGCTCGTTGGAAAAGCCTTTTGCCACGCTCCAGCGGGCCCAACAGGCCGTGCGCCAGACGCCCGGCCCGGTCTACTTGCGCGGCGGAACTTATTATTTGCCCGAATCGCTCGTCTTCACCCCACAGGATTCCGGCACAAAAGACGTCCCGGTGGTCTATCAGGCCTGGCAAAATGAATGCCCGGTCATCAGCGGCGGGGTGGGCTGGACCATCTGGACTGGCAGCCTTACCGCGATGGTATTTTCATGACGAAAGTGCCCCCCGACCTGCAAACCGAGGAGATTTTCGTGAACGGAGAACGGCAAATTTTGGCCCGTTATCCCAATTACGACCCCGAACGCGAAATATGTCGACGGCTATGCCGCGGATGCCATCTCAACGAACCGGGTGGCCCGCTGGTCCGATCCCGCCGGCGGTTATTTTCACGCTATGCATCCCAACCTGTGGGGCGACTTCACCTGGCAGATTACCGGGAAGAATGACCAGGGTGGGGTGAGCCTCGAAGGTGGCTGGCAGAACAACCGTGGCGCCGCCGCGCACCGGACCATTCACTTTGTGGAAAATATTTTTGAGGAGCTGGATTCTCCCGGCGAATGGTTCCTCAACACCAAGACCCACACGTTATATTATTATCCCACGGCTGGATTGGATCTAAAAAATGCTACCATTGAGGCCACGCGTCTCCGCAGCCTCGTTGAATTTCGCGGCAGCGATGCATCGCCGGTGCGGTTTGTCACCCCGCGCGGATTGACGTTCCGCCAGTCGGCCCGCACCATGATGGATAGCAAGGAACCATTGGTCCGCTCGGATTGGGCCATTTATCGCGGTGGGGCGGTCTTCTTTCAGGGCACGGAAGATTGTACATTGGCGGACAGCTTTTTGGATCAGGTGGGCGGCAACGCGATTTTTGTCAATGACTACAACCGCCGGGTGGTGATCCGCGGCTGCCAGATTGCCAAAGCCGGTGCGAGCGGCATCTGTTTTGTCGGGGATCCAAAGGCGGCGCGCAGCGTGCTGTTCAATTATAATCAGTCCAATCAGCTCGCCGATATCGACCGCACTCCCCGGCCCCAGACCGATAATTATCCGGCTGATTGCTTGGTGGATGATTGTTTGATCTATCTGACCGGCCGGGTGGAAAAGCAGACCGCCGGGGTGGAGATCGACCTTGCTCAAAGCATCACCGTCCGGCATTGCTCCATTTACGACATGCCGCGCTCGGGCATTAACATCAGTGACGGCTGTTGGGGCGGCCATGTCGTTGAATATTGTGACATCTTTGACACCGTCAAAGAAACGGGCGATCACGGCTCATTCAATTCCTGGGGCCGCGACCGCTATTGGCTGCCGGATATCAATGTCGTCAACGCCTGGGTCAAGCAGGTTCCGGAACTGCCCAAGTTGGATGCGGTCAAACCCATCATCCTGCGCAACAACCGGTGGCGCTGCGATCACGGATGGGATATTGACCTTGATGACGGCTCCTCATATTACCTGATTACCTGATTACCTGATTACCAGCAATCTCTGTTTGCATGGCGGCATCAAGAACCGCGAGGGTTTTGGCCGGGTGGTCGAGAACAATATCATGGTCAACGGCGCGTTTAATCCGCATGTCTGGTTTGCTGACAGCGGCGATATCGTCCGGAACAACATTGTCTGGACCGCCTACCGTCCCGCCAATATGCATCGTCCGCCCTGGGGTCAGGATATGGACTATAACTTGCTGCAAAAAGCCGGGGCTGTCCCGACGCCCGCCTTACAATTGCAACGCCAAAGCGGCCGGGATGTTCATTCCGTCGTGGCGGATGCGCAGTTCATTGATCCGGCTCACAGGAACTATCGGGTGAAGGATGGTTCGCCGGCCCTGGCCCTGGGCTTTGTCAATTTCCCCATGGATCAATTCGGTGTGCAGAAACCGGAACTCAAGGCGATCGCCCGCGCCCCGGTGCTGCCGGTGCCAAGAATCGTGGCGGCGGCCCCGGTCGCCCGGGACATCGTTCCGCGCAACTGGCTCGGCGCCAGCGTTCGCAATATCGCCGACGAGGGCGAGATGTCCGCGTTTGGTTTGCCCGGCGTGACCGGCGTCCTCGTGTTGGATGTCTCCGCCGCTCCGACCCCGGCCCGCGCCGGGCTGCAAAAAATGATGTCATCCTTACCGTAAATGGCAACAAAACCGCGGATGTCGCCACATTGCTTCGCCAGGCTCCGGTCCTGACGGCCGGGCAAAAGGTGCTGATCGGCATTTCCCGTAACCAAAAAGAAATTACCCTCACCCTAAAACCATGAAATTATTCAAATTAACTGATGCCTGTCTGTGGTTGTTGATCGCAGCTATGTCCGGTTTTGCGTCCGGCGTGACGGCTGCGCCTGGCGTACCAGTGACCCCCGCTCCTGCCACAGATCTGAGCGGTCCGCTGCATGTCAAACCCATCCACACGACCCACCCGGAAGCCTTCTCCGGCATCTCCGGCCCCGGTCATCCAGTGGTCGGCGACGGCTACGGCGGGTATCGCACCGGTCGCGAGGGGACGATGTATGCCGGCGTTGATCCCGCCAAACCCGGCTGGCTGCCCCTGGGGAATCGCGCCCTGGGCACAGCCGTGAAAAACGGCATCATCCTAATGTCCGCAATTGGAATAGTGGTCAAAGCGTTTCAGAGCGAGTAAAATTGGGGGTGATGAGCACATTTACGTCGCTGGTTTCGGATCACCTGGCGGGTGAAGGGCGGGACGAAAT
>Ga0302319_10012022_pt1 | contig 16362 bp, 11 predicted proteins | sample Bog_T0_2_FD_203319 | JGI IMG/M metagenome (GOLD analysis project Ga0302319, IMG submission 203319) | Peat permafrost microbial communities from Stordalen Mire near Abisko, Sweden - Bog_T0_2 | ecosystem: Environmental > Terrestrial > Soil > Wetlands > Peat | place: Sweden: Abisko, Stordalen Mire...
ACCGACCTTACCTGCGGCGACGAGTACAAGACCCTTGTCGACGAGGTGAAGGCCGGCAAAATCTCTGAAGCCGAAATCACGCGCGCGACGGAGCGGCTCTTTGTGGCGCGATTCCGCCTCGGCATGTTCGACCCGGCAGATGCCGTTCCGTACAACAAGATTCCTATCACTGAGAACGATTCTGCCGCGCACCGGCGTTTGGCGCTGACCGCTGAGCGGGAATCCATTGTGCTGTTGAAGAACCAGGGCGGCATTCTGCCTTTGAAGCCTTCGGTGCGCAAGATTGCGGTCATCGGTCCCTCCGCGAACGATCCTGTCGGCTTGCTGGGCAACTACAACGGAGTCTCTTCGAAGCAGGTAACGCCGTTTGAAGGAATCGCGCGGCAGTTCCCGTCGGCTAAAGTGCAGTTCGCGCTTGGCTCGGTCTATACTCCAACCGCTGCGGCTCTGGTTTCAGCAAGTGTTCTGGCTCCGCCGGATGCAAGCGGGCAGGGACTGCTGGCCGAGTATTTCAACAATGCCGATCTGCAGGGACAGCCGACGCTCAGCCGTACTGAACCGCGGATATATTTCGACGCCAACACTGAAGAGCCCGCCATTGTCGCGGCAACCAAGGGCGACGTGTACTCGATCCGCTGGACGGGCACGCTCACTCCTCCGGCCACCGGCGATTACTCCATATCGGCACGCACCGGCATTTGGAATCGCGATGGAAAGATCAAGCTGTTCATCGACGACAAGGAAGTCAGCTCAGGCGGACCGTTCAGCATGAGGCCTGCGGGATTGGGGCCGGGGCAAGGACAGGGACCTGGGCGCTCAGGACCTGCGCCTTTGCATCTGGATGGCGGGCACAAGTACGCAGTGCGCGTGGAATACCGGCAAAACGGCGGCGGTGGCGGCGCGGAGCTTGACTGGATTCCGCCGGCGTCCGTTCTTCTGGACGAGGCTACGAAGGTAGCGGCGGATTCAGACGTGGCGCTGGTTTTTGTGGGACTGAACGGTTCGATTGAAGGCGAAGGACACGACCGCGCGGCCATCGATCTGCCTGAGCCGCAGGAGAATCTGGTGAAGGCAATCATCGCCACGGGCAAGCCGGTGGTGGTGGTTTTAACTAGCGGCAGCGCGGTTGCAATCAACTCCGCCGAGGCTGGCGCGCAGGCGGTTCTCTCCGCCTGGTACGGTGGCGAGGAGACCGGCACGGCGATTGCCGAAACGCTGGCTGGCCTGAACAACCCTGCTGGCCGCTTGCCGGTAACGTTCTACAAGGGCATTGACCAAGTGCCGGACTTCAAGGACTACTCCATGAAGAACCGCACCTACCGTTACTTCAAGGGCGATCCGCTCTACCCGTTCGGCTTTGGGTTGAGTTACTCCTCCTTTGCGTATTCCGGCCTGAGCGCGAAGCGCACCGCCGAGGGCGCTCAAATCACGGCCACGGTGAAGAACACATCCAAACGTGACGGCGACGAGGTGGTGCAGCTCTACTTTGCCGGCGGCAGCGATGAAACCGCCTCTGTCCGCAGCCTGCGCGGCTTTCAGCGCATCCACCTGAAGGCTGGCGAAAGCCGCAAAGTAACATTCACGGTGGCGCAGGTTGACCTGCCCAAAGAGAAAGTGGAAATCAGCGTAGGCGGCGGACAACCGTTGGGCGCAACGCCTTTTGTCAAAGGCTCGCTTTAACGATCGCCCAGCCCTCAACCACAACCGACAGAAAAACAAGGAGCGGCCGCAAGCGGTCGCTCCTCGTGCATTGTGCCCTTACTTCGTTCCGAGCTGCTTCTGGGCGAACGCGATAAAGTAAGGCCAGTTCGGCGCTGGCGTATGCCCATACTCATGCTGCCGGAACGCGATCCGGCCGGAATCAATCAGCGTTTTCATCTTCGGAAACGTCGCCGTCCCCAGTCCTTCGACCCCGAGCAGCTTCCATGCCGGGCTCGCCGCCGCTGCAGCTATAAACATTCCCTGCGCATCTTGCCATGCGTCGCCGGGCGCGTAGTTGGGATCGACGATCAGTGCACCGCCGCCGATAAACACCGGCCTGGGCGCAATCAGTGCGATGAACTCGTGGCTGTCTACCGGCAATTCGCTTGCCGAGTGTCCCTCCGCTGCGTAACGCATAAAGTTCCCCGCGAACCAGTGGTATTCTTCGGTGCTGCACAGGTTTCCCAGGGTCTCGCCGTAGTTGCGCCGGAACAGATCCGCTCCGCCAGCGCCCGACGACGAAATATATCCGATCGCAAAGCGCGGATCGTCGGCCATGGCCACCAGAGCGGCCTTGCCTCCACGCGAGTGTCCGGCAACGCCCACCTTTTTTCCGTCCACATCTGGATCGGTCTGAAGATAATCGAGAATTCTGCTGTCGGCCCACGCCCATGCCCGCAGCACACCCCAATCGTCCAAAGCGCGCGGCTGTCCGTGGTTCACCAGTCCGATGATTCCCTTGTCCAGTCCTGCGCCGTTGTCTGCCTGCACATCGTTGGAGTTGCGCTCCACAAATCCCCAACCGGCCTCAAGCAACAACTTGGATGAGTCTGGCGGATTGTCCGGCATCCACAGCAGATGCATCACAAATCCTGGCCGCGGCGCTGGCATGTGAAACGTGAACGAGCGGGTTGACCCGCCGCCGACGATCACCGGCACCTTCTGCCCCTTCATGCTCGCCGGCGTCACCACGTTTGCGTGGATGTCCACCGTAATCGCCGGATACTCCGAGTTATCTACGTGGCCGGTAATGTGCTTTACCACAGCCGGAACTCCGGCGACCGTTATCTCTTCAACGCTGTCAACTTTCCACGTAACTCCGGGAATGTGCGCGGGATATTTGCCATACACATCCTCGGCAAAATCCGCCTCAATCTCTTTCCGCCTTTGCGGCCACTGCGCCGCCGACTTTACCTTCTTTCCGTCCTTCATCACCAGCAGCGCGGGCAAATCGGGATACGGGTTGGCCTTCGATTCGTCGTAGTTTGCGTTACCGGGCTTGCCAACATCGTAGGCCGTTGCCGGCGGTTGCATCGCTGTAATTCCCAGCAGCTTTAGCTCGCGGTCCCGCTCAGCGGCTGAAGCAGCGGTAATGGCAGCGCGTTCCTGTGGAGTAGGAAAATGAAATCCTGCTGGCGGAGCCGGGGCTTTTGCAGGCACCGGCGTTTGCGCACTCCCCGTGATTCCCAGCGCTAATACAACCGCGACCGCCGGGATCAGATACATGCCGGTGAAATAAGAGCTGTTTCGATCTGTCATTGCAGGGCCTCTCTCTCTACACTCCCCATCGCAACCCTCGACGCTGCCAGGTCTACGGTGAGCGTTGGTAGACCGAGGGGCTTTCTGTGTTCAATTACTTACTTCATCCCTGGGGCCTTTTCCGGTCCACAGCGAACCGAGCGTCTGCCCCGAATTCGGACGGACACAACCTATACCTACGTGCTCGGGAATGTCAATGAGAGATGAATGGGCAAGAAAGCAAAAGTACCGCCAGCGTCAAAGCTGTCCAATGTGGGACAGGGAGGCAGGCTGACGAGTTAGTTTGGCCGCCGAATCCGGGCAGTGCTCATCCCAATCATCGAGCCTTGCGGGAGCGGAGCTGTCTTATTTTCGAGGTTGGGAAGAGGCAACAAACGCGCGCTCGAAGCCGCCGATCGACTTTTCGATGCGATCCAGAGGAATGGTCAGCGACAGGCGGATGTAACCCGAGCGTCCAAAGCCTGTGCCTGGTACGGCCAGCACGCCTTGCTCCGCAAGCAGCTTCACAAACGCAATATCGTCGGCTATGGGAGTCTTAAGGAAGATGTAGAACGAGCCTTCGGGCCGTCGCACGTCGTATCCAATCGTTTCCAGCGCGCTGCAAAGAACATTGCGCCGCTGCTCGTAGGGCGCGGCGTCGATGACTTCGTCCGCTGTCTCAAGCAATACCCATTGCCAGATAGCCGGCGCATTAATAAAACCCAGAATGCGGTTGCAGAACGCGCAGGCGCGGCGCAGTTGTTCGGCCTCGGCGATCTTTGGCGAGATGGCCAGATAACCGATGCGCTCGCCAGACAATCCCAGCGACTTTGACCACGAGTTACAGATGACAGTGTTCGTGATGAACGACGCCACCTCCGGCTGCCGCCCTCCGTCATACACAACGGACTTGTAGGGCTCGTCGCTGATGACCAGGATCGGCTGCTCAACGCTGAGCAGGAGTTTCTCCAGATCGCGCAGTGTGCTTTCAGGGTAAACGCGCCCAGTCGGGTTGTTGGGCGTATTCAAAATCAGAGCGCGCGTCCGTGGCGTAATCGCGGCGCGGATGCGCTCCATGTCTGGCAGAAACTCGCTGTCGGTTTCCACCATGACCATGCGCCCGCCGTGATTTGCAATATAAAACTGGTACTCGGGAAAGAAGGGCGTGAGAACAATGACCTCGTCTCCCGGATCGAGAATCGACTTGAGAATCACGTTGCAAGCGCCCGCGGAGCCGACCGTCATGAAGATGTCTTCGGCTGTAAAATCGACACCGGTTTCTCTGTGCAGTTTTTTAGCGACCGTTGCGCGCACCTCGGTGTAGCCGGGGTTCGGCATATACCCGTGCGAGCCTTTGCGTTCGCCCGCAGCCACGCGGCGCAACGCATCGATCACCGCCGCGGGCGGCTCCATATCCGGATTGCCGATGGAGTAATCGAAGATTGCGTCGGCGCCGCGTTCGCGTTTCAGCCGCGCGCCCTCTTCGAACATCTTGCGAATCCACGAAGCATTTTCGAGTTGACTGGCGATGGTTTTTGCAACGGGCATTGGGTCGATTATCTTTCCAGCAACTCTCCGCTAGCCAGCGGATGGATGCCTGCCGCCTGCAACCGTTCAAGGGCCGCGTCCGGATCGTTGAAGCGAAAGATCAGGATGGCCTTGTCTTTACAGGCGTTCGGGAAGGCGTACATATATTCGATATTGAGTCCGGTTCCGTCCAGCGCGTCTAGCACGTCGGCTAGTCCGCCCGGCTGGTCGGCCACTTCTACGGCGAGCACTTCGGTCGCCTTCACCACATAACCATTTGCTTCAAGAACCTGCGTGGCTTTGCGCCGGTCAGAGACGATCATGCGCAGAATGCCATACTGCTGCGTGTCCGCGAGATACAGTGACCGGATGTCGATGCCTTCCCTCGCCAGCAATCGCGCGGGAGTGGCAATGTGTCCCGGCTTGTTTTCGGCAAACAGAGATATCTGCTCAATCTTCATGATGTCCGCCTGTCGATGACGCGTTTGGCTTTTCCTTGGCTGCGCTCAATGGAACGCGCCTCTACCAGAGAAGCCTTGACGCGGATTCCAAGCACATGGTCAAGCGCGTTTTGCAGCTTGCAGTGCAGATCCTGCAGCGCTCCGATCTTGTCGTTGAACATCTGCGGAGTTACTTCTACCTGCACTTCCAACTGATCCAACCCTTGCGCGCGCGTCAGAATAATCTGGTAGTGCGGCAGCGTGCCTTCCACCTGCAGCAACGCGGTTTCAATCTGCGACGGAAACACGTTGACGCCGCGAATGATGAGCATATCGTCGCTACGCCTGCCAATGCGGTTCATCCGCCGCAACGAGCGGCCGCACTCGCACGTGCCCGGCATGATCGATGTAATGTCGCGCGTGCGATAGCGGATCATGGGCATGGCCAGCTTGCTCAACGTGGTCAGCACCAGTTCGCCTTCGCAGCCATCGGGCAGCGTTTCGCCGGTCTCCGGATCGATGACCTCAGGATAAAAATGATCTTCAAAGATGTGCAGCCCATTGTGCCGCTGGCACTCGCACGCCACACCGGGGCCGATAATCTCGGAGAGTCCGTAGATGTCGAAGGCCTCGATGCTGCTTCCGTTTTCAATGTGCCTGCGCATGGATTCGGTCCACGGCTCTGCGCCAAAGACGCCCGCACGCAGCGGCAATGATTTCAGGTCCACGCCGAGTTCGGCGGCGCGTTCAATGAGGTGAAGAAAGTAGGATGGCGTGCAGCACATGGCGGTTACGCCAAAATCCTTCATCAGCATGATCTGCCGGTCCGCGTTGCCTCCCGAGGCGGGAATCACCGCGGCGCCCAGCCCCTCGGCGCCATAGTGCGCGCCCAGGCCGCCGGTGAACAGCCCGTACCCATAGGCCACCTGGATGATGTCTCCGCGATGCAACCCGCAACCGGCAAAGCAGCGTACCAGCACGGATGTCCACACGTCGATGTCTTCCTTCGTATAAGCGACAACGATCGGCTTGCCCGTGGTTCCGCTCGATGCGTGGAGACGAACCACATCCTTGATTGGGCTGGCGAAGAGCCCGAACGGATAAGTGTCGCGCAGGTCGCTCTTCACCGTGAAGGGTAGCTTGCGGATGTCTTCAAGCGAGCCGATGTTCTCCGGCGTCAGACCTCGCTCATCCATGCGTTCGCGGAACAGCTTTACGTGCTGCCAGGCCCGCGCAACTACGTGCTGCAATCGCTGCAACTGCAGGTCGCGGAGCTGCGAGGCCGGTGTGTAATCCGGCATGCTCGCGGGATGACATTCGACGGCGCTCGGAGCCATGATCATCCTTCCCGCCCGATTGCAAAGCTCTTGAGATTCACGTCGTGCAGCTTTTCCGGCAGGTTGCGCTTGAGAGCGCTCACCCATGCCTCGGCGGAGAACGGCAGATGCCGGCTCAACTTACCGAGCAATGCAACGTTGATGCTTTTCTTGTTCGACAAACGGGATTCATCGATCTGCGCAGGCTCAATCAAGACTCCGCCCGGCGCTAATGCCGCCGCATTCACCGGAACCTGATCCGCCGAAATTACAACGAGAAAGTCGGCCTCGCCCGCGGGAACCATGGGGCTGAAAACGCATTCGCCGAAGCGCACATCGCTCGAGACGGAACCGCCGCGCTGGCTCATTCCGTGCAACTCGCTCTTCTTCACATCGAGACCGGCACTGAACACAACGTCGGCCAGAATATCAGATGCCTTGATGACGCCTTGTCCGCCCAATCCCGCAATCACAACATTCGTCGGCTTACTCATGGCATACCTCAAGCTCGCGGGTGTCGTTCTCGTGTACCTCATACTCCCGGATCGACCGCGCCGCCAGCAGACAATTCCGCCGCGCAACAATCACAGAAAGCTCCGGCTTTTCCAGACACGATTGAATCAGCTCCTGAAACTTTTCAGGCGCAGGCTGAGGGTCGATCACATGCACGTTCTTGATGCCCAACGTGCGCGCCAGATCTTCGAAGATCAGTTTGCCGGTCTTCAAGTGAGCCAACGTGCGTCCCGTGCCCGGATGCTCTTGCAGTCCGGTCATTGCCGTGGTTCCGTTGTCGAGAATGATCAATACATGTCCGGTGGCGGGCGGGTTGTAAACCATCTCCACAAGGCCGGTGATGCCGCTATGCACAAACGTGCTGTCGCCAATCACGCTCACCACGCGCTTTGCTTCATCCGGCGGCAGCGAATGGCGCAACCCCAGTCCCACGCCAATGGCCGCGCCCATGTCCACCATCGTATCCATCGCTTCAAAAGGCGGTAGAACGCCAAGCGTGTAGCAGCCAATGTCGCCGGCCACAATGCAATCCAGATTCTTGAGCGCCGTGAATGCGATGCGATGCGGACAGCCCGGGCACAGCGCGGGCGGCTTGCCCGGAACAGGTTTTGGCTCCGGCGAGCAATCATCGTTCAGTATGCGGCGCACGCGCTGCGGGTTCAATTCGCCGTGCCGGTACATCTCCTGCTTGCCTTCAACCGCGATGCCCGCAGTCCGCGCCGCTTCCACCAGATATGGATCGCCTTCTTCAATCACCACGCAGAGATCGACGCTGTCGGCGAAGGCGCGCATCTTTTCAATTGGCAGCGGATAGGTCATGCCCAGCTTCAACACGCTGGCTTCCGGCGCGGCTTCGCGCACGTGCTGGTAGGCAATTCCTGAAGTGATAATGCCCAGCGAGGTCGAACCAGCTACGATCTCGTTCGGCCCTTCCTTCTCATTCCATGCCGCTATGTTCGCCAGCGTCTCGCGCAGACGGTGATGCGCTGGACGCGCGTGAGCGGGAATCATCACGCGGTTGCGGCAATCGCGCACAAACTTTGCGGCTCGTGGCTGGGGGATCGCGACGGTTCCACTGCGAACGACGGTCTTTGAATGACAGACGCGCGTGGTCATGCGCAGCAGAACCGGCGCTTGCCAGCGCTCCGATATCTCAATGGCGCGCAGAGTGAACTCGTATGCTTCCTGCGAGTCCGCTGGCTCCAGCATCGGCACTCCGGCGGCAAGCGCATAGCGCCGGTTGTCCTGCTCGTTCTGGCTTGATGCCATTCCCGGATCGTCGGCAGAAACGACAACCAGCGCGCCCGTCACCTTTGTGAGCGCCGCCGTAAACAGCGGGTCGGCAGCAACATTCAGGCCGACGTGCTTCATGGTGACAATGGCGCGTGCTCCGGCAAATGCAACGCCGAGCCCAACTTCCAGCGCGACCTTCTCATTGGGCGCCCACTGCGCATGTCCGCCAAGGCGGCTGAAGGTTTCCAGTATCTCGGTCGAAGGCGTGCCGGGATAGCCTGTACCGAGTTTCACTCCGGATTCAATTGCGGCCAGGGCAACCGCTTCATCGCCGCTCAGCAGCGATGCCTTATTCTGTGGCATTTCCAAGCAAAGGTCCTATGCGTATTTGTATTTGCGGACCATTGTACTCGCCCTTGAGAGCCATGAACTGTGATCTTCCCCACGCGTTCAGGCGGGGTGTCTATCGACAATCTTTCGAGTAGTATGGGTGAGCGGTTACCGAGTGAGCGGCCCGGCATTGGAGGTCTCCGCTTGAATTGTTTCGCGCGTTAGCAACTCTCTGACGGTCTCAACTCTCGAGGCCAACTCCAGCGAAAAGCGGCTTCCGGCTTGCGGGGAACTTTCTACTTCAATCTTCGAACCGTGGCGCTCGGCGATCCAAGCGGCCAGCACCAGCCCAAGTCCAGAGGCGGAGAATTCGCCATGGAGAGGCCGCGCCACGCTCAAGAACCGCTCGAAGATGCGCTTCTGGTCTTCAGGCGCAATGCCGATTCCTGTGTCGGTTACGCCGATGCGAGCGACGGGCGGACCAGCGCTTTGTAGCTGCTTCCACAGAGCGAGCGTGACGGATCTATCGGAAGGCGTATAGCGCCACGCGTTCTCAAGCAGGATGTTGAGCAGCCGCTTGAGCGCGAGATAATCTGCGTTAACCCAGAACTCCGGCACGTCAATCTCACAACGGAATTGGATCTTCGCCTCGGCAAACCGATCGATCCATTCATCGGCGGTCTCTTCCATCAGGTCGGGCAAGTTAACCGGCTCAAACTTCAATGCCTCGGCACCGGAGTCGGCGCGCGCCAACGCCAGCAGTTGATCGATCAGCAGTGTCATCTGCAGGGAATTTCTGTGGATTCGTTCGCAGGTTTCGCGGTAGTAGTCGGCATCGCGCGGAAAGGCCAGCGTCACCTCGGTTTCAGCGCGCAGCAGCGCAACGGGTGTGCGCAACTCGTGTGCCGCGTTCGCGGTAAACGACCGCACGCTCTGATATCCCGCCTCGATGCGGTCGAGCATCTGGTTCAGCGTGTTTGAAAGCGCGGCCAGTTCGTCGCGCATTTTTAGCTCGGGCAGGCGGACGTTGAGATTTTTGTCGTTAATGCGCTGCGCCTCGGCGGCAATCGCGGCAATTGGCGAGAGCGCTTTGCGGCTCATAAAATAGCCCGCCAGCGACGACACAATCAGTCCGCCGAAAGCCAGTAGAAACAGATGCGCGCGAAAGTCGGAGAGGACCACTAGCGTTTTGGTAAGCGAGAGTCCGGTCTGGACCGTGTAGCGCGTATGTTTTACCTTAATAGGCTCAATGAGCGCGCGAACGTGAACCGACTCCGCTTCATAGGCAAAGTACGATCCGGCCTCCGGGGCCTGCTGAGGAAGCGCCAGATTTGGAAAAGCCGAAGCAACGTGCGGAGATCGATAGAGCCAGTCGCCGTGTTCGTCGATGACCTGCAGCCACTTGCTGCCGTGGCTCACCTCGTAAGCGGCTGTCATTGCGGCGCGTGTCTGGTCTGGTGTCTCGCCATCGGGCCGGCTTTCAATAAAGCGCCGTACGCTCCGCACGCGCTGCTGCAGTTCGTTGTTCTCAAGGTCCTCAATGGCGTGATGCACCATCCATAGCGCGCCAAAGCCGATGGAGAACAGAATTGCAGCAATAATCAGCCCATACCAGAGCGTGAGCCTTACGCGAATGGGAAGGTGGACGATCACGAAGCCTTCCTTACCTGAAGGTCCGAATCGTCTACCAGCGAGTAGCCGCTGCCGCGGATTGTGCAGATCAGGCCCGGCTGCCCGGCGTTGAGCTTATCGCGCAGGCTGTTTACCAGCGTATCCAGTGCGCCGTGGCTCATCCCTTCGGTTCCCCACACCGCCTGAATGAGCTGCCGCCGCGTCACCACTTCGCCGCGATGCAATGCCAGCGCGCGCAGCAGCAGATATTCTGTGCGGGATATGTGGATCTCTGCGCTGCTTGAATAAAGCCGTCTGCCGGGAATGTCGAAGTGGAAAGGTCCAAAGCAGAAGTTATCCACCGCCGCAAATCGCGTGCGGCGCACTGCGGAACCAATGCGCGCCACCAGCTCACGAAACGAGAAGGGCTTGGAAAGGTAGTCGTCCGCACCCGCGTCAAGGCCGTACACAATGCTCTCTTCCTGATTCAAAGCTGTCAGCATCACGATTGCCGGACGGTCTGGGCGGTGCACAAGGCACTCCGCGATTGCATAGCCGCTGCGGCCGGGCAATCCAATGTCCAGCACGATTGCGTCGAACTCTCTTGATAGCGCGATCTCAAGGCCAGTATCTCCATCGGCGGCAATCGTCACCGTATGGCCGGCTTCTTCAAGCCCCCTGCGCAACAGTTCGATCATGCGCAGATCGTCCTCAATCGCAAGTATTCGCATCGTGTGTCTCAGTGCACCAGTAAAGTTTCCTGTGTTGTGCGCGGATTCAATACTTCTATTTCAGCACGGCTCAGGGATGATTCGCACGCACCTGCGGCTACCTTAGGCTTTTTTTACACGCCTGAGGTCAATCTCAGAGCTTCTTTACCGGATTGTTAACTGACCTTTAACAAATCTGGCTACATTCCATTCTGTAGTCAGCTGAAAATACAAACCGCGTATGTGGAGCAACACCCTCTTCGTATAGGTAATTGCACTTACCCGGAACCAGCGTCCCAGAGCGTACCTTTAACCTTGCAGCGCGCGATTTAGTGAGCTGTCTTACACGCAATAGCTTTCATGTGTTCGTCTCATCGGTCTGTAACATTCATCCAGGTTTAACTTCTTTATCAGGATTGAAAATGCGAAAGTTTCTAGCGCTGTGCCTCATTGTTGGCTGTCTGGCAGTTACTTCATTGGCAGCCCAGAACTCGCCGGCCGATTCCGGCTCCGCGCAAAGTGACAATGCCGGTACGCTCAAGTTCGTTCTGATTCTCAGCCGCCACGGCGTGCGTCCGCCCACCTGGACCAACGCACGCCTCGATGCTTATTCCGTAGAGCCTTGGCCTGCTTGGAGTGTGCCACCCGGGTATCTTACCGGGCACGGGTTCGAGCTGATGAAACGCTTTGGCGGTTATGACCGCGCTCTACTGGCGCAACAGGGATTGCTTTCCGCAAAGGGATGCGAGGACGCAGCGCAAACCTACATCTGGGCGGATACCGATGAGCGCACTGTGGAGAGCGGCCGCGCGCTCGCAGAGGGATTCTTTCCCGGCTGTCCGATGGTTGTGCATGGCCACGACACAGGCCAAAACGATCCTCTGTTTCATCCCCGGCACGATGCGAAGGAGCATGATGCCGCGGCGATGACTGACGTCAACGCAACAGCGAAGCAGTTGCCGAATGCAGGACAAAAAGAGCTGATCGAGCAAATGCAGAACGTGCTCCTGGGTTGTTCTGCTACCGGTGCATGCAATCCGGCGCATGAGCCGGCCACGATGCTACAGGATGTGCACGCCTTGGCAACGCCAGACACGAGCGATCGCACGGCCGAGCAACAGAAGTCGCTGTCGCTGGCGGCTAGCTTCTCTGAGGATTTTCTCCTGGAATATCTCGAAGGTATGCCGAAGGCTCAAGTGGGATGGGGCCACGTGGATGAGAACCAACTCCGCAAGTTTCTTGAGCTGCACACGGCGCACGCGGCGTTGACGCATAGCATTCCGTCCGTTGCCCGAAACGAAGCATCGAACATGCTGTTTCACATAACCCGGACGCTTGAGCAGGCGGTTGAACAAACTCCACTTACCGATGCGGTGGGTCCGGCGGAGAGTAAATTGGTGGTTCTGGTTGGCCACGATACAAATATTGCCGCAGTAGCCGCGCTGCTCGGTCTGCATTGGACGCTCGATGGCCGCGCAGACGACACGCCACCAGGCACCGAGCTGCAATTCGAGCTCTGGCAAGATCATCGCGGCGTTTGGTCGGTTCACATTGGGGTAGCCATGCAATCCCTGCACCAGATGCGTGAGATGCAGGATTTGACGCTCGCCGCTCCTCCCGCCCGTGAGACGCTTGCTTTGCAGGGGTGTTCGCTGCGTCAACAGACGTGCTCATGGCAAGATTTTCGCAGCATTGCCGACTCGGCCATTGACAGAAACGCTGTCTTCCACTAACCGGGATGGGAGCAAGCTTAGGGAATGAGCACCGCCGCGCTGTGTCCCCTCGTTCCTTCTTTCGGAACAGGCCTCGGCAATCGAGTCTCGACAATCCAGGAAAAGCGATTTAGCCTGTCAGTGCCCAAAAAACATACGGGCGCCCGCGCTCTCTCCGGCGCGGAGAAAAGGCAGCGTACCTCATGAAGCGTACTTTGTACTGCGTTCTCTTCGCTTTTCTTGCCGTAACTCAGGCCTTTGCATCCAGCTCGACCATGCCCAACGGCACAGAGTTTCCCTCATGGGAAAAACCACTTCAGTTCACGCACACCTATTATGTCAGCGGCAATGCCGCCAACGCCGACGACAATGGTCCCGGTACTGAGCAGCGTCCCTTTCGCACCATTGGCCGCGCCGCGCAGGTACTCAAGCCGGGCGAGCGGGTCGTTATCGCCGAGGGCGTCTATCGTGAGTTTGTCCGCCCCGCGCGCGGAGGCACAGGCCCAGACGCGATGATCAGCTACGAGGCTGCGCCCGGCGCCAAGGTCGTCGTTAAAGGATCGATCGTGGCCACCGGTTGGAAGCCCAGCACCGGCTGGCGCATCGGTGTCGATCCCGACACACACAAGCCCGTGCAAGCCTGGGAACTGCCGCTCACGCCCGCAATGTTTCCCACCGGCTACAATCCTTTCGAAGTGGATAACGTCATTGGCAACCGCTTCTGGATCGACTACGCCAAAGACAACATGGCCACCTACTTCCGCCGCCGCGGCCTGGTCTTTGTCGATGGCGTGCCGCTGGAGCCGGTCGAGAGCTCATCGGATTTGGCTGCTCCCTCAACGCAGTCGCTCAACTTCTTCAGCGTGATTCACTGGACTCCACTCTTCAAGGAGTTCCAACCCTACGCCGGCAAGGTCTGGATTGAGCCAAACGGGATGACGCTCCACATCCGCCTGGCCAACGACGAGGACCCCGCCAAGCATACCATCGAGATCACCTCGCAGGAGCAGGTGTTTTCGCCGCTAGAGCGCTATCAGTCCTACATCCGCGTAAAGGGCATCACCTTCCAGCACGCGGGCAACGGCTTTCCGGTTCCGCAGCGCGGCATGGTTTCAACCAACCGCGGCAACCATTTTATTTTTGAGGACGACACCTTCGAGTGGGCCAACAGCGTCGGACTCGACATCGGCAACGAAGATTGGGCCGCATCCATGCCCACGCAGCCCGTCGGCTTCGACGTTATACGCGGCAACAACTTCCGCTACTGCGGCATCGAGGGTCTGGGCGGCACAGGCGGTCCCAGAGACACTCTCGTCGAGCGCAACCTCTTCGAGTGGATCGGCTGGCAAGACGCAGCCTTGATGTCCGAGTCCGGCGGCACCAAGATGCACACCGCCCGCAATCTGCTCTTCCGCAACAACGTCGTCCGCCACATTCGCCACGCCAATGGCATCTGGCTCGACATCGGCAACGGCAATGTCCGCATCACCGGCAACCTCTTCGCCGACATCCCCGGCAATGTCAATCCACACGCCGTGCACATCGAGGGCAGCGAGGTGCTGAACCAGATAGACAACAACGTCTTCTACAATCTCACTGGCGGCATTCTCATCCGAGACACCAACAACGTCATCATCGCTTACAACCTTTTCCTGGATTGCAAGGAAGTCTGCGTTGACACCATCTCCGGCATCAACGGTCCGCGCGTCGTTGGCGGCCACACTAACGACGTGCACAATCTTATGGTCTACGGCAACGTCTTCGGCAAGCTGGGCCGCTCGGCCATCGAATTCACCAACGCCCGCAACACGCCCGATGGCAACCTCTACCTGCGGCAGAGCGGCGGTTTCGGCTTTGGCTTTGGTGGCCCTGTGCTTCGCGTCAAGTTTCCCGAGCCGCCCGAGTACCACGACCTCGCGTCTATGCGCGAGGAGTATGGCTGGGAGAAGAACGGCGGTTCAGGCACAGTCGATTTCACGCTTGACCCGGACAAGCTCACCCTCGCGCTGCCAGTTAAGTCCGACATCAAGCCCGTTGCGGCATGGAAGGGAATCGACACGGACTTTTACGGCAAGCCGGTTTCCGGCGATCGCCTGCCCGGGCCGTTCCCTGACTTGCTGAGCGGCCCGGCAACGCGCAACCTCGATCCCCGGTAGTGGTCTCCAACAAAAAGCAATCCGCGCGGCTCAGGCCGCGCGGATTGCCGAACATCTCAACTTTGCTTTACTCGATTCCTTTTCGATAAACAACCCACCGATAGTCGCGGCAAAGGGTGCAATCTTTTCCAACAAACGTCCGCGCGGCTACAGTGTCTCCCTGCAGGTGCCACTCAAGCCAGTCCAGTTCCACCTTTGTCGCTTCTCCATTGGGCTCGGCAAAGGTGCCTCCATGTCCTGCTCCGGGATGATCGGCCACAAACACCGGCACGCTCTCAATGTGCTGGAAGTCATCCAGTCCGTTCGGCTCCGCCATGTCCTGCGGTCCACCCAGAATGTACAAAACAGGCGTGTGCAGTTTGGCAAGGTCCGACTTCTGAAGCTGGCTCAGCATCTTGGTCACTGAGGCCAGGCGGTCGTTCGCGGGCACTCCGACAACCGGCTGCCTGAAGATGCCGCTGTCTTCCAGGATCAACGCCTTTGCGCGCGGATCGAGAGCCGCCTTCATCGCGATCAAGCCGCCGCAACTGTGACCTGAAAACGTGACTGATGCGGGATCGATCTTGCCGTAATAGGGGCTGCCCTCGCGCTGGTTCTCGGCCAGAATCCAATCGAGCGCCGCGATCATCTTCTCCGCAGTTGCGCGATGATCGTCGCCTTGTCCGGGGCCGGTATTCGCCGCGCGGGGTGCCGGAGGCGGCGCTTTTGGCCCGCTCTCAATCTCGCCCGGAGCAATGGCAACATAACCGTGGCTCGCAATCTCAATCAGATGAAAGCGCGCGCTGGTCGCGTCATATCCGCATCCACCGTTGCCCCAGATGTAAATTCCCAGCTTGCTCTTCACCTGCGACAGATCCTTTGGCTGGTAAACAACGTCTTCTATGCCGTTCGGCGCCATGGCGTACGTCGCGGGATAAGGACCGTTCCCGGTCGTGTCCGGAAAGCGTCCCAACTGGTTCAGCAGTGCGCCACGAGCGGAGGCCTCCATTGCCAGAGCCGAGGTCGAGTCGGGCGCAGTAAACGCAGCACCCATGTTCGGCGGAGCCTGCTGCGGCGCAGGAGCTGCCTGACCCAGCGCAAATGAACCGAGCATCAAGCTGCCAACAAGCAACGGCAAAACCTTGCCGCTGTAAAGACGAGCCAAAACTTTCATCAAACTTCCTCCTTCAAATTCCAGGCGCAATCGTGCGCTACGCATTTTCATGCACTGCGCGCACCCGCTCCCGCAGCAAGAGAATAGTTGCACCCCAGGCGCACACTCTTCAAGCGCAGGCTTTCCGGTGGCGCAGTAAGGCTGCAAGACGACGCGCGCGTACGCGCTGCCCGCACAGTACAGGACGAATCGGAGATGGCTAGATTTCGTTTCTTGAGGTTTGTGCTCTCCCATACATTCGCTAGGAAAAAGCGAATGGATGGGACACGAGGCTAGGGCGATCGCATTTGGATTTCTAATTGTCGACAGGAACAGCTTTGAAAGGGCACGGATTTATCCGTGCCAAAAGAGTCGCAAAAACGGACCGGCTTTAGCTGCGGAGGGATGTTCTTGGGATGTAAACCCATCCCTCGGGGCCGGAGACATTCATCTGGATGTGCTC
>Ga0302319_10012024_pt1 | contig 16360 bp, 17 predicted proteins | sample Bog_T0_2_FD_203319 | JGI IMG/M metagenome (GOLD analysis project Ga0302319, IMG submission 203319) | Peat permafrost microbial communities from Stordalen Mire near Abisko, Sweden - Bog_T0_2 | ecosystem: Environmental > Terrestrial > Soil > Wetlands > Peat | place: Sweden: Abisko, Stordalen Mire...
GCAGGCGTTCGGGGGGAACCTGGAAAGAGGCTTGCCTGCGGCAAGCGGAAAGGAAAAAATCAAAACTTCATGAAAAAAGCTTGAATGACTACATGCCTGAAATCTGTGGACTCTCGCTCCGACAACAAAATCACGCTTTCCGCGGATCGCGCCCCTCATCCATATCAATGTAATCAAAAAACGTCTGGATGTCGTCGCGTCCGGGAAACCCGCTTTCAACCTTCCTCATTTGCAGGCGGTCGCTGGCCTCATCATTCCAGCCTCGTTTGCGCATGAAATCGTTCCAAACCTCGATTTCCTCTTCACTCGGCTTGCGCCCCTGGCTGAACGCCCATTCCAGAAGCTCCTCATCGCTCCCCCCTTGCTTTACGCGCGCCACGAACGCCGGATACTCGATCCAGAGAAAATCAAGACAACGCTTGTCAAACCCGCCCCCAAGATTCGGCAGAAAATCCTTCGGCAATGCGCCCTTCTCATTGAAGCGGACTTTATCAACCATGCGTGCAAAATAACAAATCCCACCGGTTTTAACGTGCGGGCTCTTGAGATCCGAAATATTCATGCAATCGATTTAGCGGAACGCCCATTCTTTTGCCACCCGTAAAAGGGAAAACAACCAAGTGTCGCGGCAATAAATCACTTGACTCACAAGACAGAGTAGGTTAGATTGTTCATATGAAGACGGAAAACACGAGTGAAATTGAGTTCCCTGAGACGCTCAACGAGGCCATGAAATATTTCGGAGATCAGGAGCGGGCGTTTGAATTTATGAAGACGTTGCGCTGGCCTGATGGCGTCGTGAAATGCCCTCGTTGCAATAGCTCGGAAGTCTCGTTTATTTCCACTCGCAAATTGTGGACTTGCAAACACTGTGTTACAAAAAAGCAATTCACAATCAAGGTCGGGACTGTGCTTGAAGATTCCGCGATCACGTTTGACAAATGGCTTTGCGCTTTTTGGCTGATTGCCAATGCCAAGAACGGGATTAGCTCGTATGAGATCGGGCGCGCATTGGGCGTCACCCAGCGCACGGGCTGGTTCATGCTCCAGCGCATCCGGCTTGCCATGCAGAACGGGTCGATTGTGAAGCTGGGAGGGCATGTAGAGGTCGATGAGACGTTTATCGGCGCGAAGGCTCGCAACATGCATTACAAGGTCAAAAAAGAGCGGAGAATCAAGAACGGTGGATATGCCCACATGACGCCCGTGATCGGCCTGCTGGAGCGCGGGATTCGTGACAAGGCATCGCGCATCAAGGTTGAGGTTGTCGCCAGCCGGACGAAGAAAGATTTGCAAAAGAAAGTGCGGAAATACGTTTTGAAAGGCGCGAACATCATCACGGACGCGCTTCCCTCGTATAACGGACTTGAGGAAGACGGTTTCACCCGTGAATTTGTCGATCATGCCAAGGCATACGCGAATGGGCACGTGCATACGAACGGGCTGGAAAACTTCTGGAGCCTGCTCAAGCGTTCCATTCGCGGGACGTATGTGAATGTTGAGCCTTTTCATTTGTTCAGGTATTTGGACGAACAAGCGTTCAGGTTCAACGAGCGCAAGGATAAGGACGGTGACAAAGGCCGTTTCCTCACCGCAATAGCTGGCATCTTCGGCAAGGGGCTGACTTGGAACGAGCTTACGGGCAAGAATATCCAAGCTGGCGGCCTTCCAGCATAGGCAAATGCGCGGCGTAAAAAAAGACGAGCAAGCGCGGAGACGGTGTTTATACCGTCTCGACAAGGCTTTGAAATACGCGAAGAATATAAAAAATCCATGAGCAAATATCTGTCGAAACAAATCATTTTGATTAAAAATACCGATGAGATAAAAGCTCTCAACGGGCAGGGGATTTTGCTTTTAATGGGAGTCGAAAACGTCATACCTGCATATTTGCGTGTTGATTGTCGTGATCCATATTCGCCGGATCGGGACAAGGTTTCTGTGTCTGTTGCGTATGATTTTCCACTAGGGAATGATGACGAAGGATGGGAGCCTGTAACTTTCGGTTCCACCAAACCTCCGAAAATTGCCGAGTTCGGTCACATTGAAAAATTTCTGACGATGGATGGTTTGAACTCAATACGCCCCCGCAATTCAAGCGAGCTTGGATTAGAACGGCTTGAACTTGATCTGCGAAACGAGCAGGAACATTAGACCCGTCTATCACCCGAATCACCCCGAGCGCACGCCCGATGCCGACTGTGGTAATATTCCAAATATCGCCCGTTGGAATATGCAGGACTGTCAACATTCCCTTGCTTGGCTGAAAGCCCTCATGGTTCGCCCCGACGAAGTAGCACTCGTTTAACGGAAATGGAAATTTCCAATCGTATTTTTCGGGGGCGTTCGCTGCTTTACTATCCTGCATCATTGTGGCATCCTTTCATCATGGAATCGCAACCCAAAGCAGAGCCAAGCCCGTTTGAGAAAATGCAAACCCTGGCGCGTCGAGTGATGAGCGTTCCCAAGGCTGAGATTGACAGGCGAGCAGCCGAAGCAAAAAAGAATAAAAAAGCGCGCCGCTAAATGGCTTCTGTTAGCATTGAGAAGAAAATTTTTCTCTCCGCTGAAGGGTTTTGGAAAAGTGCCTTTATTCTTGGAGGATATACCCAGCAGGCAGGAGGAAGCTTTGCGGTTTTCCCAACTTTGACGAATCAGGCTTTCGCCTGTGAATTGTATTTGAAATGCCTTTTGCATATCAAAACTACATGCGTTCCAAAGATTCACGAACTGCACAAGCTGTTTGACAATCTTCCCGTGAAAGAGAGATCGCATCTCGTTAAAACCTACAAAAACTTGTGCAAACTTGATCCCAGCCATGACATTTTTTTCAAAGCCAATCCGGGGTTTAAAGACGACCTGCGCTCTGTTCTTGAAAAGGGAGCAAATGTTTTTCAAACAGTCCGGTATGCATACGAAGGAATGAGCGGGAATCAGCTCATATATTTCAATCTGCCCGTTACAGCCCTTAGAATTGTGATTCTCGAAAATCATCCTGAATGGACTCCCTGAGCATGATTTTTCTCAATCCACATTCCAAGCTCGTTGAAAGCGAGTATGATGCGTTTGCGTTCACCATTGCCAGCCACGGCATAATCAATCAGCAAGCCGCCTCCCTCTGGCTTTTCTTCCTCTCCTGTAGGCGCACCAATAGCAAGAATCGTTGCGCCAATTAGATCACTAGGAACCAACTCACCCCGTTCTGGTTTAAATATGTCCCCGAACCTTTCTCCGGCCTCAAACATGGGAATCCCCCCATGCTACCCTGTCACGGCAGAGGTCTTCTACATCTTCACCCTTATGTGAGTCAAGTGATTTGTTACCAGTGTCGCAATATTCCACACAAATTACAAAAACCTAAAAATAAGCTTGCTTTTCAAAGCTGCATCTGCCAGCATGAAACTATGAAAAGCAAAAGGAATGCAAACATCCCTTTTTGGGAAATCACAAGGGTTCCGTCCGACTTTGTGTGTTGGGGTCTTGGTGATCCCAAAAACACGGTTTTTGACCAAACAAAGCCAATTTTTACTCTGTAGAAGCCCAAAAAACAAAGCCAAAACAAACCCAATTTAACCCAAAACAAAGCCATTTTTCGCGTAAAAACAGCGAAATGAGCTCTTCAAATCCAATTTTAAACCCATTGCGTTCCCCAGAGTAATCCAACCTAATCCAAGGAAATCAAGGTAAAAAATGAAACCAGCCATCTGCGAAACTCCATTCGATGTTGGACGTTACTCGACTCCGGGAGAGGCCGAGGGGCGAGGGCGGCAAACGTTCAACGTTGGAAGTTCATTCCTAATCCCCAAAAAGTGTCGAACCCAGTCCAACCCGGTAAAGGCGCACCAGAGTAAAACAAAGGGCCACAACCCGCGGACCATGGAGTACGCGGGGGATCATCGCAGCATCGGCAGGAATAGCGCGTCCGACCAAGCCCGGCTAAGTCCGGCCAAGTCCGGCACAACCCCCCCTCGATGTGTGACAGGAAGGAGCGCAAACATCCTGAACAGCGCTCTCTTCAACTTCTTACTTCCTAAATCCTACTTCCTAAATCTCCTCTTCCTCCTCACCCTGGCCTTCGCCTTCACCTGCAAAGCCGATCACTTGCCTCGCAAATGGACAAACAGCTTGGGAGTGACGATGGAGGCGACCCTCGTAAGTACGGATGCCTCTAGAGTGACCTTGCTGCTGAACAGTGGCCGCATCATCACCATCGAGATCAGCAAGCTCTCAAAGCCAGATCAGGACTACCTGGACAATTGGCAAAAAGAGCAGTCAGTCGGAGGCGTTGCTCCAGTGGCAACGCCTGTGCCGCAGCCTGAAACCACACCTCGGTCAGCTCAGACTCAGGCAACAACAGCGGCTGCGCCACCGTCTTCGGAAGCCTCCATTCCAACGCAACCAAGGCAACAGGCGAATCTCCTGCTGGATCCCGCACTTTGGAGAAGAGGCAGGTCGCCGGATCCCAGTGTGCAGCCGAAAGCGGAGCTCTATCTCACGTTTCCGGAATTGGGGATGTCCCGAAGCGCCAACGAGCCGATGGCCATGCACATCCGCATTCCCGAAAATTACCGGCCCGATCGTCCGGTGCCTGTCATTGTCTGGCTCGCGGGAGGCGATGGTACCAGTTGGTATCACGAGGCTTCCGAGTTGGTGGACCAGCGCGATTTCGTGATGGTGGGGATGAATTATCCTCTTTCAGTGCCGGAGCCGCGGTACTCTTCCCCCCAGGGACAGATCGGCAGGATTTGGGAGATCCAGGAAAAAATGCTCGTGAAGCTCGTGCAGATGATTCCGAATCTCGATCCAAAGCTGCGCGTCGTTGCGGGTTTCTCCAATGGCGCCCACACGATCGGCGGATGCCTTGGTCAGCGGGAGCAGAGTTTTTACGGTTTTTTCAATGTCTTTGTGCTGATTGAGGGCGGGGCTTCCAGCAGTTTCAATTATCCCGCCCTGCCTGGTCGGTACTTCTATATTGCTTGGGGAAACGGCAAAGATGGCGATGGGGATGATTTTGGCCTCAAATTGGTGGATGCGGCAAAAAAAGCCCGGATGAATGTGGAATCCCACACAATGGAAGGCGTCGGGCACGACTTTCCCGCTTCGGAGGAGCAGAAAGTAAAGGGATGGCTGCGAACGGTCGTCATTCCAAACCTCGACCCCGATATTTGATCATGAGATCGCTGCTTTCTGTGCTAAGTATGAGTATGAACAACAAACCTCATTTTCTTTTTATTATGGGCTTCCTCACATTCTTCGGTCTTGCCACTGCTTCCCACGCACTCGAAACCGGCGATGCCGCGCCAACTCCGACAGCCATCGACCAGGATGGCGCAAAGGTTGTCTTCGCCGATGTGTATCAAAAAGGCGTGACGCTGGTCTATTTTTACCCGAAAGCCGACACGCCAGGATGCACGGCCGAGGCATGCAGCCTCCGCGATTCCTACGCCGATCTCCGCGCGAGCGGCGTGCAGGTCATTGGTGTGAGTGAGGACAAGGCCGAATCCCAAAAGAAATTTCAGGATAAATACAAGCTCCCATTCACATTGATCGCCGACACCGATGGCGCCGTGGCAAAGGCCTTCGAGGTGCCATTGATGCCGCTGGTAAACCTGACCAAGCGCCAGTCGTTCATCGTGAAGGATGGCAAGATCGCATGGCTCGACAAAAGCGCCTCGACCAAACAGCAGGCCGACGACGTCCGCAAGGCCCTCGCTGGTCTCGGTGTGACAGTGAAGTAATAGCGTCTGGATTTTTGCAATGCACCACGCTCCCGAGTTACTCGCCCCCGCCGGAAATTGGGACTGCGTGCGCGCCGCAGTCGCAAATGGCGCGGATGCCGTTTACTTCGGGCTGCCGCGGTTTAATGCTCGGGTGCGCGCTGACAACTTCACCGAGGAGGAATTGCCCGAGGTCGTCGCTTTCTGCCACCGCCATGGGGTAAAAGCCTACGTGGCATTCAATACGCTCATCTTCACCGGAGAACTCGAGGATGCAGCAGCCCAGTTGCGCCTGCTGAACAGGGTCGGGGTCGATGCGATCATCGTGCAGGATGTGGGTCTCGTGAGGCTGGCGCGGGAGATCACACCGGAGTTGTCTATCCACGCCTCCACGCAAATGACAATCACCTCGCCGGAAGGGGCGCGGTTTGCGCAGCAGCTTGGCATCGATCGCGTGGTGCTCGCCCGTGAGCTTTCAATGCGCGAGATCGAGAAATTTGACGGTACCATGCCTCTCGAAATGTTCGTTCACGGCGCCCTCTGCGTGGCCTACTCGGGGCAATGCCTCACGAGCGAATCCCTCGGTCTCCGCAGCGCAAATCGCGGCGAATGCGCCCAGGCGTGCCGCATGCCCTACCAACTGGTCGTGGATGGTGTGGTGCGCGATCTCGGTGACCGGCAATATCTGCTCTCGCCGCAGGATCTCGCTGCTGTCGATGAAATTCCCGCGCTTGTGGCTCTTGGCGTGTGCAGTTTCAAAATCGAGGGCCGCTTGAAATCCCCCGAGTACGTCGCGGGAGTCTGCCAGGTTTATCGCAAGGCGATAGACGCAGCCTTGGAAAAACGCTCTGAGCACGCCGCTATCGCAGCCGATCGCTATCAGCTCGAGATGACTTTTTCGCGCGGGCTTTTTTCGGGCTGGCTGCACGGCGTGAATCATCAGGAACTTGTTCCCGCCCGCTATGGAAAGAAACGCGGCCCCTTCGCCGGTCGTGTCACACGGGTTGGCAGGGATTTCGTGGTGCTCGATCCGCAATCACCGCTCAAACTGGGCGACGGCATTGTTTTCGACACCGGGGGCGACACGAATACCGAGCAGGGCGGACGCATATGGCAGATGAAGGAAGAGCGGAAGGAAGTCACCCTCTTTTTCGAGCGCGACAGCATCAATTTCGCGCGCATCAACGCAGGTGACCGCATCTGGAAAACGGATGACCCCGCCTTGAACAACCGTCTGCGAAAATCCTTCGCCGGCAGGATCGAGCCGCGCCACAGGGAGCGGATCGACCTTCGTGTCACGGGCAGGGTAGGGGAGCCACTGGTAGTCGAGTCAGGAAACGTCAGCGTGCGCTCCGGAATTCTCCTCCAGGAAGCGCGCAACGCTCCATTGACCACGGAGCGCCTGACCGAACACCTGGGCCGTTTCGGAGAAAGCATCTATGTGTTGGAAAACTTCAAAAACGAAGTCGAAGGCAGGGTCATCCTGCCGATTGCCGAGCTGAACCGCTTGCGTCGCGAGCTTGTTAGTCAGCTTGACCAAAGCCGGAATATCGAACGTCCCGAAACCGAAAGAAGCGTCTCGGAAATTCTTGAATCCATAGCTGACTCCAATGTTGATGAAGCCCCGTCGGAATCATGCAACCTCTCAATCCTTTGCCGCACCATGGAACAGCTCGAGGCGGCATTGGAATGCGGTATCCAGACGCTCTGCGTCGATTTCGAGGACGTGCGCCGTTACAAGGACGCAGTCGCGCTGGTCCGCAATAAACCGGACGCGCAAATTCTGCTGGCGACTCCGCGCATCCAGAAAGCCGGCGAGCAGGGGTTCTTCAAGTTGATCGAAAACGCGGAGCCCGATGGCGTATTGATCAGAAACCCCGGAGCCATCGAATATTTTGCGGACACGCCCCTGCAAAAGATCGGAGATTTTTCCCTCAACGTCGCAAACCCGCTCGCGGCGGAAGTCCTGCACAAAAAAGGCCTCGAGCGCCTCGTGATTTCCTACGACCTGAACATCGGGCAGGTCATCGCGCTGCTGCAAAACGCTCCGCCATCGTGGTTCGAACTCACCATCCACCAGCACATGCCGATGTTTCACATGGAGCACTGCGTCTTCGCCGCTTTCATGTCGGATGGCAAGACCTTCCTCGACTGCGGGCGCCCCTGCGAGAAGCACAGCGTTCATCTGCGCGACAGGGTTGGCGTCGGGCACCCGCTCCGGGCCGATGTCGGCTGTCGTAACACGTTGTTTAACGCTACAGCCCAGACCGGCTCCCGCTTCTTTCCGGAGCTTCGCGCCGCCGGACTCCGGAATTACCGGGTGGAATTGCTCGAGGAATCAGCCGCCGGTTCGGCCAAAATCATCCGCGCCTATCAATCGCTCATGGCCGGCTCGCGCGACGGCGCCAACCTCTGGCAGGAACTTCGCGCGCAATCAAAACTCGGCGTGACCGAGGGAACTTATCAGCCGTCGAAAGCGTGATCGCCGTCCTCAGGAGGATTCCCGCAGATCGCAAACGCCGCGTTTTTTCGCGGAGGCGACAAAGTCAAAAAAGATGCGCCCTTCCTTGTTCCATTTATGCTCTTTCGAGCGCTCCAGGGCTTGCGTGGTGTTCAACCCGCTTTTATAAAGCAACTTGAAAGCCTCCTTGATTTCGCTCCGCTGTTCCGCCGTGTATCCGGCGCGGCGCAGTCCGATGACGTTCAGTCCCACGACGTAACTGCGATCCGCGGCGATCGTAAACGGGGGCACATCCTTCGCCAGGGCGCTGACGCCTTGCGAGATCGAGACCTGCCCCACGCGTACGTACTGATGCAAGGCGCATCCGCCGCTGATAAAAGCGCCATCCTGCACCTCAACGTGGCCCGCCAGGAGGACATTGTTTGCGATGATGACCTTGTTGGCGACCTTCACATTATGTCCGAGATGTGTCCCCGCCATGAGGAAGTTGTGGTTGCCCACGATTGTCGCGCTCCCCTCCGCCGTGCCGCGATGAATGGTGCAATATTCGCGGATCACATTGTCATCTCCTATGATGACCTCGCTTTTGATTTTTGAATGGAACGCATGGTCCTGCGGCTCCGCTCCCACCACGGCTCCATAGCCGAGCACATTATTTTTTCCGAGAGAGACATTGCCCGACAGGATCGCATGCGCATGAATGACGCACCCCGGGCCGATGATGGCGTGTCCCTCGATGCATACATAGGCTCCGACCTCGACGTCATCGGCAAGTTCCGCTGAGCGGTGGATGATCGCTGTGGGATGGATTTTCTTCATAGGATGCCTGCCTGCTTGAAACTGTAAAATGACGGGTTTTCGCCGATGGGCGAGCCGATAATGACATGGTCGAGCAGAGGGATCTGCAAAAGCTGCGCAGCCTCAGCCAGCCGGCGCGTCAGCCGGTGGTCGGCCTCGCTCGGCGAAGGATCGCCGGAAGGGTGATTGTGCGCCACGATGATTGCGTATGCGGAGTAGATCAGAGCGGGGCGGAAAATCTCTCGGGGATGTGCGATGCTTTCATTCAGGCTGCCGAGGGAAACTTCCTCGATGCGCATGAGATGGTAGCGGGTATCCAGCAAAATGAGGCGCAGCGATTCCTTGCTGAGCCCGCGCATTTCCGGTCCGAGCAATTCATAAACAAGCTCAGGCGTATCGATCTTCGATTTTGAAAGCGACTCGCGCGCGAGCCTGTTGCCCAGGCCGAAGGCAGCCGCGAGTTGCACAGCTTTCGCCGGGCCCACGCCTTTGATCGACGCGATCTCCTGCACGCTGCACCGCGCCAGCCCGCTCAGCGACTGGAACCGGCTCAGCAAAGTCCGCGCGACTTCGATGGCGTTTGATCCCGGAATCCCCGTGCGGAGCAGGATGGCGATCAATTCACTGTCGCTCAAGGCGGACGCGCCATGGTTCGCGAGCTTTTCGCGCGGGCGGTCCTGCTCCGGCATTTCGTGAATTTTGAGGGAAGCCATCAGGAAGGTGAAAAGTGAAGAATGATTATGAGTGCACCGCCCCGTTTATCAAGGCGGGAGAGCACTCGTTGGAAACGCCGGACTTTCAGCCAACAAATTGCTCCAGCATTTGCTCCACGGATTCGCAGACATCGCGCAGGTTGTCGCGGTATTTATTCTGTTCCAGAAGCTGAAGCTGGTCGCATGCTTCCCGCAGGATTTTGCGGGCCGTGTTCACGGATGATTCTATCGCTCCCTCGCGTCGTGCGGAGGCCGTCAACGCCTCGACATCAGCCTCCTCCCCGCGCAGGATCGACGCGCTCAACTCGTGGCGCTGTTGCTCCGTGGAGGACTGGAGCAGATGCAGGATCGGCAGCGTCAGCTTTCCCTTGCGCAGATCGGTGCCGAGCGTTTTGCCCACCGTGTCCTCATTCCCCGCGATATCCAGGCAGTCATCATAGATCTGGTATGCCGTGCCCAGCTTGAGGCCGAAAGTCTTCATGGCAAAGATGATCTCCGGCGACGCCTCGTTGATGAATGCCCCCAGCTCCGTCGCTGCAGCAAAAAGTGCCGCCGTTTTCATCTCGATGATCCGGTAGTAATCCGCAAGGCTCAGCTTGAGGTCGAACCGCCGCTGCGTCTGGATGATCTCGCCCGAGCATACGTCGGATGCCGCGCTCGCGATGCGGCGGCTGATCTCGCCGTTCGGGAAGCTCGCGGAAAGCTTCAGCGCGTGCGCAAAAAGACAGTCGCCCAGCAATACGCTGATCGCATTGCCCCATTTGGCATTCGCGGTAGGCTGGCCTCGGCGCATTTCCGCGCCGTCCATGATGTCGTCGTGCACCAGCGTCGCCGCATGGATCAACTCCAGCACCACCGCCAGGTCGAAATGGCTCGAGCAGATATTGCCGGTCGCCCCGCCCGCCAGTAGCGCAAGTGCAGGCCGGAGCCGTTTGCCGCGGCTTTCGCAGGCATAGGAGACATATCCCTCCACGGCGGGATCAAACTCCCGCGCCTGCTGCTTGACGCGTTCCTCGACAGTGTAAAGATGCGTGTTGATCAGCTCAAACGTCTGTTTGATCTGTTTCGCGGCATTCGATTTCCTGTCTAAGTTTGTGAAATATTTCACAAATGAAACAATAGGAAAACGATAGGGAAAGTCAATCCGCTCTGAACGTTAAAACACGACATTTTTCACTGTCTCACAGGTAACCTTCCTTTTGAAAGCTGCAAATAATTGTTACGATATTGTAACAATTGAGCGCTTGTCTTGCCTGCAACGATATTTACGTTCGCTTCTTCGGGAGCGCCTACTATGAATCCAGCCGACCTTTTCAGCAAAGACACAGACACCGTCAACCTCGCCACCGGCGAGACTTTATTCAGGGAAGGGGACGTTGGGGACAAGATGTACGTGCTTCTCGAGGGAACCATGGATGTCACCATCGCCGGCAGAGTTGTTGAAACTGCGGAATCCGGCGCACTGCTTGGAGAGATCGCATTGATCGAGTCATCACCACGCAGCGCCACGATCACAGCAGCCTCTCCCTGCCGCCTCGCGCAGGTCGATCAGCGGCGCTTCCATTTCATGGTGCAGCAGACCCCGTTTTTCGCCACGCACGTCATGCACGTCCTCGCGGGACGGCTCCGCAGCATGGACAAATGGGTGGCCAAAGCCGTCTAGGCTTTCCTTAATTCCCTCTAAGAAGTCCCCATGGCTCGCCAGACGATGGGAGCGCGAGCCTCCCGGCGAGCGAGTCTCAAAACCAAGCGTCGCGAAGCAGAAACCTTCACGCACTTTTCAGAAGCCCTCTAAGCCTTTCAACAACTCGACGGTCTAAACTCCCGCCGCCACCAGCTTGGCATAGAGGCTCTCCAGCGCCTCCGGCATCACTCGCACATCCGCGATCACCGGCATGAAATTGCTGTCGCCCTCCCACCGGGGGACGATGTGCAGATGCAAATGGTCCGCCACCCCCGCGCCGCCGCATTTCCCGATATTCAGGCCGATATTGAAGCCCTGTGCATTCACCACTTTTCTTAAAAGCTTCTGCGCATGCGCGGCCAGTTCCCACAGTTCCAGTTGTTCCTCGGTCGTGAGATTGGCAATATCCGCCACCTTCCGGTAAGGCACTGCCATCATATGCCCCACCGCGTAGTGAAACCGGTTCATGATCAGGAACGTGTTCTTTCGCCGGGCCACCACGAGGTGCCCCGCATCATCCTTGGTCTGCGCCGCTTCCGTGAGAAAATCGCGCGACCGGTCGATGCTGAAGTATTCCACCCGCCACGGAGCCCAGATCGATTCCACTGCTTTTGGAAAGTCCATTGGTGGATTCTGCCCTGTTACTTCCCGTGTTTCAACCCGCTGTTTTGTGCCTCAATGAGGCGCGTGATTTCGATCGCCAGTTCCAGCGCCACCGCCGCCTCGTGCCCTGAAACCTTCGGTTTCACCCCGTCGATGCAGCATTGGATGAAGGACTCCACTTCGCGCTTCAGCGGCTCGCCCTTCTCGATCTCAAGGGTCTCGCCGGTGCTCTTCCCATCCTTGATCCGGAAAATCTCGCCCGTCTGGTTTTGGTAATCGAGCGCGATATAGGCATGCTGCTGGAATACCCGGATCGTCCTCACTTTTTCCGGATTCACGCGGCTCACCGTCACATTGGCGACACAGCCGTTTTCAAATCGCAGGCGTGCATTTGCGATATCCTCGCCGCGGCTCAACACAGGTATGCCCACCGCATCGATGCTCTTCACGCGCGACCCCACGAGGTGGAGGATGATCTCCAGGTCGTGGATCATCAGGTCGAGCACCACGCCGATCTCGACGCTCCGGTTAGGGTAGGGCGAAAGCCGGTGCGATTCGATGAAGCGCGGCTTGTCAAGATGCAGCTCCAGTGCGCCCAGCACCGGGTTGAACCGCTCCACATGCCCCACCTGGAGGATGCGCTTCTTCGCGTGCGCAAGAGCGACAAGTTCCTGCGCCTGCGCCGTCGTTTCAGTGATCGGTTTTTCAATCAGCACATGCTTCCCGCGCTCCAGCAAAAATTTACCGATCTCAAAATGCGTGGGCGTCGGCGTCGCTACCGTCGCCGCATCCACCATCCCGGCAAACTCTTCCAGCGATGTCACGGCACGCGCCCCATATTGGTCTGCGAACCTCATTGCCGCCGGGTGGTCCATGTCGTAAACCGCCACGAATTCAGCCCGCGCCGATTCCGAAAGGATGCGCGCGTGAAATTTTCCGATGTGTCCGAGACCAATGATGCCTGCTTTGATTTTACTCATAAATTGTTGGGGCGGATGTATGATACGGCCACGCATCTGCCGATGTGCCAACCAACGTAATAGTCCAAAATCCAAAATCCAAAGTCTAAATTCACACAGTGCCTGTCATCCACTGGTTCCGGCGCGACCTGCGCATCACCGATAATACCGCCCTCTCAGCCGCCTCCAAGGACGGTCGCGAGGTCATTCCCGTATACATCGCGAGCGACTGGAAGCGCACCCATCGTTGGACCGGCCCCGCCCGCCAGGAGTTCCTGTGCGGCTGCCTCGCTTCCCTGGCAAAAAACATCGAGGCTATCGGTGGCTGTCTTATCATCCGGCGCGGGCAGGCGGATCAGGAACTTGAGCGCCTCGCCATCGAGACGAAGGCATCGGCGATCTATTTCAACCGCGATCCCGACCCCTTCGGCAGGGAGATGGAGCAGCGCGTGGAAAAAATGGCACGCCGCCTTGGCATCGAGGTGCATGCATTCAAAGACATCGCCATCCACGAGCGCGACGAAGTCCTCACCGCCACCGGCGGCCCGTACCGCGTCTTCACCCCCTATGCAAATGCATGGATGAAAGCCGGAAAACCAGCAGTCCAGCCCGCCCTCCGCAAACTCTCCACACCTTCAAATATCAAAAGCCTCCCACTCCCGACGCTGGAGGATTGGGGCCTGAAAAGCACCGCGCATATTCCAGACACCGGCGAAAAAGCAGCAGGAAAACGCCTCGCCGATTTCCTGCGCGGTCCGGTCCTCGTTTACGGAGAAAATCGCGACATCCCCTTTGGCAGGAATAACTCCTGCCTCTCCGCCGACCTCCGCCACGGCACGCTCTCCATCCGCGAAATCCACGGGAAATGCGTCCACCTCGGGCAGGGCGGGGGAGCCGCCCATCGCAAAAGCATCTTCACCTTCATCAAGGAACTCATCTGGCGCGAGTTCTACATGCAGATCCTCTGGCATTTCCCCGAAGTGCTGGAACTGGAATTCAATCCGAAACATCGCAACCTCCCATGGAAAACACCCGGCGCCGGTTTCCAGCGTTGGTCCAACGGCGAAACCGGCTTTCCCATCGTCGATGCCGGCATGCGCCAGCTCAATGCCACCGGCTACATGCATAACCGCCTCCGCATGATCGTTGCCATGTTCCTCACCAAGGACCTCCACATCGACTGGCGCCACGGCGAGCGCTACTTCATGCAGAAGCTGATCGATGGCGAAATCGCCTCCAACAACGGCGGCTGGCAATGGAGTGCCGGCACGGGAGCCGATGCCGCCCCCTATTTCCGCATCCAAAACCCATGGTCGCAGAGCACCCGTTTCGATCCCGTTGGGGAATACATCAGGCAATGGGTGCCGGAGTTGCGCGACACCGACCCCGCAAAATTCGCCAAGGCCCCGGAAGACGGCTTCCCCATCGCAAAAAACTATCCAGCCCCCATGCTCGACCATGCCCGCGAGCGAAACATCACGCTGGAAATGTTCGCCCGCGGCGTCTCAACCCGTTAGCCTCCAAATCCTATGCCCCATCTCATCCCACGCCTGCTCTCCTTGTTGTGCGCCGTCTCCCTCTGCCTCGCCACTGCCGCCATCGCCGACGACCCCACAACCACGCCCGCTTCCGCCGTCGCTTCCGCCACCCCCGCCGAATACAGCAACGAAGTCCACGTCACCAAATTGCTCCGCACCACTGTCACTGCCACTGGCCAGCCCATCGAATACGTAAAGACCGACAAACCCCTCGTCACCACCGTCCTCGTCGAAATCCCGCCCGGCAAGGAAACCGGCTGGCATATTCACAAGATGCCCTGCTACGCCTACGTCCTCTCCGGCAAATTGACCGTCGAGATCGAAGGCGGCAAAACCCTCACCTACGAAGCCGGCCAGGCCATCGCCGAAACCGTCAACACCCCCCACAACGGCAAAAACAACGGCACCGAGCCCGTCAAAATCGTAATGACCGTCATCGGCGAACGCGGAGTCCCCATCGCCGAAAAACTCGCAAAGCCTCCCGCAGAAAAACAGAATTAATCCTGATTTTGGTTTAATCGGGGATATCCCAAAGTGTGATCCGGAGGCCATCGTGATCAACGCAGGCAAGGCGGGTGCCGGTGGGATCAAAAACCATGTCGCGAATCCAGCGCGAGGGACTGATTACCGCCCACACTTCTTTGCCCGTCAGCGTCTCCTGAACCCGGATGACACTCTGTGTCCCCGGATCATGTTGGCGCAGATTCTCGTCGATAAAAATGCGCCCGCCGGTAACGGCCGCATAACGGTCGCCTTTGGGCCGGAATGCGATACGCAGCAAATCCAGTCCCCTTACGTCCTTTTGTGCAACCGGTTTCAACGACGCCCGATCGAGGACATAGTGACCGGGATCACCGACGAATAAATACTTTCCCCCGGGAACCTGGCCCATTTCATTGCCGCTGAAGGGGATGGTCAGTTCGTGCTTGCCGATCAACGTGGCCTTGCCGGTCTGAACGTCAATGCTTTGGACTTCCACGAAACTTTGCTTTCCACCTCCATCGACGACAACGATGCTCTTTCCATCTTCGGTAAGTTCGCCCATTCCGTTGCCCAGCTCGGTATTGTCAATCGCCGTGTCTTTTACGATCTGGCCGCTCAAATAATCAAATATGCAAATATGTGTCCAATCAGCGACAATGGCCTGATGGTCATCAATCCAGTGGATTTTCGTGCGAAATCGACCCATCGGCAAAATGGGTTCGCAACAAATTTTACCGGTGTCTGAATCAACGATTTTGGCGTGATTGGTCTGGTTTTCGTCGCCATTGACCGCCGAATTCTCCCACGCATTGGATTCGTAACAGACCAGATATTTCCCATCCTGCCTGGAGGAAATCACTTGATAGCCTGGAGGCAGAAGAATTCTGGATTGCATTTTTCCCGACCTGGCATCCCACGAACAAACCGTGTTATCCCCGCCGATTGAGCGCAGCAATGCGCCGTCTTTCGAGAAATGAATCTCGGCCACGCCGCCCGCGTGACCGGTGGCAGGCAGAATCGGATCGAACGTTCTTCCGTCGAACAGACGAACCGGCTCGTAACTTGAACCTATTGCCAGCAGGCTGCCGTCGGGACTGAATGTGACGCTGCCCTCCGACGTCTTCCGATCCAGCAGGGACTTTTTTGTCTTCAAATCGGCCAGGGACAAGGCTTCAGCACGTCCGTACTGATCCATTACGACCAGGTTTTGGGAATCAGGAGAGATGACAAGCCGTGACCACTGGTCTGTATCGAGCGTTTGTACGCCCGCCAGATTGAATCCTTTGGCCACATCGTAGGTGAGGATCTTCGCTTCATTCCATCCGCGCGTTAGCACGATGAGTTTCGCGCCGTCCGGAGTAAAGGCCATGGCATACCACCCGTCGCTCACTTTGATTTTTTTCG
>Ga0302319_10012025_pt1 | contig 16360 bp, 9 predicted proteins | sample Bog_T0_2_FD_203319 | JGI IMG/M metagenome (GOLD analysis project Ga0302319, IMG submission 203319) | Peat permafrost microbial communities from Stordalen Mire near Abisko, Sweden - Bog_T0_2 | ecosystem: Environmental > Terrestrial > Soil > Wetlands > Peat | place: Sweden: Abisko, Stordalen Mire...
GCAAATCGTCATTCCGGGATGCGCCTTTGGCCCGCGTTAGCCGGCCGGAGGTGCATCCCGGAATCCATACTCCCCGCGGGGGTTATGGATTCCGGGCTCGCGCGACGGCGCGCCCCGGAATGACGATGTGCATGATACGAACTTCGGAAACGATGCACCAGAGCATGTTCCGGAGAAGCGGAAGCCATGCGCTTCGACATGGCCTGCTGGGCCCCTGCTCTGCGGCGCAGCGTGAAGGACGCTGCACCGCATCCGGGACACGGAGCCGAAGCTTGCCTGCTTGATTTGCCGCCTGCGTGCCCCGGACGCCGCGCAGCGCCATCAGCGCGTTCACGAGCGTCTTCGACGCGCTATGCCTTTGCGGCGTGGCGTCGAGGTAGCGCAATTTCCGGCGCGCCGCCCTGACCAGATCGGCCGGAAAGCCCTTTGGGCTTTCACCGTTGAAGACCGCTTCGGTGGTCTTGTCCGGGAAGCTCCCGATCATCGGCAAGATGTATCATTCGACGATACAGTGGTCATTCTGCGTATCAGGCAATGATCCCGCGTCCAGGTCCGCATCCGCGCCACGATTCGGGTCGTCACCTGCCTGCGTGCGCCGGACGGCGCGCAAGCACGGCCCGCGCGCCGGGTGGTGTGCCGGCTGGTTCGCCCTGCTGGTCCGGGCCGCGCTCGCCGCCCTCCTGTTCATCTTGAACGCCGAGGCGCCGTGATGCCGATCGCGGGCGCCGGCGCCGCCCCGAACCCACGCGCCCTCGAATCCATCTCGCCCCGCTGGCGGTGAGACAGGCTCTTCACGGCAGCGCCCGTGGCTGTGCCTCTCCCCCTCGCGGGAGAGGGCTCGTGAGCGCCTGCAATCCATTCTGCCGGGTGAGGGGGGGTGCCCTGCACCACCTTCTCACCCGGCCTGAGTCGCCTGCCGGCAGGATCGAGCCCTCTCCCAACAGAAGCGCACGATCCCGCGCGCCGCGACTTGTCCTGCGGCGTCGCCACTCCGCGCTTCCAGGCACGCTGCGGCCAGCCCGCGCCCCGCCCTCCCCTTGGCGATTGTTCATTTGACGAACCCGGCCGGCGCGGCAACGCTGCGGCTGCCTGATTCCCCACCCGAAGAGATTTCCGGATGTCCCGGCTTCCATGGCTTGCCCTGTGCGCGGCGCTGATCGGCACCGCGGCCGATGCCCAGGAGCTCGACTGCGCCGACTTTCACCGCAACCCGGACGGCTCCTGGTCGCCGTCGCGGCAGATGACCATCCCCAACCTCAATGGCGGACGGGTTTCCATGGGCCCCGGCGTGACCTTCAAGGCGGGCGAGAAATTCGTCGGCGTGGATCTCGGGGCGGTGCTCGATCGGCAATGCCCGAGGGTGGATGCGGCGGGGCGTTGATGCACCATTATTCAGATGATGCGCGAGGTCCGCGCTGGTGCTTCTCCCCGCCGCTACAGCAAAATATCAGGCGGCGAACCCAATTCAGCCACCGCCAATGTAACCAAGTCGTTCGGATGGCGGAATTGCGTGACATCGTTGGCCATCGCCAATTCTGCTCGATCTCTTGCCGCATCCAATTCAGCCTTTTTTATCGCCGGATCCTTTCTAACTGGGTCCGCATCGCGAAGAGGCGCATCAAATAGGCGGCTCAGGAATTGGCCGTCCACTGCAATCGAATCGTTGTCTTGCCTAACAACAATCAAGTTCTCTCCCTGGTGGTGACCTTGGTCATCTTGGAACCGTGCCAGAAAAACAGCGAAGAATTGGGGAAGATTATTACTTTCGGCGAACGTGGCATATGAACCGCCAAAATCAGCTGCTGTCACAGCATTCACGAGATATCTCAAGAAAGTGCCTGAGAAGTCGATCAAGACTACTTCGCCGTCTGGATTCCAACCCCTCCGACGAGTTGTAACCGAGATAACTGTTCGATTTCCAAACTCCCGAAAAGCGCCCCGCAGATTGGCGGGAAGCCGAAGGGTGAAATTCTCCAGGTCAGAGGACGCCTCGACCTCGATATCGAATCGAATAGCGGCCCTCTGTACGAACGTCGCTACATTAGCGGTAGTATATCCGCCGAGTAACTGAACCCCTGAAACGTCTGGGCGATCAACCTGGTTAAGAATCTCATCTTGTAGTCTCTTAGCCCTGCTTGCCTCTGCAATTGCGGCATCGATGCGCTCTTTGGTCCGTTCGACGTGTCCGTTGCGCGCCTCATCCAATAGCTCGGAAATATCAACCCGCTCCAGGAGCTCGCCCATAACCTCTGCAGCATACAGCTCATCAAACTCCGGCCCGACGCTCTTCATCTCGCGTACAATTGTCCCGACGCGGTCTATCACAGTCGAAACGATCTCATTATCAATGGTATCGCGAGCGTGAAAATTGATCACCACGACTCGTTCTTTCTGGCCATATCGATAAAGCCGTCCCATTCTTTGAGTGAGACGGGCCGGGTTCCACGGCAAATCAAAATTTACAAGGATATGGCATCGCCGATGCAAGTTCAGACCTTCGCCACCCGCTTCGGTGGAGATAAGGACCGGAATGTCTCCTTCGAAAGATTGAACTGCCGCGCGCTTTTCATCCACCGTCATTCCGCCGTGGATTATGACCGGTCTCATCCCGAGAAGTTTCTCAACCTGATGAAGCAAATACGCCTGCGTTGATCGAAACTCCGTAAAAATGAGAATCTTTTCACCTTGGTCCTGCACCACTTCGCGCACGATCGCGACCAGCGCCACGCCTTTCTTGTCGGTCCTCATGCATGCCTCGCCACGTGCAATCAGATCCCTCAGCATAATTTCTTCGCCTTCAAAGAAAGGTTGACGTTTTTGCGTCGGGCCATGTTGGTCTGGGTTATCATCGGCCTCGGGCTGATCATCCTCATCGAACGTTTCGGAACCCTCATCTGCAGGCGCCGGTTCCTGGGATAGTCGATCAAGGCGTCGTCGAAGGGCGAGCCAAAGCGCCGCAACCGACGATGACGCGAGCTTCCGATAAATTGTCATCACAAAACCGACGGCCCTGCCTTCTTTACCTCCTATGATGTTGCTGGCCCCATATCCTCTAGAAAGATACTGCCGCAATAGCGATTCCAAGATCGTGAACTGCTCGTCGGTTTCCACTTCCACACGTCGGACAAGCAAGCCATGGAAAAGGAAGTTACCGTCGATGTCGACCGCATCGATCTTTCGGTTTCTGAGTATGATTTCGCGGACAACATCGGGCGTTTGATCGATATTCTTGATCAAGGTCGCCAGATCGGGGCGGACCAGTGTCAGCAAGTTCCGAAATTTGCCCTGATCGCCTTGGTGAGGTGTACCTGTAAGCAAGACCAAGGCGTCCGTTCGGTCGCGTAGTCCTTGCGCAAGCCGAAAGCGCAACGTAGAACGACCCTGCTCATCACGGGACAAGCGATGGGCTTCGTCAAAAATTATGATGTCCCAGGCGCCCGCCGCCATGAACATACCGAAACTTGTATTTATATCCCGTCCATCGTCCTGGGCGTTGCGGGGCTTCGCGAGATCGAGAGAAACGATGACGCGTTCGTAAAGGCCCCATTCGCGCGGGTCGGACACACGGAAATCCATTCCATAGATAAGAAACCGCCTATCAAATTTGATAAGCATTTCCTCTTTCCATTGCCGGGTCAGGCCGGAGGGAACCACGACCAGGATGCGACGGATATTTTGCCGTCTTTCAAGGGCCGCCAGCAGCAGCCCGATCTCGATCGTTTTGCCTAGTCCAACATCGTCTGCAATCAGCCAATTTGTTTGGCCGGAATTCAGAATGCGATGAACAAGCCCGATTTGGTGGGGAAGAGGATCAACATCCAGTCGGTCCAGAGCACCCGTGGCTTCGTTCCAGGATCTCAAGAGATGAGCGATGACGTTCAGAGCCAGGCGTTCTGCTGAATCCTTCGTTGCCGGCTCGGAGCGACGAAAGCGCAATGCGGGATCCATAATCCTGCGAAGGCGTTCAAACGGCAACCAAAGTGAATGGCCGGTGGAATGAAATTGAACGAGCGCCTGATGTCGCGTAGCAAGTTCGCGGGTCTTCATGACGGTTCCGGTTCCGAGGGTCTCGCGCACGCCCGATAATGGAACGTCCTGTACCGTGAAGCCTGCCCGCAAACCGCAGCCCCATTCTCCAAACCTGAGGCGTGCGACTCCGTTTGGCCCGAAGTCCACCTCGATAGACGCCCCTTCGCCGGCGGAGAAGACTCGCTTAACGAAGCCAATCTCAGCCGGGTTGTTGCTTCGGCATACCCACGCATTCTCTATCGGGACCAGATCGTTCATGCGCGGACCTTCGTGGGGCTAAGCACGTCTTCAGAGCGAGCTAGGGTCAAAGCCCAGGACTCCGTCTCGGTACGGTACAAGAGAGCCGTCCGCGAAAAGCTATCAAAGATATCAAAGCCATCGATCGTAACGATGGGGCGCGAACCGACATGCCGCCGCGGAGCAAACGGAGAATCGAGCGTTCCAGCAGCAAACGCCTCAATCCTGGCCTCCGCATAATCGATGAAACGCCAGTAAAGTGGATCGCCAATGGATAACTCCAGCCAGTCGTCGTACCAATCGGTATCAATAATGGCCTCTGCCGGAAGGCCCTTTCTATCGAGGATGAACCGGTGCGAGCGCGCCCAGCCAAGCATGGTCATTCCGCTATCTGGCGTGAGAGGCTGACGCGACCCTCTGCGCCGCATACTCCACCACGAAGGAGACGATGCCCAAATTTCTTTTAGCTCGAAGGCGCACCAAAGATCGTCAGCAGTTGCGCCTTCAAGCGCTAGGTCTGCGAGTGCAGAGAATGTCGCTGCATGGGGATAGACTGAAAACAATTCCGAAAAGCGGCTTTCAAAGAGTCTTCTGCGTTCGAGCTGTGGGAGGTCGAGCAGCGACACGAGCCACCGAGCGCGCTGAATGGCTTTGTCTTCGCTGCTCGGGGCCCTTAGGAATAAGCGGAACGGATTTTCCGCCGCATGCGGAACGAAGCCGGGAAGACGTAGATGCTCCTGCCAGCCCAGATCACCGACTTCGAAATCGAGACTGCTTGGATAAGTCGGATCCCAAAAATCCTCAGAGACGGGCGGCTCAATCGGATGATCTTTGGCTTTCGGAGCGTCAGGAACCCGGAAAACGTACAAAGGTTCCCACGGGTCAAAATCGCTATCGCGCGGCGGACTTCCCTGGAAATCCTCTAGAATCCACTTTGACATGGTCTCTGGAAATGGGGCCGAGGCAACTAGAGCCGACAATGCTGGCTTAACAGACGGCGTCCCCCCGGCGCGCATTGAACTGTCGCTCCCAATAAATCCCGTTATACCGTCAACTGCCAGTTGAGCCAGTTTTTGAGGCTCCGTCCAGGTCTCATGATGTATAACTTTCGGTGCAATGCGGGATGCAAATCTTCTAGTGACCCTCGGCGCCCCGAATGCCTCGACGGTTCAGCTACTATACCCTCAAGCCACAGCACTCTCATTAATCGCCCGTATCTTCTTGAACAACTTCGTCACCTGCCGCTCATCGAACAGCTGGTCCGGCCCGGTCGGCGCCACGTCCGTGAACGGACGCTCGTAAAGCAAAGCCTCGTCCATCACGCCTTGATCGGTCAGATGCTCGATCACCATGTTGATGAATTCGATCTGTGCCGCCGTCGCGATACCTGTCGCCAAGAATTCACCGAAGGCTTCGTTGACCGCTGCGCGATCGAGCCCGACCAGTGAGCGGACGAATCGGCCAAAACCCTGGCTCACCTCACGCGCACGCTGGATGTCTCCGGCCTCCCCGACGCCAGCATCGAGCAGCAGCTTTTCGAGTTCGCCCAGATCGGACGGCGTCAGCGGTTTGCCCTGCCGCAGCTTGTGCAGCACGATATGATCCTCGTGCGCTTTGAGGAAATGCCGGGCTTTCTGCTTGAATCTGGCAAAATCGGCCTCGCCGACCTGCGGCAATTCATGTTCGACGCCATCGCCGATCTCGTCGGCAAAGTTGGAATAGACCACGGTCTTTCTCGACTTCTCGATATGCTGGATCAGGTCGCGCAGCCGCAGGCGCACCAGTTCGAGTAGCGGGACGGTGACGCCTTCCCACCACAGGTCGGTCTGGATTTCCTCGATCAGGACAGCCTGATGCGCGATGACCGGGATGCCCATCTGGTCTTCCAGCGCCGAGGCGATTTCAAGCAGCTGCTTTTTCAAGGTGTCGAACCGCTTAGAGCCCTTCAGGAGCGCAAGCTGCAACGAGAACATCAAGAGATCGAAGCGTTTGGCCTCCTCGGTTCCAAGTCCCCGTTCGGACGGCAGTGGCGCGATCTCGGCGACCAATTCCTTGCGCTTGTCGTCGGTGACCGGAATCCAGGATTGCGGCGCCCGGTACTTTTCGACCGAACGGCGATGCTGGCGGACCAGGAAATTATCAAGGTTCAGCCCGGTCACCGTATCCTGCAAGGTCTTCAACGCCCCGTCGCGGATCACCGGCTCACTCGGCGGCGGCGCGTCGGCGTAGGCAGGCGAGAGGATTGACTGCTCGCCGGCCGAGAAGCCAGCCGGTTGGCCGGCTTTCTCATCCAGGGCACGCACCAGATCTAACCTTGCCGCGAACAATCGCTCCGAGAGTGATTTTGCGGTACTCGCCTCCTTCAGCTCCGGGTTGGCGCCAAAGAATTCGAGGTTCTGGCAATAGTCGAAGACACGAAAAAACTCCTTGTGCTGGCCCGGCCCGAACAGGTTCTCGCAGAGCCGCGTGCCGCGTCCCATCATCTGCCAGAATTTTGTCTTGGAGCGAACCTGCTTGAAGAACACGAGATTGACGATCTCCGGTACGTCGATGCCGGTGTCGAGCATGTCGACCGAGATCGCGATGTGCGGCGCCTTGGTCTTGATCGAAAAATCATCGATCAGGGTCTGGGCATAGGCTCCGGTCTTGTGCGTAATCGTTCGTGCGAAATGTCCGGCATGGGCGGGATAAGCGGCATTAAACCGCTTCTCGATGAATTCGGCATGGTCCTGGTTCTTGGCAAAGATGATGGTCTTGCCGAGCCGGTCGCCGCCCTCGACCTTGAGGCCGTTCTGCATCAGGTGCGCGATGACGCGATCGACGGTGTCTTCGTTGAACAACCGTTTGTTGACTTCTGCGGCCTCGACGTTGTCGGGGATTTCCTCCTCGCCCCATTCCAGCATGTCCCACTGGTCTTTTTCTTCGTCGGTGAGATCATCGTAGCGCAGGCCGGAACGCACGATTTTCAGCGGCACGGAGATCGCTTTCGGTGGCACCAGCCAGCCGTCAGCCACTGCCTCGTCGAGCGAATAGGCATCGGTCGGCACGCCGTCTTCGAGGTCGAACAGCGAATAGGTGTTCTTGTCGATCTCGTCTTTCGGCGTGGCGGTCAGACCGACAAGAAAACTGTCAAAATATTCGAAGATCGCGCGAAAGCGCTGATAGACCGAGCGATGCGCCTCGTCGATCACGATCAGGTCGAAATGACCGGGGCCGAACCTGGCCTTGCCCTCCTGCCTGCCGTCGATCAGGTTCATCATGGTCGGATAGGTGGAGAGAAATACCCGGCCCTCGCTGGTGCGTTCGGTCACGAGATTGACCGGTGCGGCATCGGGCAGATGCGCCTTGAAGGCGCCGGCCGCCTGGTTGACCAGCGCCACCCGGTCGGCGAGAAACAGCACCCGCTTGACCCAGCCCGCCCGCATCAGGAGATCGACCAGCGCGATCACGGTGCGGGTCTTGCCGGAGCCGGTCGCCATCACCAAGAGCGCCTTGCGTTCGCCGTCCTGCTCAAAGCTTCGCGCGACGTTGCGGATGGCGCGGTGCTGATAGGGGCGCTCGACGATCCTGCGGCTGATCGCTTCCGATCCCAGTTTCTTCCGCCCGCTGCGGCGCTGGATCAAAAGCTCCAGTTCGTCGCGCTTGTAGAAGCCGCCGGTCTGCCGCGGCGGGTAGCGGGTGTCGTCCCAGATCCAGTGCTCATAGCCGTTGGAGTAGAAGATCACCGGGCGCTGGCCGAACCGCGCCTCCAGGCAATCGGCATAGAGTTTGGCCTGTTGCTGGCCGACGCGCGCGTCTTTTCGGGTGCGCTTGGCCTCGACCAGCCCGAGCGGCTTTGCGTCGGCGCCCCACAGCACGTAGTCGACGAAGCCCGTGCCGTCATTGTTCGGCATGCCCTCGACGCGAAACTCGGTATCCTCCGGCCTGTCGAGCGCCCAGCCAGCCTCGCGCAGCAGCAGGTCGATATAGCGGTCGCGGGTCTCGGCTTCGTTGTAATTGTGCGTATCCGGCCGCGTTTCGGCGGCCTTGCGGGCTGCGGCGACAGCGGCACGGAGCAGTTTCAGCTCATCATCGATGTTTTGCTTGTCGTTGAGAAGCTTGGTCAGTTCGCCGTTCTTGGCGTCAAGTTCGGCCTGCTGCGCCTTGAGCTGCACAAACGCTTTTTTCAGCACCTCGTCGCGGCGCGACAGCACCGAGGCATCGAAGGCGAGGCCATCGGCCGGTTTTGTCTTCCGCGCATAGGTGCGGGCGAGCCAGAAGCAGACATGAAACAGCTCCTTGACGGCGCCGGTAGCATCGCCGGGGCTGATGGTCTTTTCCTCATGCACCGCGCGATTGCGCAGCGTGTTGATATAGCGCGCCTTGGCAAACACCGCTTCGCCCGCCGCGCGCCTGAAACTTGGCTCGTGCAGGAGAGCGGCGATATTGTCCTGATAGGGCAGCTTCAGATTGGGATCGCTGCGAAACGCCCATTTGACCGCGACCTCGACCGCCTTGCCGGCAAAGAAAGCCGCCGCCGTCGGTGACACCCCTGCCTGACGCTCCGCCTCCACCGCCGCCTCGTGCACGGCGGGGAATTCAGCGGCGAGGAAGGCGAAGTTGGACATGGGTGTGTCCGGTTAGAGTTGACCGGAGAAGGCGCTGGATTGCAGGGAGTAGAAAGCTCCGTCCGCGAGTGACATCGCTTTCATCGATCGCTCTCTGATGAATTCTTGGCGTTTAACTATTTGCTCGAAGGCGAATTGTGGCTTCTCGGGTGGGAAATAGGCGGGATACACGTTTAGGAATTTCAAATTCACGCCCGTCTGACCCGCTGACCTTTCTGATTGCGAAATAACATCCGCTTGTAGTTTCGGAGAACGTAATAGATGGAAGAGAAACACGCGAGTTATTTTCGGTTTCGGATCGGCCTTCATCAACGCCACATTATAAGAACCTTCAAGACCCTTCAAAATCTGAAACAGCGGGGGGCCATATCGTCCTATCATGACGTCACTCGTTGAGCATGGACGCTTCGCTAAATTCCTTGGAATGTAGGTCGCGTAATCGTCGCTCTTATAATCCCTAATTTGAATCAGCCGAACCGTGTCCGGCCCGGGCTCGTAACTGAATGTGCTTTTAGGTGGTTGAGAGCCTCCGCGAAACTCGCACAGTTCGCCAAGCTCACACGGTGGAAAATTATGAGGATTCTCTGTAGCTTCACCGAACATCTCCAAAAAAATCGATTGGGGTAGGCTGTCGAGCAGATCAATGGCGCGTCTGCGCTTGCGACGCAGCGCATCCGCCTTGTCCAGGATCGACGCAATCCGCTGTTGCTCGTCCAGAGGGGGAAGCGGGATTTCCAAGGAGGCTAGTTCCTTGGGACTTATACGAGGTAAATTCACTCCGGTCGCCCGACCCGTGGCCCATGTGATTGTTTCAGGGCGACGCAGGAAGTGCAGCAAATACCGCTTGTCGATGAGCTTACCCGGCGCAATTGGAATAATATCGGTGCTGCATATTCCCTCAAAGTCTGGGCACACCACCTTGGCTAAGTAGGGGCGCAGCTTGCCGAATAAAATATGGTTGGGACCAAATTGGAATTTATTGCTTGCCAACTCGCCGTTCGTCACAGAGCCGAACCTGATCGAACCACCTCCAGCTTCGATGTGGTCCAATCCGACGTAGCGCGAGCCGGATTTAATATCTGCGGGCGAAATGCTGTTGCGCTCAAGCATTGCAACTTCGCTCAGCGGCGCAGCGCCCCACTTCACAGCATATCCTCCAGCTCATCGAGCCCTTCTACAATCTCCCGCTCTAACGCCTTCAACTCGGCGATGATTTCTTTTGGCAAGCGGTGATCGGCCGTCTGGTGCACGACTTCTTTGTAGCGGCTGATCGACAGATCATAGCCGGCCGCCGCGATTTCGGTCTTGGGCACACAAAAGCTCTGCGCGGTCCTTAGACGCTCGCGTTCGGCGCCGTGCCTCTGCGCCCAGCGCGCGGCAATATCAGGCAGGTTGTTCTTGGCGTGGTCGCCTTCTCCGAGCTTCGCTCTTGGTCCGATCTTGTCGGCCGGCAGCAGCGGGTTGCGTTTGTCGTCCAGCGACAAGCCGTCGGCCTGGCAATCGTAGAACCAGACCTGATCCGTGCCGCCGGAATTTGTCTTGGTGAACAAAACGATCGCGGTTGAGACGCCGGCATAGGGCCGGAACACCCCGGACGGCAGTTTGACGATGCCATCGAGCCGGTGGTCTTCCACCAGCATACGGCGAATTTCCTTGTGCGCCGTGGACGAGCCGAACAGCACGCCATCCGGTACGATCACCGCCGCCCGCCCGCCGGGTTTTAGCAGCTTCAAGAACAGCGCCATGAACAGAAGCTCGGTCTTCTTGGTCTTGACCACCGCGAGCAGGTCTTTCGCGGTGGTCTCGTAGTCGAGCGAACCCGCGAACGGCGGATTGGCGAGCACGAGGCTGTAACGATCGGAATCGCTGGCATGCTCCTGCGCCAGCGAATCCTTGTAGCGGATGTCGGGGCTGTCGACACCGTGCAGCGTCATGTTCATCGAACCGATCCGCAGCATGGTGCCGTCGAAATCGAAGCCGTGGAACATCTCCTCGTGGAAATGATCGCGGCTGGCTTTCTCCTGAAACAGCTTCGGATGATTGTCGCGCAGATATTCGTTGGCCGCAATCAGGAAACCGCAGGTGCCGCAGGCGGGATCGCAAATCACGTCCTTTGGACTCGGCGCCATCATGTCGACCATCAACGCAATGATGTGGCGGGGAGTGCGGAACTGGCCGTTATGGCCTGATGTCGCGATCTTCGACAGCATGTATTCGTAGAGGTCGCCCTTGGTGTCGCGATCCTCCATCGGGATTTCGGCCAGGAGGTCGACCACCTTGGCGAGCAGCGCCGGCGTCGGAATGGTGAAGCGCGCGCCTTTCATATGGGTCGCGTGGGCGCTATCGGCCTCGGCCATGTTGCGCAGGAATGGGAAGACGTGCTCGGAGACGATTTCGAACATCGTGGCGGGATCGCGGTTCTTCAGCCGCGACCAGCGCATGTCCTCATACGCAATGCCGCCGTTCTTTCCGATCTTGTCCTTGCCCGGCGGGAAGATCCGTCGCTCGATCGGCTTGCCCAGGCGATTGGCCTTATTTTCCTCGCGGGTATGCGCCTCGTCCAGCCCCCGCATGAACAGCAGATAGGTGATCTGCTCGATGACCTCGAGCGGATTGGCGATGCCCCCCGCCCAAAATGCGTTCCATACTCCATCGATCTTGGACCGAAGTTCACCTGTCAGCATGCCACCTCCAAATAGGATTCTATTTAAAGGAGTGGGATTGAATTGGGAAGGTCTGAACCGCGATGACGCGCTGCACTACCGCACCGTCCCAGGCTGCTGCTCAGCCGCCAAAAACATTCTGCCTCGCGCGCTTTTGTTCAAGCAGTTGGGAAACGGCATCGTACGAATGATACCGGGCGTACACGCTTTTGGCGTTTCTTTGGCGGAGATCAGCCAACGCCTCCGCCCAATAGACAATGAGCGCCCGGCGAACGCCGGGAAGGCCGAAGAACTTCTCCGCATTGGCAAAGTCTTCGTCAAAATTGATGATCACGGCTCGGTCGGCTGCAACGTAGTGGGCATCTCGAACTGCGCCTCCCCGCTTTCCGATCCAGATAATGGTGTCGGGATATTCAAGGATCAGTCGATCCATGACTAGAAAATGCGTGAATTTTCCAGCAACCGGTTTCCGCACACTAAACGCCACTTCATGAGGCCCGATGTTCACCGTGAACCATCGGCCGCCGCTGGTTTTCGGCAGGACGCTCAGTGTCCATGCTCCCTGGATGTCAAGGTTTCCAAACAGCCCCGAGAGTTGGAACAGCTTGTAGAGGAAAAGGCTGACGCTTCGGTCAGAGAAAAGCTCGCTGGTCTTTTCGTGGCCGACGCGCAATGAAACATCCGTCAACCGCAATTGCTTGCGGGCCTCATGGGGCGGGGTACCAAACAGCTCCCGCGTTCCAACGACATCGCGAATATTCTGCGCGTGGAAGTGCCGATGCATCTCGCCCTCGACAAGCCTCCAGTCGGTCACGTGCAGAAAGTCGGACAGCTCCCAAGGCCCGTGCTCCGAATATGACTCAGTTCCGTTTATGCCGCGCAATCTTTCGCTGATCGGTCTCTCGGTGCCGCCAATCTTGATATAATTGCTGTTCGGTGAGACGAGAACGTAGACGAAACCTTGAGGCATACGGGGGTCCTAAGCGTCGAGATCAATCAATCGAATCTGGAGTTACGCCACCGATTTGAAACGCTCAAAACGCATGGCCAGTCGATCTCTGTCAGGGCTGTCCTGCGGCCGGATCGGCGGGCGAATGTCCCGACCGTTCAGCTGCTTCAATGCTTCCAGCATCGGGCCATCGTTTTGGCAGAGTATTCGATCTGAGACGTGGATACGAAAGTCTGGATCGATTCCGATTAAATGGGCGTCAAAGGCCGCATGATGAATCTTCGACAGAGGAATTCCATTCGTGACCATCGGCTGACCCTGTCGCTCGTCTTTGTCGGCGATGATGTGCGCAGCGTCGATCAGAAGGGGCTCGGGAATGCCAGAAAAAGCACAGCGGCCATCGTATGCCGCGATCACTGCCTCTCTGAAAGTCGCCTGATGCAGCCGCTGTTTAACCGTGCGCAGGGCGTATCGCCGCTCCATGCTATCCGTTGGGGGCGCGAGTGTTTCCGAATTGGGTCCAAACGTTACGCTCGTCTTTAGGGATTTACCGTCCCAACCGGAGATGAACGTCGGAAGGTGGGCTTGGTAGCGGCCCGGCGCTATTCCAAGAAAATAGATAACGGGTATTTGATGCTCGTATGCCTCTCTCAACCATCGATTATCCGCCGCATCCGGGTTTTTGCCCATGAACGCGTAGTCGACCGCCTCATCGCCTTGAAATATCTGGCGATGAACTTCCCGCTGGTCATCGTACCAGATCCTCCCACCCGGCTTCGGAAACACGGTCTTGATGGACAGCAGGAAACGCATCTGCCTGGGTTTGAAGATGCCTCGCTGAGGGTTGATTAGCGGAATGCGTTCGCCTCGAAAGAGGAACCCAGGCTCAAATTCCTTGGCAGTGAGATGGTCATGAATTTCAGTCAGCCTCCGAACATGATCGAAGGCAGACACCCGCATGAGTGTGTCGAGACTTGCCGTTTCCATCCCAATTGTTTCGTGAGCTTTCTGATTATGCGACGCTTGGCTTTAACATAGCACGCAGGATTTGAAGTGTCGTCATCGGGGGTGTACCGAGCTAGCCCTGACGACGGACCCAAATGGCATCCGAACTGGCCAGCGCGGTTGTTTCCATCGCCTCCTCACCTGAAACGCTCCTCATTGTGCCACGCCAGCGCATCCCGATCCGGCCGATACTCAGCCCGCGATGGCGGCACGATCTTCTGGCCATGCAGCGCATAATAGTGGCGCCCGTTTTCGAATTCCTCGCGGATCCGTTTGCTCACCTCAAAGCGCAGGTCGGGCGTGACCGTGACGTAGCCGGCATCGAACAGGCTGTGGATGTCGCGCCGCAGCAGCAGGCCATTGCTCGCCTCGTGGCCGCCGCCGTCGCCATAGGGGCGGATGTGGGCGGCCTCCAGCGCCGGAAGCGTCCGCTCCTGCGTGACGACGCAGCGGCGCTGATAGACGTCCGTCACCAGCACCCGGAAGGCGCCCTGCCCCAGCCGCGGCTTGATCAGATGCGGCTCGCCATAGCGGGCCTGCGGTTCGTCCGCGCCCGAGAACGGCACATGGCTTCGGCGGCTATTGACGGCCTCCCACAGCGCCAAGCCATCGGCATCCCCGGTGCTGTAGGTCTTGAACGAGACGATGTTGGGCGACCAGCTCGGCGGAACGGGTATCCAGTCGCGCTCTTCGAAAAAGAACGGCTGGGTCAGGATGCGGCAGCCGATCTCGAAGTCGCTGCGATCGTTCGGATCCAGTTTGCGATAGCGGGCGATGCGCGCGCGCATCTCCCTGGCCGAATGCGCCCCGTTGGATTGCCCAAAGGCTTCCCAGGCCAGCGAGCACGGCAGGGCATTGGCGTGGGCGAAAATGCCGCCGCCCACGATCACGTTGCGCGGCGCATGCAGCTTGAACAGGAACATCTCGCCCGGCTGCAGCGCGCGGAAATTGGCGCCCGATGGCGCCCAGAAATTGACCTCGGCGAGATTCGGCTGCGCGCGCAGCATCTCGAACCAGTCGCTGTCGGTGACGGCGACGATGAGGTTGATGGGCATGCGCGGCGGGGCTCGCGTTGTTCGATTGGCTGGCGGCGGCTTTCGGTGCGGCCGGAACTATTGCATGAAGATGGGCGGCGCGGCGCCACATTTCGAGGACTACGAGCGCAAGCGCTGGCCGATCTAGCCGCCCTCGGTCATCGAAGCGATCCGCTACCGCATGGAAACCGACGGTTATACCCAGGCCGATCCTGGCCGCCTGCCCGGCTCCCGGCAGCGCGCTTCCGACGTGCTGAACAGGAAGCGTCCCTGACCATGAAGATGGCCTGGAAACAGCACCGCGAGTGGAACATCCCGGCCGAAGCCCTGATCGCGCCGCCGCGCACGCGCGGACGAAAGTCGGCGGCGTAAGCCGCGGCGGTGCGAGACGCAAGCACCGCCGCCGCCCCGTGAAACCTCGCTCGCCAGGGTCCGGCTCCGTGGCGCAGACGCTGCACCGCGTCCGGGACACGCGAACTTTGGGGCGTATGTGGCGCATTGCCCGCGGCGCCCTGCGGCCATGGGATTGAGACATTTGTATCTCGACGCCGCGGACTGAATTCCCCGCAGGAGGCCGGTGACTCTCTGCGGGTCCTCCCCGCGCATGATCGTACCCGGCGTTAAAAAGGTATTTAATTACCTTTATGGAGCCCGTATCATACGGGCGCCGCAGCCGCAGGCCTCGTCTCGCCTCCGGGCCGCCGCCGCCGCGATAGGGCCGGATTGGAGCCTATCCGGGCCACACCCCGGGCCAACCGGGGCGCGCAAGCGGTAATCGGCTACTTTGCATGGGGTTGTTTTCGATATTTTGTCGGCAGGGCCTCGGCACGGCAAAAAGGGCCTCGGCCAGCACCCGCCAGGCCGGCCGGATCGGGCCGGCGCCCACCGCGGCCGCCCGAATCCCCGCCCCGGCGCGGCACAGAATTTTAAGCCTCGGCCGGCTAGGATCGCACGGGTCGTTCGGGCCCGGTTAACCATGCGGCCCGAATGCATCGGGCGGGTCCAAAGCGAGGTTGCGGTGGCTGAACTTTCTGTCGGCAGCGCGGACGCCGAACCGGCGCGGGCCACGGCGAGGCTGCCCGATCAGGTGGTCGGCCGGATCCTGCCGGGGCTGGCGGGGCTGCTGATCGTCTGGCTTTCGATCCGGCTGACCGACTTCTACTACGACCATGCCTGGGCCAGCGCGCATTTTGCCACCATCGCGCAGTCCTTTGCCGGCCACGGCATCCTCGGCCTCGGCGGCATCCCGATCGAGAATTTCGATCCGCTGACCAGCCAGCCGGACAATTACCTGCACTGGCCGCCGCTGTATTTCTACGCGCTGAGCCTGGTGCAGCGGATGTTTCCGGAGTCGATCCGGGCCATGCACCTGTTCATGGCGACCATCGCGCTCGCCAACGCGGTCGTGATCCGGGCAATCGCCGCACGGTTCTTCAACCCGCGGGCGGCGATGGTCTGCGGCAGCGCCTTCCTGCTGATGCCGGCGACCCTGCGCTACGGCCTGGTGCTGCTGCCGGTCAATCTGGCGATGCTGGAAGTGGCGCTGGCGCTGCTGTCGATGCTGCGCAGCCTGCAGGGCGCCGAACGCGAAAAGGCGGCCAGTCTCGGCCTCGGCACGCTGTTGTTCCTGCTGGCCTGCCTCACCTCCTGGGAAGCGTTCTTGGCGCTGCCGGGACTGCTGCTGGCCTATGGGCTGGACCGCCGGCCGGCGATCCTCAGGACCGGGCTGTGCTGGACCGCCGCGGCGATCGCGGCCGGCGCCGGCACGCTTTCGCTCTATGGCCTGTCCGATCCGACCTTCTTCAACGACCTCTGGTCGATCTTCACCTTCCGGCT
>Ga0302319_10012031_pt1 | contig 16356 bp, 10 predicted proteins | sample Bog_T0_2_FD_203319 | JGI IMG/M metagenome (GOLD analysis project Ga0302319, IMG submission 203319) | Peat permafrost microbial communities from Stordalen Mire near Abisko, Sweden - Bog_T0_2 | ecosystem: Environmental > Terrestrial > Soil > Wetlands > Peat | place: Sweden: Abisko, Stordalen Mire...
AGGGGCGGCGGACACATTAGCCCCCGTTTAGACCTCTGCGAAAGTCATTCACGGGCGTCTTAAAATCTCGAAGGGATTTCACAATCCTAGCCGGTGGTATCGCCTGTCGGCTCAACCACCGGCTACCATTGTAGCCTTCCTCCGGAAGGCTGGAATCGCTGAACGGCCCTTTTCGTCGAGGTCTCCCATTGGTTTATATCCTTCGGGAGCCTGTGCCGTCACTTCCGTAAGCGGTTGAAATTTAAAAATCGCACCAAATTACCAAATTGTATTTCCGCTTTTACCATACATCCCGACCCTTGTGACCTATGGTTGTCTCCAGAAAAAAGCACGGAAAACACCTGAACCGCAGAATGGAAAGGAACTTGGCATGTCAAAATTCGAATCGTTGAAACAGTCGGTTATCAATGGCAAACGCAAGGAAGTTGAGCCGCTGGTTACAGCGTTGCTGGCCGAGGGAACAAACCCCCAAAAGATCGTCGAGGAGAGTCTCGTCCCGGCCATGGCCATCGTGGGCGAACGTTACAAGAACAACGAGATTTTCGTCCCCGAAATGCTCGTCGCCGCGCGCGCCATGAAGACCGCCCTCGCCATTCTCGAGCCGCTGCTCGTCAAGGAAGGGATCAAGCCCAAGTACAAGGCCATCATCGCCACCGTCGAAGGCGACCTGCACGACATCGGCAAGAACCTCGTCGCCATGATGCTTAAAGGCGCCGACATGGACGTCATCGACCTCGGCGTCAACGTATCCGCCGACAAGTTTGTCGAGGCCATCAATCAGCACTCGCCTGACCTGGTCGGCCTCTCCGCCCTCCTCACCACCACCATGCCCGCCATAAAAAACACCGTGGACGCCATCCATAAGGCGACCGGAAGAAAGGTCAAGATCATGATCGGCGGCGCGCCCATCACCCAGCAATTCGCCGATGAAATCGGTGCCGACGCCTACGCCACCGATGCCGCTTCCGCCGTCGATGTCGCGCAAAAGTTGTTGGGCTGATTGACTGACGCCGCCTCACATTCCTCGGCCGTTGGGCCAGGGATGGGGCGGCAATCGTATATCAGATGAAACGAACCTATTATTTGGAAATGGCCGCCGCAGGATTGCGGATGCCGGTCGCAACGCATCTCGTCCTGCATGAGCACGCCGATGCGAAGGAGATCGTCGCCGACGGGCACAAACTTGGCCAAATCCTCGAGGAAACGGCCCAACGGTTCCATGCGCCCATGGCGATTCCCCTGATGGATTTGACCATCGAAAAAGCCGCCCTTCTCACCGCCCGCAACATCCCGGTTGAAAAAATCGACACCTATCATTTCAGCGAGGCGCCCACCGGTTCCTATAAGATTGCCCTGACGCCACGGATGCTCGTCACCTGCGACGCCCTGCGCTACATCGCGAAAAAAACCGGGCTTTTGCCCGTCGGCATGGGCATCGGCCCGTTCTCGCTCATGACCAAGCTGCTCGCCGATCCCATCACGCCGGTGTTTCTCGCCGGCACGGGCGCGACCGCCGAGGAAGAACCCGAAGTTGCCCTCGTCGAGAAAACACTCGAGCTGGCGGAGGAAGTCATCGGGAAATATCTCCAGGCCCAGATCGACGCGGGCGCCAAGGCCGTGTTCCTCTGCGAGCCCGCCGCGAATAGGGTCTATTTCTCCCCGAAACAACTCGACGAAAGCTACGAAGTCTTCGACCGCTACGTCATGGAGCCGAACAGGCGGCTCAGGGCCCTCCTCGCCGCGAACGACGTTGACCTCATCTTCCACGATTGCGGCGAACTCACCGACGAAATGGTCCGCCGTTTCGGCACGCTCGACCCCGCCATTTTGAGCCTCGGCAGTTCCCGCAAGCTCTGGGAAGACGGGCGCCTCGTGCCTTCGACCACCGTCATGTACGGCAACCTTCCCTCCAAGCACTTCTATTCCGACACCAATATCAGCGTCGAAAAAGTCCGCCTCATGGCCGGGGAACTGATCGACAAAATGAGCGCCACGGGCCATCCCTTCATTCTCGGCAGCGAGTGCGACGTCCTCAGCGTGCCCAATTGCGAGGCCTCCATTTGGAACAAAGTCAACGCGTTCATGGAATGCCGTTGCGTCAAGACGCCCCGTTAATCATGTGCTACCGCTGCTACCAATCGATTACAGAACTCATGAATCGCATGGGAGATCGGCGCAGCTTGTGGCCGGGTGAAGCGCAACCAATGCAAGCGACGGAAACTGGAGGTCTTATGATTCACTATGACAAACTGGCGATTGATCGCCCGGAAGATTTATTGTTCGGCACCGCGCCCCACCCGCTGCAGACCCGCATGGGCATGCACATCGGCGGCGGCATCGTTTATCCCGAATTGAATTTCACGCTCCCCTCCATCGAAATCAAATCCGACAACTGGTCCCAGATTCGCACCCACTACGAGCAGATCATCACCGGCGCCCTCCAGCGCGCCGCGGAATTGGAATGCCCCGGCGTCGTCATCGAATTCGAGACGCTCCCGCCCATGACCGAGCATCCCGACTGGGGCCTCGAGATCGCGAAAATTCTCCTCGACGGCATGGAAAAGGCGCGCGCCGCGCACGGTCTCAAATCAGTCCTGCGCATGACGCCGAACGACAACCGCGAGTTCATCCGCCCGCCTGAACTCCGCAGCGGTTACTACCTCGACCGAATGCTCCAGCTCTTCGACAGCTCCGCCGAGGCCGGCGCGGAATTGCTTTCGATCGAATCGGTCGGCGGCAAGGAACTCCACGATCAGGCCCTCATCGAGTGCGACATTGCCCAGGTGATTTATGCGCTCTGCATTCTCGGCGCGCGCGACATGGAATTTCTCTGGACCAAGCTCCACGACATCGCCGTGCGTCGCCGCGTCTTCTGCGCCGGGGACACCGCCTGCGGTTTCGGCAACACCGCCATGGTCCTCGCCGAGCAAAAAATGATCCCGCGCGTCTTCGCCTCCGTCGTTCGCACCGTCACCGCCGTCCGTTCCCTCGTCGCCTATGAATGCGGCGCGGTCGGGCCGGGCAAGGATTGCGGCTACGAAAATGTCATCCTCAAGGCCATCACCGGCTACCCCATGGCCATGGAAGGCAAAGCGGCCGCCTGCGCCCACCTCAGCCCGATGGGCAACCTCGCCGCCGCAGCCTGCGACACCTGGAGCAACGAATCGGTCCAGAACATCAAGCTCCTCAGCGCCATGGCACCCACCGTCTCCATGGAGCAACTCATTTACGATTGCCGCCTCATGAACCAGGCGCTCAGCGAGGGCAGAGACGCCGCCCTCACGCTCCGCCGCTGGATGATCGACTCCGACGCCGCGCTCGATCCCCAGGCCTTCATCCTCAGTCCCGACGCCACCATTCCGCTGGCCCGGGCCATCGTCGGCGCCGACTCCCGCTATCACGCCGGCAAGGCCGTCGCGCTCGAAGCGGTGCGCCTCATGAAGGAAGCCAACCAGGCCGGCAAACTCAAGATCCATCCGCGCGAACTCCCCTGGCTCGATACCATTGAAGATGCCGTCGCCGACCTGCCGGACGACGAAGACGAATTCATCAGCGACATGATGGAAGTGGTCGATGCCACCAAATATCACCCCGCCGAATACGGCCTGGAAGCTCCTCTGCAAAAATCATGAAACGACGGGACATCACCGCGCCCGAAAACCTCCGCGCCTTCTCCGACTTTGTCGCCGAACCCGCACTCTCTGTTTGATCAATCACCAACCTCCAACCTCAACCCTGACAAAAAAATGAAACGTGAACTCCCTCCTGTCTACCTCGCCCTGATCTTGATCATCGGCTGCATCATCTTCCGCCTGCTCAGCAGCGTTTTCCCCGAGAACATCCCCAACATCTCGCCCGTCATGGCCATCGCCTTCGTCGGCACCATGTACCTCCCCGCTCGCTGGGGCTGGCTCGTCGGCCCCGTCGCCTTCCTCATCAGCGACCTCGCCTTTCTCCAAGTCAACTACCGCACCGACGGCTCCGGCTCCATGTTCTCGTGGTGGACGGCGATTTCCTTCGGCCTCTATGCCGCGGTCGGCGGCTTGGGCCTCCTCCTCGCCCGGCGCAAATCGCTCACCCGCATCGTCTGCGGCAGCGTCGCCTGCTCCTTCGTCTTTTACGTCGCGGCCAACACCTTCTCCTGGGCCCACGACATCGCCGTCAAAATGACACCCAACTATTCGTTCGACCTCACCGGCTGGCTCCAGGCCAACACCGTCGGCCTGCCCGGCTACGCCCCCACCTGGCTCTTTCTCCGCAACGGCATGCTCGGCGACCTCTTCTTCGTCGCGATCCTTCTCTTCGTCCTTGATCGCGCCCTCCTCTTTCACCGCGCCCCGGTCACCTCAGCTTCCTAAAAAATCGACGCGTCAGAGCATGGAAATTAACCGGTGGCGAAACCACCGGTTAGAGCCGGGAAACAAAACCGCACGGGAGGCTGGGTCGAAATGCTCACGAAAGGTCAAATGCCTCAGGCGTCGAGGCCAAGGCCGGCCAACTCTTTCCGAAATTGCCTCTCGTCGGCAAGCGCTCCGCCCTCAAGCCGGCATTGCATCCCCGGTCCCACGCCGACCGAATCGATAACCTTGCGGACCACTTCCGCCTGGGCCCAGCCAAGCTGCGTCTTTTTGCCTGCGGCGAAAATCCGGCGATAAATATCCAGCCAATGTTCGTACGTCGGCGCGCCCGTGCCCGGGACCCACTGCACGCCGTTGATCCGCTCCATCGCCAGAATGAGGTCGAGATGGGGCAACTGCCCCTTGCCATCCAGGTGATAAAAACACCGTGACAACCGGCGCGAAGTCGCCTCCAGCTCATCCCGCACAAATTCGCGGAACATCTCCGGCGAAATCATATAGGAAAAATCGCACTGCAGGATGTAATAGGGCTGGTCGCTGTAGATTCGGCACCAGGAACTATAGCCGGGATTTTTTGGCTGAAGCACAGATTGAATCTCGGCGAAGAAGCGATGCCACAACTCGTGCACCTCCATCGTGACCCGCTTGACCTCCTCCGGCGAATCGATCAGGTCCATCAGCAATTTTTCAGAAGGACGAAAAGTGGACGGAATATCGAGGTTTCCTCCCAGGTCGGTCATGCCGACGAGCACCTGTCCCTGCCAGCGGTCCATCGCCGCGGCGCAAATCTCCTTGATCCGCCGCAGCCAGACATTATCCGGATCGTAGCGCAGATGGATGTTTTCGATCGGCTTGTCGTCCGGAGGATGAAACCAGACCCCGCCGGTGGAATTATCCAGCCGGGCGCCCAAAAATGCCGCAGCAACTCCCGGCCCGAACGTGTCCATGGTGAGCATCGGAAAGGCGTCGCCCAGGTAAACATTCTTCGACAATTCGTAATCCAGCCGGTCAATCAGGGCGTCCGCCGGAATCGATAAATCGACGCAGGTGGCCTGCGAAAGAATCGGCGCTTTCGGCTGCGGACGTCCCGGATCGCGCCCGTTCAGCACCAACTCCACCACCGGCCTCCGCAACTCTCCCGCCCACCAGCGGCGATACGTTTCCCGGACCTTCGCCCACCGTTCCGCACTGAAATCAATGGCCATAAATTCTTTCGTTGGGCGTGCTTGATGAAATCCCCCTCAACAAGCATCTACTCCTGTCTGCCCCGGCTCCAGTCAACCGTCAACAAAAACGAATGGCGGCGCGGGGCATGGAGGGAAGAGTAGCCCTCTCCTGTCGCAGCGGGAATCAACGCGACGCCCAAAAACATATAGGATCGTCTCCAGCGCCTTCCTAAGGAAGGGGAGGCCCTCGCACCCATCTTCCTCGTTCCCAAGTTGCACTTGGGAACGCACTTGCTGAGGCAACTCCATTGCCGACCCCATCCGCTCACCGACAGGAAGTCAGCGCGAAATGGAATTTCGCGGGGCGCAGGAGGTGTTCCCAAGTGCAACTTGGGAACGAGATACCTCTGGAGCGAGGGCGCGTTTAGTGCTGACAGCCCCTACGGCAACTGCGTCTTGCCCATCAGAAACCGGTCGCACTCGCGAGCCACTCCGCGCCCCTCCTGGATCGCCCAGGCGACGAGACTCTGCCCGCGCCGGCAATCGCCCGCCGCGAAAACATTCGGAATGCTCGTCTGGAACCGCCCGAACTCCGCCTTGATATTGCTGCGCGCATCCCGCTCGACCCCCATCGTCTTGAGCAACCGTTGCTCCGGCCCGACGAATCCCATCGCAATCAGGACCAGCTGCGCCGGATAAATCGCCTCCGTGCCGGGAATCTCCCGGGGCGTCATCTGCCCCTGCGCGTTCTTCTTCCATTCCACTTCGATCGTGTGGACGGCCTTCACCTGTCCATCGTCGTCGTTTTCGAATTTGGTCGCCGTCGTGCTGTAGATGCGCGGGTCGCAGCCATGTTTCGCGATCGCCTCCTGCTGCCCGTAATCCGTCCGAAAAACCGCCGGCCATTCCGGCCACGGATTATTCGCCGCCCGCTCCTTGGGAGGCGCCGGCAGAATTTCCAATTGCACCACGCTCCTCGACTTATGCCTCATGCAAGTCGCCACGCAGTCCGTACCGGTATCACCGCCGCCGATGATTACCACGTCCTTGTCCGTTGCGCACATCGGCTTTTCCTTGCCGCCGAGCAGCACGTGCGTATTCACCGACAGAAAATCGATCGCGAACCGGATGCCCTTCGCATCACGGCCATCCACGGTCAAATCCCGCGGTTGCGAAGCGCCGGTGCAAAGAATCACCGCGGAATATTCCATCAACAACCTGTTCGCGGCGTAATTCTTCCCGATCTCCGTGTTGCAGATAAACTTCACGCCCTCCGCTTCCATCTTCCGAATCCGGCGCAACACGACCCGTTCCTTGTCGAGTTTCATGTTCGGAATGCCATACATCAGCAAGCCGCCGGGTCGGTCCGAGCGTTCGAAAACCGTCACCGCATGTCCTGCTTGGTTTAGCTGCGTCGCCGCGGCCAGGCCTGCCGGGCCGGAACCCACGATGGCCACCTTTTTGCCCGTCTTCACCTGGGGCTTTTCGGGTGCCAGCCACCCTTCTTCCCAGCCTCGTTCCACGATGGCCCCTTCGATCGTTCGCACGCACACCGACGGATCAATCGATCCCAGCGTGCACGAACCCTCACACGGCGCCGGGCAAACCCGCGCCGTAAATTCGGGAAAATTATTATACTGCTGCAGCCGGTCCAGTGCCTCGTGCCACAGGCCGCGATAGACCAGGTCGTTCCACTCCGGGATCAGGTTGCCGAGGGGACAACCGCAGGGCATCCCATTAATGAGCATCCCGGCGTGGCAAAACGGCGTGCCGCAGTCCATGCAGCGCGAGCTCTGCGTCCTGATTTTTTCCTCGGACAGGTCGATGTGAAATTCGTTCCAGTCGCCGATGCGTTCCAGCGGTGGACGATACGACGGTGTTTCCCGGCTAAATTCGATGAATCCTGTTGGCTTGCCCATAATTAACCTCCTCCTACCCGGGCTCCGTCCGTGGAATTTTCCTCGAACGCCGCATTGAGCGCCGCGTCTCCGCTGAGCCCGGCTTGGTAAGCTTTCTTGATGGCCTGCACGACGCGCTTGTAGTCCCTCGGCATCACCTTCACGAACCGCGGCACCATCTCCTCCCAAAAGGCGAGGATCTTGAATGCCCGCTGGCTCCCGGTGCAATCGGCGTGCTTCTTGATCAGCAGACGCACGCATTCGGCCTCTTCTTCATCAATGATTCGTTCCAGCCCCACCATCGAGCTGTTGCAACGGCCTGGAAAATCATTCAGTTCATCGAGCACATAGGCGACCCCGCCGCTCATGCCGGCGGCAAAGTTGCGTCCGGTCGGCCCCAGCACCACCACCGTCCCACCCGTCATATATTCGCAGGCGTGATCGCCGACGGCTTCCACCACCGCGCTCGCGCCCGAATTGCGCACGCAGAAACGCTCGCCCGCCATGCCCCGGATAAACGCCTCGCCGCTGGTCGCACCGTAAAGCGCGACATTCCCGATGATGATGTTTTCCTCCGGCACAAACGTCGCGGTCTTCGGTGGAAAGATAATCAGCTTCCCGCCGCTCAGCCCCTTGCCGACATAATCGTTACCGTCGCCCTCGATTTCGAGCGTGACCCCCTTCGGCACGAACGCGCCGAAGCTCTGTCCCGCCGAGCCCTTGAAGTGCAGGTGGATCGTGTCCTCCGGCAGTCCACCGGCTCCGTGCCGGCGCGTGATCTCGTGGCCGAGAATCGTCCCCACCACGCGGTCCGTATTGCGGATCGGCAGCTCGGCGTCAATTTTTTCGCCACGCTCGATGCCCGGCTTGCAAAGGTCGAGCAGCGTCGTGATATCGAGCGATTTATCCAGCCCGTGGTCCTGCGGCACCTGGCAATAGCGGCCCACCGACGGGTCCGTCTTCGGCTGGTAAAGCAGTCCCGAAAGATCGAGCCCCGCCGCCTTCCAATGGTTCACCGCATCCTTCGCTTCCAGCACATCGGTGCGTCCGATCATCTCGTTCACCGTGCGGAAACCGAGCTGCGCCATGATCTCGCGCAGTTCCTCCGCGACGAAGCGCATGAAATTCACCACATGCTGCGGGTCGCCCGCGAAATTCTTCCGCAAGCGCGGGTCCTGTGTGGCGATGCCCTTGGGGCAGGTATTCAGATGACAAACCCGCATCATCAGGCAGCCCAGCGCCACCAGCGGTGCCGTGGCAAAACCAAATTCCTCCGCGCCGAGCAGCACCCCAATGGCGACATCCCGTCCTGTCTTCAGTTGCCCGTCCGTCTCGACCACAATCCGGCTGCGCAGATCGTTCAAAATCAGCGTCTGGTGCGTTTCCGCCACGCCGAGTTCCCAGGGCAGCCCCGCGTGCTTGATGCTCGACAACGGCGAAGCGCCCGTGCCGCCGTCGAAGCCGCTGACCAGCACCACATCGGCGTGCGCCTTCGCCACGCCGGCGGCGATCGTCCCCACGCCCACCTCCGACACCAGCTTCACGCTGATGCGCGCGTGCCGGTTCGAATTCTTCAGGTCATGGATCAATTCCGAAAGGTCCTCGATCGAATAAATGTCATGGTGCGGTGGCGGTGAAATCAGCCCCACGCCGGGCGTCGTCATGCGCGTCTTCGCCACCCACGGGTAAACCTTCTTGCCGGGCAATTCTCCGCCCTCGCCGGGCTTCGCGCCCTGCGCCATCTTGATTTGAATCTCCTTCGCCTGCGCCAGATAAAGACTCGTCACCCCGAACCGTCCCGAAGCCACCTGCTTGATCGCCGAGTTCTTCGAGTCGCCCTGCTCATTCGTCCACGTGTAGCGCTCGGCATCCTCGCCGCCTTCGCCCGTGTTCGATTTGCCCCCGATACGATTCATCGCGATCGCCAGCGCCTCGTGCGTCTCCTTCGAAATCGACCCGTAGCTCATCGCGCCCGTTTTGAAGCGCTTCATGATCGTCTCTGCCGGCTCCACTTCTGTCAGCGGCACGGCCTCGGTCTTCTTGAAGGCAAGCAGCCCCCGCAGCGTGAAACATTGCTTGTCCTGGTCGTCGATCAGCTTCGAGTATTCTTTGAACACCCCAAAGTCGCCCTGCCGCACGGCCCTCTGCAATTTGTGAATCGATTCGGGGCTGAAAAGATGCGCCTCGCCTTCCCGGCGCCAGCGGTATTCGCCGCCCGCTTCGAGCACATGGTTGCCGGGCTGATGGTCCGGGAAGGCCTGGCTGTGCCGCGACAACAACTCCTGCGCAATCGCCGCCAGGTCCACGCCCTGGATCCGCGACGGTGTCCGCGTAAAATATTTGTCCACCACCGAGCGGTGCAGCCCGACCGCCTCGAAAATCTGCGCGCCCCGGTAACTTTGAACCGTCGAGATGCCCATCTTCGACATCGTCTTGACCACGCCCTTCATCACGCCCTTGATGTAATTCTTGATCGCCGTCTTGGGCTCGAGTCCCGGCAGGTAACCGGTCCGCGACATTTCCTCCAGCGTCTCAAACGCCAGGTAGGGATTGATCGCGCCGACCCCGTAACCGATCAGCAGCGCGAAATGATGCACCTCGCGCGGCTCGGCCGATTCCAGCACCAGCCCGACCCGCGTCCGCGTTCCCTTGTGAATCAGGTGATGATGCAGGCCCGCGCCGGCCAGCAGGGCCGGAATCGCCGCCTGGTCCCGGTCCACGCCCCGGTCGGAAAGAATCAGCACGTTCGCGCCTGACGCCACCGCCTTGTCCGCCTCGGCAGAAAGACGGTCCAGCGCCGCCCCAAGTTCTTCAGGGCCCTTCGCCGCGTCAAACAGCATCGAAAGCGTCACCGCCTTGAAGCCGGGTGTGGCGATTTCACGAATCTGCGCCAATTGCGCGTTCGAGAGAATCGGATGGTCCAGCTTGATCATCCGGCAGCTCTCCGCCGTCGGCCGCAGCAGGTTCGCCTCCGGCCCCAGCATCGTGTGGGTCGACGTCACCAACTCCTCGCGGATCGGGTCGATCGGCGGATTGGTCACCTGCGCGAACAATTGCTTGAAATAGTTATAGAGCAAAATCGGCCGCTTCGAAAACACCGCCAGCGGCGTATCCGTTCCCATCGACCCGATCGGCTGCACGCCGTCGCGCGCCATCGGGCCCATGATTATCTTCATGTCCTCGAACGTGTATCCGAACGCCTGCTGCCTCTGCGCCAGCGTCTTGAAATCCGCTTCGCGCACCCGCTTCGGCTTCGGCAAATCGGCCAGTTCCACCTGGTTCTGGTCCAGCCACGCCCGATACGGATTCTGGCTCGCGTACTTCTGCTTGATCTCCTCGTCCGAGACAATCCGCCCCTGGCTCAAATCGACCAGGAACATCCGCCCCGGTTGCAGGCGGCCCTTGCTCAAAATCCGCTCCGGTTCCACCGGCAACACGCCCACTTCCGACGCCATGATCACCAGGTCGTCCTTCGTCACGTAATACCGCGACGGGCGCAGGCCATTGCGGTCCAGCACCGCCCCGATCACGTTCCCATCGGTAAAGGCAATCGACGCCGGGCCGTCCCACGGCTCCATCAGGCACGAGTGATACTCATAAAACGCCCGCTTGTCGTCCGCCATGCCCTCGTGATTTTCCCACGGCTCGGGAATCATCATCATCATCGCGTGGGGCAGGGGACGCCCCGCCATGATCAGCAGTTCCAGGCAATTATCGAACATCGACGAATCCGAGCCGTCCTCGTTGATGATCGGCAGCAGCTTTTGCAGGTCGCCCTGCAGCAGCTCGCTGGCAAACAGCGCCTCGCGCGCCCGCATCCAGTTGATGTTGCCCCGCAGCGTATTGATCTCCCCGTTGTGCGAGATGTAGCGATACGGATGCGACCGGTCCCAGCTCGGAAAAGTATTCGTCGAAAACCGCGAATGGACCAGCGCCAGCGCCGTCTCCATCGCCGGGTCCAGCAAATCGGGATAGTACCGGTTCACTTGTCCCGGCATCAGCATCCCCTTATAGATCAGTGTCCGCGAAGAAAGGCTCGAGACGTACCACGTCCGGTCCACGCTCGTGCGCCGGATTTCATTCGTCGCCCGCTTGCGGATGATATAGAGCTTCCGCTCGAAAGCCGCGTCATCCATCCGCTTGTCGCCGCGTTGAATGAACGCCTGCCGTACCACCGGCTCGCTCGCCTTCGCCGTATTGCCCAACGAACCGTTGCACGTCGGCACCTCGCGCCATCCGAGCAAAACCTGCCCCTCTTCCGCCACGATCCGCTCAAAAACCTGCGCCGCCTTCTCCCGCCGCGCCGCGTCCTGCGACGAAAAAATCATCGCCACCCCATACTGCCCCGCCTTCGGCAGCGTAATCTTGATCTTCTTGCACGCCTTGCGCAGGAACTTGTCCGGGATCTGGACTAAAATGCCTGCTCCGTCGCCCGTGTTCGGCTCGCAGCCGCACGCCCCGCGATGATCCAGATTCATCAGGATCGTCAGCGCCTGGCGGATAATCTCATGCGTCTTGTTGCCCTTGATATTGACAACAAATCCAACGCCGCAAGAATCGTGTTCGAATTGCGGATCGTAAAGCCCCTGTTTGACCGGTAAACCCATCCCCGGCTCATCAGTGAACTCACCAGGCTGCGTGTCAGGATCAGTCATTTTATTGTATGTCGTGGCTATTAAGCTAGAGGCAGAGGGCGGAATCGACTCCCCCTATCTTGCTCAAAATGGAACTAGAATTGGCTGCCAAATGCCCCGCTCTCCATTCACGTAACATTCACCCTCCCAACGATGTACGTCTTCTTGAGCCGTAATCAGAGGCATTCCAGCCCCAAAAAGAATTCCGCCGATGATTAGAAACGCTCCGAATGCGGATAGTTGTTAATAAGATTATCTAATATATAAGCGACGGCCAGACAAGCCACGGATTTACACGCCGCCCGAATCGAAACAAAGCCCTTTGGAAGGTCTCTCCCCGTTCCTAAACTCCATTCGGGAACGACTGTGTCCCCGCCATTCCAATATCGACAAACAGCCTCTTTCGCTCGACCTTAAGCCAGTGCCTCCGCTGAGCAAAAACATATCTCCGATAAACAACACCCGCGGCGCCTCCGGCATCGTTTTCGGCGACGTCTGGTACGAACCCGGCGGCGAGTGCGGCCCCCGCATCCAGCCCGACTACCAGCTCGTCATCGTCCATCTCGGCCAGGCCGACGTCTCCGTCGACGCCCAGCGCTTCCTCATCCCTCCCGGCTCCGTCGCGCTCCTCGTGCCCGGCCGCCGCGAACACTTCCACTTCTCCCGCCGCCACCGCACTCACCACACCTGGTGCTCCGTCCGCCCCAACCTCGTCCCGCTCCCCCTGCGCCGCCGCCTCGCCGGTTTGCCCGCCGTCCTGCCCCAATCGCAGACCTTCGAGCTCCTCATGAAAGCCGCCTTCAGCCTCCGCGCCTGGCGCAAAAAAGGCGGCCAGGAAATGCTCGCCACCCTCGCCCTCGCCTTGTTGCAGGAATACCTCCGCATATCCGCCAGCGGCACCGACGAAGCCGGCCGCGAAAGCCCCTGCGAACGCGCCCGCCGTTACCTGGACGAACATTGCGCCGAGGAAGACTGCCTCAAAAAAGCCTCTCAACTCGCCGCCGTCACCCCGCAGCACCTCATCCGCCTTTTCCGCCGCCAGTACGACATCACTCCCGGGCGTTATCTCTGGCAGGTCCGCGTCGACCACGGTGCCGGACTCCTCGCCGCCACCGGCCTCACCGTCGCCGAAATCGCCGAGCGCTGCGGCTTCAAGAATCCCTTCCACTTCTCCCGCCTCCTGCGCCAGATGCAGGGCCTCTCCCCCCGCCAGCTCCGCCAACGCGCCTGGGCCAATTCACAATAAAGGTAGCCGCCGCACGCTGGGCGGCGGTGCAGTTGTCGCCCTCCCCTGGAGGGTCAGACGCTATGGGCACCTGTCCTGACCCTGACATTTCCCCGCAGAGCCTTCTAAAAAATGGTATGGCCCCCCAAGGAGGACCTCTGCGAAAGTCGTTCTCGGGCGTCTTAAAATTTCGAAGGGATTTCTGCGAAATTCGGCTTTGGGCTTTTTGAATCCCGAAGGGATTCTACAATGGTAGCCGGTGGTTGAGCCTGCTACTGCCCTGCGCAGGAGCGGGCGATACCACCGGATTTATGTTGGAATGGGATCTACCCCGGAGGGGTGACACCTTGTGCGACCACCTGCCGGGGTCGGTTGCAATAAAACCAGAATACCGGTGGTATCGCCTGTCGGCTCAACCACCGGCTACCATTGTGGCCTTCCTCCGGAAGGCTGTAATCGCTGAACCGCACTTTTCCTCGTTCCCAAGTTGCACTTGGGAACGCCCCCTTGCTACTCGCGAAACTCTGTTTCGCGCTAATTCGCTTTTGACCCCGCCTGCTCCTCCGCCGGATCATCCATCGCCAACCAAGCCTGACTCCTCACCACCCCCGCGAGGTGCGGTCGCAGCGCCTCCGCCACCACCTCCTGCCCCCGGATCGAAAGATGTGCCCCGTCGCCCAGCAACATCTTCCGTCTCGGCTGCGCATCCAACGCCGAATAAACCTCCGCGTACACCGCCGCGGGCACACCCGCAAGCGCCTCCTTCAGCCGCGCCGTGCCATCGCGCGCCATCCCGTCCGAGCGCCGACTGCCCAGCACAAACGGCGACAGCACCACCGGCACTATCCGGTGTTCCAGCAAAGTCCGCACGAGCTGCAACATCGTCTCCGCATAAATCTTCGGTGCCGTTACCGGCCTCAGCCGCAACGCATCGCCGACGAAACCCTGCAGTCGCCACTTCAATTGGTCCGCCAAGTTCGTTGGCCGCGTCGACGGCTTGCGCGACGAAGGCTCGCGTCGGCGTCGCGTGTGCACCATCAGATCGCACGTCCCAAATTGCAGCACCACCACGTCCGCCTTCGGCTTCGCATCCACGCATCGCGCCTTGAAATGCTTCACCACGCGCGTCACTGGAAATCCCCCCATGGTGTGCACCGTCGACGTGATCTCCCCCGTTTGGCCCGGTTCCTGCCGCAACCCCTCCAGCGCGAGATGAAAAAAGGAATTCTCGTACCGGTGCGGAAATCCCCTGATCATGCACGCTCCAAAACCTTGAATATGGCAATGCATCGACTATTAGGAGCGTAGCGTTAAAAGGACTGCTTGCCAGTAGATTTGTTAATGCTCGAAATCGCGCCATGTTAAGCCCAGCATACCGCCATGAAATCCGTCACCCTGCGCTCGCTTCCGCCCCTGGCGCAAAAACTCGCCGAAGAATCGCTCGACTGGATGCAACCCTACGGCGACGCGGCGTGCCATCTCCTCCACTATCCCGGCAACCACGGCCACTACGCCTCGCTCGATCTTAAAAGCGACCGCCCCCATCTCGTCCGCGAATCGGCCTGGTGGGCCGTCGGCCTTCTCCTGCGCAACCGGGGTGACGATGCGGCCCACGCCATCGCCGTCCTCCAGGCCGTCCTGCGCTGGCAATTCAACGAACCCGGTCGACCCTATCACGGCACCTTCCACCGCTCGCCCGAGGAAAAATGGCCGCCCACAGATAACTCCGTCACCTTGCAGGACTACGATCCCAACTGGCGCCAATTCATCGGCACCGCCTTCCTCGTCATCCTCGAAAAACTCTCCGACCGCGTCCCCGCCGCGCTCCAGTCCCGCCTCTGGGACTCCATCCGCCTCGCCGTCGAGGGCGAGCCTCCCGACCGCATCGTCCCCGCCTACTCCAACATCGCCATGATGCAGGCCGTCCTCCTCGTCCAGGCTGGCGCGCACTTTCGGCAACCGGCATGGATCGAAGCGGGACACCACCTCGCCCGGCAAATCGACCAGCTCTACTCCGCGCACGAAACCTTCGCCGAGTACAACTCCCCCACCTACTACAGCGTCGTCGTCTACGCCCTCCGCCTGTGGCGGCTCGAATCCAGCGGCGCCGAACTCCAGAAGCTCGGCGCGAAAATGGAAGCCGGTCTCTGGCGCGACCTCGCCCACTATTATCACCCCGGCCTGCGCAATATCTGCGGCCCCTTCGACCGCGCCTACGGCATGGACATGACCCGGTACATCGCCGCCATCGGCCTCTGGATGCGCCTCGCGCTCGAGCCCGACCGCGCGCCCTGTCCCTCCCTCGCGCAAGACTTCAACCATCGCCACGACTTCGTCCTCGCGCCCATCGTCGCCCTTCTCGGCACCGAAATCCCCGCCGACGTCCTCAAGAAATGGCAGTCGGGCGCAATGCCGCAAGGCACGCTCCACACCCAAACCATCGAGACCACGCCTTCTCCCAGAATCGCCACCGCCTACCTCGCCCCCGACCGCATGTGGGGTGCCGAAAGCGGATCGAAACAATGCCGCGGCGACCAATTTCATGCCGCCACCGTCCACTGGCTCCAGCCCGACGGCGCCCTCGCCTGCCTCCGCCTCGAAAACCACGCCCCCGTCGACGCCGTCGCCACCGCCGCCGGAATCGAGCTCACCGCCACCAACGGCCCCGACCCCGCCCACCTCATCTGGCATCTCACCCTCAACGCCCCTCCCGTCCTCACCCCCGGCCAATGGCAACTCCCCGGCCTCACCGTCCGCATCCAAACCACGCTCCCCACCCCCGTCCTCACCCGGAAAAAGCCCAACCACTACACCCTCCGCCACACCCTCGCCCCCACCCAAAAAGCCCACCTCACTCTCGACTTGACAAGGTAGCCGCCGCTGTCCCTAGCGGCGGGGCCTTCCATCCCGTGGTAACCGTCGACCTACCTACACACTCTAAAACGCCGCGGCTATCGTATCAAAGCGCTCCGCAATCAAGCTGAACTCGAGAGAACTTGGCCTAACTCGAAATTACTCTGTCAGTCGCAGTTCTGGTCGCAGTGGTCGCAAATTGAGTCACAGCTCTGTACGTCA
>Ga0302319_10012032_pt1 | contig 16355 bp, 16 predicted proteins | sample Bog_T0_2_FD_203319 | JGI IMG/M metagenome (GOLD analysis project Ga0302319, IMG submission 203319) | Peat permafrost microbial communities from Stordalen Mire near Abisko, Sweden - Bog_T0_2 | ecosystem: Environmental > Terrestrial > Soil > Wetlands > Peat | place: Sweden: Abisko, Stordalen Mire...
AGAGCCCACCTCCGCTTTACCAGCCGGTTTCATTTTCAACCAGCCGGCTGAAACTTTCAACCATCTTCTCCGGAGGGTGGCATACTTTTCGACCGGCAGAATGGGGAATTTTCAACCGGTATTGACAGCGGTGAGTTTCACCAAGAGAAAAGCCGATCCCCTTACCTGTCTTATCCAGTTTTACGCTGCGTCGTCCCCAGGCCGGGGCGGCCCGCTCCAGTTCTAACCCGCTACTTCGGCATACCAATTCTGGGCTTTCCGTCCAGCAACTCCTCGAGACGAGCCAATGCGGCCTTTTCGGAATCACTCAGCTCCTCAGTGGTGTCGAGGCTTGCCAACAGCTCTTTGATTTCCCCCAACGGAAAGAGTCCGTCCACAATCGGCGTTGGGTCGTTCTCCCAGTAAACGTTGCCGGGATAGAGGAAGTCGCTCGCCTGGGCCAGTCTCTTACGGCTCCTTCCGATAAAGCGACGCCAGAACTCGTGTTCGGCCAAGCGGTCTGCCTGTGAGTATTCAGCCCAGCGTTCAAAAGCCCACCAATCGGCGTGTTCCAGTTCCGACCCAGGCTCCGATGCAACCCCACCATAAAGGGATTGCATTCGTCGAACGAAGACCGTTTCTAGCTTTGTTGCATCAACACGGGAGAAGTCGGTCAATATCTTATTACGATCTGGAGATTGGACTAAGCGCAACAATTGCGCCGCAAACCTATCGTCCGACGCCCGCGCCATCGCGGTCTCCAAAACCCGCTGGGGATCAGATTTTGCAAGTTCCTGAGCCGCTACAAATACGATGTTTAACGCATAGCGTGCCTCGCCGAGGAAGGGGCCAATATCGTACTGATAATTGGCGGCGTGCTGGGCCGCTACGTAAGCTAGATGCTCAGTTGTTGCAGGATCAAGTTCTTGTGCCCGGCGCGCCAACTTCCACAATAAATCCGCACGTTTGGGGCTTCCGGGGGACTCGGAACTCAGCATAGTTCCGAAAACAGAGCCCATCGCTCCCTCTGTTTTGGCCGATTTCAAACCCGTCAGAAGCTTATCCATTTCAGCTTGGCTCGCCATATCCTCTGGAACCGCCGCACGAAAATATATGGGGAAATATTCGCGCTCCATAATCCTTCGTTCGATGCCTGCATTTCCCTGCTCGTCGGAGCGCCGCGCTCCCGCCATGAATCGCGCCCTCTGTGCATTCGTTTCGCTGCGGGCATATATGGGAAATAGCCAACAGAGAATCACTGTTACAGGGTTAGGTGTTGCGCACGTGGCGATTTCACCGTCGAGTTGCCTAAAGAAGTCGGTTTTACTTTTTTCTCTATCGAAAAATGAGTTTGACCCTCCCTCAGTGAGAGACTCCGCATTCTTGCTGACGAGGGAATACACGGAGGGCGCGAAACGCCGCAACGTTTCGATTAAGACCAGATCGATAAGATTCACTTCCCGGGCAATTGGCTCTGCTGCCACACTGAGATCGTTGATCAGCAGGCCCGCTTTTCGCAAGTTTGTGCAAATCTCGGTGAGCGAATCGTTCCACGCCGATTCGAGCATTTTCGCAAATTGCTTCGCCTCGCCATCTGAGCTAAACCACTTTTGGCTCGCGAGACGCCGTTCGAGTTCCACGCGAAAACAGCGTCCGATAAGAGCGGGGTCGGGAGGGGAAACGTTAATCGAAACAGGAAAAAATTTCTCCAGATACCCTGACGAATGGGCTATGTCCCGATCAAGTTGCGTTTGGACGTCCGCCTCACTGAACGCGCATATGAAAGTTACGTTTGGGATCGATGCCGCCCCTCGCAAAATCTTCAGGAGCACCATCAGCTCCTCTTTTTGCATTCGATCGATCTCGTCAAGCAACACCACGACACGCTTCGGAACACGCGAGATCGCGTCATGAAGTTCCTGAATCTCCTCTCTCTGGGATTGTGCAGGTACAAATTCCTTAATGCCACCGAGAAAATTTACGGAGCCACTCACCATGCGCGCGAAAGCACGAGTCTGCTTCTGAAGGATCGACACGCTCACATATTTTCTGCACTCAGTAGCAATATCTCTAAATAAATCTTGCGCCAGAGTAGCTTCAGAACCAGGCAGCCAAGCACTGAATGAAACCACAATCGCATAGGGTTCGATTGCTATTCGAAGAAGATTGAGAACGGAGGTCTTTCCGTCGCCGAGTCCCCCGTGTAGCGCCACAATTGGCGTTCGCAGTGTCAAAGCGCGGAGGGCGAGTTGCTCGACGATGGCTGTTCGACCGATGATGTCCTGGGCAAAATCGCTGATCGAATCGTCGCCTTCGCGCGCCTCCCATATGGCCTCGGAGGCTTTGTCGGGGCGGAATTGAAGCCGCAGTTCGTCGCGAGTAACGGTTGCGGGCTTTGCTGTCCGACGCCAGAATTCCAGCCAAATCAGGATAGCCAGCGTCGAGAAAAGAGTAAACGCAGCGATGAGAGGGCGTTGGGTGAAGGCTGTCGAATTGATCAGCGAGGCAAGGATTAGGCCAGTCGCAACGATTGTTACAACGCTTGTAATTCCTGCGCACCATGACCGAAAGAACCTACGTAACCACTTCACGGCGGGTGGAAGCGCCAATCCAACGACGCCTATCACGAGAACGGCTAATTCGACTCTGTATGTGGCAGGTCCGTCGAATTCTCTGGTATCCCAGAGATATTGAATCTTCTTGTGCAGAAGCGGTGCGAATACCGAATCGCGGGTGAACAGACGCCAACCCGAACTCAGTAGCGCCGCGGTGATGCAGCCGAGACCGAGCCTTCGCAGTTGCTCCCGAAGATAACGCGGAAGAATCGGCCGAAAGGGAACAAGACGACTCGATATTTTCGAAAACAGTGACAAGGACGAATTCTTTTGGTTAGGCTATTCTAACGCCAATCATATTCGCAGGAGACGCAGACAGTTCGGAACGGGTCGTGCGTGAAAGCCTCCCTCGTTCGTCGCCATGAGGGAAAGGGTATCACGGCGCGAAGCGAAAAAACCGATCCCCTTCGGGGATCAACTGGTGACTGAACGTCGATGTCGCTACGCCGTCTGAAAGGCCCGCACGGCAGACTCGCTCTTAAGCGCGATACGCAACCGGCGCGCGTGCAGCCCTGCGGTAGCCCTAACCTCGGCGAGCAACCCTGCCGCATCAGTAGTGCCACCGCCATGATCGATGCGCTCAGCAAGCCGCTGGAGGGCGTCGCGGGCATCCAGCGCGACCACCGTGAGCAGTTCGTTCTGCTGCAAATTAGCCATCATGATAGTTAGCTCGGATGTTCACGAAGCGCGCCGGGGGAGAATCCGACGCGCCCGTTAATGCCCCCCGGCAGAGCGTTACGTGCGCCAAGGGGAAGAGACGCTTTGCAGCTCTGCCGGTACTCCGAGCGGGAATATGGAAGGTTCCCGCCCGGAGAAACTTGATTCCTCGGCATGTGCGGACGCCGCAACAGTGCAGCGGGTCCGCGCACGCGCTCGCCGTACCTCTACGGCGAGGTCGTGAACGTGCCGGTCACAAACGAACCCGGACGGCGGGTGATCAGCGCGAGGCGCTTTTCAGCCCGGACCGCCACCAGGTTCTGCGTGAAGAACGTCGAGTGCTCCGTCGAGATATCGATCTGCATTTCCATGCGATCACGAATCTCCGCAGCGATGGGGCTGCCGGAACCGACGAGGAACGTGCCCTGCGTGATGTTCGTGGTCGGAACCACGGTCAACCCGAAGATGTTCTGCGTCGGATTTGCGATGCCGAAGCCGACACCCGCCAGAGAACCCTGCTGCGGATCGCCCAGAATGTAGCGCCCGAAGCCGTCCTTGGTCAAACGGATATCCCACCAGTCGGTCGGATGCATCACCACGAACGTCGGAGGAAGTTCCTTCGCCGCAGTGATCTGCTGGATCGCGCGACCGACGAGGTCGATCTTGTTCCAGCCTTTGATCGGAATCAGCAGGCCGGTGGTGAACGCCGAGGCCTGCGGAATCAGACCGTGCAGGTCTTCTCCGACGTTATCGCCGGAAAGAAGCTGCAACTCTTCTTCGAGGTTGACGTAGTATGGCATCATCGTCCGCAGGAACGTCATCAGCTCTCCGAAGTCTTCGAGCACCTGGCGCGATGCCGGAATCCAGTGGCGATGGTCTTCACGCGCTCGGACACCGTCGCAAAGGTGACCTGATTCTCCGGCTTCACAGCCGCTTCAGCGACCGGCGACGCAATCGTCATCGGCGTCGCGACCTTCACGAAATCGATAACCTGGAACGTCGTCGGGTTCGCGGTGAACAGGTCGCGGACCGTGAGTTGCTGCGTGGGTTCACGAGTCAGCCCAGCGAGGCGCTGGATCGCCAGTACGCCCGACGTAGCGGTGCCGACGGCGGCATCGGTGATCGTGGTCTTGCGCGCGAAGGATTCGAAGGCCCTGCTGTCGAAGGTGACAATCGCCGCCCCTTTTTTGTCCCGCAGGAGGCGACCAACTGAGTCGTTTTCTTCAACGCTCTTGCGGAAGTCTTCGCCGGGATCGGAGCTGAAAATCCGCCCCGCTGCGGCAATATCCTGCGCATCGACCTGTTTTTGTAGGGCCACTATCGCTGATTTGGTCTCCGATAGTGCGTCTCCAAAGTCTTTTTTTTCTTTCACCGCACGTGTGAAATACGTTTGCAACTCTGCCTTCAGAGCAATGAGCGATGCGTCTTGCATAACAATCTTCCTGTGCTGCTGGTTTTTTGGATTTCGCCAGAATTGGAGTGGTGCTACGCAGGCGAGATGCCCGGAGTCCGGCTACATTCAGATTGGCTGCTCGCGGCGTTCGTGGATGCGGGTGGTCGAACCGGCGCGCATCGAAACGAAGGTGGTTGCAGTCTGTGCGCTGATCTTAGTAACGCACGGTTTCCGGTTTGATGCAATCGCCGAAACATTCGATGCCAGTTTCGGGTGTCTTGAGAACGTGGCGGAGCTGAACCCAAAAAAATATTTTCTTTTTTTTGGGTGGGCATCACCGTACACATATTGCCTCTCGACGCCAATCCGCATACGCGCACGTTGATCTCCATCACACCCAAAACCCGCGCGGGCCTGCTTTTTTTCTTCCCTTCTGTTTAAAAGTTAACAAGTCAACAGCCCTGCAATTGGGGAGCACTTGCCCACTATCAGCGTTTCGTTTTGCTGTCAAGTTTCTTTGAAACACCCTTTCGTTTTCAATGGTTTACGAATTGACAGATAAAGGCGCGATCTTATACGGTTGGGACTGGTCGTGTCCACTGTCGGGCGGGCCAACGTGGAGCAAAGAATCATGGCGAAAAAACAGGAATCACCGCGGATTGAACACTTCACCTTCCAGCAGGCCGGAGACTATCTCGGCAAGAGCGCGGAGGCGATGCGGATGGCATGTCGGCGGGGACAGTTTGCCAGCTTCAAGGTAAACGGGCGCACGTTCATCTCCAAGCGGGACATCGATGCCGTTTTCGATGCGGCCCGTGTGGCTGGCGGGGCCAAATAAAAAGGCCCAACGTTGCCAGGCGAAGGGCCTCAAAACGGATCACATCGAACATGACCACTCTATCAGATTCCGGTGACGTAATACCGGCGACGCCGCGGACCGTGAAGAGACCCGCGTTTCAGTTTTACCCCAGCGACTGGCTCGCGTCGATGGCGATCATGCTCATGACCCCGGCCGAGGAAGGCGCTTACGTCCGTCTTCTGTGCCATTGCTGACTGCAAGATGATTGCGGCTTGTTGGACAACGATGAGCAGTTGGCGGTGCTCTCTCGGCTGGGTCGAGCAGCGTGGAAGAACAGCGCCGAACGGCTGAGAAAACAGTTCGTCACGCGCGACGGACGCTTGTATAACGAGAGGCTCTTGCAGGTGCGGGCGGCGTCGGATAAATGGCATGAAAACCAGAAGCAATCGGGGAAACTTGGAGCCGACAAACGCTGGCGTCGGGATGGCGACCCTATAGCGACCCCATCGCGACCCTATAGCGAGCCTATAGCTCGCGCAAGGGTTAGCTCTTCTTCTTCTTCTTCCTCTTCTTCTTCTACTTCTGAAAGTCAAAACCATTGCGCATCTGGCGATGCGCGTGGCTCTGATTCTTCCGATCACGAGCCAGAAACCCCGCCGACCGACACGCTGTTCGCGATGCCGGTAACGTCGCCCCTTCCGAAGAAGTCTGGACGCGGACTGACACGGCAGCAGGAACACTGGTTCAAAGACTGGTGGCCTATTTACTGGCTTCACAAGAGCAAGAAGCCCGCAGAGGTGGCGTTTGGGAAACACGTGACGACCGAGGACCGCTTCCAGCTTGTGATGAGCGCGACGCGCGCACAGGCAGCCGAGATGTTTCAGCGCGAAACCGGCAAACGCCCCTACGGGGCATCGTGGCTGAACGATGAACGCTGGGAAGACCCTGCCGATTCTCCCGCTGCGGCAAGCTGCCTCTCCACTTACCCGAAGTACGAATCCCCGAAAGAAGACGACACCCAATGATTCTGGAAAAAGGCTTGCCCTGCAACATCGACGCCGAGAAGTTTTTGCTGGGGTCGATCCAACTGGAAGGCAACGAGCGGTTCGTGGCGTGCGCCGCGGTGCTCGCTGAGCGTGACTTCGCCCTGGAGAAGCACCGCTTGATCTGGACCGCGATGCAGACATTGGATGCAGCCGGTCGCGTTATCGGACGCGTGGAAGTGGCGAATGAGCTGACGCGGTTGAACCAGCTCGAATCGGTCGACGGCCTCAGCTACCTCATCTCGCTCGACGACGGAATGCCCCACATCGCAAACCTCGATAGCTACGTGCAGATCATTTGCGACAAGTCGGTGTTGCGGCAGATTGCCATTGCTGCGCAGTCGCTCATGAACCGCGCGTTGCTGGCGGGCGATGAGCCTGGGAACCTGCTGGCGGACGCTGAGAGGACATTGGCGCTTCTTTCTCAGCGCGATGATTCGCGCGCGGTATTTATGAATCCCGGCGGCATTATGGACGGCTTCGCTGGTGGCTTCGACGCCTTCATCACACCGTCGCGCGGCGGCAACGGCATCCACCTTCCGTGGCCTGATGTTGACTCGCTGGTGTGTTCGCTACAGCCCGCCGACTTCATGGTGCTCGCGGCACGCCCATCGCACGGAAAGACTTCCGCCGCGTTGCAGATCGCGCTGGCGACAGCAAAGGCAGGCAAGGGAGTCGCGTATTTTTCACTGGAAATGTCGCGGGACGCACTGATACGCAGGTTGATTTCGGCGGTGGCGCTGGTGGACTCCCAGAAGATGAGAAATGGTCATCTCAGCGCCGACGAGCGCGAGCGGATTCGCTCGGCCAGGCAGGAAATCGAATCTCTGCCGATCTGGACCCCCGACTACCGTGGATACACCACACCCGCCATTCGGCGTGCGCTGAAGATGCTTATGGCGACGCACGAAATCGGCGCGGTTATAGTCGATCACTTTCACCTGCTTCAGTCGATAGGTCACGAGGAAGATCGCCAACGCTACGGGCGGGCGGCGGATGACCTCCAACGCTACGCGAAAGAATTCTCGCTGCCGTTCGTGGTGCTCGCTCAGCTCAACCGGAAATGCGAAGACGAGAATCGCGCACCTGGGCTGTCTGATTTGGCGGAAACAGGGAAGCTGGAACAGAACGCCGACATCGTGATGTTCGCGCACCGGCCCGAATTGTACGCAAAGAATCGGGCCAGACCGGAACTCCACGGCGTCGCTGAATTCATCGTCGCGAAACAGCGGAACGGCCCCGTGGGGAAAATCGACATGGTCTTTTTGAAGCACATCCAGAAGTTCGAATAGGCGGCATAGTGAAAATTTCCTGGAAACTGCGCGACGAATTGTGTCCGCGGGCCGAAAGAAAACCCTGGCACTTCCGCGTCGAGGAAAGCTTCCAGCGCAATCCCGATGCGCCAGTCTCCGAAATCCTGCGGGATGCGGGCCTTGATCCCGGCTTCCGCGAATGGTCAGCGGCGCGCCGCTATGCCGCGCGATTGGTGTTTTTGCTGTGCTGAGAAACGCTGTGCAGCACCTGCCACGGCGCGAAGACGATGCGGGAGTCTGGGCCGAGTGCGGGGTAAAGTGGCTGGTTTTTCGGAGGCAGGCTCCGAAAAAGACGCCCTTCGAAAAGGCAACGATTACGGGAAAGTTCGCGGAAACCCTCCCCCTAGGTCGCGCGGGCCTCTGGCCAGAGATAATGACCGCCCTACCCCACCGGGAGGCCCAACGGTAGCCCCAGCGGTGGTACCAGCGGGCGCAGCCTGGGCAGGCGTTGGTCCAGTCGCGCGAAACGGAAACGAGGGCACGTTGCGCCTGGTGCCGCGAACGTGGCGGTTCCGCTGAGGATTCTGAAAAGGGGCTGGTGTGGGCTGGTGGCGGGGTGGCAAGAAAGGGGGTGGTGGAAATGGCCTGGTTTTCGGCGGTATACGGTTCGGCGGTGGTGGGCTGGCTCGCGCGTCGCTGGCGGGCGGCGCTGGTGGCCTTGACGGCGGTGAGCTGGGCGGCTGGCGGCGGTGGCGCGCAACTACCCTATGAACGGCAAAAGGCCCGCCGTGGTGGTGGGCCTCGTGTCGGGTTTGTTGTTGGTGACCGGCTACTTGGCGATCCGGTATACGCGTTCGCCTGCGGCGTTTTTTTCCGAGATTACGTCGAGGCCGTGCTTCCGTTTCAAGCTACCGCCCTGGCTCACGATGGCCCGCGTGGTGTGCTGCTGCCAGCCGAACTTTTTCATGATCTCGGCCAAGCCAGCGCCACCAGCGCGTTTCAGCATCTCGATCAGCACCGCCTGTTTGCTGGTGGCTCGCGGGCCATTGGCCTTGGCCTTCGGTGTGGCTGGGGCGGCGGTTGCCTTAGGGGTGGTGGCCTTGGCCTTCGTAGTGGCCTTGGCGGCGGGCTTCTTCGTGGTGGTGGCTTTTTTCATGGGTGGCTCTTTTCGGTACCAAATTGGTACAGCACCGACATTCGCTCGGTTCGTGGAACGGTTGCAAGTCAATTCGTGAACTACGAACAAAATAGTTTTCAGGGCCGCCAGCGCAGCGCGCGCAAGCGCAGCCCCTATGGTGCGGCCGGGTGGCGGAAGCGCGCTGGTGGCGGCGGTGAGGCTGGGGCGATAGGTTCAGCGAGCGCGCGAACGTGGAAATTTGTCGATGATTCGGGTGATCACAGAAACTCGTCACCCTCGAAATTTGTCGGCTGATCGAGGCACTGCGGATTCCTGATTTGGAGACCCGCTGGCCTGCGTGGAAATTTGTCGAATGAAAGGGGAAATATGGAAAACGAAGAACCGGAAGTGCTGGGGGTCGAGGTGACGACCGTGGTTGAACGCTTCATCGCTGAATTGAAGAAAGTGAATCGGCGGATCGATGCGCTGGAAGTCATCGTCGGCGAACAGCAGGAGTGCCTCCGGGATTCAATCGACACCTTGAAAAAGCTGGTATCAGGTCGAACGGATTGGAAGCGGCCCGACGCGGCGAAGGCAACGACGAACTGAAGGAATGAGACACATGAACATCAAAACGGTACTATTCGAAAACATCAAGACTAAACGCCCCCGAGCGGTCGCCATCCCGGAAGCAATTCCGCAACGGGACAAAGGCAAAGCCCGCGAGAGGGCCGCAAAACCGACAGCCAGGAACCTGTCGAAGCCCATCACCAAGGAAGACGAAGCCAGCATGCAGAAGATGTGCGATGAGTTGAACAGCAACCCCAACTGGCTGTTCGATGCGTTCCTTCGGGGCACGAGGACCTCGGTGATCAAGAAGCCAGGAGCAACCGCATGATCGGCGCGGGCGACTCATTGATCGAAGCCATCGCGAACGCGGTGGCCTCGCGCCTTCAGCACTGGGCTGGCACTACCCAGCGCCTGCTCGACATCGAACAGGCGGCGCAGTATCTCGGCATGACGACGGCGGCGCTGCGGCACAAGGCAGGCTCCGACATCCCGGTGGTGAGGATCGACTGCAAGCTGCGCTTCGACCGACGCGATCTTGACCAGTTCATCGACCGCGCCCCGCGCGAAGGCGTATAAGCGGACCCCGCAGAGGTAACGTGTCGTCAATGAGAAAGAAAAAACATACGCGCGCGCTCATACCCACGATGCTGGCGGTCGTAAAAGGTGGTCATCATGCCTCGCGGTAAAAGTGGATCGAGCCAACCGTTTCAGCGACCAGGCACCAAGAATTGGTACATCCGCTACACCGTGCCCGGTGAGCCGGTGGAGAGGACCGAATCGACCCGCACATCCGATGAGAGGAAAGCCAGGAAAATCCTCGCCGCGAAACAGACCGAGGCCAACCAAGGGAAGACCGGCCCGCGTGGCGTCACGGTGGGCAACCTGCTCGATCTCTATTTGGACGACAAACGCAAAGCGGGTAAACCGCTGGCGAGCGCCGAAGGCTACATTCGGCTGCACCTGCGTCCGGCCTTTGGAAATCTGATAGCGGAAAAGATCACCACAGATCACATCGACCGTTTTATCGCCATGAAGAAGGCCGCAGGAAAAGCGAACGCTTCGATCAACCGGTGGCTCGAAGCACTGAACAGGGCTTACACCATCGGGCGGGATGAGCGCGACCCGCAACTCGTCAGGAAGACGCCGAAGATCAATATGCTCGATGAGACCGGCAACGTGCGCGAAGGGTTCTTAACCCACGAGCAATACGAGGCCCTGCTGGCTGAACTACCGCCGCACCTGCAAACGTTGTTGGTCCTCGGGTTTCATTTGGGAATGCGCAGAGGCGAGTTGGTGAAACTCAAATGGTCCCAGGTCGAATGGCACGCGAATTCGATCCGCCTGGAAAAGGCCCAGACGAAGAGTAAGCAGGCTCGCCTGGCGCCGCTGTACGGCACGCTGCGCAAGTGGCTGGAGGCTGCCTACGTCGCGCGCGATGCGGATTGCCCGACAATCGTGGCGTACCAGAGCGCGCCTCTGACTAAACCAGGCGAAAGTAGTTCCATCGCAGAGACCAAAACGGCGTGGGCCAGTGCTCGCATCCGGGCCGGTGTACCCGACATTCTGATCCATGATTTACGGCGCACGGCGGTTCGCAACATGGTCAGGGCTGGAATTCCCGAGAAGACGGCCATGCTGATCAGTGGCCACAAAACGCGGTCCATGTTCGACCGCTACACCATCATCGACGAGAAGGATATCGAGCTGGCGGGGCAGAAGTTAGAGGCGTTCGAAAGGGCGGAAAAGGAAGTTCGTGCAAAAGTTCGTGCAGTCGGGCAAAAAGCGACTGAGGATGCGGAGGCTGGAAATGCGTATAACGTCTAAACGTTGTATGGAGTTACGAAGTGGTGCGCCCGGTATGATTCGAACATACGACCTTCTGGTTCGTAGCCACGTCCAGCGCTAAACCATGCTCTGCAACGCTAACGTTTCATGGACACGCGAAGACGCGGTTGGCGCCGCTTCGCACCCCTTTTCTTCGAAGTTCGTGCAGTCCGTGCCGTCGGCTTGAATCGCACTCGAACCGTAGCCCCTAACGTTGTGCCCCCTGCAAAGAAGAGCAGCAAAGACACCCCCCCCGCGCTGGATTATTTTCGGTCAACAATTGGCTCGACATCTGCCGCATATTAGCCGGTTAGCTTTTCCTTTGCGATACGGATGATTGCTCTGGCGCTGTCACTTTACGCTGGTGGCGTTTGTTATATGAACCGCCAGGCGTGCATGTAACAAACGCGACTGGAGTCTAAAGCCAGAGTGCCGAGGGGTTAGAGCGATCCCTTCGGCGAGGTTTTGGAATCCAGTTCACGACCGAGAGGAGTGGTAGCCTCGGATTTTGCGCCGGGAAGTGGTTACTCCACGTAAAAGCCTTCGCGGGCGCGGATCTGGAGACCTTTCGTCCCGCCGAGCACAACTTCGATCGTGCGCCATACATGGTTATTGCCCGGCGAAGGTTGGAATGCCACGAGGTATCCGTGCATGAGGTCCTGCGAGACTTTTTCGAAGACGGGGGCAATATCACTCAAGCGGTGAATCAGGAACTGGCTTCCGCCGGTGGCTTGCGAGATTCTGCCCAGTTCACCGATCAGTTGCCGGTGTTCCAGGGCTTCGCCTTCGACGATGGTGTAAATCGGAATACCCCTGGACCTGGCGCGTTCGATGGAGACAGCCGATGTGAGCATACTGGCGTTGTCGCTGCCATCGGTAAATACGATGATGAACTTTTTCCCGCCGCGCGAGGAGAGGTCGCGATTGACGCGAACGAGGGCGTCATAGAGTGCGGTATTTCCCGCAGCATGGGTCTTGAAAATGGCGCGCCTGGCGGCGTCTTTGTCGGTGGTCAAAGGCTGGTTCTCGTTCACCGATTCGTTGAAGGTGTACACTGCGACCGAATCGGCGGGACGCAGATCGTCCACAAACTGCAGGGCGGCGGCTTTCAACAGGGGCAGGGTGTTTGCCATGCTGCCGGTGGTATCGAAGAGCAGCGCCACCGAGACAGGGGCGTTGTGATTTTCGAACGCTAAGACCGGTTTCGAATTACCTTGTTCGAGAACGCTAAACTGGCCGGCATCCAGGTCGTCGACATATCGGCCGCGGCTGTCGGTGACGGTGGTATAGACTTCCACGACGCGGCCGTCGGCTTTGAACACCGGGTCGTTGGGCGGAGGCGGAGGGTTGTCGGGATGGGTCCAGTTCCCGGATGGATCGACTGGCGCGGTATCCGGTACAGCGGCGGATTCCGGCTCGGGCAGGAGCGGTCCGACGATCTGCTTACGAAGCACCCGGGCCACCATCTGAAAATCTTCGAATCCCCCCTGGAAATACGAGCCGGGCGGAGAGTTGGAAATCGCCAGCCAGGAGCGGCCGAAGATTGTCTGTTGAGGGTCTTCGATGGGGATGAAGTTGTGCTTGCTGAGCAGTTGCGGGTCTTCCGCCACGAGGAGATACGAGGGATCGAGGACCGCGCCGTAGACCGAGCCGCTTAGTGCCGCCAGCGTCGCGGCATCGTCCGGAGAATTGCCCAGGGATGCGAACGAGGGTACGTTCTGCAGCCGTTTGACGACTTCGAAGGCTTCGAGACGCGCTCCGGTGAGGCGCAGTAGCCGGGCAGGCACGGATTCGTCCAGATCATCTGCGCCGCCAGCCATTGCGCGGAGGGTTTCGATTGCCCCGGCGGAGGGATTCGGCGAGCGCATGACTTCGCATGCCTGGCGGAAGAACTGCGCCGCCTGGGAGCTCGATATCGCGCCGGACTGCGTGCCGAGTACGGTCAGTCCCACGAGCGAGTGCCAGGCGCCCAGGAGGAGGTTGCGGCGCTCTGGCGGAGCTTTCTTCGCGCCGTCGCCGAAAGCTGCCAGGGCGGTGAATTCGGGAGCATCGAGCGCCGGCAGTTTCTCGAAATAGCGGAACAGGTTATGCCACTCGGCCTGATGCTGGACGAGCAGCCGGGCTGCCGCGGCAGTGAAAGGCACGGCGCGCTTATCCTGGAGTTCGCTAATGGAAACGAGGACCGGCGCCGACACGCGATGCGAGAGAATCTCGTCGCTGCCGCCGTTGCCATAGGCGCGGGCGCCCCATGCCTCCGGGCCGCCGGGGAAGTTCACCCTACCGGAAGGTTGAATGATCTTCTGCAGGATCGCGGCCTGCCAACGTTCCGCGGCGGTGGGCAGTCCGGAAATCGGAATGGAATCGCGATACCAGTTGTAGAAAGACTGGGCGCGGTCGGCCGTCTGAGTGATGTACTGCTGGCGCGGCAAATCAGCGTGAAACACATCGAAATAGAAAGCCAGCAGGCGGCCCTGGTCTTTGTCGAAGAGAGCGTGTAGAAACTGCGCCGGGTTTTCGGGTTTGGCGCCCGCCAGTTTGGACCATGCAGGCTCGGCTTGGGCGCCCCCGGGGACGAATACGTGTGTCCCGGCGAGCGTGATGGAATCGCCGAAGTCCGCGATCAGCCTGGGATATTTGACGATCAGATTGTTCAATCCGATGGCCGAAACCACCGCTCCAGCGGTTTCGTTATCCATGGCAGCCAATCCGCGATAGACATTGGGGAAGCGCGAATCTCTGGAAAAAATCTCGATCGGCCCACCGGGCAAATCGGGAACGCCCTTGAGGAGCACGCCCCAGGCGGCTCCGCCAATCAGGCGGGCATTTTCGTGGGGAATCCCGAAACTGAACTCGTGCTTCTGTTGCATGGCTTGTTTCAGAGCCAGTTCGTCCACCCCGAGGCACACCAGAGCCCACTGGCGGAGTCCATCATCGGTGCGGTCGCCAGGTTCGATGGAATATTGATCGCCTTTGGAAACCAGCTTCCAGCCGGATTGCGCCAGAATTTCGCGGGATTTGCGGACATGCTCGTCGGTATCGAGGGACAAGCGCATGAACGTGGACTCGCCGCTACGCTCGCCCAGAGCTTCGAGCGCTGCGACGGTCGCGATGAAGATGCGAATTTCATCGGTGGCCTCGCTGGTCGGGCCCCCCTCGACGATAGCTCGGGCGTAATCCAGGAAGAAATCGTCGTAGGAAGGATCGTCTTTTAACTGCGCCACGGCCGAAAAGGCTTTGATGCCACCGGGCACGGGGGATTCGCCGGCTGTCGCGGCGCGCAGGTCGAGAGTGTTGATTTCGGAAGAAAGATCCGCCAGTGGCGCCTTGCCGAGATTGGCCAGGCGATCGTTTACCGTGGCTATATCTTTCGCATGAGGATGCTCCTGGGCGTAATTTCTTAGGTGCTGCCCGGCGCCGGAAAGGTCACCCCTGGCTTCCAGGATCAGCCCCTGGACGTACTCGGCGCGCGGCAACTGATGAAGCTTGTCAAGCCGCATGGCGTCATTGACGGCAGCCAACGCGCTGTCGAATTCACGCACTTGATACAGCGCCACGCCGAGCATCAGATCGGCTTCGATGTAGACGTGCTTCTTGTCGGCGGCGATCAGGGTCCGAGCCGTGGCCCCGGCGGTTTTCCAATCCTTTAGGTTGATCTCGACAGTAGTCAGCGCCATGTAAGGAGAAAGCGGCTTGGGGTCAAGCTCGATCGCGCGTTGCAGTGCCCTGCGGGCTTCTTCGGCTTTGCCCAGATTGGAATAAAGGATCCCGAGCGCGGACCAGCCGGCGGCAAATTTCGGCGCCCGTTCCACAACCGTACGCATGGGGGTTTCGGCCACCGCCCAGTTGCGCGCCAAGACCAGATTTACCGCCTGGTTCCAACTCTTAGAGGCGGCGTGCGGCACGCTCGGATCGCGCTCGTTGCCGAGGACGGTAGCGCGGGTCGCGGGCGCTAAGACGATATCCGGCAAATGGGGGTTATTCATGATCGACCGGTCCGACAGGTCAATCTGGCTCGAGACGAAGCCCTTGTCGTACACTTCGAGCATGCAAGCCACAGGGACCATATTGAGGCCGGCAAAAACCTGACCGAAAGGATCGACGTCGAGACGTACGTAATATTCCCCGGTCCTGGGCGATGCTACGCCTTCGCGCACGGGCTGATCCTCACCATTGCATACTCGCTGCACGGTGACCATGTGGCCCAGAGGTGAACCGTCATCGCGGACGACCTTTCCGCGAAAGATGGTGTCGTCGGCTTGCACCGGGAAGGCCCACAGGAGCATGCCCAGGAGCGGCGGTAAAAGTCGGCTTCGTGTATCACCCACAGTAGATTCAGGATACCGCCATTCCGCCGATTAATTCCGGTCGATCTTGATTCGGCGATGAATTGTAGAAGAGCCGAAGTGCGCAGATGGCCTGAATGTCGTATTATCCAAAAACTCGAACTGGCGCAGGCAGTACCCATGATCGGAAAACATGGGTGAAATCGCATGTTGACGACTGAACCGCGGGATTGCTATTGAAGGAGCATGGCGAGAGCCGCGCAGATTAGTTCGTCGCCAAATATCGCAATTCAGATCGAACACGGGCCGATTGAACGGCTTCTGCCCCGGGCTAACAATCCGCGTACTCATACAGCCGCGCAGGTCGCTCAGGTGACAGCATCCATTCGCGAATTCGGATGGACCAACCCCATTTTGGTTGGCTCCGATGACGACGTCATCGCCGGTCACGCGCGTCTCCTGGCTGCCCGGAAACTGGGCATGAAAGAAGCGCCTGTGATTGTGCTCGGCCACTTGTCGAAAGCGCAGCGGCGCGCGCTCGTCATCGCGGACAACCAACTGGCTCTCAACTCAGGCTGGGACGAAGAATTGCTCCGCATCGAATTGGCATTGCTCCAGGACGCCGCCGACGGCGTAGCGGACGAAGATTCGATCCCGGAACTGCCGGAAACGCCGACCACGGTTCTGGGCGATATCTAGTATAACGTTTCACTAAAGTATTTCCTGATTGAGGGCGGCGAATTTGTTCCAGCGGTGGACGACGGGCGCGGCGTTGATCTCTGCGATCCCCTGAAGAATTCTCTGCCGAAGTTCGGTCCATGA
>Ga0302319_10012035_pt1 | contig 16354 bp, 19 predicted proteins | sample Bog_T0_2_FD_203319 | JGI IMG/M metagenome (GOLD analysis project Ga0302319, IMG submission 203319) | Peat permafrost microbial communities from Stordalen Mire near Abisko, Sweden - Bog_T0_2 | ecosystem: Environmental > Terrestrial > Soil > Wetlands > Peat | place: Sweden: Abisko, Stordalen Mire...
TGATTCCGAAAGCCAAACAGGCACTGGAAGCGACACGGATCAGCTACGAGTCGGGGGGCACGCCACTTCAGGATGTGGTGCTCTCCGAACGGGCACTGTGGGACGTGGAATCGACCGCCCGCGAACATTTTGCCGACTATCAAACGGCGCTGGCCGACCTTGAAGCAATCGTCGGCAGCAACGCCAACCCAAATACCCCTACCTCGAAAACAACGCACACAAATACCCAATGATTACCAAACCTCTCTCCCGGCGCGCCGCACTGACCGCACTCACATTGGGAACCATCGGTCTTGTGGCTTGCACCCACAAAAGCGCAGCGGACGGGGATCCGAACGTAGCCTATTACACTTGCACCATGCACCCGTCGGTGCGTTCGCAGGATCCAAATGGAAACTGTCCGATTTGCGGGATGCATCTGGTGCCGGTGATGAAGAATATCTCGCCTGGGCCAGGGGCAGGCATCGCAACGGGCACGGCGGCGGGGCCGCTCGAGTTCAGCGTACCGGTGGCAAGGCAGCAGCAGATCGGGGTGACTTACGCGGCGGTGGAAAAAAGGCGATTGCAACGGACCATTCGGGCAGTGGGCACCGTGGAACCCGACAAGTCGCGGCAATGGAATATCGTGGCGCGGGTGGAAGGGTATGTGCAGAAGCTCGAGGTCACTTCGCCGGGTGAGCATGTTAGTGAGGGACAACCCCTGCTGACAATCTACAGTCCCGACCTGCTGACAGCTGAACGCGAGTTGGTGAACCAACTCGACACACGTGGCAACGGAGGGGCCGATGGGAATGATCCATTAATCCAAGCGGCGCGCGAACGGCTGGAACAGTGGGGTGTAACGCCGGAGCAAATTGCCGATTTGGAGAAGAACCGGAAACCGTGCCAATTTCTTACGCTGTGCTCACCATTCGCAGGAGTCGTGCAACAGGCTCCTCCGGAGCAAGGCCGGAAGGTGATGGTTGGCGATCTTCTGCTGGCGATCGCCGATTTATCGGTGGTGTGGGTTTGGGCGGAGTTTTATGAAGAGGAAGGACCGATGCTCGCCAGGGGGCAGAATGCGTCCTTGAGTGTGCGGGGGTACCCAGGGGAAGTATTCGAAGGAAAAGTCGCGACGATCGACCCGTTCCTAAACGAACTGACACGAACGACGCGGGTACGGATCGATACTCCGAATACCGACCTGAAGTTAAGGCCGGGTATGTATGCAAACGTTGAGTTAACGGTGGACAGGGGCCAGGGACTTACCATCCCGATCAGCGCGGTCATGCCGACGGGGGAGCGAACGCTGGTCTATGTGGGAAAAGGCGACGGCAGACTGGAGCCACGATACATCGACCTGGAAGGCACGTTTGATGATCGCTATGAGGTCAAACGCGGATTGCAGGAAGGCGAGGTCGTCGTAGCGAGCGCCAACTTCCTGATTGACGCGGAATCCCAGGTGGAAGGGGCCGTGAAATCCTTCGAGGGCCCTGATGATGTGAAATCCGGGGCTGACCAATGATTGAGCGCATCATAGAAGCGAGCGTTAGGAATAAGTTCCTCATTTTCATCTTCACCTTCCTGGCTGTCGCGGCGGGAATTTACGGTCTTCAACATACGCCGCTCGACGCGATACCCGATCTTAGCGACGTACAGGTCATCGTTTCGACCGATTGGGAAGGGCGTTCGCCCGATCTCGTGGAAGATCAAGTTACTTACCCAATTTCCACGGCGTTCATCGCCGCGCCGAAGGTCAAGTTCGTCCGGGGCGAGTCAATGTTTGGCAAATCATTTGTGTATGTCATTTTTGAAGACGGCACGGATATCTACTGGGCGCGTTCGCGGGTACTCGAATATCTCAACTCGATCCGTGGCTCCCTGCCGGAAGGGGTGAATCCGGTGATAGGACCGGACGCCACCGGGGTGGGATGGGTCTATGAATATGCCCTGGTGGATGACACGGGGAAACACAACCTGGCTGATTTGCGATCCATCCAGGACTGGAACCTGCGGTATGCCTTGTCGTCGGTGAAAGGGGTGGCGGAAGTCGCGGCGGTGGGCGGCTTCGTCAAGGAATACCAGGTCGATCTCGACCCCAACGCGCTGCTCGCCTATAAAATTCCCCTAAGCGATGTCGTCAATGGCATCAGGATGAGCAATGGCGATGTGGGCGGGAAAATATTCGAGGTTGCGACGACAGAGTATTATGTACGCGGGCGCGGCTACATCCGAGACGTCAAGGACATAGAGAACATCGTACTGAAGGTGGAGAATGGGACGCCAATCTATGTCAAGAATGTCGGCACGGTGCACCTGGGCGGCGACATCCGGCGCGGTATCGCGGAGCTGGATGGGAAGGGCGAAACAGTAGGCGGGATCGTTGTGATGCGATATGGAGAAAATGCGCTGAACGTGATCGACGGGATCAAAAAGAAGATCGATGAAATCAAGGCCTCGCTGCCGCCCGGTGTTCGGATCGTTCCCACGTATGATCGCAGTGATCTAATCAGGCGGGCCATCGACACGCTCCGCGAGAAACTGATCGAGGAGAGCATTGTCGTGGCGCTGATCTGCCTCGTCTTCCTGTGGCACGTCCGCTCGGCTCTTGTTGCGATCATTACCCTGCCAATCGCGATCATCCTGTCATTCGTCCCGATGTACTACATGGGTCTGACAAGCAACATCATGTCGCTTGGTGGCATTGCTATCGCAATCGGCGCGATGGTCGATGCCGCAATCATCATGGTGGAGAACGCGCACAAGGCGCTGGAGCATTTCCGCGATGCACACGGTCGTGAGCCTGACAACCGCGAACGCGCCAGAGTCATTGTCGCTGCCGCCAAAACTGTGGGGCGCCCCCTTTTCTTCTCATTGCTGGTAATCACCGTAAGTTTCATCCCGGTCTTCTCGCTCACCGCCCAGGAGGGACGACTTTTCAAGCCACTGGCGTATACGAAGACGTTCTCCATGTTCTTCGCGGCGCTGCTCGGCGTGACACTTGTGCCCGTGTTAATGACGCTCCTGATCCGCGGCAAGATCACCCCGGAAATGAAAAACCCGGTGAATCGGTTTTTGATCTGGGCCTACCAACCCCTGGTTGATTTCGTGCTGCGCTTCCGTTGGTTTACGCTCCTGTGTGCGGGGTTGATTCTTGCCGCCACCATTATTCCATTCGAAAAGCTGGGCAGTGAATTTATGCCGCCGCTCAACGAGGGGACGTTGCTGTACATGCCAACCGCGGTACCAGGCATGTCGATCACCGAGGCGGCCAAGATACTGCAGATCCAGGATCGGCAACTAAAAGAGATTCCCGAGGTCGAAACCGTGTTTGGGAAAGCCGGCCAGTCCGAATCGTCGACCGATCCAGCTCCACTTTCCATGTTTGAGACGATCGTCTCGCTCAAGCCGCTCGACCAATGGCGGCCCGGCATGACCTGGGACAAACTGATCGCGGAAATGAATGCCACGATCAAGACGCCCGGGATGGCCAGCATCTTCTGGATGCCGATCCAGACACGCACGGAAATGCTCTCGACCGGCTTTCGCAGTGTCCTTGGTGTGAAGGTCTTTGGACCAGACCTTGCGGGGATTCAGAAGGTCGCGATCCAGATCGAAAAGGCGTTGAGCGATTTCCCGGATACGCGCAGTGTCTTCGCGGAACGGACAGCCGGCGGATATTTCCTTGATTTCACGGTCAACCGGGAAGCCGCCGCGCGCTATGGACTGACCGTTCAGGATGTGAATGACGTTGTGGAAACGGCCATTGGCGGGAAGACGATCACCACGACTGTGGAAGGGCGCGAGCGCTATCCAGTCAATGCGCGTTACGCACGGGATTTCCGGCAGAACCTGGAGGTACTCAAAGGGGTGCTTGTGCCCACGCCAACCGGCGCGCAAGTCCCCATCGGATTGCTCGCCGACGTCGCCTACCGAACCGGCCCGGCGGACATTCGCAATGAAAACGGACAATTGGTGGGATTCGTCTTCGTGGACCTGACGACGACCGATATCGACGGCTATGTACGCAAGGCCTCGGAGCGGATCGCGCAGCGTGTGACTTATCCGCCCGGTTATTATATTCAGTGGGCCGGGCAGTTCGAATATCTCAAGCAAGCCGAGGCGCGTTTGAAGGTCGTGGTCCCGCTGACGTTACTCATTATCTTCGTGCTCATCTATATTAACACGCAGTCGGCGATAAAGACCTCGATCGTATTGCTTGCCGTGCCGTTCTCGCTGGTTGGCGCCTTCTGGCTGCTCTACCTGCTCGGCTACAACATGAGCGTGGCAGTATGGGTGGGGCTGATCGCGCTGGCTGGACTCGATGCCGAGACCGGGGTCGTCATGCTCCTCTATCTTGATAACGCATGGGAGAAATTTCGAGCGGAGGGACGGATGAACTCAATGGCCGATCTTTACGCGGCAGTAAAGGAAGGCGCGGTGCGACGGATACGGCCAAAGGTCATGACTGTGTGCGCGATCTTGTTCGGCCTTCTCCCGATCATGTGGTCGCCTGCCACGCAAGCGGGCGCCGATGTGATGAAGCGGATCGCTACCCCGATGATAGGCGGCATCGTAACGAGCGCCATTCTCGAGTTGCTTCTCTATCCAGTGATCTTTGTAATCTGGAAGAAGCGCGGGTTCCGCGTAGCGGATGTTTGATCCGAATTAGTTGCCAAGAGCGGAGCCGCGGTAATCGACGTCGGCGGCGTTCGGATCGTGCTGGGGCTCGTCGGGGACGCCGGGTTTGGGATAGTCGGCGGCAATCTGGCGGCGGGAGGTAGGCACGATGCGGTAGGCGCCACTGGCGTTATTGCGCCAGCCGTTCGGGTCGGCGTATTCCTCACCAGAATGATGGAGGCCGGTAACCTGGTCCTCGAGGCCGGTGCCATAGCCCTGCTTGATGATGGTGGGCGTGACAAAGATGAGAAGGTTGCGCTTGGTACGGACGTTGGCGTGCTGCTGGAAGGCGTAGCCAATGCCGGGGATATCGCCAAGGACCGGGACTTTGTTGTGGGTCTTGGTGACTTCATCCTGGAGCAGACCGCCGATGGCAAGAGTGTCGCCGCTCTTGATGAGGACGGTGGACTCGATGTCGCGGGTATCGATAATCGGGCTGCTCACGGTGGCGCCGGAGAAGGTGAAGACGGAATCGGCAACCTTGTTGGAGATTTCCGGCTTCACATTGAGGGTGATGAAGTTGTCCTTGTTGATGGAAGGGGTGACCGTGAGGGTGTTGCCATAATTCTTGTCGGTGAATCCACCGAAGACAGCCTGGGCGGTCTGCTCGTTGAAGTTGAGCTGAGGAACGGGCTGGTTGCGGGTGATCTTGATGGTGGCCTGCTGGTTGTCCGAGGTGACGATCCGGGGATTGGCGAGCAACTCGGCATCGGCGTCCTCATTGAGGAACTGCATTGTGACGCTCATCTGGGGAACGGATAGGATGGCGAACTGGCCGGCAATGGCCTTGAAAAGATCGCTGCCATTGGCGCCAAGGAGGATGTTGCCGGCATTGCCAAAGATATTCGAGCCGGGGCTGAGGGTGTTCGAATTGGTATAGCTTGTCGCGTAGTTGCCGGCAGTCGGGTTGGCTGAATTTCCAGTGGCGGAGGAGGTGGACGTGAACCCGGAGGTGTTCGAACCGCCATAAGTGAACTGCATGGGGGTGGAGGAACTGCCGAAGACGCCGGCCCAATTGAAGCCGTAGCTCTGTTGGGGATTGGCGGTGACTTCCAGGAGGCGCGCCTCGATCATAACCTGCTTGGTGGGCTGATCGACGGTGGCGAGGAAGGCCTTGATGGCATCGAGGTTAGAACCGACCTCGCGGTAGAAGACGGTGTTGGTACGGGGATCGAACTGGGCCGCGACTTTGCTTTCGAGTTCCGCGTTAAGGAGCGGGAGGATTTTCTCAGCGGAAGCGTAGGAGAAGGTGTAGAAGGCAGCCTCGGTGGGCTCGGCCTCTTTCTCTTCCTTGGTCTTCACATAATAGACGCCGTCCTTCTGGAGGAGGATGAGACCCTTGTCAAAAACGATAATGCTGATGGCCTGCATGGGGGTCTTGTCCTCGAGGCGCATGGTCACCTTGAGGGGAGGCTGTGCGTCGCTGACCTTGTCGCTGACCACGAGGCTGATCTTCGCCTGGCGGGCGAGAAGGCGCAGGACCTGGGCGACATCATCGCCTTGAAATTCATTGAGGTGGCCGCCCTCCGCGCCGGAGCCGAACGGGACGGCGCCAGCGGTGGTGCCCGAAGTGGAGGCATCGGTGCCTGTGGTGCTGGGCTGGAGAGACTGGTCGGCAGGGCCAGGAGCGCCGGCGGGCGTGGGAGCCATGCCGGGGATGGTGGGACCGCTGACCGGTGGCTCGATGGGTGCCGGAGCATCCGCGGCGCCGGCTGGGACGGGGGCAGCACCGTTGGTAGCGGATTGCGGGGTACCATTGGAGGCCGGAGGCATTACGGAGCCGGGCTCTGGAGGATTCGGGATGGTGGTGGGAACCAAGGCAGGGGAAGCCGCGGACGCAGGTGCGCCCGGCTGCTGGGCAACGGCCCCAGAGATTGTGAGGATTCCTGCCAAGCAAAGGATGAGATAAATCGTCTTGCGCATAAGTGGGCCGTGAGGTGTGAATGGCATCGAAAGCACAAAGCAGACCAGCCCACAAAAAAGGGGGAGTTTTCCTGTCCGCTACAGAGAAACTGAGGAGCGAATACAGTGAATTACGCCGCGCGGGCGGCGGCGATGAAGGCACGGATCTTTCCGGAATCCTTGCGCCGGGAATTGCCCGGTGCCTCGACGCCGCTGGCAACATCGACGCCGAAGGGGCGCACTTTTTCCACGGCCTCGGTGATGTTGGCGGGGTGGAGGCCGCCGGAGAGCCAGATGGGGCGGGTAGTGTAGGATCGCACGAAAGCCGACGCTTTCTCGAGGTTTATCAACACGCCGGTGCCACCGAAGGCGCCGGGGGGGGCGGAGTCGATGACGAGGGCGTGGGCCTGATAGGGGGTGGGGTCGAGAGAGAGGGGGAGGGCTTTCCAGAGCGTGCCGCGGGCGGCGGCCTCGGCGCAGAGGGCAGGGGTCTCCTGGCCGTGCAATTGGACGGCGTCGAAAAGTAACTGAGCCCCAAGGAGTTCCGAAGGAGATGGATTGACCATGACGGCGACGCGGAGGGCGTGGCCGCCGAGGCTGGGGAGCCAGGGGGTGATGTCTTCCAGACGGACGTGACGCCTGGAACCGGGGAAGAGATTGAAGCCGAGGGCGTCGGCACCGGCATCGATGGCGGCGAAGGCGTCTTCCTGGTTGGTGATCCCACAGATTTTGATCCGGACGGGAGCGTTCACTCGATCACCCTGCCCTTTGCCTGTTTCATACCGTCTTCGCGGCGGATGGCGCGGATGCTCATGCGGCCGTCGTCCGAGCGGATGAAGGCGCTCAAGATCCAACTGACCATCGAGATGATGATGGCGCCGAGGAATGCGTGGCCGAAGGAATCGACATGAAAGCAGGTGACCAGACCGGAAACGGCCATGAGAAGGAGGGCGTTCACGATGAGAATTCCCAATCCCAAAGTGAGAATAATGAAGGGCAGGCTAAGAATAAGGACGAGCGGGCGGATGAATGCATTGACGATGCCGAGGACGAGTGCGGTGCCAATGAGGCACCGGTCACTCCCAAAATGGATAACCCCGAGTGAAGCGGCCACCCAAACGGAAACCGTCGTCACCAGCCAGCGCAGGAAGAAGGGTCTCATGCCCACTACGTTAGACACAAAGCGGCGAAGCGCAAAGAAGCCCGGGGAAAAAATACATGGACTGCCGGGCGCGAAGACCTATCATTCGCGCTTCGGATTCGGGCGGTCTTCAGCCCAGTCCGGGGAACCAATTTTATCGTAATTATGGGAAAGAAAAGCGATACAGTCAAACCGGTGACCACGGTCCCGGAGGTGCCGGCATCCGCCGCAAAAACCGCAAAACCGGAGCCAGCTGTTCCAGCACCGGCGACGAAACCCGCCGCAACCACCGTCGTGACGGCAGCGCCAGCGCCCGTGGCAAGCCCGAAGCCAACGAATGGGGACGGGGCTACCACAAAACCGGCCGTGAAGAAAAAACCGGCGACAAAGGCGGTGAGAGCGAAGCCAGTGAAGTTCCTGACCGAGGATATCGCGCTACGCGCCTATTTCATCGCGGAACATCGCCACAAGCATGGGTTGCATGGGGACGAACATTCGGACTGGGTGGAAGCAGAGCGTCAATTGAAAACCGAGCACCGGAAAGCCACCTCCAAGAAGCCGGCGACGAAGAAGAAACGGGCGTAGCGATGACCGGAGCAGTCCGGCCATGAGCGAGGAGAGCCTGCAAGCAGAGCTGGCGTCAGCGCTGCGGAGACGTCTTGAGGTGATCGGGGATCGAGCGCTGCGTGAGAGCGACCCCGGGAAGCACCTGGAGGCGTTGCGGGAGGCGTCGGAGAGAATCTTGACGCTTGCCGCGACGCTGCCGCCTACGGTTCACCCGCAGTTGCGGCATTACTTTGAGCGGTGCAGCTACGACAAGGCGCTGGCTTGGATCGAGGAGGAGGGGCTGACCGGGAACTCGCGGTGACGGGATCGGGATAGGACTTATGGGTCACATGGGACCGACGGTACCCAACCTATGAGCTTCAATATAGACGGGCGCGAAACAGCGGAATACGCATGCACCGAAGGGGCGGTTCATGTTCAAGTGCAAGTACACGCTGGCGCGCAGGGGTGGGCGCCAGCGGACTACTACCGCGAATAAAGCTCGACGATCAACTGCTCGTTGACGATCGGGGCGATCTCGTCGCGGGTGGGGATGCGGGCTACTTTGCCGGAGAAGCCTTCCTTGTCTACGGCGAGCCACTCGGGGATCGGAGCGATCTGGGTGAGCTCGAGATTGCGGGTGGCCAGACGACGGGAGCCAGGCTTGTCCTTGATAGTGACCTCATCACCCGGGCGCAGGGTATAGGAGGAGACGTTGACCTTGCGTCCATTGACGGAGACATGGCCGTGGGACACCATCTGGCGGGCAGCATTACGGGAATTGGCGAAGCCGAGCCGATAAACGACGTTGTCGAGACGGGTCTCGAGAAGCTGGAGGAGGGTCTCGCCGGTGACACCGCGGCGAGTGAGGGCGATCTGGAAGTACCGGCGGAACTGGCGCTCAAGGAGGCCGTATTGATAACGGAGCTTCTGCTTCTCGGCAAGGGCGATGGCGTATTCTGATTGCTTGCGGCGCGAGCCCTTGGGACCGTGCATGCCGGGAGGGTAATTCTTACGCTCCATGGCCTTTGCGGGGCCAAAGATGGGAACGCCGAAGCGGCGGCTGATTTTAGTTTTGGGACCGGTGTAACGAGCCATTTTCCAGGTGCTTTTGAGAATTAAACGCGGCGAGCCTTGGGGGGCCGGCAGCCATTGTGAGGTACGGGTGTGACGTCGCGAATGACGGTGATATCGAGGCCGACGGCCTGAATGGCGCGGACGGCGGATTCGCGTCCGGCACCGGGGCCCTTGACGCGGACTTCGACTTCCTTGAGGCCATGGCCCATTGCCTGGCGGCAGGCATCCTGGGCGACCATCTGGGCGGCGTAGGCGGTGCTTTTGCGCGAGCCCTTGAAGCCGCACTTGCCGGCGCTGGACCAGCCGATGACGGCGCCGGTCTGGTCGGTGATGGTGACGATGGTGTTATTGAAGCTGGCCTGCACATGGGCAACGCCGGTATGGACGTTTTTGCTGCCCTTGGCGCGGACGACCTTGATCGGCTCGAGAGCCGAGCTGGGATCGAGGGAAAGATTCTCCTTGGGAGGCTCAGCCGTTGCGGTCGCGGCGGCTGCGGCGTCCTTCTTGGAAGGCTTCTTGACCTTGGGGGCCTTGGGTTCGGCAGGAGCCGCAGCGGCTGCGGGAGCCGCGGCTGTAGCCGGGGTGGCTGCCTCGGGGGCCGAAGCGGGCGCTGGCTCCGGGGCGGGCGGTGTGGAAGCGGCGGGCTCCGGCTGCGGAGCTGCGTCTGGGGTTTGGTCCTCTGCCATAGAAATCGAAGGTCGTGCGGGTTTGCTTAAAAAGGGTGAAGGAAGATGCGGTTACTTGCCTGCGGGCTTGGCATCCTTGGCGCGCTGGACGCCGACGGTCTTGCGCGGGCCCTTGCGGGTGCGTGCATTGGTGCTGGTGCGCTGGCCGCGAACGGGGAGGCCGCGGCGATGGCGGATGCCGCGATAGCAATTGATGGCCTGGAGGCGTTTCAGGTTTGCTTGAAGCTCCCGGCGCAGATCACCCTCGATGGCGAGCTTGCTGGCAGTGATGGCGTGGATGAGCTGGTTGAGCTGCTCAGGGGTCAGGTTCTTCGCCCGGGTATTGGGGTCGATGTTGGCCTGATCGAGGATCTTTTTGGCGGTGCTGGGACCGATCCCGTAGATGTAAGGAAGGGAGGCTTCGATTCGCTTATCCCCGGGGATTTCAACTCCTAGTAAACGTGGCATGGCAATTTCCGGTTCAGCCCTGGCGCTGCTTGTGGCGCGGATTCTTGCAGATCACGCGGACGACGTTCTTGCGTTTGACGATCTTGCAATCCTCGCACAGGCGTTTGACTGAGGCTCTGACTTTCATGGTTGGTGTGTGTCGGTAAAAACTCGGTTTAAATTCGGTCGTTAAATTCGGCGGCTAAAATGGGCGGTAGTACTTCTGCGTCCCTTCAGAGGACAAAAAATCGCGCTGGATCGGGATCAAATGGTAGTCACGGGGTCTTTATTGAGGCTACCAGGGGCCGAGCATTGTGGCTGGCGACACCCAGAGGCGACAAAAAGACCGGGTGACGGCCAATCCGGCGCGACACGGTCTATTCAAATCTCCAAATCTCACTTCTGTCTAAAGGTAATTCTGCCTTTTGACAAGTCGTAAGGGGACATTTCTACCATAACTTTGTCGCCTGGCAAGATCCGAATGAAGTGCAACCGCATTTTTCCTGAAATATGGGCGAGAATGCGGTGTCCGTTCGGCAATTCGACGCGAAACATCGTGTTGGGCAGCAGCTCAACAACTTTTCCTTCTACCTCGATAACGTCTTTTCGCGCCATGTGAGAATCTCAGGTGGGCCTTTCGTAATCAAAACGGAGTGTTCGAAATGTGCCGATGGTTTGCCATCGGCGGTGACGACTGTCCAGCCGTCAGACAAAATTTTCACGCCGCCGACGCCCATGTTGACCATCGGCTCGATGGCGAGGACCATGCCGGCCTTGAGGCGAGGGCCGGTTCCTTTGCGTCCATAATTAGGGACCTGGGGCTCCTCGTGGAGCTTGCGGCCGACGCCGTGGCCGACGAATTCGCGGACGACGCTGTAGCCATTGGCGACGATCTCATCCTCGATGGCGGAACACATATCGCCGAGGCGACGGCCCTCCGTGGCGAATGTGATGGCGAGAGCCAGGGCGTCCTCGGTGACGGTGAGGAGACGCTGGACGTGGGGATCGATGACACCGACGGGAATGGTGGTGGCAGTATCGCCGACCCATCCATTGACGACGACGCCGATGTCGAGCTTGACGATATCCCCATACTGAATGCGCCGGCTGCCGCCGATGCCATGAACGACCTCTTCATTGACGGAGATGCAGATATTGCCGGGGAAGCCGCGGTAATTGAGGAAGGCGCTGCGGGCATCGGCCTCGCGCATGAAGGAGGCGGCGGCGCGATCGACCTCGCCGGTGGTGATGCCCGGCTGGATGAGGGAACCGGTGCGCTCGAGAACATGGCTGGCAACGCGGCAGGCGATGCGCATTTTCTCGGTATCCTGCGGGGATTTAATGGGGATGGCCATCAGAAGAGGAGGATGGGGCTTATAGGACGGACGAGACCTATAGGACTTATGTGTTGCCCGTACGCGAGCTGAAATTTCATGGAGTGCCGTGGGTTGGGGCGGCGTTTGAGGCGGCATTCAGGGCCTGGGAAAAATCAGAGGAGACCGTGTCGATGCCGCGGTTGCCGTCGATGCGGTGGAGAACGCCGCGGGCCTTGTACCAGCCGATGACGGGCTCGGTCTTCATGTGGTATTCGGTGAGCCGGCCGGCGAGGGCATCGAGACTGTCGTCGGCGCGGCGGCCGAGGTGGCCGTGGCAACGGGGACAGGGGTCGGTGGGGAGTGCAACATGCATGCCGGCGCGGAAGACGCCGCCACATTGCTTGCAGACGAGACGATGGGCGACGCGGTCGCGAATGACGGACTCATCGGCTTCGACCAGAATGGCTAGATCGACGGAAAGACCGAGCCCGGCGAGCATGCTCTCGAAGGCCTCGGCCTGGCGAACGGTGCGGGGGTAGCCGTCGAGCACCCATGATCCATCGTGTCCGGAGAGCCATTGGCGAACGACCTCGATGCTGACTTCATCCGGGACGAGCAGACCGCGCTCAAAGTACTCGGCGGCGCGGAGGCCGAGCGGGGTACCGGCGGCTTTTTGCTCGCGCAACATGGCCCCGACGGACGGGGCCTGAAAGCCGTACCGCTCTTGCAATAGCTCCGCCTGGGTTCCCTTGCCGGCAGCGGGAGGACCGAGCAACACGAGGCGACGATGCACGAACCGGGGTGCCTACCGCAAATGGGTGGCGATGAAGAGGCTGAGGCCAATGACCACGAGAACCGCCACGGCGACACAACCCCAGATGAGGACTCCTTGTTGAACGGCCTCGCCACGACCGGCGGGGGTGCGATCAAAGCCACCCTTGAGCCTGCCTTTGCGCAGGAAGCCGTCGTAGTGCCGCTGAATGAGGTGAGTCTCGACCTGGCGCATGGTATCGAGCATGACGCCGACGAGAATGAGGAGGCTGGTGCCCCCGAAGAAGGAAGCCGTCAACTGCGGAACGCCAAGCTGATGGGAAAGCATCTGGGGCAGGATGGCGATGACGGTGAGGAAGATGGCGCCGGCAAAGGTGAGGCGGGTCATCGTGAAATCGAGGAAATCGGCGGTCGGCTTGCCGGGGCGGACGCCCGGGATGTAACCGCCGTATTTCTTGAGGTCATCGGCGATCTGGCCGGGCTGGAAGGTGGTGGCAACCCAGAAGTAGCTGAAGAAAAAGATCATCAGCGCGTAGAGGAGGTAATAGAGGCCGCCAGTGGGAGAAATCCACGCGGCCACCTGCTGGGCCCATGGCTGGCGGATCATCTGTGCGATGCTGGCGGGAAAGAGAAGGAGCGCCTGGCCGAAGATGATGGGCATGACGCCGGGATAGTTGACCTTGAGCGGCATGTACTGGGTACCACCGCCGTAAACTTTGCGGCCGACTACACGCTTGGCGTACTGGACCGGGACCTTTCGCTGGGCCTGGGTCACGCAGATGACTGCCGCGATGACTATCACGAGGAAGCCGATCATCAGGACGAGGACCATCGGATTGACCTGGCTACTCTGGCCGCCCGAGGGGACGAAAGTTTTCCACGCCTGGATCAAGGCGGCGGGGAGGCGGGCGACGATGCCGACAGTAATGATCATCGACATGCCGTTACCCACGCCGCGGTCGGTGATCTGATCGCCGACCCACATGAGGAAGAGAGTGCCGGCAGTCAGGGTGAGGACGGTGAGGAGCTCGAAGGTGACACCGGGGTTCTGGACGAGATTGATTCCCAACTGGTGGATGGCACGGTCGATACCCTGAAGGAAGGGATTCTTGTCTGGGAACTCGAAGGACTTCGAGAGCAATCCGCCCTGGAAGAGGCAGAGGCCAATAGTGGCGTACCGGGTGTACTGCATGATCTTCTGCCGGCCATTGTCCTCCTTCTGCAGCTTATTGAGCTGCGGGATGACGGCGGAGAGGAGCTGCATCATGATCGAGGCGGAGATGTAGGGCATCACGCCAAGGGAGAAGACGGCGCAATTCTCGAGCGCACCACCGCTGAAGAGATTGAAGAGGGCGGCGACGCCGTTGCCATTCTGCGCGCTCTGGTGATGGAACCAGTACTGGAGGACGGCGACATTGACCCCGGGGCAGGTGATGGCGCAACCGATGCGCACGATGACCAGCATGAGTAGGGTGAATACGACGCGATTGCGCAGTTCCGGTACCTTGAAGGTGTTGGTAAAGGCGGAGATCATGGGAGGGTACGGCTAAAAGCTGCGCTGAATGCGGCTGCGCTGGATGCCCGGGATGCGCATTGTGGGACGCGAAAGGAGGGATCCTATATGCCCATCAGGCCCCATGGGCGGGATCCCGGGTGCAAGCGGTCCTTTCCCGATGACAGCGGTGCGCAATACGTAGCGCATCCCTTTTACTTGGCGGTCACCGCACCGCCAGCTTTTTCAATTTTTTCACGGGCAGCGTCGCTGACCTTGTCCACGGAGATGGTGAGCTTCTTGGAAAGCTCGCCGCCAGCGAGAACCTTCACGCCAAAATACTTGCCGCGGATGAGCTTTGCCTCAAGCAGGGTGGCCTCGTTGATCGTATCGCCGTCCTTGAACTGATTGAGGTCGGTGAGATTGACGATCGCGTATTCCCTCTTGAACTCGGCATTATTGAAGCCGCGCTTGGGAAGTCGCCGGATGAGGGGCATCTGGCCGCCCTCGAAACCGAGACGGATGGAGCCGCCGGAGCGGGCTTTCTGGCCCTTGTGTCCCTTGCCGGAGGTCTTGCCCTTGCCGGAGCTTTCGCCATGGCCGAGACGCTTGACCCGGTGCTTGGAGCCTGGGCGGGGTGATAAGGTATGGAGATTCATGATCAAACGGCAGCCGGAATGGCCGCGGGGTGTGCTGCGTGGAAGATCTTGCCGCGGACCTTGTATATCTCATCGCGCAGGCGGAGGTGCTGGAGCGCGGTGATGGTGGCCTTGACGACGTTGGCGTGATTGCTGGATCCCAGGGACTTCGCGAGGACATCGCGGATGCCCGCGGCCTCGACTACGGCGCGGACGCCGCCGCCGGCGATGACGCCGGTACCGGGCGACGCCGGCTTGAGCAGGACGCGGCCGCCACCGAATTCCCCAATGACCTCATGCGGGATGGTGTGCTCGAGTACGGCGACCTTGACCAGGGATTTGCGAGCGGAATCGGAAGCTTTGCGGATGGCCTCGGAAACTTCATTGGCCTTGCCGAAACCGAAGCCGACGCGGCCCTTGCGATCCCCGGCAACGATGAGGGCGCTGAAAGAGAAGCGGCGGCCACCCTTGACGACCTTGGCGCATCGGTTGATGAAAACGACCTTCTCGGTGAGGTCGGACTTATCGCCGCCGGCGTTGCCGCCGCGATCACCTTGATTATCTCTGCGTTTGCGGGGTTCAGCCATAAGTTAAAATTCGAGGCCTCCTTCACGGGCGGCGTCGGCAAGGGCCTTGACCTTGCCATGGTATTGCAAGCCGCCGCGGTCGAAGACGACCTTGGTGATATTCTTGGCCTTGCTGCGCTCGGCAACGAGACGGCCGACTTTCACGGCCGTGTCCTTGTTTGCGCGGGTTTTCTTGTCTCCCTTGAAATCACCCTCGGTGGTATTCGCGGAAGCGATGGTTTTGCCCTCCTGGTCATCGATGACCTGGGCGTAAATGTTCTTCGATGAGAAATGCACGGAAAGACGGGGACGCCCCTGTGTGCCAGCCACCTTCTTGCGGCTGCGCTCGTGGCGGACGGCGGTCTTCTGTTTGCGGTTTAAAGTAGGCATGGGAAAAGATTATTGGACGGTTTTGCCTTCCTTGCGGCGGACCTGCTCGCCGGCGTAGCGGACGCCCTTGCCCTTGTAAGGCTCGGGAGGATAATAAGCGCGAATATCGGCGGCTACCTGCCCGACGACCTGCTTGTCAGCGCCCTCGACCTTGATCTTGGTGTTCTCGGTGACGGTGACCTTGATGCCGGCCGGGATGGGGAAAAGGATGGCGTGTGAGAAGCCGAGGGAGAGGTTGAGCTTATCCCCGGCGACGGCGGCCTTGAAACCGACGCCCTGAATCTCGAGATCCTTGACGAAACCGGCGGAGACGCCGGTGACCATGTTCGAGACAAGGGAACGTGAAAGGCCGTGGAGTGCGCGGACCTGGCGGGTCTCGTTCTCGCGGTCGAAGATGACGCTGGTTCCCTCGACGCGTGCCTTGATGGCGTGCGGGAGAGTCCAGGAGAGCTTGCCCTTGGGCCCCTCGACGTGGATGGCGCCGGCGCCGCTCACGTTGAGCTTGACCTTGTCAGGCAGGGTGATGGGTTTTTTTCCGATTCGGGACATGGTGTTTTATTTTCCCTCCAAATGGTTACCAGACGTAAGCGACCAGCTCACCGCCGATGTTCTGGCTCTTGGCCTCCTGGCCGGTGAGGATACCGCGCGGGGTGGAGAGTATGGCGACGCCCATGCCGCCGAGAACGCGGGGGATATCCTTCGCGCCGACATAGCGGCGAAGGCCGGGACGGCTGACGCGCTTGA
>Ga0302319_10012040_pt1 | contig 16350 bp, 12 predicted proteins | sample Bog_T0_2_FD_203319 | JGI IMG/M metagenome (GOLD analysis project Ga0302319, IMG submission 203319) | Peat permafrost microbial communities from Stordalen Mire near Abisko, Sweden - Bog_T0_2 | ecosystem: Environmental > Terrestrial > Soil > Wetlands > Peat | place: Sweden: Abisko, Stordalen Mire...
CGGCCACCGACGCGGTCCGGAACCTGATCCGGCGCGGTGAGGATCATCAGTTGCGCCTGCAGTTGTCGATCGGCCGGGCCGACGGCATGATGACGATGGAACAGTCGTTGGCGGAACTGGTGCGTTCGGGCCGGATTTCGCGAAATACAGCGCTCGCGCATTGCTTTCGACCGGAAGACTTAATCAACCATATGGACTAGCTCTCGACCGGCCTTGACATACCTTTACCTTGGCGTACCCTTAGCGCGCTTCAACGGGGGAAGATATTGTGATACCCTGTCAGCAGTTCCCCGCGAGTCCTCCTCGATGAACCGGCACCGTGCTGCCGCGGCTGTAAACCAGCCACTGAGTCCCCGTATTTTCCACTCACCAGAGTTTTCGATTCCCATTGTCTGCCCCGGAAAGTACACATGCCCCGTTCGAAACAATTCGCCTTCTCGATTGCCCTGATCTCCATTGCTTCCGCGTTTTCGACTTCGCTCGGAGCGCAGACTGTAAACGCCGGGACGGCCGACTACTTTGAGTCGAAAGTACGTCCAATCCTGGCCAACAATTGTTTCGGATGCCACGGCGCGAGCGCCCTCGGCGGTTTGCGCCTGGATAGTTCCGAGGCGATGATCAAAGGCGGCAAGCGCGGCACTTCGCTGAAGCCGGGCGATCCCGATAACAGCCTGATGATCCAGGCGATCCGGCAGAACGATCCTGCGCTCAAGATGCCGCAGGGCGGGAAGCTGAAGGACGAAGACGTCAAAATTCTCGAAGAATGGGTCAAGGCAGGAGCAGTCTGGCCGAAGAGCGCGGCCCCGGTTACTTCAAAGGTGGAGAGCGGCAAGTACGTGATTACACCTGAACGCAAGGCTTTCTGGTCGTTTCAGCCATTGAAGAGCGAGCCCGTGCCGGCGATCAAAGACGTTCGGTGGGCGAAGAGCGATATTGACAGGTTCATTCTCGCGCGACTGGAAAAGGACGGGCTGAAGCCCGTCGGTCCCGCATCGAAGCACGATCTGCTGCGCCGTGCGACGCTCGATCTGATCGGTCTCACGCCAACCCCGGAAGAATACGCGGCGTTTGAGAAGGACACCTCGCCCGACGCTTTCGCAAAGGTTGTGGACAAGCTGCTGGCATCACCGCATTACGGCGAGCGCTGGGGCCGTGTATGGCTCGATGTGGCGCGTTACGGCGAGGACGATTACCGCAGCTTGAATCCGAATCCTCGCGGCTATCGGCCCTATCCCAACGCCTGGGCTTATCGCGACTGGGTGATTCAGGCATTCAATGACGACATCCCCTACGATCAGTTCGTGAAGGCGCAACTGGCAGGTGATCTGATGGACCCGAAGGTGCGTTACAAGATGCTGCCGGCGACCGGATTCCTGGGTCTTGGCCCCTGGTATTACGACAACGGATCCAATGAAGTGACGCGCGCCGACGAGCGGCACGATCGAGTGGACGCGGTGACTCGCGGCTTCATGGGGATGACCGTGGCATGCGCGCGCTGCCACGACCATAAATACGATCCTATTCCCCAGACCGATTACTACGCCTTGGCCGGGGTTTTCTACAACACGATTTACGAAGAGTATCCGCAGGCGCCGAAAAAGGTAGTGGACGAATACAACAGGATGCAGGATGAGCTCGACGAAAAGAACAAGGTTCTGCAGGAAATGAACCAGGGGCTTTCGACCGAACTGACTCGGGCGTTCGCGTTCCAGACCGCGAATTACATTGAGGGCGTCTGGGATGTGGTGGGCGCCAAGCCGAAGAAGGAAGTTGCGGCGGTGGTGGAATCGCGAAAGCTCGACTATGAAGTGCTGGAGCGGTGGATCAAGTACATGCAGAAGCCCACCGACAAGTACAAGAACAAGGACGAGTTCATCGCGATGGTGAAGAAGGGAACCGCCACGCCCGCTCAGGTGAAGACTTTCGCCGAAAGGTTCCAGGGGGAAGTGGTGGAAGCGATGCTGGCGAAGTTCGATATCGACGCTCAGAACAAAGTTCTGGCCGACAAGGATCTCGACGGCACCAAGCCCAAGAAACGCACCGACAAGCCCAGCAACTTCGTTTCGAACAAAGATTTCAATCCGGGTGCCTTGATTCGCTTCAAGTCGCTGCCTGATGAGATGAACAACTTCTATACCGAAGTGTTCGTTCGCGAGCTCAAAGATTCCGACGACCCCAACGCCATGATGGCGGCGGGCGGACGGCAGGGCAATCCGGGCGTTCTGGCATTCCGTGGCTGGGGACTTCAGTCTCGTTTGGGCGCGGAGCCTCAGGCGCGGATCAAAACCATTCAGGACGATATCGATGCGGCGCGCAAGAAGATGGAAGCTTATCCGTTCATCCACGGCGTGAGGGATGCCGAGACTCCCGCCGACATTCAACTGGCGCTGCGCGGCAATCCGGAAACGCTGGGCCCTGAAGTGCCCCGTCACTTCCTGAGCGTCTTCGGAGACAAAGACGGCAATCCCATTCCCTTCACCAAAGGCAGCGGCCGGATGGAACTGGCCGATCTGGTTCTGCAGCAGCCGATCACGATGCGGGTGATTGTGAACCGCATCTGGAAAGAACATTTCGGCACCGGAATCGTGGACAGCCCGAGCAACTTCGGCTTCGGCGGCGAGCGGCCCACCAACCCCGCGCTGCTGGAATATCTGGCGTCATCGTTCGCGAAGAACGGGATGTCGATCAAGAAGCTGCAGCGGCAGATTATGCTGAGCTCGGTATATCAGCTCAGCACGGAAGACAATAAGATCGATTCTGACAAGGATTCGGGCAATCGGCTCTACTGGCGCGCCAATCGCAAGCGCCTCGAAGCGGAGCAATTGCGCGATTCGATTCTTGAGATCTCCGGCAACCTCGATCAGTCTCTGGGCGGGCCTTCGGAAGAGTTGACGCCCGACTATAAGCGGCGCACGGTTTATGGGAAGGTCAGCCGCTACAAGCTGGACTCATACCTGCAGCTGTTCGATTTCCCGGCTCCGAATATCAGCGCTGAGAAGCGGTTTACCACCACGGTGCCACTACAGCGTTTGTTCCTGATGAACAGCGACTTCGTGCAGATTGAAGCGGAGGCGCTGGCGAAGCGTGTTGCGGCGGAGCCGAACAACAGGGCGCGCATTACGAAGATGTATGAGCTCGCCTACGGCCGGTCGCCCAGCGAGGAAGAGATCAACATCGGTCTGGATTATCTGCATACCGAGCCGCTGAAGGAATACGAAGAGAACAAGAACAAGCCCAAGGAAGACACGGGCGGCGGTGGTGGTCGTCGTGGTGGCCGCGGCGGACGCGGCGGTGGTGGTGGCGGCCAGGGCGCAGGAGCGCCGGGCGTCATTAGCGATGCAGGCGCGGGTGCCGGTGGCGGAGACGGCACTGTTGTAGCCGATGCTGCTCCCGCTGCGGGCATGGGAATGATGGGCGGCATGGGCGGCGGATTCGCCGGCGGTGGCGGCGGTGGTTTTGGCGGCGGCGGACGGCGCGGAGGCGCGGCGCCTAAAGCCGATGTGAAGTACGAACCCACAGCTTGGGGCCGCTACGCCAAGATTCTGCTGGGCTCTACGGAATTCTTATTCGTGAACTAACCGGGGACAAATCAATGCATAAGGGACAAAATCCACATACCAGAAGAGAAGCGCTGCGCCGGGTCGGGAATGGCTTCGGCATGATGGCGTTCGCGGGCATGCTGAGCCAGTCGATGGCGCGAGCCGGGGTAGGCGTGGGCGCCGACAACGGAATGGGCGTTGCGAAGCTCGATTACCCGCAGCGCGTGAAGCGCGTGATTTTCCTGTTCATGAATGGCGGGCTCTCGACGATCGACGCGTTCGATCCCAAACCTGCGCTCGAGAAGTATGACGGCAAGCCGCTGCCCGGCGGATCGATTTCTACCGAACGGCGCACCGGCGAACTGATGCAATCGCCGTTCAAGTTCAAGAAGTACGGACATTGCGGCATGGATGTCAGCGAACTCTGGCCGCACCTGGGCGAAGTTGCCGACGACATCTGCTGGGTGCGTTCGGTGTATACCGAGATTCCGAATCATGAGCCTTCGTGCCTGATGATGAACACGGGCGCGAACCAGGCAGGCAGGCCTTCGGTGGGCGCATGGCTCACCTACGGGCTCGGTACCGAGAACCAGAATCTGCCCGGCTATGTGGTGCTGTGCCCGAACCTTCCGACCACGGTCGGATCGCCGCTCTGGAGCAATGGCTTCCTGCCGGCAATCAACCAGGGCACATTTATTTCGAACAGGACTTCGGCGGGTCGCGGCGGTCCGGGCGCGGCTGCCGATGACATGCCTGAAGATATGGCCGACGACATGGGCGAGGACATGCCGGAGGAAAAAGATAAAGACGGCAAACCGAAAGAAGTTAAGCCGAAGAAGGTCGTCATCGAGAAGAATTTCGATCCAAAGAAGATCATGAGCTTCACCAATAATCCGAAGTTCTCGCTTATTGAACAGCGGCGCGAACTCGATTTACTGGGCAAGCTGGAGAAAATTCGGGCGGCGGAAGCGGGCACGGATCCGGGCGTGGAAGCGGTAATCAAGTCGATGGAAATCGGCTACCGGATGCAGACGGAAGCGCCGGATGTGTTCGACGTTCGCAAAGAATCGCAGGCGACGCTCGATATGTACGGGCCGGGCGATCAGGCGCGCGGAGCGCTGATGGCTGTGCGTCTGGCGGAGAAAGGCGTCCGCATGACGCAGCTTTATTACTCATCAGGCGATCCGTGGGATGCCCACGCCGATATCCTGGCGCACAAGACCAACGCGAAGAATTCGGATCAGCCGTTTGCCGCGGTGATCAAAGATCTGAAGCAGCGCGGTCTCTGGAAGGATACGCTGGTGGTTTGCGGTTCAGAGTTCGGGCGCACGCCGGTTCGCGAAGTGGGCGGGATGGGCCAGGGTGTGAAGCGCGGCCGAGACCACAATCCATTCGGGTTCACCATGTGGCTGGCGGGCGGCGCTGTGAAGGGCGGTACGATCTATGGCGCTACCGACGAGTTCGGTTTCAAGGCCATCGAGAAACCGGTTCACGTACACGACATTCACGCGACAATTCTGTATCTGATGGGAATCGATCATTTGAAGCTGACGTATCGGTACAGCGGACGCGACTTCCGGCTCACGGACGTGGCCGGGAACGTCCTGCACGATTTGATCGCCTAAGCTTTTATGCAGACGGCGGTCATAAACCGCCCGTCTGCGCTGGGCATTTCACCCACAACCTTCAGGCCCGCATGGCTGGTCAGCAGCCAGCGGAAAGCTTCCTTCGCGAACAGATAGCGGAAGTTGAGCAGGATGCGCTCTCCGCGCGCGATCGTGATCTCGCGGCCTCCTACTGCGGCCCGAAGATCCCGGGCAGCCTGGAAGCGGCGTGTCAGCATAAAAAGGCCATCCAAACGGTCGTCGGCTTTGTCGGAGAATTCCAGCACGCCGTCGTCCGTGGTGAGGCCGGCGGAGGTCAGGGGCGCGAACACAAACCGTCGCTGCTCTTCAGTCGGCTCGATGGGCGAGCCTGCGTGCAGATGCGCGTCGACGATCAGGATGTCGCCTTTGTGGACGCACTGGGCGATGTTGCGGATCTGGTCAAGCGGATCGAAGCCGCCGAGAGTGTTGCCCACCATCAGAAAAAGGCGCGGCGCTTCGCTGACGTCGGCGGCGAGCAGGACATGCATGGGGCTGGAAATATCGGCCTTCACGCCCAGCGTCTCGCAATCGTCGTCTTCCGCTGCGGCGCAGGCGATTTCGAGCAGAGTCTGGCTGGCGTCGACAGGGAAGTATTTCACTTCGCGTCCTGCCGCGATCAGAGATTTGGCAACGATGCGATCTTTTAACCCGTCGCCGGCGCCGAAACTGATGATGGGGACTTTCTTCCCGAAGGGCTTTGTGAGTTCATTCGCTTTCGATGCGAGGGTTTCCCATGTGCCGCGCAATTGCTCCTCGGAGCGCGCTGCGAGCGCGCGCCAGGCCTTGACGGAAGGGTTGCTCCAGTAGAAGAATTTTTCGGGCAGGTCGCGAGCCTCAAACGACTCGGCGAATTCGTCGGCAATCTCCGCTTCAGTGAGCAGAACCTCAATATTCATTTGTATAACCAGCTTACTCCGTAGGCGCAGCGGCGCAAAAGCCGATAGAATCGATGCTGAAGCATGCACTGCGGGCTGAGTTCGCGAATCGCTTTACTACTGTTGACGGCTGGGTTGCCGCTTTGCGGGCAGGCGATCGGCGTGATCGGCATGGACGGCCGCGTTGTGGATGATAACGGCGCGCCGGTCCCCGGGGTACGCGTGATTGCGGCGCCGGCGGGAACCACAAAGCCACCTTCATTGGGCGGAACGACCACCGACGCGGCAGGGGCGTTTCGCCTGACCGTTCCCGATCGGGGCACGTGGGCTGTCTTCGCTCAGGAGGAAGGCTTCTTTCTGTTCGTGAGGCCGGATCTGATTGTGGATCGAGACACAACGCTGGAGATCCATTTGAGCCGCCTGAAGGAGATGTCCGAATCGTTGGACGTCCGGTACTCGCCGCCCGTGATCGATCCCGAGCACACCGGCGACACGAAGGCGCTGCAAAGTCCGGCGATTCTGAATGTTCCCTATCCGGCGGGCCAGGATTACCGGAGCGCGCTCCCGTTGATGTCGGGGGCGGTGCAGGATAACAGCGGTCAGGTGCACTTTAACGGCGGGGAAACCAACGAAACGAATTACCGGCTGAACGGGTTCGACGTGTCGGACCCGGCGACCGGAGGCCTCACAACCCGGCTCAATGTGGACACTGTCCAGACGCTTGAATGGGAGGCGAGCCGATACTCTCCGGAGAAGGGCAAAGGATCGGCGGGGACGCTGGAGATTCGCACTCAGATGGGCGACGATCACTGGCGCTTCGGCGGCACCAATTTCATTCCCGGGCTGGCGGCGCAAAACGGGCTTTACGTGAACCACTGGTCGCCCCGCGCTACCGTGTCGGGGCCGATTAAAAAAGGCCGCGGGTGGTTTCATAATGCCTTCGATGCCTACTACACAGCGAATACGATCCCGCAGCTGCCGGGCGGGCAGAATCGCAATAACAGCCTGACCACCACGGACCTGACGCGCTTCCAGTGGAACCTGAGCGATTCGCAGATCCTGAGCGGCAGCTTTCTGATTAACCTCGGCGACGATCGACGCGCCGGTCTTTCGTTTCTGAACCCCGCGCAGACCACTACAAACAGTCGTCACTCGCTGATGCTGGGAACGATCAAAGACCAGTTGATTATCGGGGGCGGGGTGCTGGAATTCGGGTTCGCGAACACAAACGCTTATAATCGTTCCGCGCCGCAGGGCGATCAGCCGTACGTAGTGACGCCGTTCGGGGCTTCGGGCAATTACTTTCGCGACGACAAGACCTGGAGCAGCAGGCAGGAGTGGCTGATCAACGGGTTCGTGAAACCGATCCGGTGGCATGGATCGCATCAGATTGAAGTGGGCGCCGATGTGGAGCGGAGCAATCTGAACCAGACGATCTACCGGCACGAATTTACCGTCGTACGGGCGGATAATTCGATCGTTCGAAGCATTCAGTTCGCCGGGAGCCCACAGCAGTTCCGCACCAATGTAGAGGCTTATAGCTATGTGGTGGATCGCTGGAGTCCTCTGGCGACGCTGACAGTCGAGGGCGGCTTCCGTACTCAGTGGGATGAGTACACGGGTGGCGCTCCGCCGGCCCCGCGTCTGGCGGCTGCATGGGCTCCGAAACTGCTGGGCGGGCTGAAACTGTCGGCGGGCTGGGGCGTGTTCTACGACGCCGCCACGCTCGGAATGCTGGCACTGAGCCAGGAACAAACCAGCGTAAGTACTTACTATGCGCCGGATGGAACGCAGGTAGGCGTGCCGGTGCAATCGATGTTTGTTTTGCGGCCTCACGACGTGCGGCTGCCGCGCTTTGCGATGAGCAGTTTCACGGCGGAGCGGAAGCTGCCTTTGGGGCTGAACGGGCGCGTCAATCTGATTTCGCGGCAGGGGAGCCGCGGCTTCAGTTTCGAGCAGACGATCGAGAATCCGTCGACGAATTTGTATGTGCTGGATAACGTCGCCCGCGAGAAGTACCGGGCGGCGGAGTTCGAGGTGCGGCGGACGTTTCTGGCGAAGTATCAGTGGTTTGCGAGCTATACGCGTTCGGAAGCGCGGTCGACCGCAGTGATTGGGTACTCGATCGAGAACCCGCTTCTGACGCCGCAGACAGGCGGGCCGCTGCCATGGGATGCGCCGAACCGGGTTGTGATGTGGGGCTGGGCTCCGGTTTCGAAACAGTGGTTTCCGCGTCTGCTGCGGCCGATTGTGGGCGAGACGGATTTTCAGGTTCTGGGCGATTTTCAGACGGGGTTTCCGTTCAGCGCCGTTACGGAGACGGGGTACATCGCCGGGCAGCCGGGCGCCTACCGGTTTCCGGATTACCTGACGTTGAATGTCGCGCTGGAGCGGAAGTTTCCGTTCCATGGGTATATGTGGGCGTTCCGCGGGGCGCTGGTGAACTCGCTCGACCGGCAGAACGCGAACGTGGTGAATAACGATTTCAATTCGCCGGATTTTATGGCGTTTCAGCGCGGGCAGGCTCGGGCGGTGAATGTTAGGCTGAGGTTCATCGGGCGAGTGAAGTAGGCGTCAGCCTCAAGGAGGCAACTGAAATTTTCGACCAGGTTTACCTGGTTCACCGAAAGAGCGACGATCCGGAGCAGTTTTGCGCGATTGGCTGGTGCGGGCCCGGGCCGGGTCCCACGAATTTTGCTTCTCCTTCCGGACTGATTTTTAGCCCGGTTCCTGCGATGCGAATCAGACGATAATCGGGGCGAAGGTTGAGGCAGCTTCGTTCGACTCGCACGGTAGCGGAATCGTACCGGGAAATGCATGATTTCCGATTCTGAGATTGCCGTCGAGAATGCTGTCGGGGAGATCCCCGATTTCGCCGTCGAATCTTCCACTATCGAATTCGATGACAATGTCCTGAGTAAAGTAATCGTACAGTTCGTTGAAAATGCAGGCGGGCCGCAATTCGAGGCGAACTGCGGCTCCAACACGCAGGATCGCCGTGAGACTGGAATCGTGCAGTTCGATCGAATGGTGTGGCCCGCTCACTGCACGACCCGCACTAAGATCCTCGAAGGCATTTCCCCGCCTCGATAGATTCGTTGGGTCGCTTTCACAAAGTCGGCGGCTTTGGCTGTTGGGATGTCTGTGAATGTTTGCGGGTTGCGGTCGGTGAGCGGGAACCAGGAGCTCTGGATCTGAACCATGATGCGATGCCCCGTGCGAAAGGTGTGGCAGACGTCCGGCATCGCGTATTCGATCTTTGCAGGCTTGCCCGGCTCGAACGGCTCCGGATTCGACATGCTTTTGCGGAACTTGCCCCGGAATGGTTCGCCGCGCAACATCTGCTGATAGCCGCCCATGTGGATGCCTTTGGGGTTCGGCGCCGGGTCAGGGTAATCGTCCGGATAGACGTCGATCAGCTTCACGACGAAATCGGAATCGGTGCCTGAGGTAGAGACATGTAGCGAGGGCGTGATGGGTCCGGCAATGGTGACATCGTGATCAAGTACCGGCGTCGACCAGATAAGCACGTCGGGACGCTGTGAGGCGAAGCGCTGATCGTAAGTCATGTAGTCGCCTGGCATGCCATTGCCGATCTCTCCGAGCACCGGCACAGGCTTGCTCGGGTCGCTAACGTATTCGTCAAAGCCTGCTGCTTTGGGCGCTTCCCACGAGAGTGCTCCCGCAGCATCCAGGTAGAGCGAAGTTTCCGTACTGTTCTTCGGCGGCCACGTCTCGAAGCGCTCCCATTGATTGGTGCCGGTTTCGAAAACCCATGCCGCGGGGACGGGCGTACCCAACCCCTCGCCTTTGTCCTTCAGATTGCGCAGGAAGAAGGGCAGTTCGATATGGTCGCGATAGAACTCGCCGGTCTTTGAATTGAATGACAGGTTGCCGAGCTTATCGCCATCGCCCCGTGACCAGCCTCCATGACTCCAGGGGCCCATCACGAGCGTTACCGGCGCTTTCGGACCCGTTGCCTGTGCGGCGCGGAAGAGCTTCAGGGGGCCGGAGAGATCTTCTGCGTCGAACCAGCCGCCGGTAAACATAACGGCAGAGGTTGTGCCCTTGACGTGGGGCGATTGCGCCCGCGATTGCCAGTACTCGTCGTAGGTATCGTGCTTCAGCAGATCGGTCCAGTAATCGTTGCTGTTTTTGAAGTATTTCTCGTCGGCGTTGGCGAGCGGGCCGAGCCGGAGATAGAAATCGTATTGGTCGGAAGTGCCGAAATCGAACGAAACGGTGCGGGGCGGGCGCTCGGGGTCGGGGCCGCGAGGTTTGAAGCCGGTATAGAAGCCGAAGTTGGCAGCCAGGTAGAAGGCGCCGTTGTGATAAGCGTCGTCACCGTTGCCGACATCGCCCATGGGAGCTTGCGGTGAGACGGCCTTCAGGGCGGGATGAGAATCGATCAGACCGTAGGCGGCGTAGAAGCCAGGGTAAGAAATGCCCCACATGCCGGCCCGGCCATTATTGTTCGGGATGTTTTTCACGAGCCAGTCGACAGTGTCGTAAGTATCGGTGCTTTCGTCGGCGTCTTTTGGTCCCGTGAACCGCGTCTTGTGCACGGCGACATCGACGAACACACCTTCGGACTGATAACGGCCGCGGACATCCTGATAGACGAAGATCATCCCCTCTTTAGTGAAGGCGTCCGAAGGGCCAAGGAAGGTTCGGTAATTGTCCACGCCATAGGGAGCTACGGAATACGGCGTGCGCTGGATCAGGATCGGGTACTTTTGCGAGGTGTCTTTAGGGACGTAGACCGACGTGAAGAGCCGAATGCCGTCGCGCATCGGGATGCGGTAATCGTATTTCGTGTAGTGAGCTTTGGTGTATTCGAACTGCTTTTGCGCGACGTCGGCGGGGTTCGATGCGGGTGCTTGCGCGAACAGAGAACATGCGATGAAAAACACAGTAAACAGGCGCATTGGCCCGATGGTAGCAGAGCGCGCCGGGAAATGTAGTAAGCTCTTGCTCGTGGACTACAATCTCACTCGCCGCAGCGCCCTGGCGCTCTTTGCAACGACTCTGGTTCGCGCCGCGGAGCGCCTGCCTGCCAACAAAAACGTCAAATGGGCGCTGGGCTCCAACCTCTGGAGTTCCTATTTCAAGGAACTGCCGTTCAGCGACATCTTGGATGTGATGAAGGATACCGGGTTCATCGGTCTGCGCGTGACGCAGTTCCCCGGGATTCTCGACAAGTACAAAATCACCAGCGAGGAGCTGCGCAAAGAAATGGACAAGCGCGGGCTCCATGTGATCACCATTTCCTTTAACGCGCAGGCGCAGGACGCGGCGCAGCGGCCTAAGATGATGGCCGACGCGAAGCAGGCGATGACGTTCCTGAAGGAGTTCGGCGCGAACATGCTGGTGGTGTTTTCGCCGAATCGCAGGGCTCTGACCGATGAGAGCTTCAAGACCATGTGCGATTCCTACAACCAGCTGGGCGAGGCGTGCGGCGAAATGGGCTTCCGCGCCGGGCTGCACAATCATCTGGGACAGATGGTGCAGAACCAGGACGAGATCGACAAATGCATGGCGATGACGGATCCGAAGCTTTTCTGGTATGCGCCCGATACCGCGCATCTCTACATGGCGGGCTGCGATTCGGCGGCGAATCTGGATAAGTACCGAAGCCGGCTGATGATGATGGATTACAAAGACGCGAAAAAGCCGCCGGCCACAGGAAGCTTTATTCAAAGCATCTACGATCTGGGCGATGGCGATGTGGATTTCCCGGCCTGCCATCGCGTCCTGAAATCGATGAACTACAAGGGCTGGATTTGCGTGGACCTGGACACGGCTCGCAAAGGGCCTCGCGCCAGCTATGAGCGCTCAGGCGCTTATGTCGTCAACAAACTCGAGCCGATTTATTCGTAGCGCGGCGGGATATTGGGAGCTATTGGGACGATATCCGCTGCTGAATCGCCGCGTAGATGATGAAGATCAGAAGCAGCGTCCCGAAGCCATAAGCCAGCAGTTCGCGCTTTGAGCGCTTCCATCGCAGGCGTCGGCGCAATTCCATGATCTTGCGCTCTTCCGGGGTCCGCAAACGTGACGATTTCTCGCCCGCGCGGTAGGCATAGAAGCGTTTCGAGCACTTCCGGCAGCGGTAGGGAATCATCTGGAACAGATGCAACACGCGGTCTTTGATGCCGCTGCGATGCGAGCGGTGGGCGCTCGGTTCGCCGCAGCTCGGGCAGGTCATGAGCGCCCGCCCTCGACACCGCCCCATAGCTGCCACCACTTGCGGGGCGTGGTGGCAAGAAAGCGATCGCCTGAAACGTACTTGCCTTCGATAATGCAGCCGGGATTTGTTTTAAAGAGCATTTCGGCAATGTCAGCGCCGTATTGTTTTGAAATTGCTGCGAAGGCATCGTTCAGGCGGGGGTGGCGATGCACGGGATCGTGCGCATCGCTGGCGATGACATGCACCATTCCTTTTCCCAGTAATTCATGAGCGGCAGCGTGCGCCTTTTTCCCGAATCCGCCCAATACGGACAGCGCGGTAACCTGAACCAGACAGCCGAGTTCCACCCAGCTTTCCAGTTTCTTCGTCTCTTTCTGCAGAATCGGGTTCCGTTCCGGATGCGTGACGATGGGCACCAGATCGACGCCCAGCAGTTGATCGAGAACGCGATCCATCGATCCGGCGATATGCAGGTCCGAGCATTCCACAAGCACGTAGCGATGGCCGTTGATCGAATACTTCGACGGGTGTTCGAGCGCCTCCATGATGTTGTCGTAACTGAGGTGAAGATCGCAGCCTTTGTGGATACGAGGTATGCCGCCGGTCTGCTCGGCCAGGTTGCGGATGCGCTCGGCGATCAGTTCGGGCTGGTATTCGAACTCGGCATTGGAATGCGGCGTGGCGACGATGTCGGTGGTTCCGGACTCGGCCGCCATGCGGAGCATTTCGAGGCTGACGTCCTCTGTGGGCGCGCCGTCGTCCATGCCCCACAGCACGTGACTGTGAATGTCCACCATCGTTCTTTAATAGATTACAGAATCGGGTGTTTTACCAGACGGCGTTGGCGTAATTCCGGCGTAACTGGCGGTCGCGCGTGATCAGCATGGCGCTGTGATTCGCGCTCGCCTGCGCGACGATGAGCCGGTCGAATGGATCGTCCGTCCAGGTGATTTTGAGGGATTCGAGAACCACGGCCGGGAATGGCACACGGCAAAGTGCCACTCCGAACGAGGCGTTCAGGGTGGCGGCCAGGGCTATGGCATCTACTCCGATGCGTTTGCGCCGGAAAAGGTAATCGAATTCCAGGAAGACCATCGGGGAAATAAGCAGGTCATTGGCTTCGATTTGTTTTTTGGCTTCGCTGCTGAATTCCTCTACCAGACCGTCGTGGAGGAAGACTGCCGAGTGAGTGTCGAGGTATGCGACGCTCACTCGCTCCACTTCTTCTCAAGTTCTACCATGAGGCCGGCATCGGATTCGACGATGGAATCCGGGCTCACCAGCAAGGCGTGACGGCGCACCGCGCGCTCCAGCTTCGAACCGCTTTGCGGAGGTACCAGGCGCAGCGCCGAGCCTTTCCAGGTGATCTCGATGGTTTCGCCGTGAACGGCGCGGTCGAAGACCTGAAAGAGGTTTTTGCGGAAGCTGGTTGCGGTTATGCTCACGAATTAATTGTACATTATATAATGTACGGATGCAACGTGAAAGCGTACGTCACCCTCGCCCGCGGCCGGGGCCTCTGATCGATATCGTCAGGTCGCGCAGCTTCGTGGTCTTCGGTTCCTTCATGGATTGCAGTGCGCGGTCCAGTTCCACGATATGCGCCGCGCTCAGCGCCAACTCATGTTCTTCAGGCTGATACTTCGTCCCCGTAGGGTAATCCACAAAGGGCGTGCTGGTTTGTTCGATATGATTGCCCAGCACATGGGCGATCGGCTTATCGGCCGTGAATGCGGCAAGCCGGTGAATGCTGGCTTTAAAGGCCTCGAAGTCGCTGACGTAGAGCCGACCCGGATAGACGGTGTCGCCGGTCAGCAGAATGCCGGTGCGGCGGTCGTAGAGCGCAAAGGAATCGTCGGTGTGACCGGGAATGGGGATGAGGTCCATGGGGCGGCCGCCGAGGTCGAAGGTACGCACTTCCTCCGGCCAGTTCTGAAAGCCGAAGAACGCCTTCACGCTGGCGAGCTCGGGCTTGACCAGGGTGGTGTCCGGGCGGTCGGCGAACTGGGAATCGCCCCAGATGTGATCGCCATGCTTATGGGAATGCATGACGATCAGGGGGATCGATGTCCGCTTGTTTTCTTTGAGCCAGCGATCGATCAGACGATCTACCGCTTCGCGGACGCGGGAATTGCGCGAGCCGGTATCCCAAAGCATGGCCTTATCGGAACCGAACATGAGATAGAGGAACGGCTTCTCATAATCGGTACAGCCGGACTGGCGCAGGATGTAGAACGAGGGATTGTACTCGTGGATGTAATATTCCTGCATCTCCAGGCAATTGGGTCCGCCGGTGGGCCAGTGCTCGGGGAGTTTGCCCTGCTCCAGAGTTTGCGCGGAAAGAGCGCCCGCAAAGAGGATCGCCGCAATCAAGCGCATCAGTTGCCACCCGGCGCCGGGAATGCGGGCGCGTGCATTTCATAGTTCTTCGGAGGCTCGGCGCCCAGCAGATAGCGGACGAAATAGTCCCAGCGGCGGCGCGTCATGTAATTCGATTCGCTGCCATAGCCATGCGCCTGGTTGGGCAGCATGAGCAGATCGAAGTCCTTGTTGGCTTTGATAAGCGCGTCCACCACGAGCAGCGTGTTGTAAGGCGGAACGTTGGTGTCCATGGTTCCGTGCGCCAGCAGCAGGTGGCCTTTCAGATTCTTTGCGAGGTTCTGATTGGCCTGATCGTCGTAATTTGTGGTCCCGTCCGGACTCTTCTTGAGCAGCCCCTGGTAGCGTTCTCCCCAGTCGTCTTCATAGTCGCGATTGTCGTGGTTGCCGGATTCGGAGATCCCCACCTTGAAGAAATCGGGATAGCGGAACATGGCATCGGCTGTGGCGAAGCCGCCGCCGGAATGGCCGTAGATACCGACCCGGTCAAGGTCGACATACGGGTACTTTTGAGCGATCTGCTTCATGCCGGCGATCTGATCGGGCAAGGTATTGTCGCCCATGTTCGCGTAGTAGGCGTCGTGGAATTTCTTTGAGCGGGTAGGGTTGCCGCTGCCGTCGATTTCGACGACGACGAAGCCGAGTTCAGCGAGCGACTGGCAATCGCCGCGTGCCGCTGAGAAGCTTCGGCTGCCCACGCTGCCGGCCTGCGGTCCGGGGTAGATATGGTTCACGATCGGATACTTCTTATTCGGGTCGAGATTGGTGGGCACGAACATCAGGCCATAGATATCGGTCTCGTTGTCATGGGCTTTAAGTTTGAGGGGAACGGGCGGCTTCCAGCCTGCGGCAAGCAACTTCGAGATATCGGCCTTTTCGAGATTCGCCACCAGCTTTCCGGCCGCATCGCGCGCAACGGCCACCGGCGGCACATCCGGCTTCGAATAGCTGTCGACGAAATATGCGCCCGAAGGCGAAAGCGTCACCTCATGATTGCCGTCTTCCGGCGTAAGCAACTGCAGGCCGGTGCCATCGAAGTTCACGCGGTAAAGGTGGGTGAAGTATGGATCGCGTCCAGCTTCCTTACCCGCGCCGAGGAACCAGATCACGCGATTCTTTTCATCCACGCGAACGGTCTGGCGAACGATCCAGTCGCCTTTAGTGATGGCGCCTTTGATTTGCCCGGACTTCCAGTCGCCGAGATATAGGTGGCCGTAGCCGCTGCGTTCGGAATACCAGAGGTATTCGTTCGATCCGTAGAGCACCTGCCAGTTGACCTTGCCGTCGCCCGATTCGAATTGAGTGGGGACGGACTCTTCGTTGATCTCGCGGACAACGCCGGTTGCGGCATCGGCTTCGCGCAGGCGCGCCTGTTTGTGATCGCGAGTGGTGGATACGAAGGCCAGCTTCGAGGTATCGGGGCTCCATTGCACGTCGGCCCATTCGCCGCCGCGGCACGCGATGTCGTCGCAGAGGGTCGAGCGGTGCTGATCCGCATCGATCTTCAGCCGTGTGATGGTTATTGTCGGCACGTCGATGATGACGCGCTGAATGGTAGTGACCACGTCGTCGCCAGGCAGCGGATACTTCCAGACTTCGAGCTTCGGATGGCCCACCTGCGTGTTCACCAGGTACATCTCGCCGACGCCGCGCTGATCCTGCTGATAGGTAGCGATCTTCTTCGAATCGGGCGACCAGAGCAGGATGGCCCGATCGCTCTT
>Ga0302319_10012045_pt1 | contig 16344 bp, 20 predicted proteins | sample Bog_T0_2_FD_203319 | JGI IMG/M metagenome (GOLD analysis project Ga0302319, IMG submission 203319) | Peat permafrost microbial communities from Stordalen Mire near Abisko, Sweden - Bog_T0_2 | ecosystem: Environmental > Terrestrial > Soil > Wetlands > Peat | place: Sweden: Abisko, Stordalen Mire...
TGCCATCAGATCGCGTCACCATCGACCCCGTGAGGAAGCAAAACAACGGGCGGATGCGCAACGCGGGAAGGCCCGAAAATCCTTGCGCTGATTGTTCGGGCCGCTGTGGAGAGACAGCGTTAGCGGTCCATTTGCGCGTCGTATGCGCCGCGCGAGATGGCAACGTAGGCCATGCGGTTGTTGAGCAGGTCTTTCGCTCCCAGCTCCGTGTCGACGTGGGTCAGCACCCGGTCGGCGGTCTGCCCCTGGCTGGAATGGCTCGTGACCGCGTACCCGCCCTGCCATAGCCCGTGACGGCCGCCGCAAATCCCTTGCCGGCCTCCTTTTCTCCCTTCCTCTCCCACGGTTAGATTTGTTGCGGTCAATTCGGCTTCCCTCACTTCCATGCAATGAATCCACTATTTCCTCCGGCGCTTCTTTCAGGCAAACTTCTTTGGGCACAGCCGGTTGGAGTATGGTCTTCCAAAGCCATATACATATGCTGTAAGATATATTCGAACAAGGAAACCACATGCCCACTGCGAAGAAAGCCACTGCCCGACCGAAGCGCAGAGTTGTCGCTCCCGTGGAGACGCGCACTCAACTCCGGCTCACCGTCGATTCAAAATTCACCAAGAGCCATTTCAATCAACTCTTTGCCGTGCTTAAAATCCGGAGGAAGAACGCCCTCGCTGAACACATCATCATGAGTTTCAAGAGCAAGGCCGCGCAGGCGCAACTCCTTGGGTTCTACAACAACCAGTGGCTGAACATTCCATTTCAGAGTATTGACACCGCATTCGTGTTCCCTTTGACGCACGAGATTGCCGACGAGTTGGAGAGAGTCGGCGGGGAGGTTCTCTGCGGAGTGAATCGGTCCAAGGCATTTCGCGTGATGGTGGCCTATTTTGCCTTCGTCCATAAACTGAAGAATCCAACACAGGCCGCAGTGGCATAGCCTGTCAGAGAAGCGCCAGCAGCAGGCGAGCGCACACGGGATGACCGTGGAAAGTCAGCTGCCGACGCGCCGTAGCGCATGGGTCGCTTTTTCGTGGCGGATGACCGGGGGGGGCATCGGCTACCTGCCCTCCCTTTCATCGATGCGCGTTTTGAGATTACTTCGCAGCAGCCGATGAGCAGTCTGCCGCGCTTGGACCACCAGGTCGATGATCTCTTGTCGCTTCCCCTCGGGAATCGATATTTTGAAAGATTGTCGGCTCGCGGGAGTCCTGAGAAGGGCGATGGCCAGATTGCCGCCTACGTCTGACTTCGGTTCCGGGAGTCGGGACGCCTTCAGGAGCTCGATCAACTGTCGTGCCTGAGCAGCCGGTTGGAGAGTGAAGAGGAGCTGGCGCACATCTGCTTCGTCGGTGAAGATCAAGTCGCCGGATTCCTCAGTCCTGAGCCTGGATTCGATGGAATGCAGCCGCGCGGCCTGGTGTTGGAGGGGATTCGCAATGCGCTGTTCATGCCCGAGAGCGTTTTGCATCTCCGGGTTCGTGAATTGGACAAACATGCCGTGCTGAACGGCGGTCGCCGCGACCATCCGCTTCCACTCGTCGGTGCCGGTACAGGCAATTCGCGATCCATACTTCTGGACGGCCATCTCCAGTCCGAAAACAATTGCCGCTTCGTCCTGGCTGAGTAAGGTCACGAGGCGCCCGCGGTCGATGACTGAGACTCTGCCGTTCAGCATGTACGACACGTCGCCGGTCTTGCGGTTGATCGTCCAGATTCGCGTAGCGGCAATCTGATTGGCAAGACTTTGTTCCCTGTGTTGAGCCGAAAGCCGTTGCTGCGCAAAGTCTGCCCAGTCGGATTTCTCATTGTCCTCGGGCGGTGGCCCGATGTGCAGTGCGTTTGCTTCCAGGGTCGCGTCAAGCCGCCGCTGATTGCGTTGGTCGGCATAACGCCATCCTCGGAGCTGTGCGGCCGCGCGTGCATCTCCCCCGCTGGCGCGTTCGGCAACCCAGGTTCTGAGATCCTTCGGAAACTGTTCTTGCCGTCTTTGTTGGACTGTCAGCTTCAGAGCCCGCATCTCGATGACCGATTGAGCCGTTGCCTGGGACAACAGTATTTTCTTGGCCGACCATGGCACAGCGATCGCACGAATCTCCTTCTTTCGCAGCCGGAGATTCATAACCACGTGCTGACGTGCTTCTCTTCCTTGTGCGGTCACCCCCTTACATACTTCCCGTTGTCGATTACGATACAGGTTATAATCCGCCATCAGAGAAACGCGGTCGGAAAGTCGCTGCGCTTTTCGTTCCTCCCTCTGTGAGCTATTACGAACAGGATTACGAACGGCATATTGAGCGGCTTCATAACCGGATGTTGAAGCGGGTGTCCAGGCCCCAAGTGCCGCCTCAGTGTTCTGACGGTTGGCCTTTCCTGCGAAGTTGTTGCGGAATACATCGGATGCCTTCACCCGGATGTTGTGGTCGATGGCAAGGACGGTATATCCGCCCATTTCTCCCTTTTCGAGCCGGAGATGAGCCTTCGAGAGAAGACGATGGAGGTCATCCCATGTGACATTCTGTCGCGTCAGAAGTTTCCGGACAATGGGGGCCACTTCCTGCCGGACATAGGATTGCAGAGATTCCTCATCGTGGTAATGTTCGAACTTTGCCGCCGCCCCCGTCGGCTGTTGTCGGGCAGATCGAAGCGCATTACGTTCGGGTCGCGACAGAGGTACAGCCTGCTTCGATTCCTCATCCCATCGAGTCATGCCCGGTGTATGTGCCCAACCATATTTCGCTTCGAGGAGGCGTGCTGCGGCATCGAGAGCGAGCCAATTGTTATATCGTGTAGGGGCTCTGAGCGTTTCAGGATGAACTTTGTTCACCATGATGTGGATATGGAAATGCCTTTTGTCGTCGTGAGCGACGATCATATATTGATGGTCTTCATATCCAAGCGCTTTCAATGTTTGTAATGCTGAGTCTGTCCACTGTGGCCGCGTGGGACGTTCTCCTGGAGGCCACGACAGCTCATAATGGCAGACTGCATCCTTGCAACGATCATTGAGAGCAGCGACTCCTTGCATTTCTCCTGCTGCCGTGTCGAAGCCTAGAAGATTCCACGACAGGACCACATCGCCTCGCAAAACAAGTTCTCCAGTGTCGGCGTCACGCTCTTGTGTAAGGTATTCGTGAAGCCGCTTGAAGCTGCTGGAGTGCTTCCGAGATGGTTGTACCTTGACGATCATGTCTACTGGACCGTGATGGTGTTGAGCACCCTCACTGCGTTATGAACAGCAGACAATGTCGAATTCAATTCCCTGCGAAGGCCTTCTTCATCCGGAAGACCCTTGATCTGCATGAGCAGGTACTTCTGAAGTCCACCGAGTCTTGCAAGTTCTCCTAAAACCTTCTGGTCCATCTTCGAAACAATTCGCTTGTTGAGTGAGGTCCTTCGCATGAACTCGCTCATGCCCAGGCCGGCTTTCTTGGCCTCGGTTCTGATTATGGCTTTCTCTTGATCGGTAATCCTGATGAAGAGCCGCCGTGTGGCGCCTTCTGTTCGTTTAGGTCTTGCCATTGTCTTCTCCTGTTCTGTGGGGTCTCGGGGCGTAGCCCTGAGCAAGATGCGCAGCCATTTCTCCGAGTAGCCATCGGCGGATTGGAGAAATGGTGGTGGGTGCGCGGAACCACGAAGTGGTTTCGTGCGCACAGCGCATTTCTTGCCATTCACCGTTTGGACATCCAGATCTCACAAGTTATCCGTCCAGCTTCAACCATCCCGGGCTCGTATTTCACAACTAGTATATTATAGAACTGCTGTAATAAAGAGCCAAGGGCGTGATAGTATCCTCTCATGCCTCTATAGAGTGCGGTGAGGAGGAAGAGAAATGGGGACAGCGGGTTCTCGTAAATTGCAGGTCTATTCTTCGGATGTTGTGGAGGAGCTTCGCACGTTATTGACTCAAAAAGCGACAGAACCGGTGCCGCAACCTGCTTCGATCATGATTGGGGCAGTGATACGGGCGCTTCTGCCTCTTCTCGTGGAGTTGCGGAGAAAAGGCTATTCATTGAACATGCTGGCTCATCTTCTGGAAGAGAAAGGGGTAAAGATCAGCTCAACAGCTCTTTCTGGGTACATGGCGAAATTGAGTGGGCCAGTTGAGGAGTCGCCGGTAAGGGGAGCGCGCAGAGAGAGGACACAGACCTCAACAAGTGCCTCGCAGACACGTGGACATTTTGCAATGAAGCCGGACGTAACGCTGTAAGGGAACCTTCGTGGGAGTTGATAAATAGATGTTCAATGCGCCAGGGAATACGTGGGGTGGGTATGGCGTCAAATGAAGGGAATTGCGAATTGATGACGGTTTCGGAGACTGCACATGGGCTGCACATCCCGATAACGCCTGAGCCGTTTGTGGATGCGACGCGGGCCGCAGAGTGGTTGGGAATCACGTCCCGCCGTGTGCTCGAAATGGCCCGCGCCGGCCAGATTCCGGCTTATCCGTTGGGGACGGGTTCTCGGAAAACCTGGCGGTTCCGGTTACAGGAACTCAGCGCAGCAATCGTGCGCAAGAGGTAGGATCCTGTCCATTTCTTGGCAAATTCGAGCGCATAGCGGTCCTAGAATGTGGGCTCTTGTGGAAAGTGTGTCGATTGTTGGGAAGATGCGGAATAATAGATTTCAGGCAGTCTCCAGCGCCACCAAGGAGACGATCTGAATGGCGCAAAGGGGATGGATTACCAAGCAAGACCGCAAGAAGAAAGGACCAGTCTGGGTGTACCACTGGTACGTCATCAAGCCGGAAACCGGAAAGAAGGTCGAACACACCTGGACGGTGGGCTCGGTTGCCAGCTTCCCGCGTGAAAAGGATGCGTGGCTTGAGATTGACCGGCGGCACATGAAACCACTACCCGACCAGAGCGCAATCCGCACTGGTTGCCTAACCTTCGGCGATCTCGCCGCCAGCTACATGCAAAACGGGATGACGAAGCTGGCAGTGACAACTCAGTACACCGTAAAGCACTACATCGACGACTACCTGCTGCCCCGATGGGGCAAGAGTGTTGCTCTGGACATTCAGCCGCTTGAAATCGAAAGCTGGCTGGGTTCGCTGCCGCACTCGAATCCGACGAAGGACAAAATACGTCGCATCATGTCCATCGTCTACACACGAGCACAAAAGTACGGGCTCGTGCCGCGCAGCGATTCGTCGAATCCGGTGAAATGGGTCGAGCAATCGGCGAAGTCCAGCTACAAACCAATCGTGCTGGACCCTGCAACCGCCGCCAAAATCTTCGAGCAATTGTCGGGTTTTGAATTGACCCTAACGATCCTCGTGGCGGCAACCGGCATACGCATCAGTGAGGCGATGGGCTTGAAATGGGGGGATATTGACTACCAGAACAAGCAGATCAACCTCCGCCGGGTTTGGGTCGGAGACACAATCGTGGAGCAACTCAAGACGGAGGACTCCGAGGCTCCCGTTCCGCTCACCGCTCTGCTAGCCACGCACTTGCAAGACTGGCAGCGGGAAACGGTTTACGGACGGCCTAGCGATTGGGTGTTTGCCAGCGCAAGGAGCAAGGGGAAAACACCGAGGTCGAGCAGCGTTCTGACTTGGGACCATCTTCGTCCGGCGGCCATTGCAGCCGGGGTCAAGCTCAAGAAGGGGCAGCGGTTCGGTTTCCACAACTTCCGGCATGGATTGGCGAGTTGGCTGGTTAACCAGGGAACGGACGTAAAGACGGTGCAGGGGCTTCTGCGCCATTCGAATGTCCGGACAACGCTCGGCTTGTACGCTCACCAGGTGAATTCGTCGATGCTGGCCGCTCAAGACGCGGTTATGCGGGCGATGCAGCCGGAGTCGCAAGCCGTCAACTAGGGGTATAGGAGACGCGAAAAACGGATGCAGGCGATGTTTTGCAGGTGAAAAAAGTTTGGCCTTCCATCTAAGTTATTGAAAATAATGGTAGGCACGACTGGACTCGAACCAGCGACCTCTTCCGTGTCAAGGAAGCGCTCTAACCAACTGAGCTACGCGCCTGTGGTGCAACATCCCCAAGTTTAACAGGAACCGTCCGATCCGTGAAACTCGATTGCTGCCCCTAGTGCGTAATGCTGTACCATCGTTGACGAGCGATTGCATTTCCTTTGCCTGCGATGTGCCCAAATGCTCTTTGGGGTTCCGCGTAGCCCTGCCTTCAACCGAGGTCTGGCCCTTCCCAAAGTGTCTGAACTGGCAATGCAGCCTGCCTGGATTTCTTTCACTCTGTACTGAAGCACCTTGTTCAACCTGCCATGCCCGACGAATCGAGCCCCCGACTCAATCCGCTTCGCACCGTGCCTAACCTGCTCACGTTGATGCGCATTTGCCTCGCCCCGTTTCTGGTTGCGGCGCTCCTCGAACAAAAATTCCTGCTCAGCTTTGCTCTTTTTGTGGCTGCGGGACTGACCGACGCGCTCGACGGAACCCTTGCGCGTGTTCTCCGGCAACGCACGGTACTCGGCCAGTACCTCGATCCGGTTGCCGACAAACTCCTGCTCAGCACCATCTTTCTGGTACTGCTCCATGAAGGGCTCATGCCAACCACGGTCACCGTGCTGGTCTTCGGCAGGGATGTCGGGATACTTCTCGTGGCGGCGATTCTCTACGCGGCCGTGGGGCGGCGTGAATTCAAACCCAGCGTCTTCGGAAAAGCCAACACCATTGCCCAGGTCTGCGCTGTCGCCGCAGTTATTCTGCACCAACTGACCGATGCGTCCTGGGTGTGGGATTTGCGCCAGCTGGCGCTAGCAGCCACGATTGCTCTCACCGTGATCTCCGGGCTGCATTACGCATGGGTCGCGTCGCACCGCGGCAACGCTGCGGTCACCAACGGTTCGGCTGCAAAGTAGAATCGCGCTTCGTGCGCTATTTTAGGATTCGTCGGAGACGTCCTCGGTTTCGGCGGTTTCTTCAATCTCCATGTCGCGGAACTCTTCGGAGTCAAAAACCTCGCCACACTCCAGGCACTCGACAAACTCCGTGTCCTCGTGTCGGGAGACAATGCGTACTTTAGGATGTCTGCAGGCGGTTGCCATCGTCCTTGGATTCAGTTGGAGTAGGTGCTCTTTCCCGCAGATTGTAGCTATCTTTTCCGCAAATTAAAACGGATTTTTGTTGAATCTTCGGGGTTCACCTGCATTTTTTCGCTCTTCCGGGCCTCTTCCCGCCCCGACCCCTTGAAATGCCGACACATTCGGTCCTATACTGAATACGGACCGAAGAAGTCGGATATTCAATGCTCAAGCTGACCAAGAAGGCCGATTACGGGTTGATGGCGCTCAAGTACCTCGCCGAGCACCCCGAAACCACTGCGCTCAGCGCCAAGGATGTTGCTGATGCGTATGGCATTCCGGCCCAATTACTCGCTAAGATCCTGCAAACATTGACCAAACATGGACTTCTTCGCTCCCACGCCGGCATGAATGGCGGATACGCCTTGGCCCGGGATGCCCGCGGAATTTCAGCCTACGAGGTCATTCTGGCCATCGACGGGCCGTTTTTCATCACTTCCTGCACCAAGGGCTCCAAGTCGTGCGATCTGACCCCCAGTTGCACCATCAAGGAGCCTCTGGCGCGCGTAAACGAGACCATCGCCGGGGTGCTCAAGAGCATCAGCATTCAGGACCTGGCTGAGAATGAACAGTCCGTAGCCAAAGCCCGTGAGGCTAAAGGCTTGGTTGCATTGACGTTGTAATCAGTTTCCCCCCTCCGCCAAGAGCGGAGAAGAGCAGATGAGGATGGAGATCAGAAGATGAGTACAGTTACCAGCAATATCGAAGTTCCCGCCGGCGTCAAGCTGCCCATATATATGGATAATCACGCCACCAGCCCCCTCGACCCCCGGGTCCTGGAAGCGATGATGCCCTACTTCACCGAAAAGTTCGGCAACGCGGCCAGCCGCAACCACTCCTTCGGGTGGGAGGCCGAGCAGGCCGTCGAATTGGCTCGCGAACAGATTGCCAAGCTCATCGGCGCCACCGCCAAGGAGATCATCTTCACCTCCGGCGCCACCGAGAGCAACAACCTCGCCATCAAGGGCATCGCGGAAATGTACCGCGAGCGCGGCAACCACATCATCACCCAGGTCACTGAGCACAAGGCCGTGCTCGACACCTGCAAGCGCCTTGAGAAGCACGGCTACCGCGTCACCTATCTGCCCGTGAAGGCTGATGGCCTCATCGACCTCGAAGACCTCAAGCGCGCTATCGACGACAAGACCATCCTCGTCTCCATCATGGCCGCCAACAACGAGATCGGTGTCCTGCAGCCCATCCGCGAAATCGGCAAGCTCTGCCATGAAAAGGGCGTCATCTTCCACACCGATGCTGTGCAGGCGGTGGGCAAGGTTCCCGTCAATGTCATCGCCGACAACATCGACGTTCTCTCTCTCTCCGGCCACAAGATTTACGGTCCCAAGGGCGTGGGCGCTCTCTATGTGCGCCGTCGCAATCCGCGTGTGCAGATTGCCGCTCAAATCGACGGCGGCGGCCACGAGCGCGGCATGCGCTCAGGCACGTTGAACGTGCCCGGCATCGTGGGTCTCGGCAAAGCCTGTGAAATTGCCCGCGAAGAAATGGATTCTGAAGCCGCCTATCTCCGCGGCCTCCGCGATCGCCTCAAGGCCAAGCTCGAGTCTGAACTCGACTACGTTCAAGTCAACGGTTCCTGGGAGCATCGCCTTCCCGGCAATCTCAACATGAGCTTTGTTTATGTCGAAGGCGAATCGCTGCTCATGGGCATCAACGACGTCGCCGTTTCCAGCGGCTCGGCCTGCACTTCGGCTACGCTCGAACCGTCCTACGTCCTCAAGGCGCTGGGCCTCGGCGACGACGTCGCGCACAGCTCAATCCGGTTCGGCCTCGGCCGTTTCAACACACAGGCTGAAGTGGACTACGTAGCCGCCAAGGTCATCGACATCGTCAAGCATCTGCGCCAGCTTTCGCCGCTTTACGAAATGGTGCAGGAAGGCATCGATCTCACCAAAATCCAATGGGCAGCGCACTAAGCGCGAAACGAATTTCAAGGCATCGGCGAGCAAGCCTGCCGAATCAAACAAAAGTAAGCGCGGCTTCCCCGCGGGAGGAGTAGCAAATGGCATACAGCGATAAGGTAATCGACCACTATAACAACCCGCGCAACGTGGGCCAACTCGACAAGAGCTCCGCCGAAGTGGGCACGGGCCTGGTGGGCGCTCCCGAGTGCGGCGACGTGATGCGCCTGCAGATTCGTGTCAACCCTGAGACGCAGGTCATTGAAGAAGCCAAGTTCAAGACCTTCGGCTGCGGCTCGGCCATTGCCAGCTCGTCGCTGGCCACGGAATGGATCAAGGGCCGCACCGTTGACGATGCGCTCGCGATCAAGAACACTGACATCGTGAAGGAATTGTCACTTCCGCCGGTCAAGATTCATTGCTCGGTGCTCGCCGAGGACGCCATTCGCGCGGCCATTGGCGACTGGAAGAAAAAGAACGGCGTTGCGGAAGCTGCTACGGCAGCGACAACGGCAGCGCACTAAGCGGCTTCCCCTTTCCGTCCTGGGGGCCCCGGCCAATAGGTCGAGGCCCCGCTTGAGGCCGGGGGAACTGAAAGTGAATAGGCAAGTATGGCCAACATAGTCTCAATTGAATCAAAGCCGGCCGAAGGCGCGTTCGCGTCGCCTCCGCCGCAAGACGCCAAGCCGGTAACCGCGGCTGGCGCGGCGGCTGGCCAGGGCCTGCAGGTGACCGAACGGGCCGTGAAGCGCATTCGCGTCGCCATGGCCAAGGAAGGCGTTTCGCCTGAGGAAGGCGGACTGCGCCTCGGCGTCATGGGCGGCGGCTGCTCAGGTCTTTCCTACTCAATCAAGTTCGATACGCAGCCCCGCGAACGCGATCGCATCTATGAGTTCGACGGCGTGCGCGTCTTTGTCGATCCCAAGTCGTTTCTCTATCTGCACGGAATGACGCTGGACTACGAGGAGACGCTGATGCGGCAGGGATTCAACTTCATCAATCCGAACTCCTCGCGATCCTGCGGCTGCGGTTCGTCCTTCTCGTCTTAAGTCGCCCGCTGGAGTCAGTCATGTTGAAAGTTATCGATTCGGCAGTTCCGGTCGCATGCTGGTCCTGCTCCGTGGCGCACAACGACGTCACCCTCTTCTGCCCGCATTGCAGCAAGATTCAGCCCCCTCCCGGCGGTGATTATTTCTCGGTCTTCGGTCTCGAGGAGCGTCTTGACCTCGATCTCGCTGCTCTCGAGCACGAGTTCCATCGCCTCAGCCGCAAGGTGCATCCCGATCGCTTTGCCCGCTCCGGCGACAACGAGCGCCAATGGAGCCTCGCTGACACGGCCTTGCTCAACGACGCGTATCGCACCCTGAAAGATCCCTTGCACCGCACAGAGTACCTGCTCAAGTTGCGGGGAGCGGAGATTGGCGAAGAGCATAGTGGCAAGGATCGAAAAGATCCTTCGCGAGTGCCGGCCGATCTGCTTGAAGAAGTTTTCGAGCTCAACATGCAGCTCGAGGAAATGCGCACTGCCCACAAAATGGGTGAAGAAGACCCGGATCTTCAAGCCAGCCTCGAACAGGCCAAACGCAAGTTCGACGGCCTCGAGCAGGAAGTGGATCAGGATCTGCGCAAGCAGTGGCAGTTGTGGGATAACGGCGACGCCGCTGCCCGCAAGGCTGCGGAAAAAACAATGGTCGCTCTGCTCGACAGGCGGCGCTATCTTAGCAACCTTGTACGTGACGTAACCGAAACTTTGGGAGCCGAGTAGAGATCCATGGCGGAATCGAACCAATCTGGCCGCGTTGTTGGAATTGACTTGGGAACCACAAATTCTCTCGTCGCATATATGCAGGGCGATGCGCCGGTGGTGATTCCCGGTGTAGACGGCTCCAATCTTGTGCCCTCGGTGGTGGCTCTCGACCCTATGCCCGCAGACGGGGGCCGGCCTACAGTCACCGTGGGCAACAGCGCACGCAAGACCCTCATTGAATCGCCGGAGCGCGTCATCTACTCCGTCAAGCGGCTCATGGGACGCGGCCTTGAAGAGATTCAGGATGAGCTCAAGCTCTTTCCCTTCCGCCTCGCCGACGACGTTGAGGCAGGCGAGGTGCCGCGCATCCAACTTGGCGAACTCCGCTTTACCCCGCCGGAAATCTCCGCCTACATTTTGCGCCAGCTCAAGCGCAACGCGGAGCGTTTCTTCGGTGCTCCCGTAACCCAGGCCGTCATCACCGTGCCTGCCTATTTCAACGACGCGCAGCGCCAGGCCACCAAAGATGCGGGCCGCATGGCCGGCCTTGAAGTACTGCGCCTCGTCAACGAGCCCACGGCCGCAGCGCTTGCCTACGGCCTTGATCGAGCCAATGTGGGCACCATCGCCGTCTACGACTTCGGCGGAGGCACCTTCGACATTTCCATCCTCAAGCTCCGCGACGGCATCTTTGAGGTTCAATCCACCAACGGCGATACCCATCTCGGCGGCGACGACATTGACAACCTGCTGCTCACTATCGCCCTCGACGAAATTTACGCCGAGCACGGCGTCGATCTCCGTCTGCATCCTGGCGCAGTGCAGGCCCTTCGCAAGGCCGCCATCGAAGCCAAGATTCGTCTGTCCTCAGAGCAATTCGCCAGCTTTGACATTGAGCTGCCCAACGGCGACCGCTATCAGCGCGAGATTCCTCGCGGCGTCTTCGAGCTCCTCATTGAGCCCGTGCTTGCCCGCACCGCGGCTCCCTGCAAGCAGGCGCTAACAGACGCAGGCATCACGGCCGACCAGGTCGACGAAGTGGTTCTTGTCGGCGGGTCCACGCGCATCCCGGCAGTGCGCTCGCTGGTGGACGATCTCTTCCGCCTCGCCGCGCGTGGAAAAAAGCCGCACACTGAGCTCAATCCCGACGAAGTGGTCGCCCTCGGCGCGGCCGTCCAGGCCGACATCCTCGCCGGAGCCTCCAAGTCCACTGAGGAGATGTTGCTGCTCGACGTCACGCCTCTTTCCCTCGGTATTGAAGCCCTCGGCGGCACCGTCGCGCGGATCATTCAGCGCAACTCCACCATTCCCGCTTCTGCTACTGAGCATTTCACCACCGGCGTTGATGGCCAGACGAACGTGGCCATCCACGTCGTGCAGGGCGAGCGCGAACTTGCCGCCGATTGCCGTTCCCTGGCTCGCTTTGACCTGAAGGGAATTCCGCCGATGACGGCGGGCCTGCCCCGCATTGAGGTGCGCTTTCTTATCGATGCCGATGGCATTCTTCAGGTGTCGGCACGCGAGCAGCGCAGCGGTCTCGCTGCTGAAATTGAAGTCAAGCCCACCTATGGATTGACCGACGAACAGGTCGAGACAATGATCCTCGACTCCTTCGATCACGCCGAAGAAGACTTTGCCAAGCGCCTCCTGATTGAAGCGCGCAACGAGGCCGAGTCCATCCTCTCCAAGGTCGGGGGTGTGCGCACCAACCCCGCATGGGGCCAACTCACGGGCGAAGAACAGTCAGCCATTCAGGCAGCGGTCACCCACCTCGCCTCCGTAAATCAAGGCGACGACATGTCCGCCATTCGCGAAGCCACGCTGGCGCTCGACAAGGCAACCGGCCGGCTCGCCGAACTCATGATGGATGCCGCCGTATCCACTGCACTCCGCGGAAAAACCATGACCGCTGCCGGCGAGCAACTTGAGGAAGCCGTCACTGCCCCCCACGCCATGGCCCCGGCAGAATTCAAATAGGGTGGCGAACGCAAGGTGTCAGGGCACGACTTTAGTCGTGCCGCAATTGCCGCAAAAAGAGAACGGGCTTTAGCCCCTGAGGCAATACCGCAGGAAAGGATTTCAAAACCATGAGCGAAGAAGCCGCAAAGAACATCCCTCCCGACAAACTCGTGCGCGTCACCTTTATGCCTGAGGGCAAGACGGTCGAATTCGAATTCGGCACCCTGCCGTATGACCATCACGGCCAGCCGATGTCGTTCCTCGACGTCGCGGAGAACTTCGGCATCTTTCTCGATCACGCCTGTGGCGGTGTCTGCGCCTGCACAACCTGCCACCTGTGGATCAAGAATCAGGACGGCATCAGCCCTGCCGATGACGATGAGATCGACCGCATGGACATGGCCGCCGATCAGCAGTTGGAATCGCGCCTCGGCTGCCAGGCCGTCATCACCAAACCCGGCAACTACGTCGTCGAGATTCCCAAGTGGAACCGCAACTACACTTCAGAAGGCAAGCCGCTTGCCTTGGCCGAAGGAAAGTAGGGAGACACTCGCATGCCACGCGAAATTTTGTGGACTGACGCCGAAGAGATCGGCATTCAACTGCAGGAAAAGTTTCCTGACGTCGACCCCTTCACCGTCCGCTTTACTGACCTGCACAAATATGTCATCGAGCTCGAAGGCTTCGCAGACGATCCATCCAAATCGAACGAACCCAAACTCGAAGCCATCCAGATGGCCTGGCACGAAGAGTACGAAGACGCCAAGGGCTGAGCGAGCTTCTAGCTTTTAGCTTGTTCCTCTCCAGGATGAGCTTGATCCTGCGAGCATTGAAATGCGCGGTCTGCTTTCCTCGGGATTGCAGGTGTTATTTCGCTCACAGCCAGCAGCTAGAAGCCAGAAAATCGGAGCTAGAAGCTGAGAGCTAGAAGCTGCTTCACCGCGCGTGATGCGAGATCCCCAGCACGTTGCCGTCGGGGTCTTTGAACCACGCCACCTGGTCGCCGCCGGGAAATGTTTGGATCCCCCGTTCATCCTGCTGCATGAACGAGTAGCGTTCAAAGGTCACGCCTTTGCCGACCAACTCGTCCACCGCCGCGCAAATGTCCTCGGCTTCCCAGCCCAAAACGGTTCCCGGCGCCGGGGTAAACTTCCTGGCTTTTCCAATGCGCAGCATCACGCCATCCATATCGAACACCAGCGCAAACCCGTCGTCGCGAAGGAACTTGAAGCCCAGAACATCCCGATAAAACGGAATCGCCGCCTCCGGGTTCTTTGTATTAAGAAACGTAATCACATGCTTCATCGCTTCCTCCTCGCTACTCCCGGCCGCGCTCGTACTCGTTCCAGCCAAACGCCGCTTCAAAGTGCTGGAATTCCTTCTTCTGCCCCGGCAAAAGGTACACGCTGACGACGTCAAAGCGAACCTGCGGTGCTTCCTGCTCTGGAAGCTGCCGCACATATTGCCGGGCCAGTCGCCGCAGCATCGTACGCTTGTGTGTATCCACGGCCACCTCGGCAGCCGTGTCGTCGTGCGCGGTGCGCGTCTTCACTTCCACAAAGCACAGTAGCCTTCCCTGCCACGCAATCAAATCGATGTCGCCGGGCTGGTGCCCAGCAGACCAGCGTCGTGCCACAACCACGTAGCCCTTGCGGCGCAAGTGGAAATACGCAGCATTCTCGCCCTCAATTCCAGTGGCCAGGTGCTCGGGCAGCGCCGGCGCACGGCCTCTGCGCCGCGCCACCCAGTCCAGGCCCGCCATTCCCTGCTCCAGCGCTGAAACCCACCTCTGTCGCATCCATTCCATCGCCAACCATTCTCGCCGCGGGTGAGGCCTTCACGCAAATCGCCGCACCACCTTATTCAACGCAAGACTCCGCGGCGTCAGCCTCGAACTATTAGCGCATCGCCCCATTCCCATTCTGAGCCGCAGTTTCAATCCCGGAAAACCCGGTGGTGTCCGCTCCGCGAAAAACCACTCCATGCGTCAGCAGGGGTCGAAACTAAGCAGTAGTGCACAAGGAGCGTCAGGTAATGTCCCACGGAGTTTTCGGTGGCCTGTTTTCCCAGCGCGGCGCTCAGGCGCCTCCCATGTCAACGGAGTTTGACCAGACGGTCGAAACAGATCACCAACCAGGCGTGGACCGTAGTTTCCAGTACGCCCTTGATGCCCTCCCCTGCAATGCCATGTTTTGCGATCGCGAGTTGATCCTCCGCTACCTCAATCGTTCGTCGATCAAGACGCTCCGCTCATTGCAGGAGCATCTCCCCGTTCCCGTCGATCAAATTGTCGGCAAAAACATCCACATATTTCACAAGTCGCCCGAGCATATCGACAAAATCCTGGGCGGCAAGCATCATCACGGTCTCCATCAACTCCCCCACAAGGCCACCATCTCGCTCGGCCCCATCAAGCTCGATTTGAACGTCGAGCCCATGATCAACGAGACAGGCGAATTCATCGGCGCAGTGGTGATGTGGGGCGTGAGCACCCAGCAGGCGATTGATGCTCTCAGGCACGCGCAGGAGGCGCAACGCGCTGACATTGAGCACCTCGACGGCAACCTGCAGATGGTAGCCACGGCAACACACGAAATCGAATCCAGCATTGCAGAAATTGCCCACAACGCAGTCAACGTTGCCGAGGCTGCTGAGAAGTCCCGCAGCGCCGGCGCTGAAAGCAAGTCGTCGATCCTCAGCCTCAAGGTTTCAAGCAGCGGCGTCGCCAAGGTCGCCGACCTCATTGCCTCCATCGCCACGCAAACCAGCGTGCTCGCGTTGAACGCAAACATTGAGGCAGCCCGTGCCGGTGCGCACGGCAAAGGCTTCAGCGTAGTGGCCAGCGAAGTACGCAAGCTCGCCGGCCAAACTGCCGCAGCCACTGCCGAAATTCAGGCCAAGGTCTCCGCGATCGGCGCCGATATCGGCACGGCCATCGCCGCCATTGACGCCATCACCAGCCACACTGAGGAATTGTCCGGCCTGTCGCATCAGATGGCCGCCGCTGCCGAAGAGCAGCATCTGGCCACGCAGGAGATGGCCCAGAATCTCGAGCGGGCTGCCCATCGCACTTCGGAAATTGCCAGCATGCGCCTGGAGGAAAAAGTCATTTAGCAGCCAGCCCACTATGATCGCGCTGTCCAAGCGCCGAGCCCGCAATAATTTCGGCCAGCCGTCAGGAAAGGAACCTTGATGGCTGGCCTTTTTTTGTCCTCAGGATTCCTACTCTAAAGCGCCGGCGCTGAGCCCATCCTTTCGTCCTAAAGCAGCTCGATGCCGATCATCAGGCAGCGTCCGCAAAGCCCATCCGTCAGAGCTCGTTTCCGCCGGCAAAAAGCCAATTTTCCCCCCGCGCAGAATACGATGGTAGAGACGCTATGAGCTCAACCGCACCCCGCTCCGGAAGCAAAGCCACCACCACAACGGTCGCACTCGCCTTCCTGAGCGTCTACTTTTTCTGGGGCTCAACCTACACGGCCATCCGCATTGGCGCCGGGTACATGCCTGCGCTTCTGCTCGCAGGAACGCGCTTTCCCATCGCCGGCATCATTCTCCTCGCCTGGTGCCGCTGGCGCGGCCTGCGCATCATCTGGCCGGCGCGAGCCATGTTCATCATGGGGCTCGTCGGCTTTCTCCTGCTCGGCGTCAGTAATGTTCTTC
>Ga0302319_10012047_pt1 | contig 16342 bp, 8 predicted proteins | sample Bog_T0_2_FD_203319 | JGI IMG/M metagenome (GOLD analysis project Ga0302319, IMG submission 203319) | Peat permafrost microbial communities from Stordalen Mire near Abisko, Sweden - Bog_T0_2 | ecosystem: Environmental > Terrestrial > Soil > Wetlands > Peat | place: Sweden: Abisko, Stordalen Mire...
CACCGCCGACCGCCGTCTGCAAGTGCTGCTGGTTGCTTTTTGTTTTGGCGCGTTCATCGAGGGCGCGGCCGGCTTCGGCGCACCCGTCGCCATCGCCGGAGCCTTCATGATCGGCCTCGGTTTCAAGCCCTTCCATGCCGCTGCCTTGAATCTCATCGCCAACACCGCGCCCGTGGCCTGGGGAGCCATCGGCACGCCGGTTCACACTCTCGCCGCGGTAACCTCTCTGCCCGAATCCGACCTCAACGCCATGATCGGCCGCATTCTTCCTTTCACCGCCATCCTCGTCCCCTTCTGGCTGGTGAAAACCATGGTCAGCTGGAAGGAAACCTTCGAAGTATTTCCCGCCATCGCCGTGGTCGGCACCTCGTTCGCTCTCACTCAGTTCTTCTGGTCGAACTACGTCGACAGCAATCTCGTCGACATCATGGGAGGCGTGGTCTCGATCGTCGCTGTCTTGATTTTTCTCCGCTTCTGGAAGCCGAAAAAGATCTGGCGTTTCGATTATGACGACAAGACGCCTCCGCTTCCTCCTCCGACCGACAAGATCGCCGACGACATGGGCGGCGAATGGGCCGCGGAAAAGTTCGATGGATTCGTCAAAACCCGCTCCTACACCGCCGGGCAGGTCTTGAAAGCCTGGATGCCTTTCGCGATCCTCTCCCTCTTCGTCCTCCTCTGGGGATTGCCAAAGATCAAACTAGCCATGAACCAGGCCACCACGCCCGCCTTCCGCGTCGTGCTGGCGAACGGCAAAGTCCGCCCTGGTCCGCCCGGATGGGACGTGCCTTACCTGCACAATGCCATCTCCCGCGCCGCTCCCATTGTCACCAAGCCCACGCCCGAGGCGGCGCGATACGATTTCAACTGGCTCTCCGCCACCGGGACCGGCTGTTTCTTCGCCGCCATCGTCTCCGGATTCCTCCTCGGCCTCGGCCCTCTGCAATTGCTGAAGATCTTCTGGAGAACCCTGGTGCGCATGCGTTTGGCCATGATCGCCATTTCGTTCATGCTGGGCCTTGGTTATGTCACGCGCTACTCCGGGCTGGATGCCGTGCTGGGCCTGGCTTTCACCCGCACAGGATGGCTGTATCCATTCTTCGGCACATTCCTGGGCTGGCTGGGGGTGGCGCTTACCGGCAGTGACACTTCCGCCAATGCCCTCTTCGGCAGCCTGCAGCGCATTACATCTCAACAACTCGGCATCGATCCCATCCTCATGTGCGCCGCCAACAGTGCCGGAGGCGTGATGGGAAAAATGGTCGACGCTCAGTCCATCACCATCGCCACCGCCGCCACCGAGCAAGTCGGCAACGAAGGCATCATTTTCCGCTTTGTCGCCTGGCACTCCGTAGCCCTCTGCTCCATCGTCGGAATCATCGTCCTGCTCTACGCGTATGTATTCCGATGGCTCGTCCCCCATGGCCTGACCTTCGTGAAATGACACCTCGAAACGTGAGCCAAGACATACGGCCCTATCGATCAGTGGGTTAAAATTTGGTTGTATGCCAGTGCAAAGCCGCGCCCTACGGATCGTGAGGATCTATGCCATGGGGCTGATGATTGCGCATTGCGTGGCCGCCGCACAGGCGGGAGCGCCGCCCAACACCCCGCCCTCGAATGGCACAGAAATACAGCTACACACGTACCTCGAACATGCCGCGGAAGCAATGCATAAAGGCGACAACGAGGCTGCAGCGGCGGATCTTCGCCGCGCCTTGAAAATTGATCCGCATTCACTCGCCGCACTAAACAACTTGGGAATTGTGCTGGCTCGGATGGGAAAACCTGCCGGGGCAATCCCGTTGTATGAGGAAGCGTTGAAATTCCATCCTGACGACCCTTCGACAAAGCGCAATCTGGCCATCGCTAACTTCAAGGCTCAACACTACTTGCCAGCATGGCGGCTGCTTCAGCCGATGGCGGCAAAGTATCCAACCGATTTTCAGATTCTCGACCTGGCTGGTCTCTCGCTCTTTGCGCTTGATCGTTATCCGGAGGCAGCCGCGTACCTCGAACGGGCGAACCACGTCGATCCCTCCGACCTGGAAACGCTCGATATGCTCGGCAAGGCGTACCTGCGGATGAAGGATTACAAGGCCCTGACTGACGTGTTCGCACGAATCATGCAGGTAAATCCAAACTCCGCATCCGCTCACGTCATGATGGGCACGGCCTATGACCAGATGTCGAATCGGCCGGAAGCCATCAAAGAGTATCAAGCGGCGGAGCAAGCAGACCCGAACTTCATGGGAGTGCATTCCGGCCTGGGGTTCCAGTATTGGCGGGAGGGTGAGACCGAACTGGCCGAGAAAGAGTTTCGCGCAGAGCTGCAGCGCTTTCCCAGCGATCCCATCTCGAACTGCATTCTCGGTCTGATCCTACTGGACAACTCCCTACCCGCAGAGGCCGAGCCTCATTTTCGGGCCGCCCTGGCGGTGAACCCTCGTTATACCGAGGCTCTGTTTGGCCTGGGGAAGGCGGAGCTGGCGCTGCAACATCCCCGCGCCGCGGTTGCGCCGCTTCGCAAAGCCATCCAGGTCGATCCTAACTACGTCGAGGCCCACTTTGTTCTCGGCACCGCGTTGCGGCAATTAGGACAGGCCCCCGAAGCTGCGAACGAACAGAGGATAGCACTCGAGATACAGGAAAAACGCAGGGCGGCCGCGATTAAAAGGAACGAAAGCCAGTGAGGCTGCGGAAGAGGCTTGATATTGCTGGATAGTTACAGAAAGCACAAAGCGCACGCCGGTCTCCAGCATGCGCTTTGCGGTGACGGTTAGAAGTTAAACTTTCCTCCGATTTGCACGTTGCGCGGAATGTGATAAGCCGTGACCTGCCCGAAAGCTGAGGTGTTCACCTCGCAGACGCCATTGCAAAGCTGGGACGGGCTGCCGTGATTGAAGGTGTTGAACGTTTCCAGCCGAAGTTGGAAGCTGGCTCGTTCGCCGAAATGGATATTCTTAAAGAGTGACGTGTCCCAGCGCTGAAAACCTGGTCCCAATAGCGCTCCCGGAGCCGAGCTGCCAAACGCTCCTACCGATTGTGAAAACGCGGCGGTATTGAAGAACTCATTGACAGTTTTTGGGCCGCCAGCGCTGCCGCTTTGATTCGCCCGGTTAGTTGCGTCGCCTTGCAGAAAACCCAATCCACGGTTCGTGCCTTGAGCGAATGGGTCGAGCGGTTGCGTCACGGTCAACGACTGCCCGGTTTGGAAGTTGGCAATGCCGGAAATTTCCCAGCCGCCCAGCAACCACCCTACGCCGCGCTGGTTCCTGAAGAACGGCTCCTGGTACACGTAGCTGACGACCAATATTTGCGGCGTGTTTAGCGTAGACAGGCCGTAGCCTTGCTTCAGGTCGTAAGTATCGGTGGCCCCAAAGCCCCGGTCGACAGGGTTGGTGGTGAGCAGTCTGGACCAGGTATAGGAAACCCCAAGGGTCAGCCCTTGGCTCATCCGCCGATTGAGGGATGCCTGGAGCGAATTGTAGTTGCTGGTGAACACAGGCGATCGATCGGCGAAGGCCCCGTAGCCGGCATACGGGCGTATGGCGTTCACGTCCACCAGTTCGTTGGCAAGACGTGCGGCGACCGTGGGCTGATTGAGGTCGATGTCACCGAGCAGATGCGTCCCCTTCGTACCCACATAGCCGATTTCAAACACAGTGTTCGGCATGACTTCGCGTTGCACCGTAACGTTGAAGTCCTGGTAGCTGGGAGCTTTGAAGGCCAGCGTGCCACTTGCCGTTGGCGTCCCGGTCATAACTGGGTTGATGGGCGCGAGAGACGGGCCCGGAGCCGTTCCGGCAGAGGAGTTGTCGAACAGGTTCAGGTTCTCTGCGGGGCTGTTGGTTGCTGCAGTCTGAACCAATGGGGGGTCGGCATTAAACGGGTACGTCCCGAACTCGTTCTGTTCCCAGATACCGTTGAGCGTGCGGTCGTAGAACAGACCATATCCGGCGCGAACCGCCAGCTTGCCGTTGCCTTGCGGATCCCAAGCCAAACCGAATCTGGGACCCCAGTTGTTGTTCGAGCTGGCGTTGACCCGGCTGCCGTATGGAGAACAAGTGGCCGAAGCATAAATCGCCTGCGCCGCCGAGCAAGTTGCCCCGGTGGGAAAGATCATGCCATTGGCATATGTGGCCGCATTGGCTGCAGGCCCTGGGACCATGTTGCCCGTGCTGTCGATCGTAACTACGCCGGGCACAAACTTGGCAGGATCGAAGTTGACAAGAAAATTGTTAGCATCCCAAGGCGATGGGAAATAACTATAGCGAACGCCGAGATTCACGGTTAGGCGCGGTGTTACTTTCCAATCGTCCTGCACATAGGCCTCGAAGTTCACGTAGTGGAGATCTGGGATCGTATCCTTATCTGCCTGGGCATAGCTGGCAGCCTGTCCCAGCAGGAAATTCGCAAAGGGATCGTTCCCGTTCGCACCGTCGAAGTTGAACTGAGCCAGACCGGAGGAAGCATTCTCCGTCTTCGTCATCCACATCACGGTAGCCCCAAGGCGGATGGTGTGGTTGCCGTGCTGAATGGAAAGGTTGTCGAATATGTTCTTATCGATGTTTCTCTCAAAGTAAGGCGCGTCTCCGTTGGTTAAACCTGTGTAGCCAACGATGCTGGCATTCGGAGCACGTCCATAGGGATCCTGGTAGGCAGTGTTGCCGGTAAGCTGACTAGTGAAGGACGGTGAATTGGCGACGCCGCTCAGCGTCGCGTTGATCGCTCCCCAGGAGTCGGCGAATTCGACTTCGTTCACCACTTTCGGCGAGATGCTCATGGAAGCATTCGCGACCAGATTACGGCCCGGGGCGTTAAGCGAGACCGCGTCCGTCCCAGGATAGTTCGCCGTACCCCAGAGTCCGAAAGGAAAGTTCTCCGGCACGCTGTCCTGCATGTAACGGCCATACAGACGGACCCGGTCGCCGACGTTCTGGTCGAGACGGATAATGTCCTGACGGAAGTTGTTCAACGAGCTGTAACTCTCGACCAACTGGTTACTCCCCGAGTTGGGCGGATTGGGGACCATGAACGCTGCTAGATAAGCAGCGGCGTTTTGGCTGTAGCAGGTGGGGTTGATGGTGTAGGTTTCGCTCGACCCCGACCCAGCCGTAGTCACACATCCAGCGGGAGCGGTGTTAATGGGAGTGGTGAAGACGCCGCCAAGTTGCGCCGTGGTGGGCACAGGGATTTCTGTACTCCCCGGAAGACTCGAGTGACGCCACTCCTCCGACCAGAAGAAGAAAGTTTTATCCTTAACCGGCTTATAAAGCTTGGGAATTTCGATAGGGCCGCCGATGGTAAAGCCCCAGTCGTTGTAGCGCTCAATCGGGGTCCCGTTTCCCGAAAGGCCCGGAACGTAACCGCTGTCAGCGATGGCCTGCTTGTTTTCAAACGTATTCGCGTTGTAGTAGTTGTTACGGTTGAACTCGTAGGCGCTGCCATGGAATTGGTTGGTTCCCGACCTGGTCGCGACCACGATCTGGCCGCCGCCGCTCCGCCCGAAGGATGCATCATAGTTGCTGCGTTCCAGGGTGAACTCCTGGATCGCGTCGATACTGGGTGTGTTCAGCAGGGTTCCGTTGGAGCCGCTATCGTTGATGTCAGCGCCGTCCACGGTCCAGTTATTGGCGCCGGCGCGAGCCCCATTGACCGAAATCGTTGTGTTGCTGGACAGCCCAAATCCGGGTTCATCGCCCAACTGGTTGGCGACTCCAGGCTGCAGCAGCACAAGCTGCTCGAAATTGCGGTTGTTCAGCGCCAGCCCTCGAACCTGGTCCCCTGTGACGGTCCCGGATTCTTCCGCCGTCGTGGTTTGAATCGGCGTGTTTTCCGCCGTCACTTCCATGGTTTCGCTAACTTTTCCGGGCTTCAACTGCACATAAAGAGTGTGCTTTTCGGCGACGTTGAGAATGACGGCATTCGCCACGTAAGTATCAAAGCCGCTGCTCTTGACCGTTACTGTATATCGACCCGCGGGGAGGTTCGTGATATTGAAATTGCCGGTGTCGGTGGCGGTCACAGAGCGCAAATCAGCACCGATATCCTCGCTGTGAACCACGACCGTCGCGCCCGCCACAACGGCTCCGCTGGAATCGGTCACCGTCCCTGTGAGTGTCGCCGCCAACTCTTGTCCCAACCCTGTTGCGGACAAGCTTAAGATAATTATGCACGCCGCCAGAAATGAAGAATGCTTCCGCATAATTCCGCGACTGTCCACCCTTGAACCTCTACGTATTTTCCACGTCAATTTCGTCATCACAGGACCTCCAAGCCGGCTTCCTCAACTGGACGTTCCAAACCAGATGCTAATTCAAACGCACTATGCCCCAACGCACTATGCTATATAGCACGCGATACTGCCTAGTCAAGAAGAAAAAAACAATGATCCTGAGAAAATTGTTCGATGCGACCGGAGGCGATCCATCCTCATCGTCAGAGAGGATCGACACCAGAAAGAGTCGGAGGCCAGAACCACTCCCAAATCGGGAAATGACTGCATCAAATCGCTGTCAATGACTCGTTGCCAGCGAGATTCCGGCGCCTCCGCAGCCTCCTGATCCCCCGTACCGACGCGCCTTTCATGCCCAGGCTCTCTGCCCATCCTCTGTGAAGGACCATCAATGCCATCCCTTTCAAGAATTGGGCTTTACATCAAACTCTCAATAAGCTATATAGCAATATGGCGCGGCAAGTGGCCGCATCGGGGACTTGACGCGTGCGGCCCTTCCTGACAGGGCTCGCCGCCCAAGGGAATCTGGAAATAACAAATTATGTCTGGAAATCATCGCAACAGGATGCCCGCTTACAAGAGGATCCAAAGCGAGATCCGCGACCGCATCGCGTCCGCTGGTCTGAAACCGGGGGATGCGGTTGCGTCGGAACGCGAACTGGCCAAGACCCACAAGGTGAGCCTGATGACGGCTCGCCACGCCTTGGCCGGCCTGGAACATGAGGGAATCGTCGAACGCCGCCTCGGGGCAGGCACCTTCGTCGCCGTGCCCAAGATCCACTTTAACAAGTTGATGAGCTATACCGAACAAATGTCGGGCCGCGGTTTGGCTCCGCGCTCCAAGGTGTTGGTGGCAAAGGTGATTGAGGGCGAGCCGGAAGTTGCAGCCAGGCTCGGGCTGCCGGCAGCAACCCGAGTACTAAAAATCCAGCGTCTCCGGCTTACCGGGGAAGAGCCTTTTGCGCTGGAAACCTGCTACTTGCCCGCGGGCGATTTTCCCGATCTCGTGTCCGCCCCTCTGGGAAGAGGTTCCCTGTTTGCGATTCTCGAACATGACTATGCGACGAAGTTGGCCTACGCAGACGAAGAAGTCGATGCCACATCGGCGGATGCCAGCATTGCGGAAATGCTTGGTGTGCCTCGGGGTGCCTCGCTCTTGCGCATTCGCCAGACCATCTATTCGACCAAGGGCAAGGCTACCATTTACGGAGTTGGTTTCTACCGCTCGGAACGGCATACTCTGTTTATTCGACGCATGCGCTAAGTCACTTAAAACCAAGCACGCCGCTAGGATTACAGAGCTATATAGCGGGCGTTTGCACGTGCTTTGGAAACTCCCATCTTTGCCGATCGTACTAAGAAACAAAGGCAGGCCGACTCTTAGTCAGCCTGCCTTTGTTGTTATTTCTGACGCCAGGTCTCTACGGATTGAGATCTGCAGCCAAGTCTTTGGTTAAGTCCCCGTTCGGGTCATCGTCTTTCACCGCCCAAACGTAGCCGCCGCCCAAGCCATACTGTTTGATGTAATTCACCTTGCACTGCACCGACTGCGCATTGTCGTAACTAAATGCAGTGTTGGTGGTTGCGTTGAACATACGGACCGCACAACGGGTAGCGTCGTAGCTGGAGGTAAACCCGTTGTTCAGCAGGTTTACGATGGTCCGGTAGGTTGCCAGGCCGTCAACCAACAGGAAGTCGCATCCCGCAGTTGGACTTGACTGGTTATCACCCGTCGGGCAATTCCCCACCCCGTTGATATTAGGAACCGGGGAAGTTCCATTCGGAGTCAGGGCTCCCGTCGGATCCGTAACTCCGGTCGCGTTCTGGTACATACCGCTGTTCGCTGAGGTCAGACCTCCGGCCCAACCGGCGCCGTAGAGCGGGAAGCCCATGGTGTACTTGGCCGGCGTTGCGCCGTGCGACAGATAGTACTGTACGGTTGCGTCAATCGTGTCACCTTTTCCGTACAGCGGACTGGCCGCTTCGTCGTACAGCGGTGACGCGTCATTGGTGGCATTGGACCAGTCTCCGGCATAGTTATAGCCGTCGACATTCATATAGTCCAGCACCGCAGTCAGACCCGCGATGTTGATCGTGTCATAACCACCATCGTTGCCCGAGTCCTGGGCTGCGCCCGGGGTTGACGGACCGGCAGCCAAATCGGCCAACACCTGATACGTCTTGCCGGTCGTTCCCGACAACGTGGTCAGCTCGTTGCGGAATTCGGTCATCAACGCTGTGAAGTTGGCCGTATCGTTTGCGTTCGGGAACTCCCAGTCGATGTCGAAACCATCGAACAGAGTTCCGGTTGAGACACCCGAGGCGATATTGCCCTGGATGAACATGTTGACGCACGAACCGACAAACGCCTGGCGTTCGGCCGTCGTGCTGGCTGCGAGATCGAAGAGCTGGTTATAGGTGGGAGGATTCCATCCGCCAATGGAGATCAACACTTTCAGGTTGGGATGAAGCTGCTTGAGTTGCACGAGCGCGCCAAAGTTCCCTTGCAGCGGTGCCGTGGCCGGAGTAGCGCCGGGCACTTGCGGCACGACCTTCTGGTAATCGGCGTAGGTGTCGGCGAGCGCGCAATTCACATTGCTGCCGTTCGCGACCGGCTTGGCAAAGGCATAAATAACGTGCGTGAGGACTCCGGCTACGCCATTGTTCTGCAGGTCCGCAACGTTCGCATTGGCGTAGTAAGTTCCCCACTCTTCATACCATCCACCCACAAACAGGTTGGTGAGCGCAGTTGTCGTTACGTTCACGCCGGAGCTGGCGCCCGACGTGCCGGCATAGTCTGTCGCCTCGACCGTATAAGTGTAGGTGGTTGAGGGCGAGAGGTTGCCCGGAGTGTAGGACGTGGTGGTTGTCGTTCCGATTGCAGTCCCATTCTGCAACACCGTGTAATTCGTGATGGTGCAGCCGCCCGGAGGCGTGACCGCATTCCATCTCAGGTTTGTGCTGGAATCGGTGGTGCCCGAGGCCGCCAATCCCGTTGGAGTGCTCGGCTTGGTGATGCACGAGCTCGCCAGAGTTGTCACATTCACCGTTGAACTCGCGGCTGAGGTGCCGGCCGCGTCCGTCGCTTCCACCGTAAAGCCGTAAGTGGTCGAAGGAGTCAGGCCAGTCACAGCGTCGGAGGTTGTGGTTGGGGACGCAATCAAGGCTCCGTTCTGCAGCACCTTGTAGCTGACGCTGCATCCCGCGGGTGGAGTAACCGTATTCCAATTCAGGTTTGTGCTGGAGCTCGTCGTCCCGGATGCCGCCAACCCAGTCGGAACAGCCGGTACAGCCGAGCAAGTCGTACAAGGTGTGGTCGCAGTCCAAGGTTCGCCGCTGCCCGCTCCGCCGTTGTTTGTCGACGGATTTTGGTTCTGCGTCCAGAAATTGGCAACGTAGTTTTCGCCACCCACACTGGCCGTCATGCCTTGGGTATAAATCGCAGTGGCGCTCCACGCTGTTGCGCAGGAACCGCCGCCGCCTGACAAGGTCGTAACATTCACGCCGGCGCTTGCTGGAGAGGTTCCGGCAGCGTCCGTGGCTTCTACAGTGAAAGTATAGGAAGTGGAAGCCGCAAGTCCGCTTACGGCGAAGGTAATGCCAGTTGGTGTACCAATCGAGGTTCCGTTCTGCAACACGGTGTAACTGCTGATGGTGCAGCCGGACGGAGGTGTGTCCGTGGTCCAGCTCAAGTTAGTGCCGGAACTAGTTGTGCCGGAAGCAGCCAATCCCGTCGGTGCGCTTGGCTTGGTCGTGCATGAATTCGCCAGCGTGGTCACATTCACCCCTGAACTGGGGCCCGATGTGCCGTTGCTGTCGGTCGCCTCAACCGTGAAGGTGTAAGCCGTAGAAGCAGTAAGGCCGGTTACTGCGAACGTAGTGCCGGTTGCCGTTCCAATCGAGGTTCCGTTCTTCAATACCGTGTAGCTGCTAATGGTGCAGTTCGTGGGAGGAGTAACGGCGTTCCAGCTCAGGTTTGTACTGGAGCTGGTTGTGCCAGACGCCGCCAAACCGGTGGGCGCGCTGGGTGTGGTCGTACAACTGCCGCCGCTCCCGCCAGTCCCACTGAGAGCAGAGGTCTGCGTGCCGCTGTCGGTCACGGTTAATGTGCCGCTGGCCGCGCCCGCCACAGTTGGGTAGAAATACACGTAGATGGGACACGAGCCGTTGGCCGCCACCGAGGATCCGCAATTGCTGGATACGACGAACGGACCGCTGACGGTGACGTTGCTGATGCTCACGGCAGAACCGCCGCTGTTGGCCAGTGTGAAGGTAACCCACGCGGTGCCTGTGCCGACCGGGGTACTGCCAAAGTTGTAGCTCGACGGGCTCAGAGTGACTGTCGCTTGCGCCAACAGCGAAACCGAGACAAAGACGCAGAGCAGGGAGGAGAAAAGTAAAGCACGCTTCATTGTGGCTCCTTGATTCGGGGGACGTACTAGAGCGATCCGCCCGCGGTTGGGTGATTGGGAGAAGACTCCGGCTGCGGCTGCATCGGACTCCGCGTCGTAAGAGTCAGCTGTATTCAGCACTCATGGAAGACCAACAGTTTCCAAAGTGCTCTATAGCACTAATGCGAAGCAGGGTACTCCACCTAAAGTGGCTCAGGGAAAGAATTTTTTTCCTGTTGCGCAATCCGAACTACAACTTATTCGGCGAGGCGCTAACCATTAGAAGGCGTGGGGCGTGTAAGTGGCGGAGCAGGTTTCTCTCGGAGTGTGGAAAAAGGCGACTTAGGAGTGATCCTGTTACGAAACCCGAACTCGATGCGGAGGGTGGTGGTTGGACCCGGGGTTGGAACTTTTTCCTACGGCGTCTAAAGCCGGGATCGCGCAGCGCCGCACGAAAGTGACAATAAAAGCTAACGTCCGGTTACAATAGTCACTTTTCTCGTGGAGAATTTAGGGCAGACTAGGCACAAGCAATTAGGATTTTAAATCGCTGTGAACGGATCTAAGATGAAGACTTGGGCTTGGAGAATTCTCCTTTCTGCTGCAAACGTTCTGATGGCGGCCGCAACGTCGCCCCAAGTGTTCCACGGGGCGTTTGCATATAATCCTGGCTTCTATTTCCTCGTCAACAGTCTTGACCTCGTTCCCCGAGCCCTTGTGAATCTGACATTCGTTCATCAGATGAACCATCATTTATTTTGGCCGAAAGGCTACTGGATACAGTCCGTCTTTTGGGAGTACCTGCTATTGGTTTTCCTGTTCTGGTGGTGGGTAGGCTCGAATATCGACCGCAGAATTTCCCTGCGTCGCTCCGGCCCCACATGGACATGGGTAGAGTTTACCCTCGCGCTTGGCCTTTCCTTGATGCTGTTCTTCGAGTCGCGAACTGGACATTCGCAGGCTCTCGGTTTGATTTCGACCGCTTGGGGCATTGTTCTCATGGGTTACTCGCTTCTGCAACTGTTCCGAGGAATCGCAATCCTGCGTTCGCCTGCTGTAACCACGTGACCGCAGTAACCTTGAATGCTGCGCAAACAACTGCGTAAATTGGGCGACCGGATCTGATGCAAAAGGGGCTTCGATGCCGACTTCAGCGTTTCGAATCGTGCTAGCGATTGCGATATTGGGCGCTCTACCAGCAGCGGGTTCGGATCCACAGCCCGTAGACTGCGATGCCGATTGCGCAGCAACGGTAAAGAACCAAGCGCAATATAGCGAGCCATTCAAACGTGAGGCGGGGGTGCAATTGGAGGCCGATTTCGCGGCTGCCTTCGCGACTGCAAACGAGGAACTAACGCATGATGATTGGAACAAACGACTGACAGACATTCAGCAAGAATTCTGCAGAACTCCAGGGAAAGTGGATTCTAAGAAACTCAGTGACTTGGAGGACGCTCTGTTTCATAAACTCGCGTGTGAATCGCATCTCTGCATAATGGGAGTGCCGCCCGGCGATCCCTCAGATATAGAGGCGGTGAGAAAATGGCAAGCCGGGGCGGTCAAATATCTCATCCTCACTGTCAGACTGCGGCAACTTCGGCTCTGTACCTCTCCCTTGCCAGTCAACGCTGCGAAAAAGTGAGCGTTTGCGTCCGCCCGTTCCCCACCCCCGTGATGTTGTAACATCCCGATTTCACTCATTGACCTGCCAGCAGCGCCGATTGCTATCGCCGGTAGAAACAATCATGCAACTTGCTCTTGAGTTGGTTTAAATGCAGTGAGCAAGACAATCCTCGACACGGTGGAGACCGAAATCTCAATCTACTTCAGACCCGCGGCAATCGCTTTCGTCAAAGATGCGTTGGTATCGTCGTCATTCAGCGCCCACACGTAAGCGCCGCCAAGCTTGTGCTTCTTGATGTAGGCCGTCTTCGCTGCTACTGCGGCAGGATTGTCGTAGGTATAGAAGGTCCCGGTAGCTGGATTGTAGAGCGTAGCTCCGACTCGATCCGAATCGTACCAGGCGATGTAACCCTCCTGATGAGCAAGGTTCTCGATGGTCGAGTAAGCAGCAAATCCCGCCGTCAAAATAGTGTCACAGCCGGGCGAAGGACTTGCTTTGTCAGGCTTCGCGCACAGACCCGATCCATCCGCCAAGAGAACTAAAGCCGCGCCTGTGGCGTTTTGGTATAAGCCATGGTTCGAGTTAGTTACACCAGTCCAGCCAACGGCATATAACGGCAAGCCCATCGTGTACTTGGCTGCAGGCACGCCAGCCTTTAGATAGGCTCTTACAGTCGCATCGATGTAGCGGTCATCGGCATACACAGAATCCGCTGCCGTGTCGTACAGGGAAGACGACTCATTCGTCCGCTTGTCTTCTGCGCTGGCATAGTCGTACCCGTCGATGGTAAGGAAATCCACTTGCGCCGCGGCGCCCTTAAGATCGATGTTCACATATTTCTTCGGGCTCGCTGGCGAATCAAACGTCAAGACATATTTCTTGCCGGTCGTTTTCGCCAAAGCGTTGAGTTGCGAGCGGAACTCTTTCAGCAGCGCGGTGAAGTTCTGCCTGTCCGCCGCGCCGGGAAACTCCCAATCGATATTGAATCCGTCAAACAGGCCCGGAGCTGTAACCCCTGCAGCAATGTTGCCCTTAACAAACATGTCGATGCACGAAAAGGCGAGCGCGGCGCGGCCGGCCGGGCTGCCTGCAGCGGTCACAAAGCCCGCAACATTGCCCGCTTGTCCCCCCAAAGAGATCAACACTTTCAAATTGGGATGAAGCGCCTTGAGTTGTTGGATCGCGCCAAAATTCCCAAAGAGTGGCGCGGTATAGGGCTTACCGCTCACACTGGGCAGGGTCGAATTCTGGTAAGCCGCCACCGGATCGGCGATCGCGCATGTCGGCGGAGAAGTCGGAGTCACATTGCCGAAAGCGTAGATCAAGTGTGTCAGTTCATCGGCGACCCCATTCTTTTGCAAATTTGCAATGCTGTAACCGCCGTAATTGATGCCCCATTCTTCAAAGTAGCCCCCGAAAATCTTGCCCTCATGGCCCGCTTGCGCAAACGATTGGGAGACGCACGCAACCAGTCCCAACAAACTCGTCAAAACCACTCGGAGCAGATGCTGTAGGAAATGTCGTGACATGGCAAACCTCTCGAGGATTCGTAGAGCGGCCCCGTTTGGTTAATTCCCAGAAACGATTGTCTGCGACGCCGGACTTCCCGCCACGCCCGTCTCTCGGATATGGACTGCGAAGGTCGAGTACGAGGCGGTGATGATCACTGTCTCGTCCTTGGTTGGTAGTGTATAGGAAACCGTGGCCGGCACGAGCGCCGCGAGACGACTTACTTAGAGATGTCCAGGGGCCTGGCGCAGAGCGGGATACAGAAGTGGACTGTGGACACCGCTAGGATGACTATGACTTTCTACGATAAGGCCGGCAGAGAGATGCTGGTCGAGCTGATCAGCTAACTCAGTGTTTCACCACAGGCTGCTAGAGCTAAACTGGTGCCGGGAGGGGGAGTCGAACCCCCAAGACCCGAAGGTCGGCGGATTTTGAGTCCGCTGCGTCTGCCAGTTCCGCCATCCCGGCTCAGGCCGTCCACTTCAAGAGAACACTAGCTTAATCGACGCTCTAAGCCTTTGCAACACCACTGCTACCTATGCCATGGTGTGGTTTGATTGTCATCCCGACCAATCGTTCTTTGCGCCGCGAAGAAGAGCCTGGCCTCCGCGAAGTCGAAGGCATCGGGGCCGCCGCGCGAATCCGCAGATCGGTTTTGCCCGAGCGCCGAAACAGAGCTGAGAACAGGCGCTTACAGGCGCTTACGCGTTTTGACCGCTGGTCATTGATTGATTGTAGCCGGGATTTTTCGCCAATCGAGCGAGCGAATCCCGTCGCGGCGACGTCGTTTACGATCCGACCGCGCTTACATCTTCGCGCCATTCCCAATCGTCGAGGCGACCAATGGAGTCACCCTGAAGGCCCATGCCGCTAAGCCCGACAGGCTTCCTCCCCGCCGACAACAATTGTACAAACTGATGACAATTCTCTGACAACCCGCTCCGGCCTCCCGCCTAGCATTACCCTGCCTGGCGGACCGGAAAAATCGCACCACGATCCGCGCGCAAAAACTGGGTCGGGATCCATCCCTCACAAGCTCTATACTTTAAGGAGAAATCGCATGTCTCGTTTGCTTGGTCGCTCTCACGTTCTTCCTGCCTTGGTTGGGCTTCTGCTGGTCCTGTCTTCCAGCGCCGCCCTGGCACAATACAAACTCAGTTATCTGGTTTCAAACCAGACCGGCAAGGCACCTCATATCGATCCCCTGCTGCAGAATGCCTGGGGACTCGCCTACGGCCCCGGCGCTCCCTTTTGGGTTAGCGATGAGGCGGACGGCTGGTCCACTCTGTACGATGGCAAGGGGAACCCGCAAAGTCTGCAGGTGATCGTTCCTCCCGCCAGCGGCACCGGGTCAGGCTCGCCCACCGGCATCGTCTACAACGGCTCATCGGAGTTTCAGATCGATACCTGGACCTCGATCTTCCTCTTTGCCACTCTGGATGGAACCATCAGCGGTTGGTCGGAGTTCAATCCCAGCGCGTCCCTGATCGCGGTCACCACGCCGGGTGCGGTCTACACCGGACTGGCCATCACCAACAAGACTTCCGGAAACTTTCTGTTTGCCGCCGATGCCGCCAATAACAAAGTCGATATTTACGATGGCACGTTCAACCTGGTCAGTTCCTTCACCGATCCCGCCATTCCAGTGGGTTTCGCCCCGTTCGGAATTCAGGACATCGCCGGGCAGGTCTACGTTACGTTCGCCAGCACAACCGGCGGCGCGGGCGGCTACGTCGACCTCTTCACCGAAAGCGGAACTCTGGTTAAGCATCTTGCCCACGGTAAGCCGCTCAACCAGCCCTGGGGACTCGCCATCGCTCCCGCGAATTTCGGGACGTTCAGCAAAGCCCTTCTGGTCTCCAACAACACCTCCACCGGAACCATCAACGCCTTCAGTCTGACCACCGGAAAGCTGCTGGGCACGCTCTCGAATTCCGCCAGCAAACCGATCACCATCAGCGGACTCTGGGGAATTGAGTTCGGTGGCGGCTCCGCCGCTAACGGCGCGACCAATCAGCTTTTCTTCACCGCCGGTCCTGGCGATACGAATGGTTATTTCGGCGCGATCGCTTTCAAGTAAATAGTCCGCGCTGGAACGTAACAGCCAGTTGCAGAAAGGCCGCCCCGAGGGCGGCCTTTCTGCGTTCTGCCAATCTTACGTCCCGCTGCCCACTTCCCCATACCGGAAGCACTGCACCCTATGGTCGTTCACCATTCCCACCGCTTGCATAAACGCATAGCAGATCGTCGATCCCACAAAATTGAATCCCCGCTTCTTCAAATCTTTGCTCATCGCATCCGACTCAGCGGTGCGCGCTGGCACACGCTTGTGCGACTTCCACAAATTCACTCGCGGCTGGCCATTCACAAACTGCCAAACGTAGCGGTCGAAGCTGCCGAATTCCTTCTGCACCCGCAGCACCGCCTGCGCATTCCGCACCGCCGATGCAATCTTCAACCGGTTGCGCACGATCCCCGGATTCTTCAATAGCTGTGCGACTTTTCGTGCATCGTACCGGGCCACCCGTTGCGCCTCGAACCCGTTAAACGCCGCGCGGTAGTTTTCCCGTTTGTTCAGAA
>Ga0302319_10012049_pt1 | contig 16341 bp, 7 predicted proteins | sample Bog_T0_2_FD_203319 | JGI IMG/M metagenome (GOLD analysis project Ga0302319, IMG submission 203319) | Peat permafrost microbial communities from Stordalen Mire near Abisko, Sweden - Bog_T0_2 | ecosystem: Environmental > Terrestrial > Soil > Wetlands > Peat | place: Sweden: Abisko, Stordalen Mire...
CCGGATAAGCGCGCACGATATCCTCGCGCGTCCCCTGCGACACGGCGATGATGGCGTCCGCATCGAGTATGGCAGTGCGTTCAATCCACGAACTCATGGCGTAACCGCTGCCCAATTGTTCGGCCTTCCAGGCGCGCAACGGCTCCAGGCTGTGGGTGGTCAGCACAAACGGAATTCCATACAACTTCTTCGCCCAAAAGCCTGCCATTGACGCATACCAGGTATGAGTGTGCACCACGTCCACCCCAGCCAAATCCTTCACCTGCGTCAAGTTAAGGCTCAGCGTTTCGAGCGCGGCCTTGAATTTGCCGCTGGTGCCGTTGCTGATTTCGTCCCACGGCAGCGCGCCACTCACCGTCAAGTGCCCAACCTCCGACTTCTGGTCGCCCCAGCAATGCACTTCCACGTCTATCTTCTTGGCTAGTTCCTGGCTCAGATATTCGACGTGCACACCGGCCCCGCCATAGACGTTGGGCGGATACTCGCGGGTAAAAAGGGCTGCTCGCAAAACGGGGACCTCCAGTCCAATGAAGAAGCTATCACGGAACAAAACTTGAATTTTGTGCGTAACTGGTTCAGGATCGTATGATGAATGTTCGCACTGGAATTCTCACACTCACGCTTAGCTGCTTTTTCCTGGGAGGCTGTGATTTCGATCACGATGTCGCCGGACCGCTACGGACAGATGCCATCCATCTCGATGGCGGCAGCGCCGAAAAGGCTAACGTGGAATTGGACATGGGCGCGGGCAAACTGAACGTCAGCGGCGGCGCCAGCAAATTGCTTGACGGAACTTTTGAGTACAACGTGGATGCCTGGAAGCCAATCGTAAACAATACCGTCAACGGCGCTAATGCCACCGTGACCATTAAACAGCCGAGCGGCGCACATGGCGGCGGCAGCAAACATTATGTGTGGGATTTGCAATTGAACGACAACGTGCTGACGGATCTGGCGGTGAATTGCGGCGCGGGCCAAGCTACGCTCAATCTGGGTGATGTCATGCTGCGCAGCTTGAGCGTGGCAATGGGCGCTGGCCAGGTCAAGGTCGACTTACGCGGCACTCCCAAGCACGATTACGACGTGAAGATAAACGGCGGGGTGGGGCAATCCGTTGTGCGCTTGCCGCAAGGCGTGGGGATATATTTAACGGCTTCCAAGGGAATCGGCGCTCTCAACGTCACCGGCTTGCAAAAGCAAGGCGACCATTGGGAAAACGATTTGTATAACAAGGCGAAGGTGACGGTGAAAGTGGATGTGAATGGCGGCATCGGCGAAATTAATATATCGGAATAGCTGCTTCCAACCATAAATGATCATTCATCTCTCGTCCCTATTCTTGGCTCTCCTCCTTGCGGGCAACATTAATGCCCTAATCGACGTCCTGACCAACCGCTACAACCAGTTCTCCCAAGGCGCAAACACCCAAGAGCGTGAACTTACCGCCGCCATCACCACCAAGACTTTCGGCAAACTCTACAGCTACTACGTCGACGGTGCCCTCTACGCTCAACCTCTCCTTGTCCATAACGTTGCCACCGAAAAATATGGCCCGCGGAACGTCGTCTTCGTCGCCACCATGAACGACAAGGTTTACGCCTTCGACGCCGCGCAAAACGTTCCGCCCCTTTGGGTTCGCGATTTAACCGACGAAAGCGCCGGCGTGACGCCGGTTCCCGTCAGCGACATCACCGGCAGCAACGATCTCAATATCGTAGGCAACGCCGGCATCGAAGGCACCCCGGTCATCGACCTAGCCGGCCAATCCTTGTTCCTGGTCGCCCGCACCAAGGAAAACGGTCGGTATATTCAGCGCCTGCACAAGCTCGACATCCGCAGCGGCCAGGACCAAACGCCGCCCACGCTCATCGAAGCCCACGTTCCTGGCTCCGCCAACGATGCGCGCGCTGGCTTCGTTCATTTCGACCCGAAAATCGGCAATCAGCGTCCCGCTTTGGCGCTGGCGAATGGCAGCGTGATCATCGCCTGGGCCTCGCATGAAGATCTGCGTCCCTATCACGGCTGGATTATGGCGTACGACGCGCAAAGCCTCAAGCAAATCGCCGCGCTGTGCATGACCCCCGACAGCGCCGACGGCGGCATCTGGCAATCCGGCCGTGGTCCAGCTATTGATGAAAGCGGCGCGCTTTACTACGAAGTGGGCAACGGCGGTTGGGACGGAAAACGAAATTTCGGCAATTCCGTGATCAAAGTTCGCGTCGACTCGACGCACCTATGGGTTGACGACGACTACACGCCCCACGACTACATGCACCAGAACTCGACCGACGCCGATCTTGGCTCCAGCGGCCCCATGCTGTTCCCGGAAGACGGCATTCTCGTCTGTGGCAACAAACAGGGCGCGCTGTTTCTCCTGAATAGTAGCCATTTGGGCGGCCTGACGAAAACCGATGCCGGCATCCTACAGCAGGTGGATTTGAAAAGCGGCCGCGTGCTGGCGGGTCCGTCTTATTGGAAAGGACCGCGCGGCGCACGGCTCTTCGTCTGGAACGAAGCCGGCTTTCTCGAAGAGCTCCGTTACGGCGACAAGCGCTTAAATCCCCTGGTCATCCTGAAGGGGAGAGTCGCCTCTCACGGCTCGCCAGGCGGCGCGGTCACGGTTTCTTCCAACGGTGCAAAACCCGGCACCGGCATCGTGTGGGCCACCGTGGGCGTCGGCAGCGCCGATCACGGCAACACCCAAGGCGTGCTCTACGCCTTTAATGCGGAAACGCTCCAACTACTCTGGAAAAGCGAAACCAACGCCGCGCGCGACCGCTTAGGCACTCTCGTAAAATTTGTTCCGCCTTTGGTCGCGGACGGCAAAGTGTACGTGCCCAATTACGATAACGCGGTCAATGTATACGGCCTGCTGCCTAATACGCAATAACGCTAACTAACCGGATTGGCTTTCAGCCGGATTGGCTTTCGCCGGGTGGTTCCACCAGCAATTCCACATTCACCGAATAAATGGCGGACTTGCCCTCATGATCGCTTTGAAAATAAACGCGCCGCGCATCGGGCGAAAACGCCGGTGCCACGTTCGCCGCTTTATTGGCACGGTGCTGGCAAAGCGTCAATTCCCGCTTAGCGGAGCGCAGCAACAATATCACAGTCGGTTGCGCTTTGCTGCGGCTCGCGCCCACGAAAACCGAACCGTCAAAATTGGGCGCAAAACTGGCAAACTGGCTGGTGGGAGTTACGCAGTGTTCATGCATGCCGTCCAGTCCCACTTCATGAATTTCGGCCAGCGTAGCGTTTGGCGTTGCCACATCGCGCAAAAAGATAATCGTTTGCCCGTCCGGCGCCCAAAAAGGATCGGCAATACTGCCCTTCGCCAGCAGCACGGGCTTGCCCCCTCCTACCGACGCGTACCAGAACTCGCGGTCCGTCGCCGAAATCTCCCGGCTGAACAAGCAGCCCTTCGCACCTGGCTGCGCCACGCAAATCGCGCCCGCCTCGGAAGCAAGCTTAATGGAATCGCTCCGCTCGATCCGTTCCAGTTGGCCGGCTTGCACCACAAAAATCTCGCCCCCCGGCGCCATGCTGAACTTGCTGACATCGCTGGCAATCGGTTCCGCAACTTGGCGTCTGATTTCTTTCTTGCCAGCTTCCACGCGCTTCAACTGGCCGTCGTCCACGAAATAAAGCCAGCGCTCTTTCGGATCAAGGCAGAGCGAATCGGTGGCTAACTTCGCGGTAATAGCAAGTTGCCGCAGAACGCCCGTACGCAAGTCCACTTGAAATGGCGAGGCAGAACCGTTTCGATCGGACGAAAAAACCAAATACCGTTCTTTTACCGAAACGAACCGGTTGGCGGCGGCAGGTAGAAAACTGGCCGAACTCAAAGCAGTCAGCCTGACGACAAATGCCTCGGTGATCGGATCCACAAAACGAACAAATTCACCCACCGTGGGCAGGGGATTCGCCTTGGGGCGGCTGCGAGACACTTGTCCAGCCAAAACGGCCGGTAAAGTCGCGAGCATCGCGCGTCGCGTGATGCTTCTGTTCACTGAAGAGGAGATGCTATCAGTATAAGCGCGGTTAAAATCAAAGGCCTAGGTCGCTGCGCGGTTTGCTGGAAGACGCTACCTGGGTACCGTTCAATCCGAGATACCTGTAAGGATTGACCGGCGTGCCGTGAACGCGAACTTCATAGTGCAAATGCGGCCCGGTAGCGCGCCCCGTATTGCCGCTCAACGCGATCACTTCACTACGTCGCACTTCTTGGCCCACCACGACCATGTATTGCGAAAGGTGCCCATAATACGTTTGGTACCCGCCGCCATGATCCACCACCACGAGTCTGCCATACCGCCCGTTCGGGCCCACAAACTGTACTACGCCGTCGGCGGCCACATGAACCGCCGTTCCAATCGCCGCCGAAAGATCAATGCCCGTATGGAAATGCCCTGCTTCGCCTGAAAACGGATCGGTCCGCGAACCGAACGAACTTCGCACCAGTCCCGCGACAGGCCACAAGCTCGGTTGATTGTGAGATTGAAATTGGTGGGCATAATGATGGAAGATGTGGGAGAAACTTGCCGCCTTCAGAATGTTAAATTCCTGAATCGACTCTTTCATGGAAGTGGCGGAGCTGTCATCCTCATCCATCGCCACGTCCGCCTGCGGATTTATGCCATAAGCCACGGAAACGGTCTGCGCCAGATTCTCCAGGGTGTCCATCTGCTGCGCGCTTTTTTGCTTGTCTTTTTCGAGCACCTGATAACGTCCCCGCAGGTGATCGAAATCGGACCTGAGCTTGTCATACGTCTGCGCCTTCCAGAACATTTGCAGGTAACTAGTGAAAGCACCGGCTGCTATCAGGGCAAGTACCAGGACCGAACCTAGTATCCACGCTAAGGACTTATAGCTGATTTTGATGTGTCTTTCTTGCTCGTGACTGGATTCATCTAGATCAACTAAAAAGTGCTGATGGTTCGTCATTATCTTCCTCAGAGTTCGCTAAGAGTTGTATTCTGCCGCTCACGACCGCGCGTCAGCCCCGGGATTCTTATTGTTTGTTAATTTCTAACGAATTCCTAGACTAACGCTTCCACCCTACGGTGTCAACCTATTCTTCAGTGATATACCCGACAAATGAGGCCAACATCCCGTTTTTGAAAGGGCGACTTCTGAAAACAGTATATCCCAGATCACATCATCAATTCTGTTAATATTCCCCGCGTCCAACTACGGTGCACATAAATCATGTGCCTTTTGCCCGCAAAGTTTCTCGGCAGGGATCTAAAGAGAGGAGTTCTGTAACCCCCTCGTACTTAAACCGAGTCTCACTGAATGAAGGAGAGCTTTTAAGAAATGAAAATGTGGAAACTCATGCTGGCTGGTTGTCTGGCTACGCTGACAATGATGGCCGCCGACGCGACCGGCAAATGGACGGCGGATATGCCCGGCCGCGACGGCAATACCATGACCGTCACCATGAACCTGAAGGTAGATAGTGGTGCGGTAACCGGCACCGTTAGCGGCCGCCGTGGCGATAGTGAGATTTCGAACGGTAAAGTGGACGGCGACACCGTATCGTTTGACGTAGTCCGTGAATACAACGGCAACAAGATGATCCAGCATTACGTTGGCAAACTTGACGGCGACACCATCCATTTCAGCATCAAGATGGAAGGTGGCATGGGCGGTGGCCAGGAGCGCAAACTGGAAGCGCACCGCGCTACTACTTAAAGAATTGAATCAGCAGCGTTTTTATAGAAGGGCCCGGCAGACTTGTGGTCAGAAGCTTGCCGGCCCAAGTTGGTTCTAGGGGAGTTTCTCGCTACGTTTCTTGCTTTGCTCCAAAGGTTCCCGACAAGATCCATCACCCCAAACACACCGCGCATTCGACATGACCCTAGATCCAAGGTAGGGACAAACGACCTTCCCCCCGAACGTTGCCACCCTCAAATGGGAGCTTCGTCGGCATCAGACAAGGGAAGACTTGCTCCAATAAGTTTCTTTTGCCACGGTCGATGAATCCCTCTATTTGTCGTTCGAAACCTCATTGAGGACCAACTTGCAGCCATCACGCGCACTATCCAGGGGCTTTCGCAAACGAGGTATTGTGGAATTGGAGATCCAATCATCGAAACCGATGAACAAATGCTGCTAGCGCAGCAGTGTATCCAAAACCCGCGGAGAATCGAAATCCAACAGCGCGAGCAGGAGATTCTCGAATATCTGACCTAAGACCTGCCACAGCCGCTCGCCAGCTAACCGCCGGCCGGATCATCGGCCCCTCACGCCCCATCCCTCACACACCTGAACCCTAACGTCCCCGCCCTATCCTTCGCCGGCGCCATCAACAGATATTTACTATGCTCATCCAACTGATACGATTGCGGAAAATACCAAATCGCCCCCTGCGGCTGATAGTAACTCCCGCCTCTTAACACCGCCGACCGCGTATGCTCATCCACAAACTCATCCGTCCACTGCCAAACATTCCCCGTTAAATCCATCACCCCAAACGGACTCGCACCCGCCACATGACTCGTCACCTCGTCCGGTCCCGTCAACTCCCGGCCCTTATCCACCTTCGGCACCGCCGAATCATTCCAGCGGCTCCCCCACGGATACTTCCGCCCATCCGTCCCTTGCGCCGCATATTGCCACTCCCACTCATGCGGCAACCGCTTGCCCGCCCATTTCGCATACGCCCGTGCATCCTCTAACGAGACCCAAGTCACCGGCTTGTTTTCCCACCCCGCCCTCGGAGCGCCATCCTGCCAATCCCTCAAAAAATTATGCGCATCCGCCGGCTCATAATGACTCGCATCCAAAAACTTCTTGAACTCCGCGTTCGTCACCGGATACTTATCTATCTCAAACGCCGCCAACTTCATCGTGTGGTGATGCCACCGCTGCGGCGAATCCTCCCATGGATACTGCACATCCAACCCCACCCAATTCTCCCCCTCAATTTCCGTTCCATGCACTTTGAACTCGAACTCACCCGCCGGAATCCTCACCATCCCCTCGGAACTGCCTCGCTCTCGGTCAGTCGCCTCCGTCTCCACCATCTTCTGCGGCAAGAAATGCCACTCATGCGAGTAACTGCTCAACGGCTTTTCCGTCATCTCCCGTCTCTTACTTAAATAACCCTCGAACCCCGCCGATTCCTTCCCCGCATCCACCGCCAGCAGCGCTCCATACCCATGCCCCGCCATCGCAAAATCAAGGTTCCCCTTCAATTCCATCCCATTCCAGACGTCGTAATACCTCCAGCCCTCGATCTTCGGCAACACGATCTCCTGCCCTTTCACTCCATACTCATTCCTGTTCACAAACAGGTAAAGCGTCTCCCCATTCCCCGGAAACTTCGAGGCAAAAACTCCGTACTGAGTCACCGGCACAAACGGCTCCCAATCCGCGCTGGCCAGTAGGTCCGCGAACTCGCGTTCCACGTGCGCCACTCTCCTCAGCGCCTCCGCGTCGCGGTCAGTCACCTGATTCCAAATCCCCCAAATGTTCTCCCAACTCACATAACCCATGCCATTGAAGAACGCATGTTGTAAATCGTCGGTCTTATCCCGCGCCCAACGGTCGCAAATGTGCGACATATGTCTCGGCTCCAGCCATTTCTGCTTGCTCGCCGTCGGCGCAAAATGAAAATTCCAATACGCCCAGCTCTGGTTATTCCAAATCAGCCCCTCATCCGCCGAGGGCGACCCCTCCGGCTCGAACACCACCGGATGCCCCGTCTTATCCGACGCCGTCCGGTACGCCCGCGGCAATCCGTTGAACGTATCGCCGTTTACCCCGTCCACGCCCATCTCCGCCATCAGCTTCGCCGTCGCTTCCCATTGCGGAACGCCCGGATCGCGTGTCCCCGTATCCCACGCCATCGTCGGAAACAACACCCGCACACTGCGCCGGTGAAGATCGTCCACCATCTTGCGAATCGCCGGTATTCCTCCCGGCAAATCGCGCGCCAAATCCCACTGGTTGCGGTTATCAATCCCGATGTTTGGATACACCGGCCACAACAGAACGCTATCAATCCCGCCATAGCGTTTCTCCAAATCGTCCAGATATTTGGCCACCGTCCAGCGCCCCGTCGCCACATCGAACAGCGTTCTCTCTTCCACCATCACCTGTGGCGAAACAAAATTGCGCCTGATCCACTGAAACTCCGGCCGCCGGTATTCGCTATCGTCGTAGCCCATGCGCGTCTTCCGCTCCGCCCGCCACGTTTTCATATCGCGCAGCCACGCCTCATGATCGTCCACTGGATCGTTCTTGAACCCCAACAACTCGCCCACCCACGCTGCCGGCCCGCCATCCGGCTGCCCCGGCCCCAAAATCTGATTCCCTTGCGGCTGATGCGCCGTCTCCTGCGCCATCAAAACTGCCGCCCAAAGCAGCCCGAACCCAAGTTGTTTCGTCTTCATCAACCAAACTTTATCAGGCGCAACTGCGCCGAAGTCTAGGAAGAAATCGCCGCTGCTCCTCGGCGAAACACTTTCTTCGACGAGTGAACCTCCCTCAAAATTCCCACTCTGCAGCTGGACGCCTGCGAGCGCGACAAGGTCGCTGTGAGCGGCTCAAGGTGCGCACCATCAAAACTGAAGGAGATTGACCAGATTACGATGTTGTGGTTCCACCGCCGTTCGAACGTGTTCGCCAATCACCCCACGGGCCACGGCTCGTTTCCGGTCAATCCAAGAGAGCGCCTTGCTATCTTCTTTAGAGAATCATGCTTGCGGAAACGTGAATTATCCCAATCCTGCCAACAGTCTGAGCTCCAGCGCCACCAAAGTCGTCAAGATCCCCTAATCACATCTAGTCTTCCGACCGATAAAGGCAATACAAACAGCGTCCAAGCAAATTACATTTATGAACAGCTTATTCCCCCGGCAAGCTCGGCTGATCGCCCTCGCCGCCTCGTTTCTTCTACCCAACGCGTTCGGCCAAGTCAATATCCTGACAAACCGCTACAATCAGGCCCGTACCGCCGCCAACGCCAGCGAGACGCAGTTAACGCAAGCCAACGTCAATACCACGAGCTTCGGTAAATTAGGTACTTATTCGGTGGATGGCGTCATCTATGCCCAACCGCTCTACGTACAGAACGTGATGGTCAACGGCGTGCCGCATAACGTTTTGTACGTGGCCACCATGCACGACGTGCTGTACGCTTTCGACGCCGATAACGTTGGCTCTCTTCCTTTGTGGGCGCTCGATTTCAGGAACTTGGCGGCCGGCATCACCCCCGCGCCCGTCACCGTCGGCATTGGCGATGGCAGCAACGCCGGCATCGCCGACACATTCGGCATTCTCGCGACCCCGGTCATCGACCTTCCCAACAACCGCCTCTTCCTGGTCACCCACACCATGGAAAACGGCACCGAATGTTTTCGCTTGCGTACCGTCGATATTCGCAGCGGCGCGCTTCTCAACTCAACGCTTATCACCGGTTCAGTCCCCGCCATCGGCTCGGCGCCCAGCGTTACCTTCAATCCGCCGATTTACGGGCAGCGCGCCGCGCTTGAAATCGCCGATGGCCAGGTATGGGTCGCGTTCACTTCGCGCCCGCCCGGCGATAGCGCCACCCTCGGCGCCTGGTACGGCTGGGTCATGACATACAACCCGAACAACCTTGCGCAAACCGGCGTCTTCGCTACGTCGCGCACCAACGGCAACAGCATTTGGCAGAGCGGCAGTGGTCCCGCCGTCGATGCCAATGGCAATGTCTACTTCTTAACCGGCAATGGCGGCAATTATGACGGCATCACCGAATTTCCCGAAACGCTCTTGCAGATGAGCTATCGCAGCGGTCTGGCTCTCAACAATTGGTATACGCCCGATTACGCCAATGGCGACAACTATTACGTTTATCTGAACCAATATGATTTGGATGTCAGCGTAGATGGGCCGATGCTGATTCCCGGCACGGACCTGATTACGTTTGGCGGCAAAACCGGCGATATGTGGATCCTGCACACCGGCAACCTCGGGCAACTCACCCCGAACGATACCCAGGTATCGCAGTTCTTCCATGTGGGCGTCAATTATGCGTTCCCCACATTTTACGGCGACCGCATCGTCGGCAATGTCTACTGGCAAGGCCCGAACGGCGGCAACTTATATGTCTGGCCCGGCCTCGACACGTTGCATGTCTACACCTTGAATACCGCAACCTCCACTTTTTCTCCATCGTTTACCGGAACCGTCAATCTGCTCGGCTCGCCGGGTACCGCCTTGGCGCTTTCGGCCAACGGCAGCAGCAGCGGCACTGGCATTTTATGGGCGCCCACACCAAATGGCAGCAACGGCACCGGCCAGGCCGGCGTTCTGCACGCCTACAACGCCGAGAATCCCGCGCAGGAATTGTGGAATAGCAGCATGCTCTCCACCGACTTCATGGGCACCCTCGCCAAGTTCACGCCGCCCGTGGTGGTCAACGGCAAGGTATACATCGCAAATTCGGCCGTGAACGGCGATTACGGCGCTGGGTCGGTCACCGTTTATGGCCTGAAGCCGGCAGCCTCTGGCTACGTCAACCCCTACGCCTCATTGACATCGCCCGCCAACGCCTCTACTTTCGTCAGCGGCTCGAACATCACCCTCTCCGCCAGCGCCTATCCCGGGAGCAGTCCTTTGGCCAGTGTCGCTTTCCTGGATGGACCCAACGTTTTGGCGACCATCACCAGCCCGCCTTATACCTATACCTGGACTTCCGCCGCCATCGGCAGCCATACCATCAACGCCGTCGCCACCGACACCACCGGCGTCATCACGCTCGCAGGCGCCGAGACCATCACCGTCACCGGCACGCCCACCTATAGCCTGTCCGCCTCGCCCGATTCATTGGCCTTACCGCCAGGTGGAAAAGCCACCACCGTCATCACGGTCACTCCGCTTAACGGGTTTTCCAGCCCCGCCTGCGAAGAGATTGCGGGCATTCCCTCGGGCGTCAGTTCGAGTGTCGCGCCGGCAGCCGCCACGCGCGGCGGCCCCGTCTGCGCCACTTCCAATACCTTCACCGTCACGTTGACCGCCGCCTCCACCGCCGCTCAGGGAACCTGGAAAATAGCCTTTATCACAGGTGCAAACGGCACCGCGCAGAACACCCTGTTTCTCCCCGTGACTGTATCGCAGTCCGCTCTCGTTCCCGGCAGTAACACCGTAACCCTCAATGTTCCGAATGGTGCAACGCTCGGTACACCCGTCGTTTTCACCGAAGCCGTGCCCAGCAGTTCGCTAGTCGCGCCTGACTTTTCTCTCGTCTCTACCGGCACCACCTGCACGGGCGCTATCAGCGGCACTTGCGCCGTGAAAATTCAGTTCACCCCGCAATTCCCTGGCCTGCGTCGCGGTGCGGTCAATCTTGTCGATACGAATAACAACCTCCTCGCCACCTCCTATTTTTACGGCACCGGACCCGGTTCATTAGCGCCTTTGCTGCCGGGATCGCAAACCACCATCTACCACGCCGGATCTCCCCGAGGCGCAGCGGTCGATGCCGCCGGCAACGTCTTCCTGGTGGATAACGCAACCAACCAGCTATTCAAAGTATCGTCTGGCGGAACGCCGGTCGCAGTTCCTCTCGGTACCGCTCTGAATTCACCTTTCGGCGTGGCGCTCGATGCCGCCGGCAATCTTTACATTGCCGATGCCGGCAACAATCGCATCCTCGAATTGCCTTACGGCGGCAACACTGCCACCGCGCTCAACCTTGCCAATCTCGTCTTCCCGGAGGGCGTGGCGGTCGATGGCCTCGGCAATCTGTTCATCGCCAACACCAAGGCCGCCGCCGCGAGTGGCTATGGCAATATCATCAAGCTGGCGGCTGGTTCCGGCGTCCAAACCACCCTCGTAAACTCTGGCTTGAATTATCCTTCCGGCGTGGCGCTCGATGCCGCCGGGGATATTTTCGTCGCCGATTGGGGTAACAATCGCGTCCTCGAAATCCCTGTCAGCGGTCCGCAGCTTTCCCTCGGCAGCAATCTTGCGCTCGCTTCGGCGGTCGCGGTGGACGCCGCCGGCGATGTCTTTATCGCCGACGAAAATCACAATCAAGTGGTCGAACTGCCCGGCACCGCGAGCGGCCCCGGCACCGGTACCCAATCGACCCTCTTCAGCGGCGTAACCAAACCGTATGGCTTGGCGCTCGACGGGCTCGGCGACGTATTTATCGGCACCGTCGGCAGCAGCACTGTCCCCGGCAGCGTGCTCGAAATCCCCACCATCCTCACGCAAACCATCACCTTCGCTCCCATTGCGACTCAAACCGCCAACACCTCCCTCAGCCTCGTTGCCTCCGCCAGTTCCGGCTTGCCCGTAACGTTCACTTCGTCAACTGTCGCCGTCTGCACGGTTGCCGGCTCCACCGCCGCCTTAATCGGCGCGGGCACTTGCACCATCGCTGCTGCGCAGCCCGGTAACAGCACCTATCTGGCGGCCTCCTCGGTTTCGCAAAGCTTCACCGTGAGTGCACAAGCGCAGACCATCACCTTCAGTTCCATTGCCACGCAAAACCTGGGAGCGTCTCTGACCATCAGCGCTTCGGCCAGTTCCGGCTTACCGGTATTCTTTGCTTCCACCACCCCGGCCGTCTGCACCGTCTCGGCCAATACGGCAGCTTTGATTGCCTCCGGCACCTGCACGATCGTGGCCTCGCAACCCGGCAACAACGCCTATCTGGCGGCCACGCCCATCTCCCAGACCTTCACCGTAGTCGCCTCGGGCGAAACCATCACCACGGCCTTCACGATTCCCGCCGGCGTCACTCTCGGTACGCCCATTATCTTCACCGAAGGCGTGCCCAGCAGTTCGCTCAACAATCCGGATTTCACCCTCGTCTCCGCTGGAACCACCTGTACCGCCGCTGCCACCGGCGCCTGCAGTGTCAGCGTCAAATTTACTCCGCGGCAAGCCGGCTTGCGGCGCGGCGCAGTCAAGCTGGTAGACAACAGCAATAACGTCTTAGCTACTTCGTTTGTTTCCGGCATCGGCCCGAACACCTTGCCCACTTGGGCGTCGGGCGTTCCCAAGACTCTCTACAGTTCCGGCTATCCGCGCGGCGTGACGGTCGATGGCGCGGGCAACGTTTTTCTCATCGATAGCGGCTCAAACCAGTTGTATAAAGTGCCGTCCGGCGGTAAAGCATCCGCCGTTGCTATGGGAGTGACTCTGAACTCGCCGTTCGGCTTGGCGCTCGACGCCGCCGGCAATCTCTTCATCGCCGACGCTGGCAACAACCGCGTTCTCAAGTTGCCCTATGGCGGCAGCACTGCCGCGCCGGTCAGTGTTACCGGCTTGAACTTCCCCGAAGGCATCGCGGTGGATGGTGCCGGCAATCTCTTCATTGCAAATACCCGCGGCGTCGCTACTTCCGGCAACGGAACCATCGTCGAATTGTCCGCCAGCGGCTCACAAAGCATTGCCGTCGGCAGCGGTTTGAGTTATCCCGCTGGTGTGGCCTTAGACCCGGCCGGCGACATCTTTGTCGCCGATTGGGGAAACAGCCGTGTCCTTGAACAATCGATTGGCGGAGCTGCCAGCTCCATCGGAACCGGCATCGCCAACGCCTCGGCCGTCGCCGTCGATGCCTCGGGCGACGTCTTTATCGCCGACGAAAACCATAATCAAGTGGTCGAGGTGCCCGGCACTGCCAGCGGGCCCGGTACCGGCGTTCAGCTTACCGTTGCCACCGGGCTCTTGATCCCTTATGGCTTGGCGCTCGACGGCCAAGGCGATCTCTTTATCGCCAACATCGGCAGCGGCCACACCCTCGGCAGCGTGCAGCAAATCCCGCGCGCTATCGGCTTGACCTTCACCGTCCCAAGCGGCGTCACTCTCGGCACACCCGTCGTGTTCACCGAAGGCGTACCCAGTAGTTCGCTCGCCAGTCCCGACTTCTCCTTGGTGGCCGCGCAGAACGCCTGCAGCGGCGCGGTAACCGGAACTTGCACGCTCGCCGTGCAGTTTACTCCGCAATTCGCCGGTTTGCGCCGCGGCGCGGTCAAGCTGCTCGATAGCAACAACAACGTCGTCGCCACCCGCTTTGTCTCGGGCATCGGCCCCAACGCCTTACCCGCTTGGAGCGCCGCGACCTTCAAGAAAATATATGCCCCCTCCAAAGGCTTCCCGCGCGGCGTCACGGTGGACGGAGTGGGCGACGTATTCGTCCTCGATAGCTATTCGAATCAGGTGACCAAAGTCGCGCCCAGTGGCCAGCAAACCGCCATTTCTCTCGGCGTTACTCTCAACTCGCCCTTCGGCTTAGCCTTGGACGCGGCGGGCGATCTCTTTGTCGCCGATGCCGGCAACAATCGCATCCTCCAGTTGCCCTACGGCGCCAGTACCGCCGCGCCGCTCAACATTACCGGACTCAACTTCCCCGAAGCTGTGGCGATCGATGGCGTAGGAAATCTCTTCATTGCCAACACGCGCGGTACTGCCGCCGCCGGCAATGGCAATATCATCAAAGTGGCGGCTGGCACGGGCACTCAAACCACGCTGCTCGCAAGCGGCTTGAGTTATCCTTCCGGCATCGCGCTGGATTCCGCCGGCGATCTATTCATCGCCGATTGGGGCAATAATCGCGTCCTAGAAGTCCTGGTCAGCGGGCAGAATGTCTCCATCGGCAGCGGTCTGGCCAATGCCTCCGCCGTCGCCGTCGATGCCGCCGGTGATGTCTTCATTGCCGACGAAAACCATAATCAACTCGTCGAAGTGCCCGCCACTGCGAGTGGCCCCGGAACCGGCACTCAGACCACGGTAACCACCGGCCTGTTAATTCCCTACGCTTTAGCGCTGGACGGCCAGGGTGACATCTTCATCGCCAGTGTGGGCAGCGGCAGCACGTCCGGCAGCGTCCTCGAGGTGCTGCGCTCGGGCGTCGTCGTGCCGCAAACGCAAACCATCAGTTTTGGCGCAGTCCCCTCGCAAACACTGGGAACCTCGCCCACGCTCACCGCCACAGCCACCTCCGGCTTGGCCGTCGCCTTCACTTCGCTCACGCCCACCGTTTGCACGGCTAGCGGCAGCGCCGCTACCCTGCTCACCACCGGCATCTGCACCATCGCCGCTTCGCAAGCCGGTAGTAGCGCTTATCTCGTTGCTACCCCCGTCGAGCAGAGCTTCACCGTGCTCGGCTCAGGCCAAACCCTCGCCACGGCCTTCACTATTCCCAGCGGCGTCACCCTAGGTACGCCCGTCGTCTTTACCGAAGGCGTACCCAGCAGTTCGCTCTCCAGTCCCGACTTCACGCTCGCCGCCACCGGTACCACCTGCACCGCCGGCGCCATGGGCAACTGCACCGTCAGCGTGCAGTTTACTCCGCAATTTGCCGGTCTGCGCCGCGGCGCGGTGAAGCTGGTTGACAAGAACAATAACGTCCTGGCGACCGCTTATATTTCCGCTGTCGGTATCAACACCCTCCCGGCCTGGACGGCGGGCAACTCCGCTGCAGTGTTTAAGACCGGCTATCCGCGCGGCGTCACAATCGACGGCGCGGGCAACCTGTTCGTCGTGGACAGCGGCTCAAGCAACGTATTCAAAGTGGTGCCCGGCGGCGTTCCCACCCTCGTTTCTCTGGGCACCGCGCTGAATTCGCCCTACGGCTTGGCCTTGGATGCGGCAGGCAATCTCTATATCGCCGACGCCGGCAACAATCGCGTGCTCGAACTGCCCTATGGCGGCAACACTGCCACGGCCTTGAACATCAGCGGATTGACGTTCCCGGAAGCCTTGGCGGTCGATGGCGCCGGCAATCTGTTCATCGCCAACACGCGCGCCGTGGTCGCCAGCGGCAACGGCACGGTCATCAAAGTAGCGGCGGGTTCATCCATCCAAACCACCATTGCCGGCGTCGGCTTGGCTTATCCATCCGGCGTGGCGCTCGACGCGTCCGGCGACGTATTTATCGCCGACAAGTACAACAACCGCGTCCTCGAAATACCGCTCACCGGTGCACCTATTTCCATCGGCAGCGGCCTCAACAGCGCTTCGGCCGTGGCCGTGGATGCGGCTGGTGACGTGTTCATCACCGACCAGGGTAATAATCGCCTGGTCGAAGTGGCCGGCACCGCGAGCGGCCCCGGCCTCGGTGCCCAGACCACAATCGCCACCGGCCTGCTGACGCCCTACGCGGTAACTCTCGACGGCCAAGGCGATGTCTTCGTCGCCAACGTCGGCGCGGGTGCCACTCAGGGCAGCGTCCTTGAAGTGCTCCGCGCCGGGGTCGCTGCGGCACCCTAACTACATAGTGCAGGAAAAGATTAGCCAGCAGGGGGCTCAGAGGCCAGCGTTTCGAAGTCCTCAAGCAGCGGAAAGTTGCAGGCATCGACACTCTCTTGCTACGGCAGCAGGATCGTGGCAGCG